>JACLAB010015439.1_pt1 | contig 17534 bp, 14 predicted proteins | sample 8027921 | NCBI WGS metagenome assembly JACLAB01 (sample SAMN15725117, study PRJNA655200) | protist metagenome | isolation source: fluorescence activated cell sorting (FACS) single amplified genomes of... | place: USA: West Boothbay Harbor, Gulf of Maine | collected 2000-07-19 | reverse complement strand
TGTTGCGTTCTCTTTCTTTTCGATCCTTTCCTAAAAGCAGTTTCTTCTTTTCGTGTCTGTTCGTCCATTTCATAATCCTCATCATCTTCTTTTTCATCATCATCATCATCGTCATCACCATCGTCATCATCATCAACAACAACAAAAACATCATCATCCTCGTCAGGTGGTATTTGCAAACACAACAACACCGGTTCTTGTTCTTCTTCTTCATCATCACCCACAACCACCGTCTTTACGTTTACCGCGCGCTGCGGATGTGGATTCTTTCGCCGGCTCATTCTTCTTCTTGTCGTTATTAGTAGTATTGTTTTACCGCAGAGTCGTTGTTGATGTGTTGTTAAAAGTAACGATATTCTTTTGAAAGTCTTCAAAGTACACCACAAAAATTCACTTTGTTGTTTTATTCGCCGGCGAAATTCGCGCGAATACATAAACACTTGAACAGTAGTAGTAGCAGTAAAAGGACGACGAAATGGCATCGTACGGCGAGGTAAATCTTTAACGTTAATTCTTCTTCGCATGATTTCGCGCGCACGTTTGGTTTTTGTCGTTCGCGTGGGTGTTGTTGTTGCAGAGCAGCGCGTTTGTTAAAAATTTCATCACGATGATGAGAAATGTTATGCGCGCGAATTCTATCGAAAACGCTCTCGAATACTGACGTAAAACTCTTCTCTCAATTAAAAACAAAACAGGAACCCGAGTACGAGGATGAAGACGGTGATTATGAATCCGAAGATGGCAGCGAAGGTACGATCATATCTTCGTGTTAATGTTTTTATCCCCCGCTCTCGCATCATCATTTGCCCTCTTTCCCTCTCAAATCGTCGGTGTTTTTTCCTCAAATCTCTCTTTTTGGCGGCGAAAGCGTTTTTCTTTTGTCCTCCTCTGGAAACAAACACCAGAAAAAATCTGACATTTTATCATCCCTCCCACGACGACAACAACATTAATAACAGAAATGTTAGAAGAAGAAGAAGAAGAAGAAGCGACGACTTCCGAAGGCGCTTCAACGGCGACTCCACCGCTCGGCATGAAACCGTGGATTGGTTTACAAACCATGCCGCAACCGACGCGCGATAAAATCGCGGAACACATGCAGCGACAACAAACGGAAACCGGAGATAACGAGTTGACCGTGGTATTAATTGGTAGACAAGGCGTAGGGAAATCGAGCACGGTGAACGCGCTGATAAACGAGAAAGTAGCGAACGACCAACCGTTCGTGCAGGAAACGGTGAGACCTTTGTTGGCGTCTCGAGCGGCGGGGGGCTTCAACGTCCACGTCATCGACACGCCGGGGTTGTTGGATGGAGAATCCGTTTCGTCGAACGGTTTAATGGCTCTGAGAGCCGCTTTGGACGATAGAAAAGTGCATTGCTTTGTGTTTATGCAAAGATTAGACTCTTGGAGGTGCGATTCCGGAGACGAGTTGATGATTAGAGCCTTGTGCCAACACTGCGGCGCGGATGTCTTTGACCGAGTCGTCTTGGGCTTCTCTCACGGCGAATTAAAACCACCGAACGGCGAAACCACGCAAAAACTTATCGAACGCAGATACGCACAAACTGTCTCCATGATTAAAACTGAATTGAAAAAAGCGCGAAAGAAAAACTACAACGATTTCTCGCCGCCCATGGCGGTGGTTGAAAACAGTTCCCGATGCCCGACCAACGCCGAAGGCGAAAAGTGCGTCACGTTAGAAAACGACGAAAAAGTCCCGTGGCTGCCAGCTTTAGTCGGCGCCATGGTCGACGCGTCCACGCAATCCGTTAAAAAGTCAGAAGGCGACGGCAAATCCTACTACCTCTTCGATTACAAAAAAATTAAGAAATCCGGCGCCAACCCGAACACTAGGCATAAGCTCTGGATGTTCCCGGCGTTTCTCCTCCAGTGGTTCGTGTTGAGACCAATCATAGTGAAAGTCATCCGGAACGACATCCGCAAAGATCGCGCGATTGATCGATACGCGCTTTAAATTAATAATATATATCTTAATACATTTTATCATAATATACTTTATTATAAACTCGTAAAAATTAATACTCTTTTGTGTTGCTTATTATATGACCTTCGCCCTCTTTACATCGTCACGTCATAAAAATTAGCTCACCGTTTCTTTAAATTATTCTAACGATGACGACCACCACGACCACCACCGCCGCCTTTTCACTTTCTTTCTTAAAGCGGCAGAAAGAAAGAAGGCGCGTTAACGTCAGGGGACGAAGAGGCGGAGGTAAAGTTGTTTTAAACTCAATCACCCCGTCGACGAGGGAAACGACGAATCAGTCTGGAGACGAACCAACTTCCCGAGTGAATACGACGAATACCAAGAATAATATTCAACTCTCCGTGGACGAACGGTCGTTGGATTACCGCGCGCCTGGATTCACGGTCGGCGAAAACGTCTCGACGAGTAAAAGAGTCTTACCGAAACGGATCATCTTGATACGACACGGCGAGTCGCAAGGGAACATCGACGAAACCGCGTATCAAAACACCCCAGACTGGCAGATTCGGTTAACCGAGAAAGGGAGAGAACAAGCCGAGCAAACCGGGAAGATGTTGAGAGAAATGTTGGAGCGAGATAAGATCGAGGAGCCGGAGAAGGACCCGAAAGTGTTTTTTTACATCAGTCCGTACAGACGATCGAAGGAAACCGCGGCGGGGATCGCGCAAAGTTTAGATCCGGAGATGATCATCGGCGTGCGAGAAGAGCCGCAGTTGCGAGAGCAGGATTTTGGGAACTTTCAAGACGGACAGATGATCAAGACGAAGAACGAGAGGCAAGCGTTCGGGAGGTTTTTCTACAGGTTTCCGGATGGGGAGAGTGGTGCGGACGTGTACGATAGAATGACTATTTTCGAGGATCACATGGTGAGAGATATCGACAACGGGAGGTTTAGCGGAAGCACGAATATGGTTCTGTGTACGCACGGTTTAACGTTGAGGATATTTTTGATGCGATGGTTCCATTGGACGGTGGCAGAGTACGAGAGGATTACAAATCCGGCGAATTCAGTGCCGATTATATTAGAGAGAAGAGAGGAAGATTGGACCGTCGTGAATTGCGAACCGGATTGGGACAATATGTTCGGCGACGGAGACGAGGACGCGGATTTGTGCGCGCACCACGCGGTGCACACGAAGGAGTGTTACGAGTTGACCGAAAGTAGCATGGCGGCGTTGGAAGGGTGCACGGACGACATGTGCACGATGATTTTACCGGAAGAATGTTGGGAGAGAGCGTTAAATTTAGGTGTAAGTGACGCGACGGAGTGCTCCATAAACGGCGGGGCGGTTTCATGGAAACCGACTTCGTAATCTGTATGACTATTACTATGTTTATTTAAACGATATATAACAAAACGCGGTGCTGAAAAGAAGCCAAAAACTCTATATTACATAACTATTTCTTTGGGGGCGACCAGTAACCGTGCAATCCAGGAGGGACGTGCTCGTCCATCAATTGGATTTTACACTCGTACCCTTTACCTGCTTCAATGTTCTTCGCGTCGAAGATATACAAAAAAGTTTCATCCGAACCCGCATCGTTGACGAGTTGTAAAATATACCCGTCGTCTTCGTCGACCGCGTTCGGTTTCGCCGCGAAAATTGGTTCTTGCACGAAACATCTCTCGCCGTAGTAGTACACTTGGTCAATCGCTTTCTCGCCGCTATCGTTCGCGCATGGGGACACGTCGTACTTTACCAAGCACTGGTTCGGTCCCCATTTTTTACCGTCTTTCACGACGGAACCACCCGTGTAGACGTATTTGTGTTCCTTACCAACCATGGTTGGATTCATGCACGGAAACTCGCAGCATCGGTCCGACAGGGATTCTTGTTTCACCTGTTTCGAGTCTTTTTTCGACGGGTTGACGGTAAATCGAGTGTACTCCGTTCTCGATCCATCTTGCCAGAACGCCGGAGTCACCATATCTAAGTTCATCGAGAAATCCATAAACTTCCAAGGGATGGAGTCTAAACACACTTCGCCGGTTTCTTCTCTTTCGAACGCGTTCACGTGGTGGAAGAAAAACTGGTTCTTCAACTCGTACGACTTCGCGACTTCGTCACCACTCAACATCTTTTTCGCTTTCTCGGTTCTCGGAAACATCCACAAGATTGGTCTTTTCCCGTCTTGCATGGCAATCGTTTCCGCCAACGCGCACTTGGCGAACATGTACTCAGTCATCAACTTTTGAAAATCTAAGCTCGTCGGGTTTTGGAACAAACAATACCAGTTCTCGGTGACTAACATGTCGTGAAAGAATCCAAACGTCGCGTTCGGCACGTCAAAATCCACGCGCTTCTTCTCCGTGCCGTCTTCGTTCCACTCGTAAAACGCGGCTTTGTTCGACGTGAACGGAAACGCGCTCGGTTGCGACTCGATTGAAAACGCAATCAAAGTCCTCTCTTTCGTCTCTTTGTTTTCTTCCACTCGGTAATGCGCCGCCATTTGCGGTACTCTCAAAGCTTGCCCTAACACTTCGTCCACTTCTTTTCCAATCGTGTTCAAATCGTTCTTCCTCAACTCGTGTGGCTTCCCGCCTTCCCACAACGCGTACACTTTATCGTTCCATTCGACGACGCCGGTGTTCGCCACATTCTTGACATCAAAATCGAACGGGTTATAAAACGAATCGCCTTTGGGGTTTCCGACGGCAAACGCGCCTTTGTATAACATTTGCTGCGCTTCTCGTTCGTCGTAAAATCCTCTCGTCTCCACAAAGTTATGTTTGAACTGAATATTCGTTTTATCCTCTTCCTTGTCGGACGAAGGCGCCGTAATAAATTCGTACGAGTGCACCAATCCGTCCCCGTCGAAGAACTGGTTAATCTCTTTCCCGTAAATATCCAACATCCCGGGTCCGTTTCTAAACAGAGTCCCGCCTTGTAATCCAGACGGAATCTCCCCGTCCACGACGCACGCTTTCGGTATCCTTCTCGCGTCCGAGCTCGCTTGCGTTTGGTTGCTCAAACTCGTGTTTCTATAAATCGACCGCCAATCTTTGATGGTTTGATTCGTCGGGTTCCAGGTTAAGTTTTCCGGACCGACTGGGCCTTCCTCGATCGGATCTCTCGATAACGTCCACGGAATCGACACTCTCGCTCGATCTTTTCCTCCTCCTTTTCCTCCTCCTTCAAAAGAAGAAGAAGAAGAAGAAGAAGAATTGGCGACGTCACTTTGCGTCACATTCGCGACGTTTCGAGGCGTGACGACGAAACGTTTTCTTTTCACAGCAACCGACGATGATGCGTTTCCACGAGAGCAGGTTTTGGTAAAGCGCGGCACGTTGTGCCGCTCTCTCGAGGAAAAGAGAGGAGGACTCGAAGCGCTGCTCGAAGAAGAAAACATGATTGATGGATGGTGTTGTTGATGTGTGCCTATAACGTGGATATTTCTCTCGAGTGAACAGGTGAAGGAGAGCCACGAATTTTTTTTAGGCGAAATTTTTACATTTTTACTCGTTCAGAGAGAGAAAGAAACTCTGCTTTTAAAACGTGTTAGTATTATTAGTAGTATTCGCTTGAGTAGTAGTATCATTCGTTTCCTCCTCTTTCGCCCAAAAACTGAACGCGAACGACGAAGTGTGTTGTTCTTGTTGGTGTTGCGAGAAGATGGTGGTGGCGGTGGAAATTTTGTTCTTGGTGTTGTTTTCGTTTGCGTTCTCGCCTCGCGGCTTCTTAGTAACGTTGTTGGCGTTTTCTGTCGTTTTCGCCAGGCGACCGACTCGCTTCTGCTGCTTTCGCGGCGGCGCGATTTCTTTTTTTGTCGTCCTCGCGCGCTGTTTTCGAGCGTCCTCGAGTATTTCCGGGTATATCTCGCGCATTCGCTTTTCGAAGGCTTCGCCGAGGGAGCGTCGCTGGGTTTTATCGTCGTATCCGCTCACCAAGTTGCTGTTCTTGCTGTCTAAGATTTTAAGGACGGTTGGCATATTTGATCGAGAGACGAAGTTTGCCGTGAGCGCTAAATGCACATTTCTGTCTTCTTCGTCTTGGTCTTGGTCGTCGTGTTCTGGCGGTAGGTTTACGACGCAATGCCACCATTGGCTGGGCACGAAAATAACGTCTCCGGCTTCACATATCGTCTCTTGAAAGTGGTACGCTCGTTTAGAAGTTTCCTCTCCTTCAAAATCGTCGTCGCCGCAACTTAATAACGTGTCGTAAAAGTTTTCGTACCATTCTAATGGCGTCAAAGGACACACGACGCTCGCGTTATCTTCAGATGGAAACACCCCGGGAGGGACTTCATCGTTCGGGAACAAGATCCATTTTTTTCTACCTCTGAGCACGGCGTTCCATGCGCTCGTGCCGTTCGGATCTACGTGGAACGTGCTTCCGCTACGATTCGGACCGAAGATCACCCACTTATAGTGTGGCCTCTTTTCCTCTCCTAAAACTTTAAAATAATCACCATCTTTGGAAAACAAATTGTGAAACAATCCTCCTTCTTCAAATATCTCGGTATTCTCCGTCCACATCTCCTCTTTCGCTACTTTCGGATCGAACAGTAACAACTTGCTATCGTCGGTATCGTTTTCCCGTAAACAATAGGAAAGGTAATTGTTCAAACTCGTCCGGTAGCCGCCCACTAAGAACGTCTCGTCGCCGTATTCATTCAATAACGCATCGTTCGTCTTCCACTTCTCGATCGCTCTCCACTCCTTCGCTAATCCTCTCAAAACAACCGGCCGATTTTTGTTCTCAAACTCCTCGCGAAACCGGCTCTCGATCGACTCCTCGTCCGCGAGCGTTCTCTTCTCGCTACTACTACAATCGATCTCAGGCACCGTAAAACTTTCCACCCACGTTTTTTTAATCTCTAAGTTATTAATCTGTTTCGGTAAATACAATGCGTCGGAATATACGCATCCCATTTTCTTCTTCACCTTTGTCTTCTTCTTCATCGTCAAAGTCGTCTCGTTCGCCTTTACATAATACAACTGTTTCCAATTTCTGCATCGCCTAAAATCAGCTTCCTCTAAACCAAACCTATTCAAATACAGCTTCTTCCACAAGGAATCGAACGAGGCGTATTGGAAACACATTTTACTCGCCATTGTGAATTTCGCGAGCGTTTTTGCATCGTCTATGTGTTCCAGAACGTTCATTAAAACTCTATCGTCGAGGAAACTCGAGAAGAATTCCCCTAAAGATTCTCGTCGAGAATGTAAATACTTGCGCTTCTCCGCCGGTGAGTCAAAGAGGAAGAAGAGCATCCCGAACGGTTTGACGTCGTAATAATCTTCATTTTCATCGTTGGTATCATTATTAGTAGCAGCACAAGAAGATCTCGTCATCTTTCTCGCTTCAAAGAGAGAGTTAAAGAGAAAGAGAAATGGGGGAAGCGAAAAGGCAAAGTGGGAAGTTCAAAGAAGCTGCGCTTTATAGAAAAATGTGAACGCCATCGATGCGTAGACAATTACTCGCTATTGCTATGCGCAATTTCACCGCGACTCGGTGGTGGTTCTAACAGCACTTTCCTCGTTACCTTCCTCGTCGTCTGAATCGTTTAACAGGTACTTCAAATACGCCTTTGCGAAATCTCTGCAATCGTTCTCGCACAACGCCAGGTTTCGCCAGTCGTCCGAAGCGTAAAACTCCTTAGCGGAGACGCGATCGACCGCTTCGTACAAAATCGTATTCATTTTGCTGTTTTTGTCTTCTTCGTCGTCGGAAGAAGAAGAACTGAGTGCGAACAAAACCGCTTCGAGGATAGATTTCCGTTTCACCTCTCCGATAAACTCTAACCCGCTGGATGCGTATTTCCTGGTGAACGTTTTGTGCACGATTTCATGTCTGATGACTCCTGGAACTTGCGTTCTTAAGACTAACAGTTTGAACGCGGTTTCGATTTGTAAGGAATTCTTCGGCGAGAAATCGACTAAATACTGTAAAGAATTCGTGCGCTCATCCTCGCTGTCGTTCAAAATCTCCAGAACTGTCGCGTGGTGTAAGAACGTTTTAGGATAGAGTTTCCCGTTTCGTAACAGTTTGTGTATAAATTCGAAGCCGTCTAACGGTCTCAACGCGAGGAAGATTTTGATGTTAACTTCTTTTCCTTTTCCTCCTGGTTCTTTCGTTGGTGTTGTTGCGCGCGTCCTCAATGTCTTCTGCGCGCTTCTTTGCCCGTGCTTTCTTCTCACAAAACTGGTCGTCGGAGGAGGAGGAGCTTTCGTCGCTCCCGCTTTCTGCGTCATCATCTTCATTCATTTTTGTAACGAACTCTCGTTTCCCCGGGGAAAAAAGACAGACGTCACTTAGTTTTATGTCACATCATTTGGTCATCGTACTCGTACCAGATGTCGTCGTCTGCGAAGAAAAAGAAGACAAAGAACACGAAGAAAGAATAAAACATGCACGACAGAGACGACCCTTACGTTATTTTGGGCATCTCTCCTTCCTCGGATGCGAAAGTCATCAACGACGCGTACCGGAAATTAGCGTTGCAATACCACCCAGACACGGTGAATAAGAATACGAATACGACGAATACGACTGATAACAACAACGCGAACAAGACGTTCGATAGAATCACGCAGGCCAGAGAAAAAGCTCTGAGAAGAGCGACAGGAGGAAAAGGAGGAGGATATGCATCATCGAACAGCTGGCGAGAGGCGACGCGACACAGCGACTTTAAAGGAGGAGGAGGAGGAGAAAATTTTTACCAAAAGTACGACCATTTATACGAGCGAAGACGACATCCCATGCACGTGGGCAGACAATACGGCGGCGGGGTTTTATTACTCTGGAGTTTAAGTTTGGTGACCTTTGGGAGTTTTTTGTGGGAGATATCGCGCGCGGAACACAAAGTCGGTCCGGCGACGGAGAAGCGGAGAGAGAAGCGAAGGAAAGAAGAGTTTGCGAACCGAGAGAAAGCGAGGGAGATTGGACGGATGGAAAGAGGGAGTACAAGTGGTAAGTCTGCGAGAAAGAAGAAAGAAAAAGTCGTGCCGGAAATGATGACGATGATGGGAAATAGTCGACACGTGGCGAGGTTAGATGATGGAGGGCTTTTATTCGTAGAAGACGAAGAAGACGGGGAAGAAAAATTCAATCGCAAAGGATACTACGAGACGACGACGAAATTTAAACGCGTTAAACCGTTCGTCTCGAAGCACGCGGAACGAACGAAAGCGAACGCGCTGGCGCAGAAAAACTTATCCGAGGAGGATATCGAGAAAGCGTTGATACAAATGCGAACGATGGAACGCGAGATTGAGTGCTGCGCAAAGTGCGGATGGCCGCTACCGTATCAGAGCACGATGTCCTGCCCGGCGTGTGGGGCGAGGACCATACAAAAACGAGACGTCGTTCGCGTCGTAATTAACAAGAAACAGCAACCGGAAAATGGAACAACAGAGGAACAACAGAGTAGTAGCAGAGCGGCGGAGGTGAAAGAAACTTCTTCCGACGACAATCTTCCGAATACTAGTACTCATAGCGAAACAACTCATAGCAAAAATCGAGAAGCCGCCGCCGGGAGAGCGAGCAGCCCGGCGTCGTAGTAATATATTAGCACCATTTCGATGATGATTGAATCTAGCGTGTAGTCTAAACGCGTATTGTAAAACAGTAGTTTTAGGTTGAAAGAAAACGGCCCGAAAGGGTAATACTAAAGCGCTCGCGTAAGTACTTTTTGCGCGGAAAAGACAAATCTCATCAGGGAGTCCATCACCATTTTTTTCCTCACTAACTTTTCTCGCGTTTGCGCTTTATCTATCCTTTAAACATGGCGGAGGACAAAGCGGAATCTCTCGCGGCTGCCGTGAATTTGTTGACCCTTCTCGCCTCTGATTCCGGCAAGGAGGAGTTCTTTCTCCCTTTAACGCTTTCCCCGTCGGCAAACGAGTCGCCGACGGAAACGAGACAGAAGTGCCTGTTTTTCGAGTGCACGTCGACGGCGTTGCAAGCGCTCTCGAAGATGTTTTTACCGTCCACGCCTGAGCTGTTGAAAGTGTCCGCGCTGAAATCTATCGCGAAGAAAGCGAGGCGAGTGTCACTGACGGAAAGTCAGTCCTCGTTTAACGCGTTGTTCGGGTACGGCATCTCGAAGACAAAGGAAACGAGATTACGAACCCTTTTTACGGAAAGCGAGAAGGAAACAAGATATGCAGTTGTGATTAGCGTTCGATTGAGATGCGGAGAAAGCGTGGCGGTGTGTGGACTGTTTGAAGACGGCGAGAGCGGGTTCGGGAAGGCGTCTTCGGGGACCTCTTCGTTCGTGGCGTACCCGTTGGCGCCGTCGACGACGTTTCTGGAGCTCCAATCGACGCCGGAAAAGGAAACGGATGAGGTGAAGTGGTTGTATTGCGACGATAAAGGGAACGCGAGAACAGAAGATATGCCGTATTTTAAGTGGAAAGGAAAGTTGCGGCCGCATAAGATTTCGCACCAAGAAAAGTTGTTTCGAGGGATGCGGAAAGTGCCGGATGCGGTGGTGAAAGCCGAGTGGTGGGAGACGAGCAGACCGTTAGCGGAGGAGAGGGCGAGGCAGCAGAGAGTAGCGGACGAATTATCGCAAAAAGAGATTGAAAAGTTACGAAAAGCGTGCGTTATTGGAAGAGGGGCGATTGATTGTGTGGTGCGAGCGATTCGCCCAGGAGTTACGCCGGAGGCGTTGGACGCGTTGTGCCACGATTACATTTGCGATAAGAACGCGTACCCATCGCCGTTAAATTACTATTGCTTCCCAAAGTCGTGCTGCATAAGCGTAAACGAAGTTATTTGTCACGGTATTCCCGATTGTCGGCCGTTGGAGGAAGGAGATATCGTGAATATCGACGTCACGGCGTTTTTCGGCGGATACCACGGCGACTTGAACGAAACCGTGTTTGTAGGTAGTAGTGGCGATAAAAGCAAAAGCGCTGCAGAAGAAACAGCGAGCGAAGAAGTAGCAGATGGAGTAGACAGTAGCAAAAAAGAAGCGTTCAAACTGCTCAAGTGCGCGTACGAGTGTCTCGCGGAAGGCATGTCCATAGTCAAACCAGACACGCGATACAGAGACATTGGCGAAAAAGTCTCCACAGTCGCCTCCAAATACGACTGTTCGGTCGTCAAAACCTACTGCGGGCACGGCATCGGTAAGCATTTTCACTGCTTCCCGAACGTTCCGCACTACAAAGGCAACAAAGCTGCCGGCGCCATGAAACCTGGCCACGCGTTCACCATAGAGCCGATGATCAACCTCGGCAAAGAATGGCGCGACGAGTTATGGCCGGACGGATGGACCGCAGTCACTAAAGATGGAAGCTTGAGCGCACAGTACGAACACACGATGGTGTGCACGACAGATGGCGTGGACGTGTTGACAAAACGGAATAAAAATAGCCCGAGAGTGTTTCCGTTTACCGAGTTCGAGTATACCGGCGACGACGACAAAGACGAAGAAGAAGAAGAGGCGGACAAAGAGAACCAGGTCATCGCGGAGCTCGAAGAACTCGTGAACCAATTCAACACCACCAAACTTTAGAGAGAGGCCTAGGAAACGATTTGAGGAGAAAGAGCGTGTGTGAGTAGCCTAGCTTTATATCGTTGTAGTCCTTATTTCCACCCCTATAGGACCCGCTTGCCACTCCACTCAAAACAGTTAAATTTTAACCTCGCCGCCAAAAACCTCAAAATTAAGGATTTCCACACACAAAATGTTGGCCGCTGCTCAAACAACGAAGATAAACCCATCCTCATTCGCGGCGCGGGCTCGAACGTCTTCCTCCTCGTGCGATGGGGACGGTTGTCGATGCTCTTTTTGCTGCGCGAATGTTATTAAGAGAAAGGCGTTGAAAATGTCGACGAAACGCGAAGCAGGAGTCGTCACTCGCGCGGAACAGTACCGCCCTGGGATTAACATGCCGGAAGGTCCGGACTCGGACTTGAACAAATGGTCGAGGAAAATCACGCAACCGAAATCGCAAGGCGCGTCTCAAGCCATGCTCTACGCGACTGGATTGACCGAAGCGGATATGAACAAACCGCAAGTTGGAATTTCCTCGGTCTGGTGGCAAGGGAACCCGTGCAACAAACACTTGCTTTTGTTAGGGAACGAGGTGAAGAGAGGCGTCGAAGCGGCTTCGATGGTCGGGTATCAGTTCAACACGATTGGTGTGTCCGACGGGATTAGTATGGGTACGCCGGGGATGTCTATGTCGTTGCAATCGAGAGACTTGATTGCGGATTCCATCGAGACGGTTATGGCCGGGCAATGGTACGACGCGAACGTGAGTTTGCCGGGATGCGATAAGAACATGCCAGGGACGGTTATGGCGATGGGGAGAATTAACCGACCGTCGTTGATGGTTTATGGCGGTACGATTCGACCGGGTATTTCGCAGTTGGATGCGAGTAAGTCGTTGGACATCGTGTCGGCGTTTCAGAGTTACGGTCAGTTTGTGACGGATGCGATTACCGAGGATGAGAGAAAGGATATCGTGAGAAACTCGTGCCCAGGCGCCGGGGCGTGTGGTGGTATGTATACCGCGAATACCATGGCATCTGCTATTGAGGCTTTGGGGATGACGTTGCCGTATTCGAGTTCAATCCCGGCGGAAGATCCGTTGAAGATGGACGAGTGTTTCTTAGCCGGGAACGCGATTAAGCACTTGTTGGAGATTGATTTGAAACCGAGAGATATCATGACCAGAGCTGCTTTTGAAAACGCGATGACCATTGTTATTGCCCTCGGTGGTAGTACGAATGCGGTGTTGCACTTGATTGCTATGGCGCACGCGTGCGGGATTACTTTAACCTTGGATGATTTCCAAGCCGTGAGCGACAAGACGCCGTTTATTGCGGATTTGAAGCCGAGTGGGAAGTACGTCATGGAAGATGTGCACAAAGTTGGTGGCACTCCGGCGGTGTTGAAGTATCTCATGGCGAATGGCTTGATTGATGGTTCGTGCATGACGGTAACAGGTAAGACGTTGGCGGAAAATTTACAAGCCTGTCCAGATTTGAAGGAAGGGCAAGATGTGATCGTGCCATTGGATCAACCGATTAAGAAGACTGGACATTTACAAACGTTGTACGGAAACATCGCCCCGGATGGTTCGGTGGCAAAAATCACCGGCAAGGAAGGTCTGTACTTTAAAGGTACTGCGATTTGCTTCGACTCCGAGGAGGAGATGCTCCAAGCATTGGCCGCAGATTCGAAGCAGTTTGTTGGTTCAGTCATCGTCATTCGTTACGAAGGTCCAAAGGGTGGTCCGGGTATGCCAGAAATGTTAACCCCGACGTCTGCGATCATGGGCGCTGGCTTAGGGAATGACTGCGCGTTGATTACGGACGGGAGATTTTCAGGCGGCTCACACGGTTTCGTCATCGGTCACGTCACGCCAGAAGCGCAAGAAGGCGGTCCGATTGGTTTGATTGAAAACGGAGATGAGATTGAAATCGACGCGGAAAAGAGAACGATGAATGCATTGAACGTCACGGAAGCGATGTTTGCTGAGAGAAGAGCCAAGTGGACAGCGCCACCTTTGGAAGCGACGAGCGGGACGTTGTATAAGTATACCAAATTGGTGGCGAGCGCGTCCAAAGGTTGCATCACAGATCTGTAATATCTGATACCAGGTACCTAGGTACCACAGGTACCAGTATATATATTATCTATTGAAGCTACAATCCCTATTTATCCTCTATCTATCTATCTATTTACTCATCTCTTTTTCGTTTATGCTTACTTACTATACTATTCTTTATTCATCGATTTTCCGTCGTCTTCGTCGAACGACCACACGCTAAAATGGTGGTTCAGCGTTCGAATGCCGTGTAAACGCTTCCTGGTTTGGCTGCTCAAGGCACCTTTATCATTCCTATCTTTCTCTATATAGAATATACGTTTTATGCGCGAGTGCGTCAGCGCCATGGCACACATCAAACACGGTTCGTGCGTCATGTAGATGTCGTACCCTGTGCATAAATATGGCTTGTCCGGGATGCCGATGGATTCAGCCATCACTTTTGCCGCCACAGATTTCCGGCGTTTTTTAGCCTCTGGAGAGGTCAAATCTTCATTCTCTCCGAAATCATTCTTGCCGTTGTTATCGCGCGCATCTGGATACAGTTGTAAATCCAGTCTCGCGACTTTCTCGATTGCAATCATCGCGCAGTGTTGCATAGGAAGACACCGCCTCGCCCCGCCTCTTTCGTCGTCTCGTTCCCCATTCTTCGCACAAGCGACCACCTCGCCGGTCTTTGGATTCACAATCTCGCAAAATCTCTCGCCTTCTTTTACTTTTAACACCAACGATCTCGCCCTCTCCGTCGCCGTCGTCCTCTCCTCGTCGTCCATCTTCGCCTCCTTCGAGTTCACTTCGCCTTTCGTCGTGGCTAACAAAACCGACGGCCACCACTCGTTCGCGCGTTCCAACTCTTTCCTCGAGAGCACTTGTCGGTTTGAAACGACACACGGCAGCAAATCTTCCTTCGTCGTGTTCGTCACCTCTAAAACTTTTCTCGCGTATCTCTTCTCTTCTTCTCCGGAGACGCTCACGAATAAGAAAACGCTCTCCGAGTCGTCCGGGTTCGATTTTACTCTCCGAACGTGTTTCGGTGGCACACCAAAATCATCATCATCATCATCATCGTCCTCGTTTTCACGCGCACCCCCTCCTGTCTCTCCTCCAATCCTCCTCCTCCTCCTCGCCAAAATTTCGCGTTCGTAGCTCGATGCTTGCTTCACCGCCAGCGAACACGTCTTTTTGGGAATGCGAACGCAAAATGCGCTCCGTTTGGAAAGTGGAATTGGAATCGAAGGTGCGACGAAGAATGGTTTTCTTCTTGAAAGCGCGTCGTCGTCTGAATCGTCGTCGTTTTCGCCGCCGTTTCGAAACATTGATAAAGAACGTGGTGAAAAGCGTGGAAGTGGTTTACTTGTCAATAATCAAAGCGCGTTTTTCATCGTGTTCTCGATCGATGTGTGTGTTATTATAAATACGGATTAGATATTAACTACTAAAACAAGAGAATAAAAATGGGCAACCAAGAACACAACAGAAAACTTCGTGTACCGTGGTACCTACCTACTGTAGGTAAAAAGAAAGTTTTATTAATTACTTCTTTGACGGTTTAACGGCTTTGGTGAAATACATCACGGTGTAAATACCAGTCTTTCCGCCGTCGACCAAGGCGTCCGCGCCTTTCTTCAAAAACCCACTCACGCCGACGCTCCCTTTCGGGGCAATTCTCACCATCTCCAAAAACAAGACCAAATAATGGGTAATCGCGCGCCCCCAAATAGTCGTCTTGAAGCTCCAGAAATCTCTAAACGGCGACCAGCGTCGGTACGGGTCGATGGGTTCGTACCAGTTCACGTCGCTGGTTTTCACCAAATCTTCCTCTTCCTCCAACTTAAATCCAGCTTTTTTCATGGCGTTCGAGACGTCCTTGCAGCTTCTCGCGGTCGGTAAACCGTTCCCTAACAAAATATCTTGTCTGATTTGTTTGTGCTTTTCGTTTTTCGGGTCGTACTCTTCGGTTAAACACCACTCGTAAGACGCGAACACGCCTCCGGGTTTCAACACGCGGAAAATTTCCGCGTAACATTTTTCCGCGTCCGGCGCGTGACAAGTCGCTTCGATTTGGTACACCGCATCGTACGTGTTATCTGGAACCGGAATGTTCATAAAGTCAGCCTTAATAAACCCGCAATTGTCGTGTCTCCCGGTCGATTTGTTTATCTGTTCCCCTCTCGAAATCTGAAACGCGTTGTTATTCAATCCCGTCACGTCCGCTCCCGTGAACGCGGCAATCTCTCTCAACGGCCCACCAATCCCGCATCCGACGTCTAAAACCTTATCTCCTTTCTTCACGTTCAGTTTAGAGGCCAAATAATGTTCGTGTCGAACGATCGATTCTCTGAGCGTTTCCCACTTGTACCGGTGCGCGAAGTGGAAGGATTCGCCCCATCCGTACTCGTAAAACGAGGTCGCTAAATCGTAATACTTGTTCACGACGTCGGTGTAATTTCCCGTGCGTTTGGAGTCGTCTTGCTCTTTGAAGTATTCCTGTTTGACGCGAAAAGTGGTCGAGAGCGATAAGGAACGAGAGAAAAGAGAAAAGGTGTCAGTCACTGATCCGTTCCAAAACGAAGCGAGACGAAACGATGAGACGCAAAACTTCGCACCTCGTAATCTTTCGTCACTCGTTCGCTCTCGTTCCTGTCCACGTTCCCGCCCATGTGTTTCACGTTAAATTTCTTGTTCTTTGACGCCATTTTGATGACGATGCGTGCGTGTTGTCTCTCTCTTCTTCTTTCGCCGATAAGGAAGAGATACTGTGTGGAGATTGAATATGCGTTTTGGATAGAGAGATCTGGTGGCAGATTTTCTCTTTTTTTCAAACAAAATGCAAGCAAAAGAGGAGAGGAAAAACATTTTTAAGCGCGAATATTTACAAGCGTAATCTCACGCGAGACTCTTTCTCCTTATCTATCGCATATGGGGACAACGCATACATGCAGGCTATGGCTATAAAAGAGCAAACGTATATGGTACAACAGGACTATTCATGAGTTAATGCCAGCGACGCATGTGGACTTTCAAATTACTAGAACAACGAAAACGCTTCTCGCACACATCGCACTCGTACGGTTTCTCGTTCGTGTGAATACGCATGTGGGTTTTCAAACTATCAGCTCGACTAAAACGCTTCTCGCACACATCGCACTCGTACGGTTTCTCGTTCGTGTGAATACGCATGTGGCTTTGCAAACTACCAGATCGAGTAAAACGCTTCTCACACACATCACATTCGTACGGTTTCTCCTTTGTGTGAATACGCATGTGCGTTTTCAAATGTTGAGATTGACGAAAAGCTTTATCACACACATCACATTCGTACGGTCTCTCGTTCGTGTGAATACGCATGTGGACTTTCAAAGCATACGAATCACGACAAGTCATCTCGCAAACATCGCACTCGTGTTGTTGCGTTCTCTTTCTCTTCGCTCCTTTCTTTTTAAAAGTCGTTTCTTCTTTTTGTATCTGATGATTCGCCTCGAAATCATCATCCTCGTCAGGAATCCTCAAACACAACACTCGTTCTTCTCGCTCTCGTTCTTCTCTCTCCTCCACAGCACTCGCAACCACCACCGTCTTTACGTTTACCGCGCGTTTCGGATGTTTATTCTTTCGTCTCGACATTTGATCAAAGAGCGAGAGAGAGAGGAGTATTCAGAGAGGAAAAAAAAATTGAGACGTTTTGCAGGAATAAATGAGACCAATGTTGTGGAAAAATCGACAGAGTAAAAATGAGCGACCAACCTCTTCCTCCTATTCCTCCTCCTCCTCCGGGAGAAAACGAGGAGGATATTCCTCCTCCTCCTCCTCCTCCTTCTGCAGATGAAACGGTCTCTCTCGAAATTGATTTCGAAAAACTGGCAGAGCGCGCCGCGGTGATCGCGCGGGAACAACAACAACAACACCAACAACAACAGAAAAAGAGGAAACAACGAGATTCACCATCGGGAAAGAAGAATATACCGCCACCGCCGATGCCGCCCGTCTCGCTCGGAGGCACAGTTTTAGACG
>JACLAB010007651.1_pt1 | contig 17536 bp, 10 predicted proteins | sample 8027921 | NCBI WGS metagenome assembly JACLAB01 (sample SAMN15725117, study PRJNA655200) | protist metagenome | isolation source: fluorescence activated cell sorting (FACS) single amplified genomes of... | place: USA: West Boothbay Harbor, Gulf of Maine | collected 2000-07-19 | reverse complement strand
CGATGCCCGCAGGTGCGGGTACTGGTATGAATGGTGCCCCTAGAGGAGCCGGAATGATGAGTTCTGGACCGTTACCGCGCGCGTACCCGACGCTTGGATCGCAAGACAACTTGGGCATGCCGAAGATCCCGAGTGCTGGAGGAGGCTTGGATGGGAATTTCGCTGGAGGTATGGGTGTCGGGTTAGGTGCATTTGATCAGGAAAAATCGCCAGGATTCGACGACTCTGAGTTCCCTACACTAGGCGGCGCCGGTGGGATGCCTCAACGGGGGGCATCGTTTGGGAGTCGGTACCCAGGGATGACGGGCGATGGGTTTGAAGGCGTGTATGACTTTTCCAAGCCTCATCCGGAATTTAGCATGGAGAAGGAGGACTTTCCTGCCCTTGGTGGGAAAGGACAGGGGAATATGGGTGGACTTGTTCCTCCTCCGGGGCTTAAAAAGGATGGTTTTGAAGAGGGAGGTGTGTCGTATCCTCCTCTCGGTCGACAAGGTTCTAGCGGTGCGGGTGGGGTTCAGTTCAACAGTCCTGGGCGCGCAGGTGGTGCGCCGGGTGGGGGCCAATTCGAGGGCGGTGCCCCTCCACCACCGGGTAAGCCTGGTGTGGCGACGTTGGTACCGCCTGGACCGAGTGGAAGTCAGTTGAAGGATCGGTACGGATTGCTCGGGTTGTTGCCGGTGATTCGTATGGTGAATCCAAACGTTTCGACGCTCGCCTTGGGCGCAGATTTAACTATGCTTGGGTTGAACTTGAACTCTCCGGACAGCTTGTACAAGTCGTTTACTTTGCCTTGGAATGATTCGCAGCCGAAGAATGACTTGGAGCTCACAATCCCTTCCGCGTATTCGCAACAAGTGAGTCGTTGTCACCCGGCGGTGTTTGCGAAGTTCCAGCAAGAGACGCTCTTTTACATCTTCTACAGCATGCCAGGGGAGGAGTCGCAATTATTTGCTGCGGATGAATTAGTGCAGCGAGGTTGGGGGTTCCACAAGGAACTTAAAGCTTGGTTGATGCGCGTTGCAAACACCGAGCCGACAAATCAAAACGAGCATGGTGAGCGAGGTTCATTCTGGGTGTTCGACCCACTCGGCTGGGAGAGGTTGCGTAAAGACAACTTTACGTTGCAATACGACCAGTTGGAGACAAGACCTGCTCTAGGTTGATTACCGCGTGTTGAAGCGAGTACGGCGCAATGTGCCGCCTTGCGTTCGCCAGATAGTGTTAGTACGAAAAATCAAAAACACTTCGAATAAAAAACTAAAAAACTCTTTAAAAAGCGTGATATTACATTCCATGCGCTAAGTTGTCGTTTACATCTCGAAGTTTGACACTGGGATAATGATTTCGTTACGCCTCAGTAACGGATTTGTAAAAGGATCGTTGTACTGCGCGAGTGCCGCCGGACCGCTCGTTTGTAATCCGTCTCGAGTGGCGAATTTACGCAATTGTTTCTCGACATCGTTTGCGGCTTCATCCGTGGCGATGCCAGAAAACTTTTTCGCGATGAACATGCCACCGCTTTCTTCCTTCAATTCTACTGCGGCGCTCGTGCTAGCAGGTAATTTGTCCACCGACTCGTACTTGTCCTTGGACAAGACGAATTGCATGCGTCCACTGTTAGTGAACACTGGCGTAGTCATCTCCATCTTCGCGCCGCCTTCATTCGCCTTGCCGAAAATATAGCCAGCTAAAGAGTTGAATGACTGCCCGGCGGCTTGCGGATCCATTTTCGTCGGCGCGCCATCCTTCATTTCGCGAACATCCACACCCGGGCCCGTCTCCGCGACCAAATACGAATCGTACTTTCGCACTTCGTAATCCGCAAACTTTTTCATCACCGTATAACCTGGCGTTTCCAACGCAGGGGTTTGACTAAAGTCAAAAATCTGCTTCAGCACCTCGGCCACGCCCTCCGGAGACAAGTGCTTTTGGTTCTCAATCGAGTCCCACGTGTCGACGTGCGTCTTGACTTTTTTCGTCTCCGGGTCGATGCCCATGATGGACAACCCCGTGAACGTCAACGTCGGCTTCCACATGAACGGAAACGCCGGCAGACCCATCACCATCGTCCACCGCGTGCTGATTTCCCAAGGCCCAGTTTGATAAATGTCATGCATCGTATACGTCGGCTTGAACACCTCTCTCAACATGTCAATGTTAAACTTGTACCCGGCGAACGAATCATACTTTGTCAACGGATCCGTAAACGACACATCCGACGCATACAGCGCCGCATCGATCCCCTTCGCATCAAACAAATGCGTTAAATCCTCCGCCAACGCCTGTTTCAACGCCTCGCACGTCTCCGCGCTCATGCCATCGACCGCACCAAACGATGACGTCGATGCTGCTGCTGACGACGCCTCTGCGCCCGCGCGCGCGTCAACCGCACCACCGCGACGCCGCCGCGCGTCACCACCACGAACGGCGTGAACGCCACAACGCACCATCGTCGCCATCGCCATCGCCATCGTCGTCCGTCCGTCCGTCGTCGTCCGGCGTCCGCGAGTGGCGCGCGCGCGCGTGCCCAGAGGGCGACCGAGGACGACCACTCGTTCGGACATTCGGCGTCAGGGTGCCTGGTTTTGACGCGCCTCGTTTAAAAATTCCAGGCACCGACGCCCCGCGCGTCGTCGTTCGTCGTCGTCGTCACACCGCGCCGCGCCGCGCGACAGACGACCGCGCGCGAGACGTTGTTCGCGCGATGTGGGGCGATGATGATTACGGCGTCGTCGCCGACGGCGCGCTCACGGCGGAGGCGCACGAGGTGGTGACGCGCGTGGAGGATGCGCGGCGCGCATCGTTATCGTCGGCGAAAGCACCGGGCGGGGATATCGGAACCGACGACGACGACGACGACGCTGGCGTTGATGACGGCGTTGATGACGGCATCGTCGGTGATGGCGTGATCGCGATTGATGGGTTGCCGGGTGATCGAGATGTGCGGCGAGCGTCGATGTCGGATGCGTATGAAGACGCGCGTTCGACGCTTGAGCCCGAGTCGCCCGCGCGGAGCGAGTCGTCTGGACTGTGGGGATCGGATGATGATTTCGTCTACGATACCGAGAGTGAAAGCGATTATGACGATGATAGTGATTATGATTATGATTCTGATGATGACGTGCAAGTGACGCAAGAGATTGATTCGCATGAGATCGAGGAGCAGTTGCAAGCGACTCAGCTCGAGCCGAGTCAGTTTGAGGATGTCGAGGAGACGCAAGAAGGGGACGAGGCGATGGAGGATGTTGTGGTCGTGTCGGCACCGGTGCATGCAGAGCAAGAACCAATTGCTCCAGTCGTGCGTCCTCCTGCAGTCGCGCCTTCTCCTGCTTCTTCTGGGAATGACGGCGCGGAGGATGATTTAATCGCGCAGTTGCGCGCGCTCACCGAAAAAGTGGCGGCGCAACTCGGTAGGTCTGTCGACGAGGTGAATGACGAAGTAGGGCGCCGACCTGGTGCGACGAGACGTGGGATTGCAACTAACAGACAGCGCGACGACGACGACGACGAGTATGCCATCCCCACCGCGAATGTGAGGAGACCATACCGTCGGCGCGCACCAACGATATTTCCTGGGCAGCGGACACTCGATGGTTTTGTTCAGAGAGGCGGCGTCAGAGCCCGCGAAGACGCCGAAGATGTTCAAGTTGTGCCAAGACCCGTACGGCAGAAACGAATGCATATTCCTCGCCCACCGATACCGGAAAGTGAAGAAGCGCTGTACGAACTTTGGGAAACGAAAGCCAAACAAATCGTGCCCGAAAAAGCTTCGGCGTACAGCAACTTTCTCTACGCATTTGGTGATAACTCCGCAGAGGGCGTCGCGCATCGAAGGCAAGAGATGATGACGGTTTGCAAAATGCTCTTCGAATACCGTCGAACGAAAAAACCTTTACAACCGATGATTCTGAAAGGCCGAGAACGTGAGGGTAAATCCGTGGCGCTATTTTCAATCGCATTGGCGGCGTTGCTATCAGGTATGCGAGTAGTTATCCTTTGCGCGCCGAACAAAGTGGCTCCAATCGTTGACATGGTGACGAAGCTCGAAAAAGCTGGATTTTCGAAGATGTTCAACACGCGGCACACGTTGTCGTCCAAAATGGCAGCCGATAACGGGATTGATTGCCCGCAGACAGGTGCAATTTTCGTCGCAGCTCTCGGAACTGTGGGAGATTTGAAAAAGGTTGACTCTTTCATTAAAGGCGAAAGACGAGAAGGTAAACTTACGGTCACGCTAATGGACGAGTGCGATGAAATTACACAAGGAAAAGGTTGCAACAATCTTTTGGTGGCGCACGATGTCGACCCGGATACATATCAGGAGTTCATTCCCGAGGCGCAGCGAGGCGAGGATGACCACAGTGCCGCGTTTGTCGAAAGTGACAGTCGCGCTGCGAAGCGACGGAAAAACAAGAATCAAATAGCGACAGCTTGCAAATTTGTCAAGGAAAAGCTGTTCCCGAGCTCGCAAATCGTGGCTTGTAGCGCCACGCTTAGCGGGTTCATCTTGAATCCGATCGGTGTGTTCTATAACGATCGCGTGACGGAAATCTTGAAAGTATGGCCCAAGCCCGGTTTCACTGGAATTGAGCGATTCAAAATTCCACAAGGATGCGAGCACGATATCGATGGAAGCATGAGCGTGGACGCTTTTGAAGAATCTGACGCTGTCCAAAGAATGCTGCATCGGTTTTACAAGCGGCAAAATCATTGTGACAATACGCAACTCGCGCCGATCCCGGGCACGGGGGCGAATCCAGTCACGCTCAGAGGTATGCTATTTGTATCCGTTTCGACGAAAGTCAACGTATCCGGTGGTGTTCGCGATTTTGCAGACATCATCTGTTCCATGACGAATGAGTGGTGCGACGGCACAGACGCCAACAAGACGCTGTTCATATGCTACGTCGGCGCCCCGATGGTGTTTTTCGCGGGCCAGTGGAAACAAGCGCAAAAAGGAGCAACAGTGGAAGATATATACAATGACATGGCTAATCGCACGCGACGAGGCGTTTTTGCCGGTGTCAGGCTCGAAGACGACGCGCCGTTCAGCTCAGTGTGCTCGCATTGCGTAGTGATCGGGTATAATCTCACGCGACGAGCCATGACGGCCGCGTTCACGCCAAAGGATGAGCCAAATGTGCTGTGCAAATTGCAGTATGTCATTTTTACAGCACCAAAAAAGTTGACCATCGATGCAGTGAGTCAACGCATCACGCGCGCGTCGCACGATTTCGCCCTTCACGTCGTGCCAAGCGAGTACTCAGTTGATGTCGCCATTCGTTTCGAGCTGCTCGATCTACTTAAAAAGTATCGTGAGTTAGAAGATGGTATGGTCGAAACACAGCGCAAAGAACGTGCCATACACAGCATTTTCAGGCAGAAAATATCTGTATACGATTCAGATCTCAGTGGCGTCAAGGTGTCGAAACGCGGCATACTCTTGGAGGAACTCAGTGCCACGGGTCGTAAAAAGCACTGGCGCGAACAATGTGCAGCCGATGTCGATCAAAATGAATATCTCATAGGATTCAAGGAGTATCTTGATTCTTACAGCTATGGACCAAAGCACGAGTCATACACAGAATCAACTATTGATCAGTACTACCGCACAATTCGGCCCTGGTTCAATTCTAACGCTGAGATCGATCGAGTGGTCGAGTGCGTGAAAGAGACCATCAAGAGCCACGAAGGCAATACAAGTTTGGACAAAAGTTTGGTCAATGAACTCAACGCGGCGAGGCGATTCTTAGAGTACTACGAGAAAGAAGTCGCATCGGCGTGATTAATCCCCCATGAATACAGTAATAATAACACAAGAATACAGTACTGCGCATCGTCGTCGTCGCGCGCGTGTCCCGGGACAAACCAAACCAGGCACCCACAACACCCGCCGCCAGGCGTCACTCCTCGCCTCGCGCCCTCTCTCTCGCGCGCCATTGGTGGCGTCCTCGCGCGCGACGTCCGACGCGCGCGAGCCACCGCGCGCATTCGCACCGCCGCCACCGCCGCGCGCGCGCGACCGGCGTCTCGGCGTCGTCGCGCCGGCGGCGTTCTCGGACCGCCCGACGACGATGATGATGCGATTCAACGTCACCGACGACAACGACGACGACGACGGCATGGATGACGACATCGATCGCCGACACCGCCGACGCACGCTCATGCGCGCCAAACTCGCCACCACCGCACGCGGCGGCGCGGCTGACGCGAGTGACGTGTTCGCCGACGGGGACGTCGCGGATGATTTCGCGCGCGTCGCCAAGTCGCCCGCGTTCATCGTGGATCCACGCGACGCGCGCGGGCGGCGCATTCCTCGCGATGCGCTAGGGCGCGTTTATCGTTTATCGCACGCCCTCGCGCGCGCGCGGTTCGATCCATCGAGCGTGAGCGTGAGTGCGCACGATATGAAGGCGCTCAAGGGTGCGTTTCACGCGCAGTTTTGGATGATTAAACGCGCGTACGTCGATTGCGTGGTTCTCGTGAAACATGGTTCGTTTTTCAACGCGTTCGACATCGATGCGGACGTTGGACATGAGATTGGATTGCGACAGAGCGGAGGGAACTCTGGGTTTATGCGTAAGGTTGGGTTTCCGTGCACGCAATTTGATGAGTGGGCGGCAAAGTTGCTCGCGTTGGGGTACTCTGTCGCGCGCGTGGAGCAAATGGATGAGGATGAACATGCGTCGAAACGTTCGAGCAAGGTGATGAAGCGCGAGTGTTGTGAAATTTTAACGCCGTCGATCGAACGCGGGTTGACGCAGAGCGAGCATGCGTTGTATTTCTTGGCCATTGCGGAGGGAGAGGATGGTTCGATCGGCGCGTGCGCGTTTGACGCGGCATCGTCGACGGGGGCGATTGGGCGAGTGTCGTTGGAAGAGTTGGCGACGGTTTTGGTGACGTATGATCCACGAGAGGTGGTGATTTCTGAAACATTGAATGACGACGCGCGGAAGGTTTTGGTGACGCATGGGCGAAGTGCTGCGAGCGGTCACGCGGATTGCGTGTTACGCGTGCTCGAGCGCGGCGGCGCGACGTTGCCTCCGATTACGCGGCCAAACGTGTTGAGCGCAGTGAAACATTTTAGCGGCAGTGGAATGAACGATAAAGATGACGACGCGTCGACGGTGTCTGTGCCTGCCATTCTGTGCAAGGCGAGTGACGTTGAATTGCAGGCTGTGGCGTATGCGATGCGGCACCTCGCGTGGGTCGGCGTCTGCGAAGACGTCTTCGCACGCGTGACGTTCACGAATCTCGTATCCAGCGCCGCCGAAAACAACGCAGCAGAAACGATGTCAAATGTCAGTCCCTCAGCTTTTGCACTTTCTCGCGAATTGACGTTCATGAAGCTCGATGGTGACGCGATTAAAAGCTTGCACATTCTCACTGGCGATACTGGAAAGCTCGCCGGTTCTCTATTTGCTTTTTTAAATCAGACGCTCACCGCGCCAGGACGACGACGCTTACGTCAATGGCTCGTTCGTCCATTACGTGATGTGAGTGCTATCAATGCGCGCCTAGACGTCGTTCAAGAGCTCTCTCGTGACCCTTTCCTCTTGCAATCTCTCCGCGATGCGTTGAAGCACATCAAGGTGGACTATGAGCGAACGTTCAACAAAGCAGCGCGCTTGGCCATCAAGGCGGTGAAAACATTCAACATTGTTCGATTTAATCAAACGCTGACGCCCGAAGTTGATGCCATGGGATTGAAAAATCTTGGGCCGAGTGGCGCGCAAACGCTCGACGATATCTTGTTAGACGCGGTGAACATGGTAAACTTTTGGGCCATGTACGGCAACGACATGCTCGACTTTACCAAGGCGCTCGATGGTTTGATTGACATTTGTGACGTTGTGCACGTTGTCGCCCACATTTCTGAAAAGAATGTTTCTATTGCTGATCTCGTTCGTGATTTACAGGGCGCGCGTGATTTCTTGCGCCAACTTCGATCGTCTTTAGTCGTCACCGCCGTAACGAAGAAGAAATTTGAGGTTGCGCCGTCGACTGACGTCTTCGTCGAGTACGCCGATGCGATGGAAGAAGCGATTCGCGAGCGCAAGCAAGACCCACTCCAGCGAATGCAAGCCGAACGTCAACGTAAGCAAATCAAAAGTTTGCACTTGGTGCTGAGCGATGACGACGACGATGCGAATCTTCCCGAACAAGACGCCGACGACCGTGCTGATATCGCTGCGGCGAATGCGTTCACAGAGGTGATGCACGCGTTTGCCGAAGAGCTACCGCGATTCGAGCGCGTGGTGAGCGCGATGTGTGATTTGGACGTATTACAAAGTTTTGCGACGACGAGCGCGTCTGCGCGTGGTTCTATTGGATTTACTCGCCCAAACTTTTCATCCGCGCCAAACGCGCTCGAGTTGACGCGGTCGTGGCATCCATTGTTACGTCCTTCAATCGTGGACAAGGCGAAGAGAATCACGCACAACGCCGGCATCGTCGAGAACAACATTTCTATGGAAGTGCCGTTCATGCTTCTTACTGGCCCGAATATGTCTGGAAAGTCCTCGTTATTGCGACAAATTGCGTTGACTGTGATCTTGGCACAAATTGGCTGCTACGTTCCGTGCTCGATGTCGTCGATTTCTATTTGCGACGCCATCATGACGCGCATCGGCGGCGACGACAATTTGGCTAACGGCGTGAGCACGTTTTTGAACGAAATGAACGGCACGGCGAAAATATTAACGGACTTCACGCCGAGCACACTTGTCATTCTCGACGAGCTCGGTCGAGGTACGAGCACGCTCGATGGTTACGCCATCGCGTTCGCCGTCGCCCATCATTTGACATCTTCATCTTCTTCGGCTCGCGTGTTGTTCGCCACACATTACCACGATTTGATTCAAGATTTGTCCGCGTGCGATGTCGCTGAAAATGCGCCACAGCACTCGTTCAAGGCGTATCACATAGGTGTAGAATCTACGCGAGGCGCGCTTCGATTTACGTACAAGCTCGAGCGAGGCGCCGCGCCTCTCGGCTCGTGTGCGCTCAATGTCGCTCGCTTAGCTGGTTTCCCACCCGGAATTTTGACTCGTGCCGCACACGTCGCGCACACTGTCAATTTCAACCGCGCCAGCGGTGCGGCGGTGGACGGAGACAACCGCGCAATTTCATCCTACGTTCCGCCTGAGAAATTGTTGTCCCAACGCGAACACGTCGCGCTTCACGCGTTATGCTCAGATGCCGCCGTCTGCGGCGACGCCGAAGCGCTCGGCGATGGCGCTGCGTGGGCACGTGCGTTCTATGCTCTTTGGCTCGAGTGCAGCACGCTCGCGCGCAAGTCTTGAATGAATGTATGTATGATTTTTATGGTTAGCCGGGTCGCGGTTGATTGAGTTTGTAAATTTGTAAATAACAGAATGTTGTGGATTACCGAGGCACACGTCACATTTCTGCACGCGTGACCGCCAAATGTCAAGGATGGGAATTACGGTCTCGAGCGCGACGATTGCGGTGTCCACGTCGCGCGCCCACGTGTCTCGCCGTCGTCTCGCGTCGCGCCAGAGAGCACCGCGCGTCGTCGTCCCGCGCGCGGAGCCCGACGACGCTGAAAACGACATCACCAGCGCTGATTACCGCGTGCTTCAGGAACGCATGGGTGCGATTCGCGCGCGTGAAGCATCGCTAGATATCATACCCATCGTTGTTCTGGATTCAACTGTCCCAAAGCAACGCCTGCCGTTGACGTTCGAGAGCGGCAACGCGAGAAGAAACTTGAACGCCGGTACGTGGTTGGGCGAGGATATCGAGCTCGGGCAGCGTTTCGGCATGCTTGGACAAGCCCCTAGCAACGGTCAAATCCTACCGAATGGCGTCTTGTGCGAAGTGACGCGGTTGATGCTGAGACCGAGTGGTGAAACCTTGGTTGAGCTCACGGCGACGAGACGCTTTAAAATTTACGGGCAACCGTTCGAGGATGAGAAGAACGATATGCGACCGTCGGCGCGGGTGATTTGGATAGACGACAGTAGCGGTGCTGGGCAGCAAATGGTCGCTGAAGATGCTGAAGTGGACAATGCGTCGACGGATCCTCGCGAGTTCACTGCTGAAGCGCGCGAAGTTGCGCGCGAAATTCCTCGGCTCGTCGAGGAGTGGCTCGCTCTCGTCATCTCGCGCCGACGGGAACGTCAGCCAGATCAATTGAAATTAATCCAATCACACATTGGCCCCATGCCCGATGCGTTGAATCAGCCGGCTGAGCTCGCGTGCTGGGTTGCGGCGCTCATAAACCCGATACCGGCGCTCGGCGTTGCTTATGAAATCAGACCAGCCATCCTGTTGGCACCGACGGTTTCAGACATGATTGGCATTGCTAGTAAAGGATTGATGCTTTCCATTGAGAAGCTCAGGCAAGGTCCAGAATTGTAATTTATGCGCTTAGCATCGCTCGCATTATTGTCGACACTGTCGCGGCGGCGATATGAAACCGCTCGTGTCAGCTTTGCTCGTCCTCACAGTTGAACGCGCGTCGACACCATGTCTCGAGGTGCCGGTGCAGGATATGACCGCCACATCACCGTCTTTTCCCCTGAAGGGCGGTTGTATCAAGTCGGTGCGTACTTTTTCACGCATCATTTTCATCGTTTCGCCCGTCGCGCGCGTCCTCTTCCCGTAAGAAAGTGCATGATCGATCTGAGTAGACTGACGCCCTCGCCCTGTCATTACGACCGTAGAATACGCATTCAAGGCGATCAAGTCCGTCGGCGTGACGTCGATTGGTGTGCGTGGCAAAGATTCCGTGTGTGTTGTGACGCAGAAGAAGATTCCGGTACGTCATACGAGCGTGTTCGTGGTGGTTCTCTGTCGCGGGCTCAACTGCGATCGGGCGCAATCGCCACGGATTGCGCGTACACTGACGACCGTTGACTGACGTGCGAGTTGTTTCACGCAATGCAGGACAAGTTGATTGATCCGTCAGATGTGACGCACATGTATAAGATTACGAAGACGGTCGGGATGTGCGCGACTGGTAAAGGACGTACGTGTTTCACGAGAGGGCGACTACGCGCCGCGCTCGACGTTTGACTGCTTGTTGTTTATCGATCGACTTCGTGCGCGCGTGCGTTGATTTGTAGAACTGAGCGTCATAAACTGACCGTCGTCACATGCGTTTTGCTTTTTCGTGCGTAGCGGACATTCGCGACATTGTGCAAAAGGCGCGTAAAAAGGCGGCTGATTTTGCGTTCGAGTACGGTTACGACGTCCCGGTGGACGTTTTAGCGAACATTTTGGCGGACGAGTTTCAAGTGTACACACAGCATGCATACATGCGTCCGCTCGCAGTCATGGTGATTTTAGTTGCGATCGATGAAGATCGCGGTCCGTCGTTGTTTAAATGTGATCCTGCGGGGTATTACGTCGGTTACAGCGCCACGAGCGCGGGCGCCAAGGAGGTTGAAGCGGTGAACTTTTTGGAGAAGAAGGTCAAAGCGGGCGCGTCATTTGACGTGGACGAGACCACGAGGTTAGCCATCAGTACGCTTCAACACGTGCTCGGTGAAGAAGTCAAGGCGACTGAGTTGGAAGTGGCCATCGTGACGCAGGACAACCCCATGTTCCGCACGTTGTCTGTCGAAGCCGTCGAGGAACATTTGACGTGCATTTAGGAGCGCGATTAGTTTTAAGTCTGTAGAATGTATCGATCATATTGAACATCACCAATCCTTTCGTCTAAATGTCTTCTTCTTCACTATCGTCAGCGGCATCTAATTTCTCCACGGCGTTTTTGATGGCGTTTGTATCCGCCGTGGATGGTCGCAAATCGAGTGCGACGCTAAAGTTGATCATCGCCTTGTCCTGCATCCCGAGCTTTTTGTAAATTCGACCCATCAAAAAGAATACACTGGCTTCCTTGGGAGCGATCTCTTGCAATTGCTCGAGTTGAGCTAAGGCTTGCTCGTAGTTTTCAATGCTCATCAACACCGCGGCCATTTCGTATCGCGCCAACGGGTTGCGCCCATCCAACACGATTGCGCGTTGAAGCAATTCCATCGCCGCATCGTGCTCATCAAGCGCGTGCTTCGCCATACCCAAGTAACAGTACAATACACTCGAACGAGCGTTGATGTTGAGTGCGTAGCGGAAATGGTACTCACTCATGACGTACTTTTCCTGACGATAGTACACCGTGCCAAGGCCGTACCACGCGTTATAGTGTCTAGAATCTAAGCGCAGCGCCGCGCGGTAGCAATTCATACTCTTCTCGAAATCTTCATTGGCAAAGTACTCGTGGCCACACAAAGTGTGCGCGTATGTATACTTCGGATTGACGTGCAACGCACGTTGAAAAAATTTCAACGCCGTCTCGTGCTCCTTTTGCAACGAAAAACAGTTTCCTAAAACGCACCATGTTTCTGGCGCCCACCGATCGATGTCCTCGACCGTTTGCGCTAAGTGTGCAAGCTTCACATCCTGCTTCAAGTGCCAGAGCACAGTCGAGTACACATCCAGCCCTTCAACGCGATACGGCGCCACCGCGCGTGCTTGTTCAAACTTCCTCGCCGCGTTCGAATAATCAACCATTTCTGCATACGCTTTTGCCACAGTGCAAAGCACATAACCGGTATTATACTGCTCTGGAGCAAGCTTATTAAACGAACTAATCGCTTCTTCGCACCGGTACATGGCTAACTGTCGCAATCCTTCGGCGAGCGGCTGGAGCATGTTGAACACGGCAAACGTCCCTTCGGCGGTGCGCCCTGCAAATGCTGGCTGCCAACGCCAGGCGCCTTGCTGATGGTGTTCGTCCATATGATAGGCGTCGTACGAAACTTCACCGTCTTCAGGAACTTGACTCAAGTAGGAGGCGTCATCGTCACCATGCGCGTCGCCTTCGGGCGTCGCCGCCACATTTGGCGCGCGCGATGCGTTAATCCGCGAACTCCGACGCACCGCGCTCGACGTCGGATCATCGCTAAACAAACGACCGGAGACCTTGCGAAGCTTACCTTCATCCATAAACTTTCGCCGCTCGCCAAAGAGTCCTCGCACGCTGCGGCGCGCGCCAGTCGTCTCTCTCGCACTCGGTTGTGCCGCCGTACCCATCGTTCCGCGACCGGCACCTATGCCAGTCGTGGGCGGCGCGCGCGGTGCCGGGGCACCTTTCTGCGGCGGCGGTGGCGCCGCTACAGCAGATGACGGCGACGGAGTTACGAAAGCGCTGATGGAATCTCCCGCCTCGCCGAATCCGGCACCAGCGCCGACCGCCGGCGTCCGCATGTCGGTGGCGTCCCAAGCGTCGCGCGCATGCGTGCGATCGCTCGCGCCAGTACTCGGTGGCACCGTATTCATGACATCGTATCCTACAGAACCCACCGCGCGAGGCGTACTCACCGCACTCTCTACATTGCTACGATCGAGCGATCGTCTGCCTCGCGTCGGCGACAAAGGCGGCAAACCGCCCATGCGCGGCGCGAACACCTCTTTTGCTTTCGGCACCACCACCGCACCGTTACCAAACACCGACGGGTACATGCTGAAAATGCTATCCTCTCTACTCGCGGACATGCACGCTCTGGCCTCGGCGTCAGCGCCGAGCGCGCATAACGCCTCGTACGCGCTCCACATGAGAGGATCCGCGCTCAACGCTCGCGTAAAATGCGCCGTCGCCGCCGCATTTCTCCCCGTATCCCTACAAATCTCCCCAAGCAAGTACTCCCCATTCGCACCACCACACGCTAACGCATCATCTTCACCAACCGTTGGGCGCTTACGTGCGCCGTATGCGCCGACAAACTCGTTCGATTCCGCGTCGACGCCTCGCGCGCGCAACGCCCGCTCCGCCTCAGCCAGCTTTCCCAAGTCATAACACGCCTTGGCAAACAAATATCGTACCGGAGACGATGTCAAACGTGAACCTAATAAGTCATACACCGCCACGGGTTTCGCCGCGTAGTAGTAACACTGCGCCAGAAGATGCGCGTTTGCATCCGTCGGAGACGCCGCGACCAACCGTTCGGCAAGAAACGTCGCGTTCGGCAAGCAATACCCATCCAACGCGTCACGCACGGCGTCGATAAGCGCACCTTCGATCAGCTGGTGTTCGGTGAGCGCGACCACGCCGTCTTCGGTGGATGATTCGGTGTTTAAAGACGACATTGCTCGAGCAACAGCTCTCGAAAAAATTCAAACGCCTGAACGCGCGCGCGTGACGGCGTACGTGCCGCGCGCGCGCGTTCGAGCGCGCAAATGCTGCGCGAACGCGTTTGCAGACGCTACGCGCGCGTGACGAGGGCGCGGTGCGCGCGCGTCGAGGGATTTCGCGCGGCGTAATGGCGACCGCGTGTATTTCTGTTACAGTGAAAGCGTCGAGCGCTGGGCTAGATGGTTGGGAGCTCGCCGTTGAATTCGCGTCGAGCCGCCGCGCGAGACGCGGCAGCGGCGCTGAGATCCGCGAATGGATCGGACGTTGGTGAACGCGGCGTCGCGCGTGACGGCGGCGAGGGCGTCGGACTCGATGGCGACGCGTTCATCGGCCGCATGCCTTCGGGAAGCGGCCGCGCGCCGCGCGCGTCGAACATTGGATTCATGTGCATCATCATCGTCGTCGGCGGACTGGATGTGGACGGAACGTCGTAAGGACGACTCATGGACATTGAACTCGGACCAGGCGTTGGAGACATCGAAGCTGCGGGCGCGACGAATGGGTTTGACGGGCCTGGGGCGGCGTTGAATGGATTTGCGCTCGCGGATGTCGCGCTCGCCGTCGTGAAGCCACGTTGCGGCGTGCCAGCTTTTATGACTTCATCAAGTTCATCGAGTAAACTCGCTGTCGTACTCGCTGTCGTAGCCTTGGACGTAGATGACATTGGCGGAGCTACGCGCGCTTTCGCATTGATGCGCGCCAACGCCGCGCTGTCGCCCGTCACGGCGCGTAGTAAGAGCTCGAATCGCTCAACGCCTTGCACCAAGTCTTCATGTAGCGCCAACGCGCTCATGAGCAACTCTTCGTCTTCAGTATTCGAAATCAATTCTTCTAATCGTGGTTTCATCGCACGGCATTGATCAGCGAGTTCGCTTGCAACGCCATTGACCAAACCACTCGTCGATGGATGTTGCGTCACGTCGACGCCATCCAGCACTTCGGTGAACACCTTGAAGGAATTTCTCGCCGCGGCAACGTCTCCCTTTAACTTCCGCACGTCTTCTGCGGTGTATGACACCTGAGCTGGACGAGTTTGCGCAGGGGCTTGCGCCATGGCTTGACTTTCACGAATCGCGCGTTGAAAATCGTCGTCGCCGCCAGACGCGTTGTACCGACTGTTGGCTAAGTGTGGCGGATTCATGGGTATACCGGTAGCAATGCCTCCTGGATACACCCCGTATGGCGGGCGTGAAGCCACCGGTGAGCCGATCACGTCGCGTGTATCGCCGTCATCGTCATCATCGCTCTCCGCGAGCGCCGCTTCGATGGCGCGTCTGTCTTCCTCTGAGATGTCCACTCGAGCGCTCGTCCAGTCACCACGGCCGTTGAACGCCGCCAACGTCGCCGTCGCGTCTGCCACCGCTTGCACTTCCCCTCTTAACGTCGGCCTGCTTGGATTGGGAAACCGAAATCCCATCCCTCGCAGCGTGTCGTACGCCCATTGAAACGCTCGCTCGCGGCGGCTTAAATTCACCGCCCACTCCTCGACGAGTTGCAACACTTTATCTCTCACCTCTAAACTCGGTGCGCGCTCGCACAACTTCACCAATACTTTCGGCACTTCTTTTGCGCACATCATCGCGTGATACCTCGGCCCACAATTCTTCATACACATCTCTAAAGCGTACAACGCGCGTCCCGTCGTCGTCGCATCCTTGCGCTGCTCGAGCTTAATCTTCAAAGCCTTTACGCAGTCCTTCCCATGCGCCACGAAATTATCATTCACCGCATCGCACAATCGCAAATTAAGCTCGAGGTCGCTCGCATTCGCGCGATATGGATCGCAAATCTACGCGCGAGCGATACAAAGTACGCGTCAATCACGCATTCATCAATTCATCTAGGTGTAGAGTTAGTTGAGAGCTACACAACCAAAAACGACGTCACGCGCGCGCGATGCATCGACACGCACCGCATCGACGATGGCGTACGCCGCGCGATGCTTCTTATCCTTCATGCCAAACATTCTCGCGCTCGCGGTGCGCGCGACGGCGACGGTGGCGGTGGTGGTGCGTCGCGGTCTGGAGGTGCCCTGGGACACCAGCGCGCACATGTCGACATTTCGCGACGCGCCATCGCGACGGACGCCGACGCACGCGCGCACACGCACACGTCGTGCGCATTCGAGGCGATACGTACGCGCGCCATGGTGACGGCGGCGCGCGTGACGCGACAATCGCATCATGTGGCGTTTGCCTTGTGGACCATGCTGGTGCTCTTGGCCATGACGTATGCGATGACATTTACGCCGGCATGCATCGACCGCGCGGTCGCCGCGCGTGGGAAAGCGCGCGGACACGACGAAGGCGTTCGTTTCGGTGCGCTGGGCCCGCGCGGGACGAGTCGCGAAGGATTGCGTTACTATGATGGGGCGTATATGGCGGCTCGGATGCTCGCGTCGGATGCGGCGTCGGCGCTGGAAGTGGGATGCGTGAAACCGGCATTTGTGGATCATTTGACGTGGATTCCGTCGCGAGCGTGCGTGTCGCCGTATTTTGCAGGATATAAGACGACGACACGCCGTAATGTGTCTGACGAAAGGGATGATTCGACGACGAGGTACGTGCAAGACGATTGGATGACGTTTGACGAAACGAAATTGTTTGACGTCGTCGTTTCGATGCAAGTCGTTGAGCACGTGGACGATCCTGGGGCGTTCGTGAAGAAGCTACTACGCGCGGGAAAAGTGGTGATAGTTTCGGTGCCTTACAAGTGGCCTGATTGCGGCGCTCGGTGCTCTCACAAATCGCACGACATTTCGTTTGAGACGATGCGGCGGTGGTCGGGACGAGCGAAGCCGACGTTGTCAATCGTGATTCGCGAACGCGATGGCGGCGCCGCGCGACTCGTCGTGGCGTACGAAACTAATTCATCTAGTGCTACTGATACATGACTCTATCGCTATTGCGCTATAGTGGTTGTTGAAACGCTTTAAATGCTTCTCGTACGGCTTGCGCGGTGACGTTGACCCGCTCCTTGACTTGTTCGAGATCCTCTTCACGCGCCACGGCAAAGTATTTCGCAAACTTGTCGGGGTGCCAACGCATCATTTCTTCCCGCAACGTGATTCGCTTCTTGTCGGCGTCGATGTCTACAGTGAGGAATTCGCAAAGCGCAGACGCTGATTTCATCGTCGCCGCGTCGATGAATGGAAAGTCTCTCAAGGCGAGCGTCTTCGCTTTCCCTTCTTCCAACGCGCGCCATTTCGCGCGATACTCATCCGCACTCATAGTTGTCATCGTGCGTGCTTTCGTCGCGAGAGACTCGCGCCACGCGCGATCTTTCGCTTCTAATTCCTCGAGCTTTCTTTGCTGCGCTTTGGCTTCTCTCGCCCGTCGCTCTCGCGTCTTTTCATCTTCCACATCGCGTCTATGC
>JACLAB010000432.1_pt1 | contig 17543 bp, 5 predicted proteins | sample 8027921 | NCBI WGS metagenome assembly JACLAB01 (sample SAMN15725117, study PRJNA655200) | protist metagenome | isolation source: fluorescence activated cell sorting (FACS) single amplified genomes of... | place: USA: West Boothbay Harbor, Gulf of Maine | collected 2000-07-19 | reverse complement strand
GTGACCGCGGAGTTTGTATTGGCGAACGTGAAGGACAGGATGGAGAACAGTCCGTGGGCAGAGATGATGGTCGCGGCGAGAGAGCAGATGAAGATTACGGAATTGAGGTTAAAGAAGCTGAACTTGAGGTTTGACGAAGACGCGGGACAGGCGTCGTCTTCCGCGCAGGCGTCTTCGATGAAGAAGAGGGTGAAGATATTGAACGAACAAACTAGCAGTAGCACTTTGGCGAATAGCGAGAAGAAAAAGTCTCCGATTACGACGCACGTGTTGGATACGGCATTGGGGAAACCGGCGGAAGGTATTAAAGTGACTCTGAATAACCGGAGTTCGGCGGCGCCTTGGATTTCAAAGGAAGGCTACACCAATGCCGACGGAAGGGTGACGGATTTAATGGGAGGGGATGAAACGCTGTTCGCTGGAGACTACGAGCTCGTTTTTCACGTACAAGAGTACGTGCGAATGACGACTGGACAGAAGAGTTTCTATCCGGAGTGTCCGATTAGATTCACGGTATTCCAGGGCAGAACAAAAGAGCATTATCACGTGCCTTTACTTTTGAATCCGTATGGGTACGGAACCTATCGCGGCTCGTAAAGTTCTAAAAGCTACTTTTGATATTGTATAATATGATTTGCTAACACTTTTTTTACACCTACGAAACTCTAACGCCTCTCGCATCTTTTTCCAAGAGTTCTCTGAGGCGAAAGGCGACTCTATTTCGATCGTTTTCACCTACTTCGTCTCGACCGATATTAACGTCGTCCCATTTTACGATTGGTACGCATTGAACGACACTACCTATCATCATGCATTCTTTTGCCCGTTTTTCTAAAATTAACTCTCGGAAGCTGCAATCCTTTCGTTCGCATTTGATGACTCCAACGTCTTTCAGCAACCCCTTCTCGATGAATTCAAAACATCTCCGCATAGTTACCCCGTCTAGAACGTCGTCAACCTTTGGCGCCACAAAAATCCCCCGATCGTCGACAAACGCTACGTTCGCGCTCGGTCCTTCTAAAACTTTATCGTTTGATACCCAAATACCGACATCAGCGTCGTGCATCTCCGCATCGTTCGCAATCATGCAATTTTGTAAATAATTCGTCGATTTAATTATCGAAAATGGTTTGTTCTTCACCGCTATTGGAGTCGTCCGAGCGCGCAACGTTTTTGTCTTTGTTTGCTTTCGTTCGATGACGACACAATAAAAAGCACTCCCTTCCTCGCATTCTTTCCTGGAGAGTGCAAAGCCGCCCACTCCAGCGGTCAGATAAAAGCGAGCTTGCATGGAAAGCCCGCTTTCTGGGTTCTCCCGCATCGCAAACCCGCGTCTCTCTCTCTCAACAAACGCGGCCGCGACGGTATCCTTCACCACTTTTTCCACCATATCCAACGTCGGCAATCGCTCAGGGAACGGAATAAAGCTCATCGAAGCGCTCGTCCTCAAACGGTCCAGATGATAGTGCAAGTCCTGAAACGTCCTCGTAGCGACGTCAATCGAAACGGTGTCGAACACCGCGTGCCCTCGGTTAAAACCATGATCGTCGGCTCGCAGCACAAAAGAAGAAGGGTCCGTGGTGATCGCATCCACGTGCGAAGAGTAAAAGGAGAGACACTGAAAAGAGCGCGCAGGTTGTTTACTTAGGTGTAACCGCATGAAATCTTCTCCGCTAACCGTCCTCGTTGCGTTGGTCTCTTTTTCTTCTTCTCGCTGCTCCTGGCATGAACAGAGACGAAATCCAGGACGATGACGACGACGACGACGATGACAACGATGACACGGCCGGTGACAACATCGACGGAAGAAGGAAAAGGAGGAAGACGCGGCGCAAGTCGCAGACATGAAACAAATAACTGTAAAAATGCGTAATTGTTTTTTTTGTGTTTTCTAACTGTCTGTCCTACACTTTTTCTGGCGCGATATTGCGAGAAAAAAAGCACATATAATTTCACACGCGCGCGAGAAGAATAAAAAGGCGCAGATCCTATACTTCTTCTTCGTCGTCGTCGCATCTCTCTTTTACCTTTGAGAAGAAATGTTTGAGACGCGGGTGGCGGATCTGCTGCAACACGCCGCCGGAGAATACATTCACGTGCGTTCTTCTTTTCCTTTTTTTTCTTGATGTGCTTTTGCTCTCTCGCTCTCTCTCTCTCTCTCCTCCAGCGTACGCGCTTTTTATATATATATTCTTCTCTTCTCAACAATCGAACGCGTGGTGGAGCATCGCGCGCCGCGACGTTCACTCTTTCGTAATGCCGTTCTCTTTCCTTTGCGTTCTTTCTCATTTATTCATATTGTGTTATTCTTCTTTTTGCGGTGTTGGAATTATTAGGGGATTGACAAAACGGCGTTGAAAATATCTGTGCTCTCCGGGGATGTGATTTTACGTCGGATGCAGTTGAAACCGGAAGCCTTGGAGAAGCTAAACTTACCTGTGGAACTCACTCGAGGAGTCGTCGGGAGTTTGAGGCTTAAAATTCCGTGGGCAAAGTTAGGAAAAGAACCCGTGGTGGTGACGATATCTGAGGTGTTTGCTTCGGCGAGACGGTTGAGCGCAGAAGAAGTAGCGAAGCGAGCAAAGAAGAGGAAAGACGAGGATAAAAAGCTGGACGACGCGGCGGTTGAGAATGCGAAAGAAGAAGAGGAAGAAGATAGTAAAAAGCGAAACGAAGAGAAAGTCGAGAGATTAGATAATGCGGAAAGATTATGGCTCATGAAACGTTTGTTTGATCTGACGCTCCAAAAGGATGAGGGAGCCGGCGAATTTGGAGAAGGAGAGCAAAGCGACAGTGACGGAGGATTCGTGCAAAAGTACGCCAAAATCATCCTCGGTAATTTACAAATTTCGATAGAGAATGTACACATTCGATACGAAGATGAAATAACGACTCCAAATCATGCGTTTGCGGCAGGGTTAACGATTCGAAACGTCTCTGCGCACACGGTTGACGAAAATGGGAATCCAGATTTCGTAAGATCAGCGTCGTTTGCAGAATTTCGGAAGAAGTTGACGTTGGATGGATTTTCGATTTACTTTGATAGTGAGGAAGGAGAGGAGAATACTAGCAATAGTAATATTACTAGCAGTTATAGCGAGCCGAAGCGCGTGCCAAACGTATTCTTTACGGAAAAGCTAGATCCAAATGCAAAGGATATGCAGCAATGGTTAAATATGTTCATGCCAGCTTTCCGAGACGAAGATGATGAAGAGAAGAAGAATGACGTTCTTAGATATAATCGAATTTTGCAACCGATTTCCGGTTCTTTCATCTATACGAAACGTGCAGACAAGAGATTCGACGATGGCGAAACACCTAGACAGCTTATGGAGTGTCACGTTGATACAGCTGGCATACGCCTTAAACGCGCGCAATATCACAATATTGCGCGTGTTTTGGAAGCGTTCAAAATCCATCAATTGAGAAGTGAAACGGAACATTTGCGACCGAATCTTTTTGGAGGGGAAACGCCGCGGACACATCCTCAATTGTGGTGGAAGTATGCTATCTTAGCTGCGCAAACGAAAATTCGGAAGCGGCGGCAGCGCACTTTTGCCAGTGCAGTGAAATGGGAAGATATCGTCGACTTGTCCCGAAAGAGACGAAGGTTTTTGACGATTTACAATCAACCGGGTGGCGCAGACGATGATGATCTTCTCGACGAAATATACGAAATAGACTCAAAATTATCCTATCATGCGGCGATGACCTTCCGATGTATAGCACATCTGGAAAGAGAGCGCATGAATGATACCAATTCAAATTCTATTGCTCTCGCAGCCGTCCACGATGCGAAGAGATATTATGAGAAAGAAATTCTTCCTCATAAGAAAAAAGGAAAGATTTCAGCATGGTTTGGTAGTTACTTTAGCAGTAGTAGTGGTATTAGTGATGATAGCAGTAGAAATAACGCTCTCAAGGAAGGTGTAGAAAAGCACGTGGGTAATGATTCATTGGGCCAATTGTTCAGCGATGATGATTTTACAAAGCTCGAAGAAGTGTTTGACGTGAAGACGATTGAATCTCAACAAAAATCTGCTGAAAGTTCCTGGAAAGGAAAAGATCTATCATTTTCTGTTCACATAGCAAAAATGTTCTTCGCTATAACAGAAAATAACAATCGCGATATTATCAGTTCTGTCGCGCTCGATCTCACAGCTTCTAGGAACGTATACAAGAATGGAAACGCGACAAGTTTTCTTAATATTTTAGGTTGGGTGGTTGATGCAAACGGAACAAAAATGTTACAATCAGGCATCGACAGGAACACCGAGAACATTACAAGTTCTTCCACAACTTCTTCAGATGCAGCACTTTCGGTGTCTTACGAAGAGTACCCACCATTTGATATGGAATTTTATGATTCGAAGACTGTCGTGATTGCTGCGCCAACATTCTTGGTCATTGAAAAGAACTTTATCGACTCAATCGCGGGTTTTTTTGAAAAACCAGTGTCTGATGAACTTACATCAGAAGTTCTCGAAGATTTTGCGGAAGATATTGCAAATGTAACCAGTAATGTCGCCAAGCGCACCGCTTCTGGTTTGTCCAGTGTGTTGAATCGAATGAAGTTTGAAATTTCAATCGATGCTCCTAAAATTGCGCTTTTGCCTTCGACTGAGGGGAACATGATAAGTTGCGATAAAAAAATTGTCTTGGATTTAGGGAAATTCGTAGTTTCGAACGATCCACAACGCGATCAGGGCAGCGCGAACCGTGGAATTCGAGGTGATCCAAAGTATAACGCGTTCACGGTGAATGCAGAGAATCTCGCTGCTTATATTGCCTCTGGCACATTCGACGTCCAAGGGAAACATGAAATTTTATTGCAGCGCGCGAAAGAGAATCGTTTGGAATACGATCTCGAAGCTTATTTTGTCCTCGCACCCCTGAAGATCACTCTCGATTTGCAGATTGCTGGGAGTGGATTTGAAATATTCGATGAAGTGAAAAATAACGCAGCGTCATCCGACGAACAAAATCCGGGAATGATTGCCGAAGCAGATATTTCAGATCTTGCGTTTGCTCTCTCTCCGTGTCGATTAGCAATGATGTATAACATAGTAAACTCTTTTACTGAGAGTCAACGATATAATGGGAAGGAACAAGCGCCTGATGCAGAACGTGTTACAATCAACCCCGGGTTAGATGATGGTTCTTCGACAAAGTTATCCACTATTTCAAAAGGAAGGGAAGGAAACAAAATGAGCAGGATTATTTCGTCGCGTATATCTGTTGATATTTCAAGAGCTTCAATTGCTTTATGGGGACAAAAAATGGGATGTAAAGACGAAGACAATGTTTTGGATGGTGTAATATTCGGTGGAGTCGAAAGATTATCGAAATTTGAGTGTGCAAAGTCGGAGTTTGCAATTATTGAAATAGTAGCCACAGGTGCAAAAACAATAAAAACGTTATCAAATGTGGACGAAAGTTACGTCATCGAAGCAGGCAAATTAGAAATTCACGACGTAATTTCCGGGGGATATTTCATTCAGCTCTCAAATTCGCCGAAGAATATCGAGAGTGCGAGTGTCAAAATGCGATACGATAGCTGGACAAGTACAGAATCACCAACATTCAAGAATTGCTACGGTCAGCTTGAAGTCTCTTCAGATATTTGCTTTCTGGGAGTTCGCCGACCAACGATAGCATCTGTTTCCCGGTTTTACGACGAACTATCGCTTGTGCTGTCCTCTAACAAGGCTTCTCCATCAGAAATTGAAGTAGAAAATTCCAATGGGAGTGGTCATGATACGCCGTTGAAAGTTGTCAATGATGAGAATGAGTATGTGGACGAGGATGTTCCAGTAAATTTCCGGTTGGCGGTTAGATTCAAAGAATTATCATTAACAACATTTGTTGAAGCACAAGATATCGGGAAAAATGGCAATAATCCAGCGGTAGCTTCGATTGAAATCCACGACGCAGATATTTCTTTACTGACACAAACAGGTTTAAATCCTATGAAAGTGTTTGGTACTCTTGGTAGCTTGAGCGTAATGAATGAAACGTTGCCGGAGTCGCATCCTCACAGATACTTTGTCTCGGTTAAAAAAAAAGAAAATGCAGCACTTGATCGCGATGGAGGAGAGAAGTCATACTTTGAATACCTGACTTTCGATCGATCGCACAGGAACTTTCCAGGTCACGAGCAACATCTGCTTCTCAACTTGAAGAAGTCAAAAGTTACCTTTCTGATGCGTTTCTTTTCACAGCTGTTATGTAGCGTTGGTGGATTACTCGCTGATGCAATTCCAATCGATAAGCTTCCTGAAAAGCAGAGAAATGCGGAAATTTTGCGACGAGGAATAACGCGACCCTCTACGTTTAAGTACGATGTATCGCTATCCCAAGCCGAGATTGTTCTGCCAAAATCTACTTCATCGCAGGAAGCGTTACGCCTTGACGCAAAAAATGTTTCCATTGGCAACAGTTTGGAATGGAAATACGGTGATAGTCATCTGACTCGAGGCGCTGTACTGATGAATAGAATGTCAATTCAGCTGAAGGATTTTGCGATGTTTATAAAGAATGGGAAAGGTGAGTGTGGCTCCTACCCGGCATTATTTTGTGCCAAAGGCGAGAGAAATGATCCAGCTCAAACTTTCAGTCTTGATTTGATATCCCCATCCTGGGATCCAACAGAAAAGATGTGCGCGAGTGATATTCGTCTCGGCGCGGATGGTGCGATCACCTTAGAACTTGATGACGTCGAATACAATATATTATTAGCCGTTTTGAGTGGAAATTTCTCTGAGACGGGATTCCTCCAGGAACCACTTTTTGAGTATGCGGAAATTGAAGTTCCGAAAGAGAACGACGTAGCAGAAGGCGAAATCGATACTTTGCCTTCTCTTAAGAGCATGATTACGGTAAATCTGCCAGAGGTGTGCTTGTCTATGTTCAATTCTCCTCGGCTCAATGCGAAAATATCGCCGTTAGCGAGGCTAGTACTCCGTCGCCTCTGGGTTTGCTACGAAACGTTACGGAATGACGAGGAAGCGTACAGTGTTCACTTGAGCTTACCTGCTTTGAGTGTCCAGGATGTAAGAAACGGGACCGCACCAGCTGCTGCAGAGATAGTCGACCACACTGATGAATCTTTGACCCTTTTGACGCTGGATTTAATATCTAGAGCCGATAAATTTGATCTTGGAGTAAATCTGCAGTCTTGCCGGCTAAAAGTTGATCCTCAATTTCTGAGAGAAGTTTTGTACTTTTTTAATCTTAAAGACGACGAGTTGAGACGACAAATGCTCGAGCGGCGTTTGAAGAATGACATCAATTTCTTAAACAAGGATTTTATATCCCTGGCCTCACAAAATGCGGATGAAGTTGACGATGCTGAGATTATCATGCTTTCCCCAGCGAAACGAATTTTGTGTGACGGATTACACGCACCTCCACGGTGCACCCTGGATGGGAACGGGAGGAAAATTGTGCTACCATGTTCCCTGACGAAGCATTTACCACCGCTAATATGTGTAGGTAATTTTCGAAGGCTCACGATTAGGAATGCTGTTATCGAAGGCGATGTGGAAAGCTTTCTCAGTCTCGGTACACGTTCAAGTATAATCTACGAGAATGTTACCTTCGAAAAACGCAAGGAAGATGGTCCAATCACGAGCGAGTTTTCGAAAGCATCGGCAAATAAAGAGTTGGAAAAATCAAATGCTACAGATTGTGTTACAACATGTTCCGTTCTAGCAAGAAACGTGGAGCTATTGATTCTTGACTCTGATACTACGATGAAGCGCGGGAAAACGGTGAGTGTAACCACTCCTGTCACGAACGCGTTATCAGTACAACTGTACGCATCGGTTGACTACAAGTCAATGCCAAGCGAGCTTTTAAGTTCTAACACAAGAACAGAATTGAATGCTGTTGTGAACGGTGTGACCATAAATCTCTGCCGCAGCACCACTGTTCCCACTAAAACAAAGTTTGTGCCGAAAGTGAGCTTTCTGGAACCTACCGATTTCGATGTAAAACTTGTAACCGATGCCAATGGTTATCAAGTGCGGCTGATATCTTCTGACATGTGTTCAAGTTTTGATTCTGTAAGTCTTCGCGTGGCGAAAAACTGTTTATCGCAACTTAGTAACGTCTTTGAAAAAAAAGTGGCGTTGTCTACTCTGGTCTCAACATGCAACTCCTATGTGCCAATAAGTGCCTCTCGGTACACAAACTTGAAATTCTGGCGCCCGGTGCCACCAAAAGGATTTTCATTTCTCGGTGACGTGTGCTTATCAACAGATGCTGATGCACCCGCAAGTCCAGTCATGTCAATCAATGACGCAGCTGATGTAACCACTTTACCAATTGGTTTCAGTTTGGTATGGAGTTCGCCCTCGAACGATTGTTTCATATGGGCTCCGGTACCTCCTAGTGAAGATTACGTAAGTCTTGGATGTATTGCAACAGGATCTGAAAGCACGCCAGATGTTGCAAAGGTTGGGTGCAAAGTTGTCAGACGAGAAGTAGTGAAAGCGTGCGAAATATTGGATTGCGTTTATGACGGTGGTGAAGATCAACTTAAATTGTGGAGAGTGGAGAATAGCTGCGGGACTTTTGTCCTTTCAGAGAAGAAAGAGTCTGCGAGATCGAGATGTGCGGCACAACTTCGCACTCCCTTGCTCCCAGAGGTATTCATCGAGAAGACGCGTGAAAGTACCACGCAAGAAGTTGTGAGTGTAAGCGAATCAGTTGGTGCCGGGAGAACCATCAAACCTAGAGACGAAACTTCTGTACAAGTTTCCCTTCCAAGAATTGCGCTCACTTTGTGCGAGCCTGGTAAACGAGACCCTTTTATTTCTCTTGGTATCAATGACGTTGCGGTCGTAGTTCGTGGAAATGAAGAAAACGCTGAAAATAATGCGTCAAGGGACGGTTCTGCCAGTACAAAGATAGATGTAGCGTTCTTTAATCCTCGCGTTGCATCTTGGGAACCCCTAATTGAACCATTCGACGTGTGTGCTCGTTTTGACCGCTCGCCGTTAATGACAGACAATATTTATTCAGAAGACAGCGTGAAATTTTCAGTTGCAAATGCGATTGGTGTAAATATCTCGAGCTCTCTTGGTGATGCGATCGTCAAATATCAGCGAGCAGATCAGAAACTTCTGTCTCCAGAAATAATTCCGTCTTCTGAGTCAGCACCACCTTTGTCATCACGGTGGAAGCAGGCTCTTCGCGGTATATCGATTTCAGACGATGAAATTAATCTCTCCAATTCAATCTCTCCATTACTTAAGAATGAACTTCGAAGATCGATATATGTTAGGTATCAACGCTCCACCAAAGATGATGTGGTTGAAGTAAAACCACAGAAATGTATCACATTGGACTCATTGACGGCTACGGGCACTAAAATTGTACCTACTTTAGATAAAAATCTTGAGCCGCCCGATTCAAGGTTCAGAAATGGAGCCACGGATGGATATTTAGTTCCGAACATCTCGCCATATGCGCAAGGACGCGTGAAAACACTCCAATTACAGTCAACTTTCGTACTTACGTTTACAAAGTGTCGGATTGAAATTGGAGCACATAATCGTGATTTGGTGGATGTTAGTGAATCTGCACTGTATGCTCGAATAAATGTTGATGAGAATCTGATGAGGACACGCGCTTCTGCGTTGTTGAAAGTCACTTCATCGTCGTCCTCGATGGATGATTCAGTGCTTGAGTGCATCTGGTCTGATAAGTTCATTGCAAGAGTTGCCTCTGAGAAGATCCATACTTGCTCTGTGAGCATTTCAGTAATAGATGCACACGGGAATGGTGGTCGAGGTAAGGTCATTTCATTCTTGAATGATATGACTATGTCACATTTGATCAATATGTATGGCCGGCCTTCTGATTCGAATACCATAAAGTTGCCGAATGATGTTGAAATTCAAGTTGCTTTCGAAGGTTACGGCTCGCATAGAACTTCCGGAGGGGAAAGTGATGCCCAAAAATCACTATCTTCAAAGACTGAGCAAATTTACAGCATCGATTCAAAAGCTGGTTTTGCAACATCTGTTCTCTCGAGGAAGAATTCTGAAGATGTTTCATCTTCTGCGCCATTATATTATTTGAGTTTGCATCCTAAGGGACCGTGGACGAAACTTGTGTGTGAGGAGCTAACCCTTTCAGAATCGTCCGATGCGATTGATTTAAGCGAGTTTCTCAATTACAGTGATGCCGCAATGTCTAGTTATTGCGGAGAAAAAGATGTTCTTAAAGCTGTCGTGGCACGTACAATTGACCCTATAACTCAGAGAATTGAACGAACTATACGTGAACTTTCCCGAGTCCGGAACGAAACGGATCGGTCAATTGAAATTTTTGTCGTTCCAGCGAGGATGACACCTGAAAAAACTGAATTTTTGGAAAAGAAGGCAAACAATGACGACAGAAAAAGTTGGGAATGCAATTCTATCGAGAGCAGTGTTAATGATCAGGCGCACTCTGGGAAAGTTCGGCGCGTCGTTGAAGAAGCTTTCGAAAACGAGCGCTTTCTTCCTTTCCGAGGATGGCGATCTACACATCTTCTGCTTACGGAGCGCAAAGCGTGGTCCACGCGCACCGGTTCCAATTCCATGTCTTCGAAAGAAGACTTTTTATCCGCTATAGAATCGAACAAGCCAGCTAACTGGACGTGGGAGGAAGACGAATGGGAAATTGATACATCGCATCCTCATTGCGATGAAGATGGTTTTGCGTACGCGGGAAGTTTTCCGGAGTTAAAATATCCCTTCCGTAGGGGACAGGAGATAAAAAGCACCCTCAGCTTTGTGAGGATGCGAAGATGGATACGAACCCGCAGATACGTCGTACCATTCGGTGCACAGTCAAAAGATAGCGATCGCATGTCATCAATCAACGAAGAAAGTTTCTTAGACGACGTTAATCATCACGTGACGTACCGTACCATTATAGAAGCAGGATGTGAAAAATCGCTTCCAAGCGCTGTCTTAGGACCGGATGCGTCCTCGCACGTGTATTTTCGTGTTCTTGGTACAGACAACGCGAGTTACGGCGAATCATTTTCCTCGTGGGCCAAGCCTGTTAAATCTGGCTTTTTTGACGAAAACTTTGACGACCGGCTGAATAGCGAATCATCCACGATAGAAGACGCTATGTTGAAGCGTGCAATCAAACGTGGGGGATTGGCGCTGGCGGACGGCGTGGAAGAATCTGCAGTACACGTTTGCGAAGATGTCGATGGTTTGAAAGGAAAGAACTGGTTTGTATCCGTTCGTTGTGAACGTTTTCCGCTCGGAAACAGCACGTCAACGAGCAGAAAACCATCGCGTAAAACAAACACCGATTCTCAACGTGCAGTTGCGTTAAGTAGTGAGTGGATTGTGACTCTATCTGCGCCCTGGTGTTTGAAGAATGCGTTGCCCGTTACAGCTGAAATTTCTCTCAACTCCTATGCACAGCAGCGCGAGAATGAAGCGTATTTCTTTGAAAAGAAGTATTCAAAAATTCTTGGTCCGGGCGAAATTGCAAAGACATACTATGTTGACCCAGGAGCAAAGTGCATAGCTCGTGTAGAATCCATTAGTGGTGGGTGGGAACCGAGTCAGCGCATAGACTATGGGACACCGCTGGATAAAAATTTTGATTACTTTAATTACGGAGTTCCGGTTTCGCCGGCAAGTTGTGAAGATGCCGCGAAGAAGAAAAAGGATTCGTCAATCTTGAATTCTGGTGGAAGTTTCACATTCGGAACTGAGTTTACAGACTCCTTCAGCGGTGGATCTTCGGCTAAAAGCCGTGTTAAATCTCTGGACGCCTTTGAAGTAGTGAAAGTGAGCCCCTCCAGTAAGTCTACCTCTGGAAATAAGATTTCCATGAAATCTTCGGTTAAGATTACGTGTTCAAAATTGGACGAAACCGACGTTGCTTCGACAAGGGTCTTGATCTTGTGTTCGCCCCTAGTTTTAATCAATAGAACTGGTGACGATATCGTATTTCGCTCATCTGCCATACCTGCTGGCGTAAATCAAAACAAGAAAATTGAAACTTCGAGTAATCCTTCGATGTCTGATGTGGCAATGTCTTTAATAGATGACACATCGGAAATGCAAATCGGGGATGAGAACAGTGATGGCGTTTCTTCGAGGCGACTATCGTCGCAGACAACTTATATTGGAAAGACGCTGCCAACAAACAATTCAGATATGAGTGAAGTGTACGTGCTCAAAGGCGGAACTGGTGGACGTCCCGAAGATAGAATAACGTTCCTCGGTGCCGAAAGCGCGAACGAGCTACATGAGAAGACCGCGGCTAGACTGGTATCAAAAAATGAGCGTTTAGAGATTGGATGCTCCAAGAAATCTTTGTCGGAACCGTTACCAATTGCGGACCGAGATTTCATTTCAGAGCGTATTGTCGTCGTGGAGTGTTTAACAAGAGATGGTCAAATGTGCTATCCAATCAGCATCCGCTCGGAGGAACAGCCTCATCTCGCAAATATTGGAGATGGACTAGAGCACACGAGAGGCATGTTCACTGAATGTCTCGCCATCATTCTCGAACCTGCCTTCAGCCTTATCAACAATACCGGTGAAACCATTCATCTTACCCAAGTCGACCCAAATAAAGAACTTGTCTTCGATGAAAAAAAGGATGTCATTACTTTGCACTCTAAACGCGAGAATAAGCGTGGCGTTCCTCTAAGATGGTCTGATACGAATTTGCCAAGAGTATTATACGCTAAACGAGAACGGGATGAAGAATGGATGATTCCTTTTGTGCTTAAATCGACACACACTGGCGATACACTGCTTCCCATAAACAAAAGAGACGCTGATTCGTTAGAGGATGTGGATGACTTTTTACACGTCCACATCGCGAAAACAGAGTTGACACGCGGTTCTTCTCGAGTGCACTTTTCTTCGAGAGTAGGAAATGATGTTTTGGAAGAGCAGGCACTCGGATCGCCGCCGAGTAAAGAAGTGAAATTGAAGAAGAAAATGCAACTCGATCAGGAAGCCAGTAAAAGAGAGAAATCAATTTCTTCTGAGAAGAACAACATCGTCTCCAGAAAAGTTTTTCTCTCTATACCTGAGTTTGTCCTATCAACGATTGATTCTAACGTTGAAGAAATATTTGTGGTGACATTGAAGGGCATAGATTTAGAATACAATCAAGCGCTTGTTGGTGCGTCTGCTGCCTCAATCAGATTTGTATTACACTCACTGCAAATTGATGACATGAGTCCCTTGACGCAGTATCCAGTTTTGCTTCGCGTCATGCACGATGCAAAGGAACTTGTGGTACCACCAATGTTGAATTTTGTTGTGCGATCACATCTAGAAACAGACGGTAAAACGAGTGCATACGAAGAAATATTGATTAACTTTTCGAATGCACCAATACATATTGCAGCGTACGAACCTTCATTGTGGCGCGCTCTTGAATTTTATGATCATTTTGTTGATGGTTCAAAACAGAGCATAGTATCTCCAGCGGCGGAAGATAAAGCAAGTCAGCAAGCGGATCCTCAGATATTCATTGAATTGATGAAAATTTCGAAGTTAAGAATCGCAATATCATTTCGCGCCTCGGAACAAAAAAGGCCGAAACGTATTAGAAAAGTTTTCCCCGGCATTGTCACAGTTGTCAACTTGGATGAAGCTACGCTCGACCTACGTCCCATGCGTCTCGAAAAGCAATGCGCAAAGAAATCAACGTTTCAGGATACTTTAACAAAAGCATACGTTAAACAAGTCAAATTGCAGATTATTCGACTGTTAACTGGCTTTGATGCGTTAGATTCCGTAGCTCTGGCATTAAATCGTGCTTCAATCGGTCTGTCAAAATTGTCCGGTGGGCGCACGCTAGACCTTTTTGGTGTTTCGCAAGAAGGTAAGAAGCCAACAATGCTCTCATCTGCACTTCGCGAAAAATTGTTCATCGGTTCAAAAGACATTCGCAATGATGCTTTAGTGGATGAATCCACTAACTCAGCCGTAAAAACTGGCGCTGCGGTCGTTGGACTCATGGATGGAACTGAAACTTTAGCCAGAGGTGTTTTAAGTGGGGTCACCGGTGTCTTCATGCAACCGGTCAAAGGGGCGATGAAATCTGGTACCAAAGGATTCGTGAAAGGTTTTGGTAAAGGTTTGGTTGGTGCCGTGGCACAGCCAGTATCAGGTGCTGTTGGGATGATTAGTCATGTGGCTGCTGGAGCATCGGGAGGTGTCCGTGAGGCAAAAGAACTCGTAGGATTATCTCATGGTGCTCAATTCGCGAAAAGAATCAGACCGGCGAGAGCTCCTTCCGCTGATGGAATATTGCGGCCTTTCAGTAAAGAGCTACTGAATTGCGAAAAATTATGGAGAGCCGTATCGGGCTCGAAAGCGAAGATCATATCTAGAAGGGCATTTGGTAACGAGCACTTTGCGTGGCAGATTAATGTCGGAAGGAACATGGACATATCTCAAATTCTAGGGGCTGATGAGAAAAACAAAAATTTACCTGCGAATGCGCATTTTACTCTCTTCTCTACGAATTATCGATTGATGCTCATGATGACGGACTCAAATTCAACGCGTTCGCTCGATAACAAAACAAGAAAGAACGTCACGTTGATTTGCTGGGACATTTCGTGGTGCAACATTGAAATGGCGTATATTAAAAGTGCTGAAGAAAATAAAAGGATGGGTGACGCCCTTTGTATCAAACTGAAGCGTCCGAGTCTTTTAGAACGGCAGATAAAAAGCAAGGCTAAGAGGTTGAAGCGTGAGAAAAAGATGAGGCAAAAACGACCAGAAAGGTTTCTGTTCAGAGAAGATGATTTGACCAGATTAGTTCCTTTGGGTAAACAAACCGCAGGAGATGGGGATGTTGAAAGTTTCCACAGGTGGGTGTGTGACCAGATTTTACTTCACTCTCGAACGTTTGGAAAAGTGTATATCGTATCAAGAGGAAAGGACGGTCCAGACACCTCAAAAGAACGGCGCCGTTTGGATACGCCGAGTGAAGGAAGTTCTGAAAGCGAGAGCGATTTGGTTTTATTTTCCGATAGTGACAGCTTAAGCGCACAACGAATTTTTCGAGATGGGGGTGATTTTACTTCCGAGAGCGAAGATCTTGATGGCGATTTTGATGAGGATGATTTTGACGAGGATTTAAAAGAAGATGGAGAAGAAAGTCAAAAACATGGTTTAGATTGGGAATTGGAAGAGGATAGAAATTTACTCAAATAAAGGTTGTTTTTTCGTCATCAGACGGATGGGTTATACTTGTACATTACTACTTTAGGTATTACTTTCTATTACTGCTAAATCGCGCTGATAGTAAAGCTATTGAGCAAGTGGTGGCCACTCCAAGCATTGCTATTTCTGCCGTCGTCCAATCAGAAAAATATTGCTTAATGCTGCTTGTTTCTGATGATGTGCTCGTTTTATTTTTACTTGTCGTCGTCTTCGATGTCTTTTTTATTTTTGTCTTGTTACTCTTTGCGACGCTCACTAAATCTTGTCCCAACATTTCTTCGATGTCTCGAATGCCCGGGATGCTCTCTTCGCCGTCTTCGTCTTCGTCGAGCGTCTTTTCCTTCTCCATCGACGAAAGTTTCTTCCCTTTGACGGAAATTGCCAACTGCCCGCAAGCACCGGCAATATCTGATCCCATCTCTTGTCTCACCGTCGTCGTCATCCCGTAATCTTCCCTTAATATCGTGTTCATAGCTTGTATGTCCTCCATATCCGGCCTTTCGTGTCCAGCGATAACGTCCGTGGGATTATACGGAATGAAATTCAGAACAACCTTCTTCCCTCCCAACAACTCCCCGAGCAACCTTGCGCACTCTTTTGTATCGTTAATACCTTTCAAAACGCAGTATTCCACCAGCATAGAATTCTTCTCGCTCTTTGCTAAGTAATCGTCCAAGCATCGCATCAACTCGTCCAAAGGATAGGCTGTCGCCGTCGGGACAATTTTTTTCCGAATTTCTTGCGTCGGCGCGTGCAAACTCAGTGCCATCGACACCGTCGGACAATCTTCACTAAACCTGTAAATGTTTGGAATCACCCCAACTGTACTCACGCAAATCTTCGGACACGGAATGTTGAATCCCATCTGATTTTCGTTTTGCGACACGCACCGAATCGCGTCGACGACGGCGTCGTAATTATTCAGAGGTTCCCCCATCCCCATGAACACGATATTCCTCACCCTCGGTTCGATCCTTCTCGCGTGAGCGACTTGTTCCACAATCTCCCCCGTCGTTAAATTCCCGAGCTCCCCCATCGTTCCGGTCGCGCAAAAAGTGCATCCCATCTTACATCCAACCTGGCTCGATATGCACAACGTCGCTCCCATGCCCTTCTTCCCTTCCGCTCGCCTCCCCTTCAAGTGCCGAATAATCACCGCTTCCACCCTGTGCCCGTCTTGCAGCTCCACGATTAACTTTGTCGTCGAGCCATCTCCGGACGTTTCTTCCACCGCGATCCGCGTCGTCAGTAAACAAAACCGCTCCGGCGCTCGATTGCGAACCCAAAGTGGAATCTCCTCGCACCGATGCAAATCGAGTTCTACGCGCACCGCGCGCCTTTTTTTACAACTCCTTTTTTCACCTTCTGCAAGTCCACCACCTTCAAGGCTCTGCGCTTGTGGAAGAAATTTCGCCTCGCACACGAGTCTCTGCGCTTCCTTGAGCATCACCTGGTAAAACCGCTCCGCTTTTTTCCGCTCTCTCTCTTTGATCAAAACGCTCCTCCCCCCCGCGCGATGTCGTCGTCTTTGTTTTCTCCTCGCCGTCGTTTTCTTTCTCCGAGTCGTCGTCGTCGTCGTCGTCGACAACATCGTCTCTTCCTCCTTTTCCTCCACCGTGGGCACCGCCGTCAAAACCGTCCTCGTCTCTGTCGTCATCGTCCCGTCCTCTCCCCGCGCCGTGCGGGCCTCGAAGAAGAAACTCTAAAACTTTCTCGCGGTCAAACACGGAGAGCTTTTGTTCGTCTTCAAAGTCTTCTTCGTTTCCTCCTCCTCCTCCTCCGTCGTTTCTTCCCGTTGGTCTTCCTCGTCGCGTTGGTCGCATCGCGCAGCAGAATTGGATTTTTTTTACGAGAGAGAGAAGAGAAAAAAGAGTTCGTACAAAAGAGAAAAAAATTTCAACATGAAACCCTAAATATTAAAAAAATGGAAACGAAAGGTCGTCCGTCCAAGGTCCCCAAAGAGAACGAACGCTAATACGGTGAAGGCGGGTTCAAACGCCGGATAAAAAGAGACTCTGAGAATTGCCTCTCTCTCGCTCTCTCTCTCGGTTCAATTTCTTTTCTTCTTCTTCGGAGAGAAAGAGCGAGAGGAAATCTTCGCGAGAGAGTTACACTCTCGCGCGGTTTGGCAAATTTTCCGCCCTTCACGCGTCGTTTGGGAAGTTTCACCGGATACGGATAACGACCTTTGAGAGAAGCGCGCGCGGGGCAAGGGGGGAGGGGGTTAGGACGAGATTAAACCGCGCAGATTTATATATAAACTCGCGGAAGAAAAAAGAATGGGGTCCGTCCGCGCGTTGAAGAGCATGGGCAACGACC
>JACLAB010003313.1_pt1 | contig 17544 bp, 8 predicted proteins | sample 8027921 | NCBI WGS metagenome assembly JACLAB01 (sample SAMN15725117, study PRJNA655200) | protist metagenome | isolation source: fluorescence activated cell sorting (FACS) single amplified genomes of... | place: USA: West Boothbay Harbor, Gulf of Maine | collected 2000-07-19 | reverse complement strand
CGAGTTTAGTTGCTCAGAGGACTTGGGACGAGGTAGTTGTGATTCCGATGGCACGTGCACGTGCTCTACCGGCTGGAGTGGCATAGCGTGCGATGTGCCGTCTCAAGCGTTGTCAAAAGTGTCTCGACTCGATGGGACATACGGATACGTGTTCAACACTTCTGGGACGTCATACAAGGAAAATCGCGTCAGTGACTTGGTATATGATACAATAAAGGGCGTGATGTACGTTTATGGATTGGACGAAAATGGTAGTCCGCGTGTTTTTGAAATGGATCCCAGATATCCAGAGACCTTTACGGCTGATGGGATAACATCAAGAGGTTGGGGACCAACAAGTGGGCCTCGAAGAGCGTCGACGATTAAGCCAGTAGCGTTGACGGTGGAGACAGAATTTTGCGGGCCTGGAATGACAAGCTCATGTGTTGCGAAACATCCCAGAGCATATGGTCATAGCGATCCAACAAAATCTCGGGGTTGGTACGGTGTTTACTCAAAGTTAGCTCTCGATGTTTCAGCAACATTGACTGGTGTTTACGCGCCTCTCAACATGTGGCACCCAACTGTTAGCAATAGGTTCAAGTTTAGAATCGTCAAGTACGTAGGAACAGTATGTCCAACTGATACATCACTATGGGATAGTTGCATGTTGGGCACTGCATCGAGTGGGGAGCATTCGAACAACTTTGAAAAATATGGTTACATCTTGGACGCGATGGGGACTGATCCTAACAATGGTATTGTTGTGTACAAAGCCTCGCACGAAGATGGAGTTTCTTCCGGTGTATTAGGTATTCTAGGCTCAACACTTGTCTCCAGAGGAGAGCTCACTCTTCAGCCTAGTCTTCTTGCTTCAAAGTGCGCGTCTTGTGCAACAGCGCCAGACGCCTTAAGACTTGAAACAAGCATCAGCTACTCGGATACAGTCGTGGCAGTCAACTATGTGATATTTGCCGGCTCTGCACTGTTGGACGACGTCAATGGGATATATTACCCAGCTTTGTTTAAAGTGAACACAGCTCCGAGCGCCTTGACTGGTGATGGCGTTGAGATGTATCTGGACACGACTAGCGTGAAGGTGCTGGATACATGTGAGGGACAATTGGATGCTAAACAAGGACGATTCTCGACTTTTACGGCAATGACTTCTCATGATGGAAAAGGATATGTCGGAACTTCTGGCAGAGACGGTGACTGTGATGGTTGCTATCGTCGTGCTGCATGCATATTCATGTTTGATTTGGGCTTTGCTGAAGGTGCGAGTCCGACAGCTGTCATCGCACTCGACGCCAATCTTGGGGAGCGGGATGTGATGAGTGCTACCGTACAACCGGCAGCAACAGCTTCTGACAAAACCTACATGTTCTGGGCTGTCGGTAAGCGGGATGGAGAGGCTAGCCGGATTGTGAAAATTGAGATCGGTGGGAGTGACACTTCAAGCGCTTGCACAAGCGGCTGTTTTAGACGGGTAGCGTCCATCGAAGAAAGTTTTCCATTTGCAGGAATTCGTTACATTCCATCAACTAGTGGTATATTTGCGGTTAGCTCGTCGGAATCGACGGCAACTTACGTAAAGTACTCGACAGTTGTGATTTCAAGCGTTGAACCCAAGTATGTGAGCACGGCAACATCAGGCAAATCAATTCAGATTTTAGGCAGCGGTTTCTACTCGCAAACCCTTGAAAGTGATCAAAGTCACTCTATAGCATGTAGATTCGGACACTCGCTGGAAAGTCATGATGGATTCTCAACAACTTCATGGTCAGCTGCCACGTTCGTCTCTTCGAGTGAAGTCACGTGCGTTGCGCCAGCATCGGCAGATTCAAATTCGACTACTCTGGGATATACTGAGGTTCAAGTATCCTTCGATGGATTTCCAAGTGACTCGACTGATCCTACTGGCATATGGGAGAGCTCAATGTGGAATTCTGGTGATTCTCACGTACTCTATCATGATCCTGTCGTGGTCGTTGAAACAAAGATTGAGTCGTCAGCTGCTCAAGTGTTATATACCGGGGAAGATGTCGATGAGAAGCCTGTGACGCTGCGTGTACTTGGCGGTCCATTTATAAATTCTGCGGATCTCAAATGCAAATTCGATGACGCCGATACCAGTATCGTGAGTGCGACATTTGTCTCAGAATCAGAAATAACGTGTCCGATTTGTACTGTCGTCGACGGGAGATGTAACAACCCACCCGGCAGTCCTTTGCCTTGGTTATCTAGTGGTGCTCCTGCGGATGTTTCTGTCGCAATCACACTAAACGGCCTTGATTATGGTTCATCGACTGGGAGTTTGAAGCTCTATGGTCCACCCGCTGGAGTCAAAGTTTTATCCACAGCACCTACGTATCGCGCGTTCAAGGCGGATTCAACATTCTCTCTGGATTCATTTACAGTCGGACTCGTTGATTTGAATGGCTTTTCTATTCCAAATGACATAGGAATAGGAGGCTCCAAGGGGTTCACTATATCAGCAGTTCTAAATGGGCCATCGACGGTTGCTATTGTATCGTCAACTGCCTCGGCGCAAACAGTGAATGGTGTAGCGACGTTGGCGCTTGAGTTGGATGACGTTCCGCCAGCAGGTGAATACACGATAACGTTCACGGGAGCTGATTGCACCGACACAAGCTGCTCAAGTAATTTAGCTACTTCAGCGCACGCCTATTTTTCGGTAGAACCTGGGTCGGCAAGTGGATTGAATGTGGTACCCGGTTCGTCCCGCGGCAATGCTCTGTACATTACGGATGGCGCCCTGTTCCCATCTGATGTGGTGATACTGTCTGGGGCTAAGACGGTAAACGTTGGTCATCTCACTGTTAGTATCATAGATGTGGCAAGAAATGAACTCGGATCATTATCAACAGAGGATGTTTCAGTCACAGCATCTCTTGTGGTCGGGAGCGTCGACGCAAACGGTGAGTATGAGATGCGAGCCCAAGGCGCTCAACTGTCGGGAACATTAACTAAAGCCACAGCAAATGGGCGAGTATCATTTTCGGATCTAGTGCTTACGGCATCAGGTAACTCCGGTACGCGTGCCGTAGGTTCGACAGCAGATATTACTTATGGAGGAGCAACACGCGGCGACTATGGTGAAGCTTCGAAGTACATCATCCAGTTTGCTGCATCAATCGGCAATGTTCCGGTCTTGGCTCATTCAATTTTGCGTATTGACGTCGGCGAACCAGTATATCTTCGAATCAATGGTACATACAGTCCAATTACAACGTACGCCGAAGCCTCAAAGCAGCCTGTGGGTGAAATTATTATTGGTGCTTACGACGGCGGAAATAATTTTGTAGGTACCGCTGAAACAGCGCTTCGCAATGTTCACGTGGAAGCAACAGTGGGCATCACGTTAGACGGTACCTTGGATCTTGCACGAGGGATTGATACGGGCATCTGGCGTTTCTCTGATATTACTATTGTTTCGCCGACAGCGGTCAACTTTGAGCTGAAATTTACATCCGCGGATTTGACTCCCGTCATCCAAGTAGTAAACGTGCTCGCTGGAAATGCCGGATATAAGTTGGTGCTTACTACTTTGTCACTAACGCCACTCGTAGCAGCCTCAGCTGTTCAATTTGATTCGTTTGCAGTAAATGTTTTCGACTGGACGAACAATGCTCTCGGCACTGGAGATAGGCACTCCACTGGTGACGGAGATGCTCCAAACAGAAGAATTCGTGTAACGTGTGAAACATTGACTCTCACTGGATCCGTTGAAGTCTTCACAAATGGGACTGGTACTGCTTCTATTCCTGCTTTATCGGCAACGTTACCCAAAGCAGGTACCCATACGATCGTCGTGAGCGAATACGATGCGGACGTCAACGGCGAGACTCGTGCTGGACGACTGCAGAGTGCATCTGTCACCATCACCATCAGCGCTGGGGCCGTGAGTGGATTTAAAGTATCGACGTCCGCGCAACTTGAACATACTACATCGTTCAGTGAAAGTTTGCAAGTGTCAGAAATCTCAGCGTATTCTGTCGGAGATACGATTCCACTTGCCAACTTTGAGGTCGTCCCCGTTGATGTCGCTGGCAACGAGTCTCCAACAGGAACTTTACCATCCGGTATTACTTTGACGGCATCCATGAATGATTCAAGCCGAGATATATATCCATACATATTGGGAGCAAATGAAACGACTATTGCTAGAGAGGCTGTTCTGACTGTGTACGCAGATACTTCACTGTACCCGAGGACTGGTTCTTTGATAGCAACTACGTCGAGTGCTGGTGTCGCAACGTTTTCCGGTTTACATTTGGTGAAGCCGAAGACTGGAACGTACACGCTGACTTTCGCTTCAGGCTCATCGTCGTATACTTCGGCTGTTGCAGAACTTAAAATTACCCCGGGCAGGTCTCAGCATGTCGGATTACTTCCATACTGTGACCTATCAGCCGACGCCTCTGTGTGCGATGAAAGTACAAATTGCACCTGCAACACGTACAGAGCTGCTTCGGATGTACCACTTCATCCCATCAGCGCTTACATTTTAGATGGTGCGTTGAATCCCGTCGGAGATTTTGACACGAAAAGTTGCGAAACATGTCCAGATAGAAAGATTATCCTGTCGCCGAAAAATGTCACGTTGTGTCATGGTGTTACCAATGGCGGCGACGCATGCGAGTGCGCTGGCTTGGCGAGTGCAACCTCGACGTTGGATGGCAAACTTTGTTCACCGACTGTCGCTATCGAGGTGATCCCTGAGTCGGGATTGGGGTATTTTGACGCTATCTTCATAGCCGCTCCAAAAGTCGGGACATACGCAATTGAGTTGTACTCTCCTGGCCTCACGAGTGTAGAGTACTACTTTTCAGTATCTCTAGGAGTAGCCGCAGCTTTCGTGCTGGACAGCGTTCAGGCGAGCAGTGTTCTCACTTCAGAAGTAGAAACTGCTATCTCGACCTCTAGTAATCCCCTTGTGGGACGTTTGTACGATGGCGGAGGAAATTTCATGTCTACGGCGACGCATGGTGAACAAATATTCGTTTCGTGCGAAACTGCAACTTTGGCCGAGTATCCGCAAGGAATTAACCCGGTAATTGGAGGAAAAACTTATGCAGCATCATGCGGGAGCGTTGCACTATGTGCATCTCAGGTACGTTTGTTTCGTTCGACTATCGAATTAATTATTCATTTCCAGAAAAAATATTAACGTTTTATTTAATTGTAGAGCGCAACGGCAGGAGTTGTGGAGTTCAAGAATCTTGTCTTACTTGCACCTACTGCAAATGTACACACGATCATATTTACTATGAATGACAAGCAGGTGGCATCGTATGAAGTCACTGTACAACTTGGACAAGCAAGTAAATTAATTGTGGCAAATTCGCCCGAGACGTCTTATCAAGCTGCGGCATCAACGAAGCTCGGTTTGATCGAAATTACCATCGCAGACGGCGCTGGGAACGTTTTAGGGACATCAAACACCGATGCATTCATTATCACGACTGCAATGACAGGACCAAGGTACATTTGACATAAATTATGTCTCATTAATTAATTAATTAATTAATCATCAAAACAGGCACACTTTTCGGACAACCGCAGGACGTAACAGGACTATCGGCTCTGGATATGGCAATGTGCTATTCTCAGATCTAATTGTTGATACTCCAGAGGTAAGCCGTTCTTTTACTTTGAGTCAGTGTGAAGTTTCACTGATGTGTAATTATTTCGCAGGTTGGCAATTATCTTCTGACGTTCAGTTGTATTGGTTGTGCTGCACTTGGGCTCGTGATTGAGCCTATGTCGTTTGGTTTCAGTGTTTACCTTGGAGATCCGGCTGCGCTTGCAGTTGCAACGGTAGGATTCACTCTTTTATATCTCTTTCGAATTATTTTATTAATTAATTAACGCAGTCTTACACTTCGCATTCAACTGGGGAGACACTGACATTGCAAAGCAGTTATAGTACTGCCAGGGAAGTACCACTGAATTCATTCGTTGTGCAAGTGATCGATGGAGCATCGAACGTACTGAACTTGCAGTACGAAATCGACGTGGAGGCTACTCCGGTGAGCGTTGCGTCCTGCACTACGTCAGCGGTTGAAATGGCGTACACGCCCCAGAGCGTGATTTCTGGTGTGGCGATTTTCGATGATATCGTCGTCAAAAGACCTTGCACGGGAACGTATCACTTGACGTTCAGCTCACCAGGGCTTTCGTCGGTCTCAACTCTGCTCACTTTCAGCACTGGCTATCCATCAACTATCGATGTGTGCACAGTGAATTCCTATACGCGAGTCGAAACTGGGTTGTGCAATGATACGCACACGTACGTCGGTGCAAGCGATATGGTTGTGCAAAGTTTTTCAGCACAATTGACTGATCCAGGTGGACTTCACGTCGGTGACGCTTGGGATGCAGAAGCACGTAACGTCACAGTTGAGCTTGAAGCATTCGTGCTGGCCCCTGGTCAACCTGAGGTGGTCTCCACTCCATCCCTCATTGCCGATTGGAGTGGCTCCCTTCTCGCGTCAAGTGGCGCGGTTGGATGGTGCGCAGATACCATGGATGCAAATCCTCGGAACGTTGTCGTTCGAAACCCTCTCACAGGCGGGTTATCATATGAAGTACGATACTCAAATCCTGCGGCGGCGTATTGTCGGGAAATTTCATACAGTGGAGTAGCACCTGATACACACTATAACGTGGGACTTAAAATCGATATTGGTCTTGCTGGTGTTTATCGTTTACGAATAGCTTCCTATTGTGGTCCGGAACGCTGTCCTGGTGCAATCTATCCTACGCTCGAGACAGATTTGTTACAGTTTACAGTAATACCAGGAGCGCCAGCAGCTCTCAAGATGTTGACTGCTCCGCCCTTCGTAAATGAGAACGATTTTGCACTTATACCAGCTCCCGAGATTGTTTTAGTAGATTCAGTGGGAAACGTCTGCACGCAAGTGGACACATCGATCGCAGTGAGTGTCACGCCATCGCTTACGAATCTTCTTGGAGCTGTGGGCGAAATGGTATCTGGTGCGGTCAAATTTGATAATCTCAAGCTTGTTGGCGAACGTGGAGCCGAATACCGCTTAACGTTCACTTCTGATACGTACAGTCTCAGTACTACTTCCGAGAGACCGTTGACTGTCATGAACTGCTCGTCTATCAAGCCCAACAGTGCGCTATACAATGGCGAGTGTTCGTGCATGCCTGGCTTTACATCTGATTTGAGTGGAGAGACAGGATATACCGCTGATCTCGATAGTTTTTACATCGAAAGCAATACGACGCTATACAAAACCACGATAGGATCTACGGACTGGATCAGCGCACTTCACCCTTACGGAGTCTGCGTTCCGTGTGCGAACGGATTTTACAAGTCATCGCACGGTGCAGATGCGTGTGTTTCTTGCCCAGATCGTATGGATACGGCTCGTTCGGACGGTATTTTGAGAAATCAATACTACGCATCTTCTGGAACTCTTGTTCTAGGTTCCTTGGCTCATGTAGGCAAGGATGCGTGTCATTGTATCTCTCAGACGCAGACGCCATTTTTGAGTTACTATCGCCAGCTTCCACTGGACGCGTACTTGTGTGGAGATTGCCCCGTAGGTGGTGAATGCGATGGAGACGTCATCGAACGCGTGAGAGCTCTCCCAGGTTACAGCAGATTTAAATTAACGTCACTTACTTTCAGAGAGTGTCCTTTTCCTGAAGCATGTTTGGGAGGAGTCAACAGCACTTGCCTCGATGGCGGTTACACGGGGAGTCGTTGCGCAGCGTGTAGTAAAGGTTACGCGTATGATCCAATCAAGGGAGCTCATCCTCCAAAGTGCTATGACTGCGCATCAGGTGCATATTCAGTAATGAATTTACCTATTATCATCTTGAACTTTCTGTGGTTCTTTATTCTGGCATGGCTCATTCGCCGCATCAATTTACGACGGGGATCTCAGGCTGTAAATTTAGTAAAATCTTTCGTTACATACTTGCAAATGACTGCGTTGGCGAAAAATCTAGATTTGAGCTGGCCAGACTCGGTCAAACAATTTTTATTGTTGGCCGAGAAACTGTCACTGTTGGATATTCGTTCATCTGCATTCAAGTGTGCATTCAACTGGAACTTTTATCAGAATTTCGCGTTTCATGAACTTTTACCCATCTCGCTTGGTGTTATGTTATTCATCTATTTTACAATCGTGAAATATGTTGAAGAATTAAAAGAAGAGATGGCCAAAGCGCGAATACAAGCGAGTAAAAAGAAGTCTGCAAATGCTGATGACTCAGCGGAAGAGGACAACAACGACTCAAAAGTCAACGTGGGAGCGCATTTAAAGAAAGATGATGGTGCCGCAGGATTAGAAGAATCTTGGCAAGTCAACGCTTATGATAAAATCATTTCTTGGCTTGTTGTCGCTCTGTGGTTACTTTATCCCACGTTGGTACAATACTTCATTGAGTTTACGCAGTGCACCGGGTCCCACGGGGATGAGGATCGACACTTTGTGTCTGATTACTCTCTCCAATGCGCTGGACCTTTGTACAGCACGCTATGGGTAGTCGTGGTAGTATGCATGATTTTGTACGGCTTGGGAATACCGATGTTGCTCTTACATATGTTGACTGGTGAGGACATCACAAGTTCGCACAATTCAGTTCTCGTGCAATACCGTTTTGGACTGCTCTTCAAAGGTTTAGACATCAAGTGTACTTGGTGGTGGGAATGGGTTATCTTTGGCCGAAAATTTGCGCTCATCATTGTTGTTATTGTGTTCCAGCAGAGCCAGGTTTTCGGCGGCTATTGCGCAAATTGTTTGCTTCAATTTTTCTTTTTGCTTCACATCATCGCGCGTCCGCACGTCTCGGTTGAGCACGGAAGGATTGAAACCAATGGCTTGCTCACGGCCATGGCTACATTCACTGGTGGATTGATTTTTGCACAGTCGAGTTCTGATGATAGTACCGGTAGTAGCGGGGGTCTGATTGTCTTCATGACAACCGCATTTTTCGTTGCACACTTCTGGACGTGGTACACTTTTGTGCGCACCCTGCGCGCGCTTTTCAAAGAGGAAGGTGAAGAAGCCATGATCTCTCGTGCGGTTCGTGATTTGGAATTCGAAGACGAGGTCGTCGACCACTTCGATAATAAACGTGACGCCGCCATTATTCAACAAGAAGCTCTCGCCAGGGAGCACGAACGCATCCGTCTGCGTGGCATGGTTGGCGAGCGCCTTCCGTTTGCCGACGACGACTTGTTGGACGCCATCAAGCGAGATTCCACGATTGATATTCGCACCGAACACAAGGAATTGAGTGCTAAACTCGAAGATCTTCGTGAAAAATGGAAAGAGCGCAACGCGCAGAGAGACGACAGACACGTCGCGCTCGATGAGCGTCACCTATCAAACATGGAGCGTCGCGCGTCCAAGCGCGCCGACCAAAACGAAAACGTGACCGATAAAACATAGTAGCTTAGGCACAATCACATTCGCGCGCGCGAGTGTGATTTGTAATCATAGTCATAGCTGTCACGACATTCGCACATACCTATATCCTACGTTCTCACACCCTCGTCGCACCGTCATCATTCTGCGCGTATTGTCCTCCTCGTCGCGGCGTTCGCCCACCATCCGTGGTCACGCCTCGATCGCTTTTTGTGCGTGCGGGGGTAAATCGAATCCAAAAATCGGGTGAATTTTTGGGACGTGTGCTCCTGGTCATGATCGGTGAAATCACCCACCAAAAATGTTTGGTTAAAAAACCACCGATGAACAACCCTGAAAAAATTCTGCGAGGTAAATATACATACATCGCGTTCGAATGCCATAGAATACGACATCACGACCCCGACGAAGATTCTGATCCTCCCCGCGAGCGCCGAGGAATCGCGTGATGGATGCGCGGCGCGCGACACTTTGCACACGCACACAACGTACTATGTCCGCCTCTACCTCCACGTTCGCCGGTAAGGCCATCGCCCAAAAGGTTGCGCTCAAGAAGACGCAAAAGGCCAACGTCACCGTTCGCGCCTCGGCCGAAAAGGTGCGCACACACGCGCGACATCGCACGCATCGATGCGCGATGGGTGACATCGAAACGCGCGATATGCGTCGCTATTGACCGCGCGAACGCGCGATCGATGACGAGCATGATAACACATGAAATGTTTCTCACGTGTTCGTCCTCTCGTTATGACGTTCGCGTGGTCGATGGGGCGCGTATTCCACCCCGATCGTCGCGATTCTCGCGCTCGTCATCGCGTCCAAATCACTGACCGATCGTTCGCTGCACGATCCGTGCGTTGTTTCGCTCGCTTTAGGCTGTGTCCTTCTTCGCCGCCACCGCGGTTGTTTTGTCCGCCACCCCGTCCTTCGCGGCGACGAGCATTGAACTCACCGACAAGCGCTCGGAGAACCAAAACGGTCTTCAGTTGATCTACGAGGTACGCGCCCCACGCCCATCGCGTGTCTCGGGCGCAACCGTATCCAGAATGGATTTTGTCGATTTTTATCCCCCACGGATGCGACGATCGTTGCGTCGGATGACGGCGGATAGTTTCGATGGAACCTCTCTCTATGTGTGGTACTGACGGTAAATATAACGTGTTATTTCATACCGCAGGCTCGTGATTTGGACATTGACGCCAAGCCGCGCTCGGAAGGCCCGTCCCGCTTCTCCTTCCAAAAGCTCTCGACCAAGGAAACCGCGGCGCGCGCCAAGGAGTCTGTGGTGCGTACGCGCGCGCTCGACTGTATCTGAATCGCGCTCGTTTGAATAGACACGCGCACACGATGGATGCGTGACTGACATGTTACCTTTTTTTCATTCGATACAGACCCGCATCAACAAGGATGTTGGTGAATACGTCGGCAAGAAGTACTGGACCCAAGCGTCCAACGAGCTTCGCCGCCAAGTCGGTACCCTCCGCTTCGACATCAACAACCTTGTCGACGCCAAGGGTGGTGACTCCGCGTCTGCCAAGGCTTTCTACAAGAGCCTCGAAAAGCTTGACTTCGCTATCCGCCAAAAGGACCAAGATGCCGCCACTGCGCTCCTTGCTGAAGTCCAATCGAGCGCCAACGCGCTCATCGCCTCCCTCGCTTAAATTCTGAGCGACGACGACGAGAAGAGACGCGCTGGAGATGCAGCACCGAATTTAGTCAACATGATTGCTATAGCCATGATTTCGGTGTTCGGGGTGTATTGCGAGTTATTAATGTAATAACAAATGCGACCAGAACAACAACCGAGATCGAATTTCAATCGAAACGAACACAGCAAAGCCAAAGCGCCATCCTCTGTCTACACATTCTCAGCGCGCGCGATGCTCCACGTCCTCACATCCCATCGCGACTGGTGCACCGGCGAGGGTTCACATGTCGTGCACTATACTCTCTTCGATACCATGCGCGTCGTCGTATTCGCCGCGAGTGGCGCGGAGCACGCCCCGGGCGGCGCCAAAGCCGTCGACGTCTGCGTCGGCAGTGGCGTCTGTGCCATCGTCACGCCGCTCCGCCGCACGTCTCGGGTTTAGCCAAAGCATAGCACACGATAGATACCGACGAGGACATCGGCATAGCACACTAGTCGTCGCGTTCGCGAACGTTCTCGGCGATGGCGCGCAGGAAGATGCTCGCGACGACGTCGTTGAAGAGTCGAGTAAAAGGGCGAGCGTGCAGCTGCCGCAAACGAGGCGGAGAGTGCAAATGACGTTCACGTGCAATAAATGCGACGGCAAGACGCAACGGATGATAAATCCAGATGTACTAGAAAAAGGCACAATGTGGGTGCAGTGCGGTGAGTGCGAGGCGGGGCATCAAATTGTTGACAACCTCGGTTTGATTTTTGATTTGTCCGGGGAATGGGAAAGCGACGCAACGGATATTCGACGAGCGATGCGTGAGCGAAGAAAAGAGTCGGAGGATTGATTTGATCTATATATATAAATACACACTCTATTGTTATTGCTATACTGGTACATCAATCTAATGTTGTTCATGCGTAATATTCCATCGTTTGCACGAGTCCTTCGGGAAGAATTGGAACGCGCTCTTTGTCGTGCAACTTTTTGGCGTACATGAATGCACCGACAAACATCGTCGACGCGATAGCAGCGATGATGTACATCGCCACGAAAGGCACGGAGGTGAAACCCAAACCATCAAAGGTATTTGAAAGCTCTACGCGCCCAAGAGATGACTCGGGCGCTGAATCGGCGACGCCCGCTGTTTCGCTGTTTGTCACAACTTTCGGCGGCTTTTGATTGAACAAAGCGCTCTGTTTCAACGCGCACCTTGCTCCACCGCCGTGACTAAATTTGCAATGATAGTTGAAATGCTTTTGTAACGAGTTCACAGTGAGCTCGTGCGGCATCTTCAGAGCTTCATTCAGCACAGATTGAATCATCGAAACATCCATGCGTACGTTTGCGGCTTTGCCTTGTGTCAATGAAAGAGATGCTGCCCAGCTGTAAAGCATTTGTCGCGTACTAACTGACTCATCGTCTCCATCATTATTAGCTCGAGGCACGAATAGCGGAGGCGTGGCGATTCGGTAGTTGACGTCCAAGCCGACGCCGTCCGCTAAAATGCAGTCATCAAACTCCACGCACGTCGCCGCGCACAAGTTGATTTTACCATTTCTTGGTGCGCGGTAAGCTTTCACTAATTGTTTCATCCCTCGGCGACTAATCAAGTATGCTTGCGTACTTGCAAGGTTTCGCGTACTCTTTGGAAGTGTGTGAAGTGTGTATTTGGGCGTTTTTGAGCGCAACCGCTGCCAGTCAAAAAACAACTCCTTCACCTCCTGCTGACTCCCTATCGCAGACAGCTGCACGACGGTCCAATCATCTGGCAATGCTAATGCGAATTCTTCCAAATTGTTCGCCCACGTAGGCATTAAATCTGGCGCCGCGTCGTCTTCTAAAATCAACGCCACCTCTGCACCGTCGTCAAACGCCTTGTAAATCGCCGTCAAGTGCGACAGCGACGTACTCAATGCCGCCATATATTGCGAGCTCAGCTTCTTCACACCATCATCGACGTAAAAACTTCTCGGCCACGCTCTCTTGGTGGCACATCGCGCCTTATCTATGGCGTTTTCCAAGTCGGATTCTCTCATGGCATCCACAGCCGGGACGCGTTGAAGACCTTCAAATCCCGCAAAATGACTCTCCATAGCCAACCGAGCATCAATATTCGCACGACCATTCACGTAATACGTCTTAATATCACCACTCGTCTCCGCTCGCGTGCCTGATATCGCCGCAAGCACTGCCCCAAGCACCGCCAACCACCAAAGGGTGTTGTTCCAAATCATGCGCCTTTCCCTCCGCATCCTCGTCGCACGCATCGCCAGACCCCCACGCACACGCGCATCCATCACAAGTACCTCTTCATACGGCGTTGGCGACTTACAAATCGTGAATCGCCGCACTCGAGTCGCGTTGTGATGCCAAATCACCGGCCCGATTTGGTGTTCGCCGCGCCGCTTAGGGTTCGGGCGCCGTTCCGCACGTGGTCTCCCCCACGCTTGAGCGCGACGACGACGACAGACGACGGCGCGTGCGACGCGTGCGACGACGAGGACGACAGCGATGATGCAGTGCGTCTCGCAGTCGGTCGTGAGCGCGCCACGCGTCGCGAGCGGCGCGTCTGCTCGCGCGTCTTTGCTGCGTGTTCGGTGCGGTGGTGGCGTGCGTCGCGCGGTCGGGGCGTCGGCGTTCGCGACGGCAGCGACGACGGTGCGCGAATGTCGACGAGAGCGATGCGTGGCGTCGGTGTATCACTCGCGATGCGCGGTGGTGGTGCGGGGAAAACGTGGAGAGGGAGACGAGCGAGAGGCGCCCGAGGTGAAGGCGTCGTCGACTTCGGCGGCTTCGGATGACGAGGCGTTTACAAAGTGGTTGCTCAATGCGGAGATACCGTCTATGGGGAAAAAGACGCTCAAATCGCTATCCTCGTTACCGTTAGCTATCGGAGAGTTGTTAGTGATTGCTGGATTCAGCGCGCTCGGGACGGTTATCGAGCAGAATAAAGGGTACTCGTGGTACGTGGCCAACTATCCCACCGAGAACCCGACGTTGGGGTTCATTGATTTCCCGTTAATCTTAGATTTGGGACTGGACCATATTTACACGACGTGGTATTTTTTAGGATTATTAGGTTTATTAGGAGCTTCGTTGACGGCGTGTACTTTAACGAGGCAATGGCCGGTGTGGAAAGTCGCGGCGAAGTGGAAATTTCTCGAGCGGCGAGCAGCTTTGCTAGCCATGGATGAGGGCGAGGCCGTCCCGAGAGCTCGTCTTAGCGATCTCAACGAACTTTTGGCTCAACGTGGTTACCAAGTGTTTGTCAAAGGCAAAACGATGTACGCATTCAAAGGTTTGATTGGTCGTTTAGCGCCGATTGGCGTCCACGCGGCGTTGCTATTCACCCTCGGCGGCTCAGCATATAGCGGACTGGGAGGTCTGAGCGGCTCAGTGATGGTCCCCGATGGCACGTCGTTCGAAATCGGCAGCGGTCTCAATCGTGGGTCGCTTCTGTCTTCCATGCCTGGGATTGCAAAATCTAGCGTGCAAGTGAATGATTTTACAATTGACTACTTGCCGAATGGACAAGTGTCACAATTTTATTCAGACCTGAGTGTCATTGATCCCAAAGGCAAAGAGTTGACGCGAAAGACAATTTCTGTGAACATACCACTGCGTGCTGGCGGAGTAACTATGTATCAGACCGATTGGGCGTTGTCCTCCATGCAAGTTACGGTGGAAAAACCGAGTGGCGTCGAAGGCGTCGCCGGCAAGGAGAACACATACGTTCTTCCCATGGCGTCTTTAGAGGGTAAAAGTGGATTCCAGGGTCGCATTTGGGGCACATTTTTACCTCTGGATTTCGAACAGGATCAGCGTCGCGGAATTTCAATTGTAGCTCGAGATTTCCAAAGCGTTGCCATCTACGACAGCAAGGGTGCGTTTGCTGGCGTTCGTCGGCCAGAGAGTAAAAAGCCGATTGTCGTCGATGGATTGAACATCGTGATCGGTGACGTCAAAGGGAGCACTGGATTGGAATTAAAAACCGATCCAGGTGTGCCATACGTCTACGCTGGTTTTGCTGGGCTCATGGTTACGTCGTTTCTGAGCCTCTTGTCGCATTCGCAAATTTGGGCCATTCAGGAAGAAAACGCCATCGTCGTAGGTGGTAAATCCAACCGAGCAAAGGAAGAATTTAAGACAGAGCTTGATGATGTGTTGAATTCCATTCCCGAGTATGTTGACTAGTTGATTTTTTTAGCTTGCTTGCTTGCTTCTACTGTATTAATTTTATTTCTATCATTTCTAAAGTTCTACGCGTGCGGCGCTTGGTCTTGGTTTACCCATGCCGCCACCCAAACCTGCTATTCCACTAAAATGCTCGTCGAATAACACATGACCAAGATGCTTACGTCCATAGTATTGAGCTTTATTCAACGCATCCACTGCGAGCTTTTTTTCGTTGTGGCGAATCAAAATCGCTTGTGGCACATCGTCCTTCATCGTGTGTTGCTGCGTCTCGAGTAAGGTTTTATCCTCGGCATCACTCGTTGGATAGTCGTTTAGCAACGACGTAAGAGTTGCAAAAATTACATCGTACACCGCAAGCTCGCTCCGTTCGCTCACACCCTTCGTGCGTAACGACCGAACAGCCTTTGGTGACTTTGTAACTCTGCGCAACTCTGTCGCGTTGGCAGATCCAAGTCGAAGCACGCACATGAGTTCTGGCGTCGCACCTTCAGCGGTGATGCCAAATCTCGACTCTGAGCCACAAAACTCTTTGTGCTTGACCACAAAATCCCCTTTGGGTAACGCAAGCTTGATGATGTTTGCCGGATTGGGGGCTTCTGAATAATACGCCGTCGAGCTAAAGCGCGCAAACGCCTCGGCGTCGGAATAATTTCCATGGCTACACGTCATCTCCGCCTGAGCTTCGTGTGGATCAACCTCGATGACAAACTCGCCGTTTTCTATTCTCACGCACGGCACCGTACTTTGCGTGTTATGCGGAATCAAATGCGCCATGGGAACGAGCGCGCGATACGTCTTGCCTGGAGCGCCGTCGCCATTCGGCGAATCGACGGCGAACGCGTTCGCGCGCACAATCGCCAACGCTTCCTCGAACGCCTTACGCGAGAAGAAATCACGATTGGAAAAAATCGTTGGAAACCGTTTAAACGTTTTTTTCGCGCTCGCCCATCCACGCTTGACGTCTGCGTCCGCATCTTGGATTGTTTCACCCGCCGAATACGCCTCCAACGCCTCGCGCGCGCCCGCCGACACCACCACCGCACTCGCCGGCGTATGCGCATACAAAGAATGCACAAACGGCGCAAATTTCGACGCTTTCCCCTTCGCACGCTCTCGCATCAACACCACCGCTAACGCCCACTCATCATTCACCTCGGCTAACGCCCGTTGCGGCCCATTCTCCTCCCAGTCCCCGCGCGTCGCCGTCAACCCCCCACTCACGCGCACCCTCGCCAACACCCTTCCGTCACCCGATGTCATGCTAAACACCCCCCGTTGTCGTCCTCGTCGTTTCACCTCTCCATCGTAATCATACTCGCGTTGAATCACCGTATACATCGCGCCCTCGGCCAGCGTCCCATTGGTCAGCGGCGATTGCGCAAACCACGACACGAGCGCCTCGTCCGCGCCCGTCGGCCCTTCGAGCGCGTCGTCGTCGACGTCGTCGACGTCGTCGACATCGTCGTTCACGTCGTCGTTCACGTCGTGTCCACGCACCACTCGCGCCGTGGTCGTCATCCACGCCAGGAGGACGACGATGCAGACGACGCATCGCGACCGACGACGCATGTCGCGAACGCGCCGGTCAGTCAGCGCCTCCAGCCACCACCAGCCACCACCAGCGGAGCCGTCGCGCACTGGCGCCCACCAGGGCAGGCAGACGCGCGCGAATCTGCATCATCCGACTCGTCCTCGGTGTGGTGTTTCGAACTGCATATAGTCGTCGTCGTCGTCGTCGTCGTCGTCGTCGTCGTCGTCGTACTAGACTCGATCCGAACGCCATATGTGTGCCGTGTGTGTGTGTGCGTGTGTTATTGTTTAATGGTACATACATAGGACATGTCTTGGTACACTACGATACGTCCAACCGACCACCCCACGCCCAGGCTCGAGAGGAAACATGTGGCGTGCGCGCGCGCGCCCGGCACAGGGCGACGCTTTCGCGTTCGCGTTCGCGTTCGCGTGGACGACGACGACGACGACGGTGGTGGTGCGCGCGCGCGTGCGTGAGCATGGCGTGGTCGATGGCGACCGCGACCGCGGTTGGGCGAGGGACGACGACGACGACGACGACGACGACGACGACGCGGGCGTTGGTCGTGGATAAGCGACGAGGCGGACCGACGACGACGCAGAAGACGCAAACGACGACGACGACGACATCGATGCGGCGTGGTGTGGGTGGTGTGGTGCGAGCGATGCGTGGTGGTGATTCGTCGGTGGTGACGACGCGGGATGCGCGCGTGCGGGCGATTGGTGACGCGTCGGTGTCGTCGGCGGAGGATCTGCGGGCG
>JACLAB010012489.1_pt1 | contig 17547 bp, 10 predicted proteins | sample 8027921 | NCBI WGS metagenome assembly JACLAB01 (sample SAMN15725117, study PRJNA655200) | protist metagenome | isolation source: fluorescence activated cell sorting (FACS) single amplified genomes of... | place: USA: West Boothbay Harbor, Gulf of Maine | collected 2000-07-19 | reverse complement strand
TGGGCGCAGTTGGGGGATTTTCAGATTGGAGTCTTGGCGAGGGAGGAGGACGGGGAGGAGGAGGCGGATGATGTGGTGCAGGAGTCGGCACCCGTGCCGTCTTGGTTGTCCAAGGATAGGGACTTTTGGATCAAGTACGCCGGGGGGGTGTCGCAGAGCGTGTTGCGTTACCTCGAGGCGAACGGGTTGCCGCAAGACGACGAAGGAGAGAAGCGAGACGATCGTCCAGAAGTCATCGCCGAGGTTGGATACACGGACGACGACGCTGGATCATCGAAATGTGTCGGTATCGAGAGTATCGGCGCACCCGTGCGAGGGCTCGTGACGGGTGTATTCGCGCTCTTGGGAGCGGTCGTCGCGGGACTCGTAGCGTCGCGCGGGCGAGCGAAGCAACGCTGTAAGCTTATTTAAATGTACTAACAATCTCGTTGTAATCGATGCACGTTATTTAGAGCATAGGAAACGATGCGTCGACTTCTCTTCTCCACGATGCGAGTCCACCACAGAGATCGAACACTGCCACGTCTCGCGCGGCTTCCGTGTTCCACACGAACCACTCTGCCGCTCGCTGGCTGTTGTTTCCTCCAGCGCACACGAAGCACACCGTCTTGATGCCTTTAGATATCGCGTCGCGTATTTTTTGCTGGCTATCGTCCTCGTCAAAGACGCTGATCGGCACGGAAACCGATCCTCTGAGTGACGCGATGCGATGAATATTCTCTGGACGAACGTCGACGAGCAGAAAATCATCGCTTCCATCGTCGATGCGCTCCTCAACCTCACGCGCCTGCATTCGTTTCCATAGACCGTTTCGTTGCGCCGATTCATCGATAGATGCGCCAGGTCCGTGTAGCGGCGCCGCCGTCGTGTCGAGCCCTCCCGTTTTAGTCTTCTTCGCAAAAGGACACGGCGTCGACAAAAAACCATCGTAATCGTACGTCGCGACGTCAAACTTTTCTTCGCCACAACACACGGGACACTCGGGATTCATTCGATCCGCCAACCGCAGCGTCGTCGTCGGACGCGCACTGAGCGCGTCAAACATCATCAAGTGCCCGGTCATCGACTCCCCGATCCCGGCGAGCGTCTTGATAGTTTCCAACGCCTGAAACGTGCCCATCACGCCCGGCACCGCGCCCAACACTCCTGACCCACCACACGTCGCCCGATCCCCCGCCGCGGGAGGCGTCGGAAATAAACACCTATAACACGGCGCAGGCACCCATCCACCGCTCTCCTCATCCCTTCTCGCGCACAACACCGTCAACTGCCCTTCAAACCCCACCGCCGCCGCGCTCACCAACGGCGTACCCGCCGATCGACACGCGTCTGAAAGCAAATACCGCGTCTTCGGATTATCCGTGCAATCGCACACCAAATCCCACCCGGCTACCATCTCACACACGTTTTCTCTCGTCGCGTACTCCTCCCTCGTCGTCACCTCGACTTGATCGTTCAACGCCATCATTCTCCTCCGCAACGACTCGCACTTGGCCTCGCCCGCGCGCGCCGACTCGTGACACACCTGCCGATGCAGGTTACTCACCTCGACTCGATCCCCATCGACGATTTCGATCGCCCCGACGCCGGCACCGGCGAGATAGAGCGCGAGCGGGCACCCGAGGCCGCCCGCGCCGACGACGAGGACGCGCGCGGCGCAGAGCGCGCGTTGTCCGTCGACACCAAAGCCATCGAGCGCGAGGTGTCGAGCGTAGCGTTCACACGCCGCGCGCGCGTCGTCGGTATCGGCATCGAGCGCGGACGTCCACGTGCGTCGAGCGCGCATCGTCGGTGTCTCTGGCGGCGGCGGCGGCGCGCGCGCGACCGCGGCGCGTTGTGACGAAGGTCGGGCGTGCGCGCGCGGATGTGTGTGTGTGTGTCGTGCGTGTGAGTGGATATTACAAAAAGCGTCGTCTCGTGTTAATATGACGATTAATATGACGCGTCTCAGACTAAGAGGACGCGGCGTGCGGTGCGCGCGTGGACCCGTGTCTTTGGAATCACGGCGACGTCTCTTCGGATCCGAGCGCGGCGCCGAGCTCGTCGGGACGAACGAATTTGTTGAACTGGTTTCCGCCTCGCGTGCTCGGCTCGCGCGAAGAACATCCGACGCGTAAAATCATACCAGAGGACGACACGCGATGAATGCCCCGGGTAGATCCCTCGGGGGAGCTCACGGGAGATCCCTTCGTCGCGGCGGCGAGATCGATGGCGAGCTTGGAGAAGGATTCGCTGCGCTTCATGACTGGATTTTCGAGCGTCTTGTAGCACTTTTCATCCTCTGGCGACTTTGGACCTTCGTCCGCGCTCGCGCCGACGGCGTCCCGCAGAGCGTCGACAAACTCTTCCCACGCCATTCGCATGTCATCGATATCCAAGTATTCCCCATCCGGATCTGTGAACGACGATCGCGATCGCGTCGAGAAATCGCAATCAAGTCAGTCTTTCGCGTTTTCGCTCGCGCGCGCTCGCTCCTTCGCTCGCCGGTTCGCGTCAACCGACGCCGCGACCGAATCGACCCGATCCATCCCGCGCGCGCGCGCACGCACCGTCTCTAAACATCCTCGTCAGCGTCGCGTGATGCATGCGAACCAACTCGAACCCTTTCGATTTGCGTTCGCTCTCCGTAGCTTCGCTGTACCGGTTCCAAATCCCAGCCAACGCGCGTCTATCGTCTGCGCCTCCTCTGTACAGATGCGCGACGAGATCGATCACCGCGTACGATCCGTGGTCATCCGACGGAAGCATCGCCGCGCGAGGGCGACCTCCGTCGTTTCCGCGCGTCCGTTCGTCGGCGTATCGCGACGCGGTCGCAGTCTTCGTCAGCGTCAGCGTCAGCGTCAGCGTCGGCATCGAGAGCGTGCTCTGGTCGACACGAAAGTGAAACGTCGCAGACGAAAACACCGTACTCTAGTAATACATACACCCGTTCGTGTTCATTTCTTCATGTCAATGATAAAAGGATTAGGGTTGTGCGCGCGCGACCGCGAACCGTCCGTGAGCGTCGCGAGACGCCGCCCGCCACTCTCGCCCTCGACGACGGACGGAAAACGACGAGGCGCGACGATGCGACACCGTTCGCGGGCGATGCTCCACCGCGTCGCGTCGTCCATCGCGGCGTCGCGCGCGCTCGAGGCGGAAACGAAGACGTCGACGACGGTCGCGAAGATGTGGACGACGTGTCGAGAGGCGACGCTGACGACGGTTTCTAAACCGGCCGAGGCGTCCGCGCGACCGTCCCTGAGGGCCGAAGAGACGGACGAACGGGCGTTTCGAATCGACGACGACGCGCGGAAGCTCGCGGCGATGCGAGCGTCGACGTCGACGTCGCCGAGGGACGCCCTCGTGGATGGGTTCGGGCGAAGACACAACTACCTGAGGATCAGCCTGACGGAGCGGTGCAACCTGCGGTGCGGGTACTGCATGCCGGAAGAGGGTGTGGATTTAACCCCGAACGGGGATTTGTTGACGGCGGAAGAGATTGAACGCTTGGTGCGGGTGTTTGCGAGCGCGGGGGTGGATAAGGTGCGGTTGACGGGCGGGGAACCGACGGTGAGGAAGGATTTGGAAGAGGTGGTGAAGCGGGCGGCGAGCGTACCCGGGATCCGCGACGTGAGCGTCACGACGAACGGCGTGACGCTAGAGAAGCGGTTGGAGAAGCTCAAAGCGAACGGATTGACGAGGTTGAACATTTCTCTCGATACCCTCGTGCCGGCAAAGTTTGAATTCATGACGAGGAGAAAGGGGCAGGAACGGGTGATGGCGTCGATTAATAAAGCGGTGGAGCTCGGTTTCGATTCCGTCAAAGTAAACGTCGTCGTCATGCGAGGGCAGAATGACGATGAAATCGTCGACTTTGTCGAGCTGACCAAGGATAAGCCCATTAACGTTAGATTTATAGAGTACATGCCTTTTGACGGCAACAAGTGGAGCATGAAGAAGATGATTTCGTACGCGGAGATGAAGACGCGCGTTGAGGAGCGTTTCGGCGCGCTTCAACGTCTCGCCGATCCCAAGGAAGAAGTCGCCAAGAACTTCTCCATCCCCGGCCACGCCGGTACCGTCAGTTTCATCACGAGCATGACGAATTCCTTTTGTTCCGGGTGCAACCGCCTCAGAATCATGGCGGACGGCAACCTCAAGGTTTGTCTCTTTGGGAATTCTGAAGTCAGCCTCAGAGACTCGATGCGTTCCGGCGACGACGACGATCGTCTCCTCAGCGTCATCTCCGCCGCCGTGAAGCGCAAAAAGGCCGCACACGCCGGAATGCACGAACTCGCCGCATCGGATAACAGGGCGATGATTAAGATTGGCGGTTAAACCTCGTCGTAGTGCGCGCCGCGCGTGTCCTTTAATTTAATACCACGCCATTCGTTTCTCCTCTTGAAGAGAGAAGAAGATGACGACCAGCCGCGCGTCACTCTTCGCGCCGCAACGCGCCGTCGCCGTCCGCACGTCGCGACCGGTGCGAGAGACGGAAACACACCGTCGTCATCCGTCGTCATCCGTCGTCATCCCGCGACGTCGTGAAAGAGACGCGACGGACGAACGAAAGAGAAACGACGACACAACCAGTCTTGTCGACACGGACGACTCTTCGAGTTGTTCGAGACGCGAATGACGTCGGCGGGGGAGTACGAGATACGACTCGGGGACGATTCCGTGCGCGGGGGTGCGCGCGCGCTCGTCGGGACGGTCGCGTCGGTCGAGACGCGCGAGAAGACGGGGACGGAAGGAACGACGGGAAGGCGGGAAGACGCCGGCGAGACGAGTTTGACGCCCGAGGAAAGGCGAGACGAGCGTGGGATTCGAGCCAAGGCGAGGCGGTTTTGGGATGGTTTCGGGTGGCGCGAGGCGAGCGGTGCGATGGGCGATTTAGGGACGTTCATACCGCTGTTGGTTGGGTTGTCGATCGAGTGTGGAGTGGACGCTGGGACGACGGTGGTGTTTACCGGTTTGTACAACATTTTGACGGCGTTTCTTTACGAAATTCCAATGCCGGTGCAGCCGATGAAAACGATCGCCGCCGTGGCGCTGAGTGAGTCGGCGCTCACGACGAATGAGATCATGGTGGCGGGCATATTCGTCTCGAGCGTGGTTTTCACGCTCGGTACGACGAGGATGATGGACGTATTTAATAGAGTGACGCCGCTCGCTGTGGTACAAGGTATGCAGGTTGGTCTCGGCATGTTGTTGGCGCGGAAAGGGTTCGTGCTCGCCGTGTACAAAGATAAGGATGGGAAAGATGTGCGAGATATGCTCGGTGTGGATGGTTTGCTCGTGACCATCATCTCGATGTGTGTCGTCATGTACGTGTGCTCTCCCGAGTATCCAGCCCAAAGAGGGAATTCAGTCAACAAGGGTGAGCTCGGTGGCGAACAACAGAAGAAGCGCGCTCGACACTACATTCCAATGGCACTCATACTCGTTATCGTTGGATTGATCATGGCGATGACGAGAAGTGGAGCTCTCAGTGATTTGACGTTTGGTCCGCAAACGCCTCGACTCATAACCGCGTCCAACGCGGAGATACGCAAGGGTGTGATCGTCGCTGGTATACCCCAGTTACCCTTGACGACGCTCAACTCCGTCATTTCCATTTGCGCACTTAGCAAGGAACTCTTCCCGGACACACCTGCGTCGCCGAGCTCTGTGGCAACGAGCGTCGGCGTGATGAACCTGGTTGGCTGTTGGTTCGGCGCCATGCCGTCGTGTCACGGCGCCGGTGGTTTGTCCGCGCAGTACGCGTTCGGCGCGCGCGGCGGAGGTTCGATAGTTTTCTTGGGCGTGTGTAAACTCTTACTGGGTTTGCTGTTCGGAAGCTCGCTCATGAAGCTACTCGAGCACTTTCCGAAGACAATTTTGGGAGTCATGTTGTTCTCTTCCAGCTTGGAGCTCATCGGCATGGGGCTGAAGACCAAGCCCGGTTGGCGTCAGCACCAGAAGTATTTAGTCATGGTCACTGCGTCCGTCACGATTGCGACGAAGAGCACAGCGGTGGGCTTCGCCGCGGGTATCGGTACGCACATCTTGATGGAGATTCAACGGCGAATCGAAGTCGGGTCGCCCAAGTAGAATCGGAAGTCGATGGGAACCGGTGTTTTACACAGTGGGTTTCGTTTATTTCTTTCTTGTAATGATTAGTGCGGTAGCGGAAGTAAAGTTCTTTTCGTATTAACGAAACATGTATACGCCTAAGAATAACTATCTTACCCATTCACAGTCGTATGAATCGCATACACGGGAATGACATATTACACTGCGCGATTACACCTTGCCGGCGGTTTCTTCGCGCTTCCAGACCGGGCGTTCGTTGCGAGAGTTCTCGCAGAACTTTTGGACCGGCGCGGCGAGACCAGACTTGATCTCTTCCGGGGTGAATTCACGGTGGATGTAGTAATCTTCTTCCGTGCTTTCCTTGCTCGCCGGGAAGAACATGGAGCCCCACATCGGGAAGTGAATGAGCGGCACGAGCGCGGTGACGCCGATGACAGTCATGCCCAAGTATTGGATGCCTTCGTAGGTTTGGATGCTTTCCTTGGTGAAGAAGAGCGCCGTCGCGATAGTCGCACCGGCGTTACCACCGGCGCCGATGAAGCCAGAGACGACACCGAGGGCACGACGGGTGATGAAGGGGACGATGCCGTAGGAGGCGCCTTCGGAAGCTTGGACGAAAATGGAGAAGAAAACCATGAAGGCGATGGTGACGCCGAGGTTGTTTTTGGAGAGACCCATGAAGATGCAGAGGATGCCTTCAACGGTTTGGCAGATCCACAAGGTCCAGAGGCGACCGCGCATACCGAAGCGGGAGGAAGCCCAATCGGAAACGACGCCACCCACGGAGCGGGCGAAGAGGTTCATGAGACCGTAGCAGGACGCCAAGACGCCGGCGGTTTGCAAAGAGACGCCGAATTGATCGAAGAGGTAACCGGCGACAATGTTGTTCATCGTGAGCTCGACGCCAAAGCACATGCCGTAGGTGAGAACCATGATCCACATGCGGTAGTTCATCATGCCAAGCTTGTTGACGAGCAAGGCGTTCTTCTTTTCGAGCGCGCCAGAGGTGGTGAGCACCTTGTAGTTGCCATCCGGCAAATCTTGGCCGAGGAACATCACGGCGAGACCGACGAAGACGTGGCACAAGCCCGGGAAGATGTACGCCCAGCGCCAGGCGGTGAAGGAGTGTTGCTTGGTGGCAGAGTAGCAGATGGCGTAGATGCCCGGCATGAGAAACTGCGTGACACCGCCACCGAGGTTACCCCAGCCCGCGGCGGTGGCGTTGGCGAGACCGACGCACTTGTTGTTGAACATGCAAGACATCCAGAATTGGCACGCGACGAACGTCGCGAGGCCGAGACCGATGCCGAGACGGCAGATGAGGAATCCTTCAAAACCAGTCACCAGGGCCATGGCGAAGCAAAACGGCGCCGTGGCGAGAAGAATGACAGAGAGGCCGAGACGCGGGCCGATGATGTCGCACACCGAACCCATGATGACGCGGCAAATAATGGTACCCGTCACCGCCGCGAGACCGGCGTTTCCGAGTTGCGGCTTGGTCAGGCCGAGATCTTCGCGAATCACCGGAATCATCGGTGCCGCGGCAAAGGTGGAGACGAAAGAGATGAAGAAACCCAACCACGACATGTGGAAGGAGAGGTGGTGCGGTCGCGAAAAGTTCAACGGGTTGAGCTTCATCGCCTTGTTTTCGCTGCGCTCGCCAAAAAGCGTCGAACGCGTCGACGGTCACCCCGTCGCGCGCGCGCCGTCCCGTCAGTCCACTCGCTCGCGCACACAAAAAACAACGCGCACGACCGTTTTCTTTCTCCTCGCGCGACGGATGCGTCCGCTCCACCGCGACCGCGCGCGTCCGTCCTTTCCCTCGACCGAATCCGTCAGACACACGAAACGACACGCGTCGTCCATCGCGTCGTCGTCGTCGTCGCTCGCGCGCGTACCTATCCACCGGAACGCTAAACGTTTGCGTCATCGGCGCCATGATCGATCGATGCGTGTCGCAGACAGAGGTACTACGTGTGTCGTCGTCGGTGCGTTCGCGCGCGCGCGTCGACAAGTGCCGGTCGATCGCACCGATCGCATCCCATCCGTCGACGGATGGGTGAAAACGCACCCGGCGGACCAAGGGGCGCGAAGGGACGACGTTTCGTGTCCCGACAGAGAACGACGGGTATTTTACCATCGATAGTACGAGCACTACTCGGACCGGATCGGATCGGATCGGATCGGATCGGATCGGATCCCCTAAAAAGGTTTTTTATCACCAATACCCACCGTACTACCTAGATCGCGATCGCGGCGTGTCGAATAGTCGGGATCGAGATCGATCGACACGAACCGTCGACCGGGAGGAAATCGAGTCGAAAGCGAAGGGACCCGAAGCGACGCGAGAGGGCGGGGCGATCGATCGATCTTTGTGGGTGAAGGACGCGAACGACGCGAACGGACGACGACGATGATGTCGACGCGTCGACCGACACACTTCGACGCGCGGACGTGCGAGCGAGTAGACGACGACGACGACGACGACGAACGGGAAACGAGAAACGACGACGACGAACGGTATCATGGCCAAGAAGACGACGACGACGACGACGAAGATGACGGCGAAGAAATTGCTCGTGGGCGCCGTGGCGATGTCCGCCATGGCGAACGGGGCTTCGGCGTTCACCAAGTACAGCGAGATGACGGAGAGCATCGACGTGACGACGACGGTCGGAAGCGGATCGGCGTGCGCGGCGGGGGCGATCGCGAAAGCCGGTGCGGATACGCTCACGGTCGCGTGGAGCGGGTTCACGCCGACGGCGGGGAGCACGCTCGCGGTGAAGCTGTGCTACGACGACTCGGAAGTCACGGGGAAGCCGTGGCGCAAGTTTAACGACGTCATCGCCAAGAATAAAAAGTGCAAGCAAACCGTCGTGGAAGCCGCGGCGCTGAAAACCGGGATCGATCCGAGCGATAACAGCGTTGAGATCGAGGTTCCGCAAAACATTGCCCCGGCCAAGTACAGCATTCAAGTTTTGGAATCCACCGCGGATGGGTACACCGCGTGGGGCCAAACGACGGACGCGTGCGCGTTCACCGTGGAAACTTACGACCGCCGCCCGCAAGCGTTGGTCGGCACGATGAGCTTTTTCATCGCGTTTTCCATCGTCGCCGGCACCGCGGGCTACTTTATCGACAACAAGAGGCAGTCTGCCGCCGCGGCGGCGTACGCTTAATTAAACGCGACCGCTCGTCGTAGCGCGCGTCTCCCGGTTGTAACATTTGACCCTGTTTATGCCCTGTTAATAACACCATCATTCATGCGTCGCCGCGAACCCACTGCGAGTTTTCCCCGTCTCTAGCATTCGCGTCGCGTCCTCGTTATCGTTATCGTCCGTCGTCTTTGTTCGGGCGCGTTTGATCGGTTCGTTCGCGGACGCGGACGCGGTTCGCGTTCGTATTCGGATGGTATTGGATGAGTGTTACACGTCGCGATCAACTAGAAACGGGCGACGAAGAGTGTTGTGTCTTTAGAAGAAGATGCGCGAGTCAGCCGCGTAAGACAACGCATCGAGCGCCGGAACGACAGCCTTTTCGACCATCGCGGGCGGGCCGCACACGAGAACGGCGACGTCGTCGCCGGCGCGCGGCAAAGTCTTCTTAATCATGGATTCGGAGACGTAGCCGACGTGGCCGTTCCAGCCCGCCTCGGCGGTATCGATGGCGTAGTGCACCGTCAAGTTGGCGTGCGCGGCGGCGAGCGCGTCGAGCTCCTCCTTTAACAGAATGTCGGCGGAGGACACGTTCGCGAAGAGCAAGTCCACGCGCGTCGTGTCTCCGACATCGTTGAAGATTTGCTTGATGACTTGAAGCATGGGAGTGATTCCGGTGCCTCCGGCGATCATCGCCACTCGCTTGCAAGCGCGCTTGGCAATCTGGCCGCTCACCGGATCGACGACGGAGAATTCGCCACGCGCAGTGTACGTCACCAAGCCTTGCGGACCTTGGAAGTCGACGGTGGCGCCGACTGGGACGGCGTTGAGCTTTTGCGACAACGCGCCGTTTTCGTACACCTTGACGAGGAGATCCACGAATCCCTTGTCCATGTCGCGCGAAATGGGCGTGTAAGGACGAGAGACGCCATCGATCGTCACGGTGACGTGTTGTCCGACGGGAAGTCCGAGAATGTGTTCGGCGGACGGAAGCGCGAAACGGAATCGGACGGTGTTGTCCGTCACTTGCTCCTTCTCTGTGAGCTTGAGACTGACGGTTTCGCCGCTCTTGAGCGTCACGAGCGTACCTTCCGGGTACTCGACGACGGGTCGGGCGCTCACTGGATCAGCTTCTTGCTTCATGGCTTCAAATTTGGACTTTGGCGCGCTGCAGGAAGGACAGACGTAATCATCCGGCAACTCACCGAATGGCTTGGTCTCTTGATAAATGTAGCCGCAACCCGTGCAAATGTGCGTCGCCTTGCCCATCGCCTTTGGAACCCCCTTGGTGTACTGTGCGGATTTATTAATCTTCCATCGCGAAGCCCGACCGGGGTTCGGCGTCGGCGTCGCTTTGCGCGTCGCGCCAAACTGATCAATCATGATGCTCTCGAGCACCGGCTTGAGTTCGCTGCACGGCACTTTTTCGATTTCTGGCTTTTCCTTGAGGTGGCCGTTCGGTCCCACGGTGCCGCCGATAAAAATGTTAACGCCCGGAACCATGCCCTTCTCACCCGTCGGGTTCTTGACTTGCGCACCCATGAGCCCGATGTCCGCGACTTGGACCGGAGCGCAAGAGTTCGGACACCCAGTCCAAATCATGCGCACGTCCTTGGATAAGTCGAGGACGCTTTCCAAGTGTTCAGCCATTTCGAGCGCTTGACGCTTGGTTTCGATTTGCGCGAAACCGCAAAACTGGTTACCCGTGCAGGCGACCATGTTGGAGACGAGCTTACCGGGGAACGGCGTGTACTCTTGGAACAAGCGTTCTTGCAAAAGTTGTTCAACCTTGTCGTTCGGAACGTGCGGAATGATGAAGTTCTGTTCAACGGTGAGACGAATTTCGCCGTTGCCGTACGTTTCGGCCAAGGTTGCCAACTCGGCGAGATCCTCTGGTTGCATGCGACCTCCCGGCACGGCGGCGGAGACCCAGCTGAAACCTTCTTGTTTCTGCTTGTGAACGCCAATGTAGCTTCTGCGCGGTTGCGAGCGATCGATGAGATCGACTTCCGCGGCGCGTTCCATGACTCCAGAAGCCATGCGAGAGGCGACTTCGGCGCGAAAGTTTTCGAGACCCATCTCGTCGATGAGCCACATCATGCGGCACTTTTGTCTGTTGCCACGATGACCGTAGTCTCTGAAAGTCGTGAGTACGGCGTGCGTCGCGGCGACGAGTTCGCCCTCAGGAACCCAAGCGTCAAGGGACACAGATTCCGCCGCGCGTTGAGAAGAGATGAAACCGCCGACAATCAAGTTGAAACCAAACTCGCCATTCTTCATCGCCGGGATGAAGGCCAAGTCGTTGATGTCGGGATGCTCGAAAAAGTCGCTGCTGCCGACGACGCAGACGTTCCACTTGCGACCCAAGTTGGCGATGGCCGGGTTACCCCGTCCGCCGCCGGTGACGTACTCTTGAATCGCCAGCGTGTACGGGCGAGTATCGACGATTTCGAGCGGATCGAAACCGGCGAGCGGATTACCCGTCGCGTTTCTCACGTTATCGAGGCCGCTTTGAAGCGAGCACAAGTTGAGCTCTTCGAGTCTTCTCAGAATCTCTGGAGCATCCTTGAGCTCAACGCCACGAAGCTGAATGTTCTGTCTCGTCGTGATGTCGGCGCAACCGTCCTCACCGTACTGCTCGATGACGCTCGCGAGGTAGCGCATCTGCGTCGAGCTGATGAGCCCGTTTGGAAGCTTGAGGCGCATCATGTAGCGTCCATAGTGCCCTTTACGCCTGTGAAACAAACCCGCCCACTTTGGACGTTGATCCGTCTCATCCGGATCGTTCAAAGCCTCGTCCCAAGCCTTGAAATCCGCCGCTGAAGCTTTCGCCATGGCCTCCAATCCATTCATACCGACGAGCTCGCGCATAGGATCCTTGGCCAACTTGAACTTTTCAAACGGATTCGTCGGCTTTTGCCACTCCTCCTTGACGACGTAGTACCCCGCATCATCTTTATACACGTGCGCATCCTCTTTCGCCGGTTCCGGGAACGGCGCGTACTTTGCGATCGTTTCCTCGTTGTGCGCTTTGAGAGAGTCCGCGTCTTCCGCCACCCAACGCATCGATCGCTCGACGCGTCCTTCCACCTCGTTCGGGCTCGTCACCGCCCGCGCGCCCGCCGCGCGCGCACCCCGCGTCACCGCGTACGTCACCGCACCGGCGACGCACGCCGCGCCGAGCGAACCTCCGACGACGGCGCGCTGCGCGACGACGTTCGCCCCGCCATCCACCCGCTGCGCCACCTGCGCCACGAGCGTCGATTCACCACACTTTTTCTTCGGCGCCAACTCGCGCTTCGCCGACGCCACTCGCGACGACGACGACGACGACGACGACGACGACGCCACGCATTTCACCGCGCTCGCGCTTCTCACGGACGACATGATTCGCGTTCCCTTCGCGCGCTCGACGCGTCGCGGTCTGCGGGCGGACGCGTCCACACGCGTCACTCGCACTTCCCGCGCACTTCGCGCGCGACATCCACATCCACCCGCGGACGCGCGCGTCCGTCCCCACCTTTTCGCGTCTCTTCGCCAATCTCTCTCACATCCACCCGCGTACCGCACCGCGCGTCGACGCCGATTCGACCGACCCGGGCGCGGTCGACGGCTCGACGCGTTTGACGCGAAAAACAGCGCGCCGGTTCGCGTCCTTTCGCGACCTTTCGAAACCCCGACGGTTCACGAACCGTCGTTTTCGTGAGTGGGTGTGGACGCGCGCGTCGTCGACGGTTCGAAGGAACGTTTTTTGAGAGTGGACGCGGACGCGCGCGCGCGCGCGATCGGACCAATCGCGATTCGAAGCGTCGGCGAAAGGGCGACGCCTCGACCCTCTCGGGTTATTTTCGTTCGCACCGATCGCGCGCGCGGGCGGGCGCGCCGCGACGGATGGTTGAATGAATGAATGAATGAGTGAATGAGTGCGCGCGTGTTGACAGAGTGTGGTCGGTCGACCGCGACGACGCGTCCGCACACCGAGACGCCGACGACGATGTTTGGACGACGACGACGGGGAACGACGCCCGGGAACGAGGACGGGCGCGCGAGCGTTTTAAACGTCGAGACCGAGGCGACGAGGAGAGGAGGTCGTCTGGGGAAGGAATCGGCAGGGGCGGGTGAAGAGGATGAAGATGTCGGTTCGACGACGCGAATGATTCTATCGCGGGAAGAAGTGGCGCGTTTGTTGCTCGAGAACGGTGGGGACGGCGGGGCGTTGACGCGCGCGAAGATTGAGGGGGCGGCGCCGGATCGGCGGGATCTGAACACGCCGGATAACTGGGTGCCGAGACACGAGGCTTTGGTGCGACTGACGGGTACGCACCCGTTCAACGTGGAGCCTCCGCTGAGCGCGCTGATGAAGTGCGGAGGAATCACCCCGGCAGAGCTGCACTTTGTGCGCAATCACGGTGCGGCGCAAATGATCAAGTGGAGCGAGCACAGGTTGACGATTGAAGGGGAGGATGTGAAGCGAACCAAGTCGTACACGATGAACGAGTTGTTGCGCAAGCCTTCCATGACGATTCCGTGCTTGTTGGTGTGCGCCGGTAATAGACGCAAGGAACAGAACATGTACGAGAAGACGATTGGGTTTGGATGGGGCGCCGCGGGTTTGAGTAACTCGTTGTGGACCGGGGTACCGCTGCGCGTGCTTTTGCGCGAGTGTGGTGTGACTGAGGTTACCGAGGAGAGACGCTTTGTGTGCTTTGAAGGGCCGAAAGGCGAGTTGCCCAAGGGAAAAGATGGCACGTACGGCACGTCCATTCCGCTCGGTAAGGCGCTCGATCCCGCCGAAGACGTCATGGTGTGTTACGCTCAAAACGGCGAATCGCTTCGACCGGATCACGGGTTCCCGATACGCTTGCTTATCCCCGGTTACATTGGCGGTCGCATGATTAAGTTTCTCACGACGATTCGCGTCACCAAGGAACCGAGCGACAACTTTTACCACTTTAGGGACAACCGCATCATGCCGCCAGGTATCGATGCCGCCACGGCAGACAAAGAAAACTGGTGGGAGAAACCCGAGTACATCTTCAACGAGCTCAACATTAACAGCGCAATCTCATCGCCGGCGCACGACGAGTGCGTACCGCTCGACCAGAAGACGTACGCCGTCAAGGGATACGCCTACTCTGGCGGTGGTCGCGCCGTCACGCGCGTCGAAGTCAGCGTCAACGGTGGTTACGAGTGGCGCCTCGCTAAAATCATTCGCCCATGCAAGCCAAACATGTACGGTAAACACTGGTGTTGGGTGTTTTGGGAATTGGACGTAGACGTCGCCGAGCTCGCTTCAGCCAAGGAAGTCATGTGCCGCGCGTGGGACGAGGCCAACAACAGACAACCCCGCGATTTCACTTGGAATCTCATGGGCATGGGTAACAACTGTTATTTCAGAGTCAAACTCGCACCCAAGGCGACGAGCGCGACGGCACCGACGTACATACACTGCGAGCATCCCACCGAACCCGGCGCGCTCAAGGGCGGATGGATGGGTAACGAAGCCGGCGGGTGGAAACCAATCATCGAATCTCTCGAGGCTGCTCGCGCGGGCGAGAGTCTCGACGACCGCGTCGCATCCGCATCCGAGGTTTCTGTCACCATTGTCGACGATCGGGCGGTCGAGAAGAAGAAGAAGGATGATGATGTCGCAGTCGCAAAGACTGACGCCGCGGCGCCGCCGAGCGAGGACGTCAAGTACATCAGCATGGAGGAGGTTGAAAAACACAACACCGAAGGCGATTGTTGGATCGTCGTCAAGGGTAAAGTATACGACGTCAACGCGTATTTGAAGGAAGGTCTTCACCCGGGCGGAAACGCGAGTATCACGATGAACGCGGGTGAAGACGTGACTGAGGATTTCGAAGCCGTGCACAGCGCAAAGGCGTGGAAGCAGCTCGATCCGTTTTACATTGGTGAGTTGGGCACGGCGGATCAAGCCGCCGCGAGCGCGACGGCAGCGACGACGCGAGAGATCGTCGTCGTCGAGGATGAAGCGCCAAAGAAACAATGGCCCGAAATGCCAAAGCGTGGACCCGTGCACTTGGTGAACTTTTACAAAGAACACGAGGATGCGTACGGCGACGCGCTTCTCGGCCGAGACGCCGAAGCGGCGGCGTTCGATCGCATGTGGGCGGGTGCCAAGAACATCGTCAGCGACGACGCCCCGATGGGACTCAACCCGAAGAAATGGCTCTCGCTGAAGATTGAAAAGAAGGTGCCGCTCTCGCACGACAGCGTTCTTCTTCGACTCAAGCTCGAGAGCGACGCGCATCAATGCGGCATGCCCGTGGGACATCACGTCTACTTGCGCGGAGAATGGAACGGGAAAAAGGTTATGCGCGCGTACACGCCGTCTTCGCTCAACGGGACCCTCGGCGCGGTGGAGCTCGTGATTAAGATTTACTACTCGGACGTCCACGAGGCGTATCCCGAGGGTGGCGCGCTGACGCAGTACTTGCACCATCTCAACGAAGGCGACGCCGTCGACGTCAAGGGACCAGTCGGGCACATTAAATACGCCGGTCGCGGTCTCTTTAAGATTGACGGTAAAGACTTGCCGCGAGTGAAAAGAATGACGCTTCTTGGCGGTGGCACCGGCGTCGCACCCATGCTTCAACTCATCGTCGCCGTTCTCGCGGATGCCGATGATGAAACCGAGCTCTCCTTTATTTACGCAAACAAGACGGAGGACGACGTCTTGTTAAAGTACACGCTCGATCGGCTCGAGCGCGAACACCCCGGTCGCTTCAAGACGCACTACATGATTTCAAAAGAGACATGGGCGAAAGAGGACAAAACGGATGCGGAATGGAGCGAAGAACGAATCACGTACGGGCGCATTAACCTTCCGATTATCCAAAAGCACGGGTTTGCGGCGGATGGGACGTCGAGCGTCGCCGTCATGTGCGGTCCGCCAGCGTTCGAGGAGGACGCGTGCATCCCAGCGCTCAAGACGCTCGGATACCCAGACGAGTGCATCATCCGGTATTAACCAGCTTCAGCATCATTAAACGAACGTGTAATAAGTATCGCTCTCAACATTATTGGAAAATTTTGTTATTTTTATTTCATTCACTCGACGCCACGTGGCGTCGCGAAACCCGCGGCGCTCAATCATCGCGTTCACCAATCATCAATCGCTCGAGTCGTCGTCTATTTTTTGCCGTACGCGAGCCAGTTAACACCGGCGACGAAGACGGCGGCGCCGATGACGTTACCGATCGTCACCGGAATGATGTTGTTCGTCATCATTTGAGCAAAGGTGACGTCGGCGCCGAGAAGCATCCCGTGCGGAATCAAAAACATGTTCGCCACGCTGTGCTCGAACCCGAGCGCGACAAAGGTGGTGATGGGCCAAAAGATTGCCAAAATCTTACCCGCGACCGAGGTCGTGGCCATGGTCCCCCACACCGCGAGACACACGAGCCAGTTGCACAAGACGCCCTTGGCCACGGCGACGCCAAAGGGAAGGCTCGCCTTGGTCGTGGCGATACCCACGGCTGCCGCCGTCGCCGCCGGTGCCGCCGCCGCCATCGCCGTGTACGCCATCCAAGCCATAAATACCGACCCAGCAAAGTTACCGACGTACGAGAGCGCCCAAGACCGCGCCAATTTACCCGCATCCACCGCGCCGGTTAACAACCCGCTCAGCATCACCATGACGTTTCCCGTGAAGAGCTCCCCGCCGGTGAGAATCACCATCGTCAACCCGGCGGGCAACCCGATCGCGCCCTTCAAAAACGCGCTCAACCCAGGATTCGCGCTCGCCAGCGCCGGAGACGCGCCGCCGACGCACGTCATGAGCAACGCCCCGAATCCAATGAGCGCCCCGGCGCTAAAGCCCAACGTCAGCGTCGTCGTCGGCGTCTGCGCCCCTTTCTTTTCCGCCGCCCCGCACGCGGCTTCGAACACCGCGGGCGGCGCCAGGGCGTCCCCAACGCTCGCCCGCGGAACGACGACGCACGAAGCGCGGCGGCGCTTCCAAAGCTTTCCCTCCGATGAAATCGTCGAAACCGTCGAAATCGTCCACGACGCCCCGTTCGCGCGTCGCAGGCATCGACGCGTCGTCGTCGTCGTCTCTCGCATCCCGCGACGACCGTTCGAAATCGTCGACATCGAAGTCGAAACCGTCGAAATCGTCGTCATCTTAATCGTCGAAATCGTCGTCCCGTCCCGTTCCGCGCGTCGCGCTCTGTCGACCGCGCGTCGTCGTCCGAGTCATCATCATGAGAGATTTTCAACGATTTCGCTCGAATCGACCCACACCGAACCGAACCGACCCATCGATCCGTCCGTCCGTCGACGCCACCGAAACCCCTAACTCCCTAAACCC
>JACLAB010015987.1_pt1 | contig 17564 bp, 9 predicted proteins | sample 8027921 | NCBI WGS metagenome assembly JACLAB01 (sample SAMN15725117, study PRJNA655200) | protist metagenome | isolation source: fluorescence activated cell sorting (FACS) single amplified genomes of... | place: USA: West Boothbay Harbor, Gulf of Maine | collected 2000-07-19 | reverse complement strand
GGGTTATCAGTGACTTTTGATGGCCGAAGATGTATTTCGTGCGGTGACGATGGCACGGTCCGGATTTGGCAAATGCCAAGGGCTTCTCTCGGTGAGATTTTTAGCAGTGGAGGCTCGCTCATTCCAAGGCAAGATGCGATGGTTGTATGTGATACAAAAGCCGGCGGTGCTTTGAGGGATGTAGACTGTCATTGGGGTAAAGATATATTTGCGACAGCAGGTGATGCAGTAGAGCTTTGGAGCGAAAATAGAACTGAGCCAGCCACACAATTTAGCTGGGGTGCCGACACCGTCTTGTCTGTTCGTTTTAATCCTGTTGAACCAGATGTCTTTGCGTCCTGTGGTAGCGACAGGTCTATCGCACTCTACGATGTCAGAACGAGAACGCCGATACGAAAACTCGTGATGCAAAACAAGTGCACTAAACTTGCATGGAATCCAATGGAGGCTTTCAACTTTACTGTTGCAAACGAAGATACCAACCTGTACTCGTTTGACATGAGGAAACTGACCATCGCAACCTGCGTGCACAAAGACTTTGTTAGTGCTGTGCTTGACGTGGACTACTCTCCTACTGGGCGAGAGTTTGTGGCTGGGTCGTACGATCGCACGCTGCGGATATTTGACTACAACGGTGGACATTCTCGTGATGTATACCACCTAAAACGTATGCAGCGAGTGTTTTGCACTCGCTTCAGTATGGATGGCACATACGTCTTGAGTGGTTCGGACGATATGAATGTCAGAGTATGGAAAGCCGAAGCCGGCTCACAGCTCGGCATGCTTTTGCCCAGAGAGAAACGAAAGAAGCAGTACAGAGATGCACTGAAGAACAGGTTTAAGCACATGCCCGAGATCAAAAGAATAACGCGGCATCAACACGTTCCCAAGGCCATCCATAAAGCACAAAAAATACGGCGCGTGGTGGAAGCTGCTGAAAGAACAAAGAAAGCAAACAGAGTCGCACATGGTGATGGAAATATTTCCGTTAAAGAATACAAACCGGCCAGGAAGGGGCGGATCGTAGCCGAGATTGAGTAACGAACTTAATTCGAAAATGTAGTCTATGTATTTCGAAGGTTATCAAGTCGTGTCTGGAGGTCATCATCAATGCTAGTGCCATGTGCATCCGTTGTGCTGTCGGCACCCTCTAAAACACATTCGAAGGTCTCTGCCTGTGGTGCCGCCACCTTTGGCACCTGAACACCATCTCTACTATTCGGGGCGTCAACGAGCTGCACATCTATGTTGCAACCGAGTTCATCGAGCACCTGGCTGACGAGTTCTTCGCTCTCTTCTTCCTCTCCGTCCGCAATCATGGTATTGTCAATAGTATCACTCAAAGTATCTGTCGTGTTTTCCATACGCCCGTTCTGCCGCTCAAAATCTTGCATGATGTTGTTTAGCCTCGGCACGTTGAGTTGACTGTTCATGTCTTTCATGGCTCGCGTCACACCCCGCATCGCGTCTGCCATAGTTTGGGTCGACTTCAGAGTTTGCATGCGCAGGCTCACTGCTTGAAGCTGAGATTTTAAGACATGCAGCTTGGCGATGGAGTGTCTGGTGCGTACTAAGTCCTTAGCCATCAGCTTCACGGCTTCTAGCTGACCCTGTCTGGCTAGCTTTTTAATCTCAGCGGCCAGCTTTTTATCTTGGCTAAGGAGGCTCGAGCGTTCACGGTCAAGCTCACGAATGGACTTGTCGAGCAACCTCTTATTTTCTCTACGTATAGTGAAAGTGTATCATGCCCGGATGTCAGCTGCCGTGCGTTGGATACAGGTTGGATACCAGAGCGTTCCAAACCGATGTGTTGGAAAGAAGAGAACAAGGGAGCACTTCGTTGCTCGGCATGAACGCTTCAACGCCGAATCCTACTCACCTAAGCAACTCTGTAGGCGTTTTCTTTGTGAGCCAGGAGAACATCGTGACGCGCAAACACCGTTGGCTCAATGATGGGCGCGTTCGAGCAGAACAAATAGTAATTAACTTACGACGCTGCCTCTGTCGCCCTGGGTAGCCTACTATCGACAGATATATATAGTTTGCCACACGCATTTTTGGACGAGGATCATTTTGAAAACACGCGCGACCCTAAATATATTGCAACCGACCAAACACGGGTCCGACCGCGAGTCAACGATGGAAGGGAGCTAAGAGTTAGGTCTATGAAGGGGCACCCGCATCTCCTGCATCGCATCCCCCTTAGCGCTTACTTTTATTAACTTTAAAAAATTGCTTGGACCTCTATTTTTCCGACTAGCTAGCTAGTAGCGGTCACGCGTGTGTATCGGGTGCCTGATATTTCGGGACATCCGGATCGGCACTCGCTGTTGCACAAAAAGCGTTTACCCGTGCTGACATCGACTTTGCCAACAGCGTTTTTCGTTTCACGTGGAGAGTGCTCGCAGTTCACAGCCGGCTTCCATCACACGATGCATGCTGCAAGAGGCTTAACGAAATTGCAGGACGGTCAGATCGCCCGGCATTTCTTCATCCTTTCTGGTCAAAGCCAAAGGAAGATCCCAGGCGAACAGACAGTGCGACTTTGCGATGTTGTCGCCCCTCCTGCACCACGACGAGTGAAAACTGACGCGACGGCACCGTTGATGACTATGCCGGGTGAACTCGCAATCGATGAGGCGTTGCGGCATATGAGAAAGAGTGCAACCGCTAAGTTTCATGAATCCGTTGACGTCGCCGTGCGGCTGGGCATTGACCCGAAGAGGAGCGATATGGCCATAAGAGGTGTGACAAACTTGCCACATCAAACTGGTAAGAAGCTCAGAGTCTGCGTCTTTGCGGAGGGAATCGCGGCTGAAGAGGCGCGTGCTGCCGGTGCTCATATTGTAGGAGGGGAATCGCTCATATCTGATATTAAGTTAAATGGACTTTCTTCGGTCAACTTCGACAAAGCAGTTGCCCATGAAACAATGCTGCCTAAGCTCGGGGAGATCGCCAGGTTACTTGGCCGCCGTGGTATGATGCCAAATCGTAAGGATGGCACCATCGTTGTTGACGTTCGCGAAGCCATAAATCGCATGCACTCGGGACGCGTTGAGTTCAGAGCAGAAAAGAATGCAATTGTCCATGCATGCATCGGTAAGTTGCACTTTACTGATAGAGCGATCGAAGAAAATGCCTTTAGCTTTTTGACTGCTGTCATGAACTTGCGACCAAGAGGAGTCAAAGGGGCGCCGAGCAAAACAACTTTTTTGAAAGACGTCGTGTTGAGCTCCACTATGGGGAAACGAAGTTATCGAATTCGGAAATATGCTATGAATGCGTTGCCACATGTGAGCGAAAAGTAAATTTGCCAGGTATATGTTTTCTTGTACCTTCGTAGGTCGGAGGGAGAAGAAGAAGTTACACCACATTTTAAATTAGATCGGTCATCGACAATGTCGATACACCTTGGGACATACTCTCATTCGGCCTCTGGAGAATTATTGTTGGAATACTGATAACATTTAATAACCCTTAAGATCTTTTAATAAGATCTTAATTTATTTTATAAAAAGCGAAAAACCGAACTTTTTTATATTGATACAATCAAGTAGCACTACTCGTAATATTTATGCATATATATATTATGCATCAAATTTAACCCTCGGAGTAACATGTTCGCCTATTTCTCTGAGATACTATTTATAGTGTCACTTTTTTTTAATATGCCTGCACACCCACATCGCGCACAAAAGAAAAGAACGGGAGATGGAGGTTAGAATCAAATCTGGAGCCTTTAGGGTACACTCGCTCTTAGAAAACCCAAATCTTTGTATACTCACATATGATAATAATATAATAATATAAATATCATATTATTAAAATAAATAAGATTTAAACAATAAGGTTTCGTAATATACAATAATACGCAACATAGATACTGTACGAAAATACTCGTGATATAAATATATAAATACTAGTTTTTTGGTTCGCAGCTTCACGTTTCTGGTCGATCGTGAAATCACATTTGGGAAAAGAGTCTTTAGCTATATATGTGTGTGTATAAATATATGTATGTAACGACATATAGTATTTTCATTTATACAGGTTTTTTATCGAGAGGGTTCGCTTAGCGTCGCCACTGCCTTGGGCAGTGAGGTGAGTCCCACTTGGCCGCCTCGTGGACCGTCGGGCAATTTACGAGCGCTGAGCAAGCTGCATTCCCTCCCTCCTTCCACTCACAGGATGTGCTTCCTCCTGACTCGACATCCCAACCGCGCGTCATGTGGATGCGTGCTTGCGCTGTATACTTTCGGATGAGCGCCGTGGATCCGCCGACAGCCTGGAGCGCATCGCGCACAGCAACGTGCGCTGCATTTCGAGCGAAGCGGCGTTGAACCGCAGCGGGCACACTGGAAAATATTATTATTATTTGCGTTATTATTAAACGCAAATAATAATAATATCGTGCCCACGCAGCATATGTATGTGCTGCTAGATTAGCTAGCTAGCAACAATATTATTTGTCGTGCTGCTGCTATCTATACCTTGCATATTAGAAAATATTATCTTATTATTATTATCTTAATAATATTATTATTAGAAAATATAAAGATCCTGTGAGTCATGAAACGAAAGTAAGTTTGTTTCCACTCCTGTCAAAGCGGCGGCGGCGTTTCTCGGGGCATACTAGTACAGTACGAAACACGATGATAACGTCCATTGCCTGGGTCCCCGTCGGAGTTCCCACTGAAAATCCGGGAAGGGCAGACGTTCCCGACGAGGAACTTGCCGCCGTCTTCGTGCAAGCGGGTGGAGTGCAAGGTGTATCCGACAGGTCTGTTTCAGGTGGGCGGGAAGAGTCGGGCTCGGGAGCAAATGATAGGTTCGAGGAAGACCTCAGACAAGTCGAATCGAGCACTACTAAGGTTGCGCAAGAGTTCGCCGAACATCCGTCGAGCAAGGAGATATCATCGCCACATTCTCTAGCCGTAGGAGACGGCCTTGATGAAGCTATGGCTGCGTTAAACATGGAAAAATACGATGAAGAGGATGATGCGGGCATCAGTGCAGCGAGACTTTTTGGCGCCGGTCGCGCCACGTTTTATGCCAACAATGACGATGATCCATATGTCACCATAAAGGATGATGAAGATGTGTTCGAGGAGGATTATCCCGACGACTTCACGATAAGGCACAGTGATCTTGTCATCCTAGCGGCAAGAACTGATGTTGATGTTAGTCATCTCGAAGTTTACGTTTATGAAGAGGCCGTTTTAAACGGTACAGAAGATTGCAATCTGTATTGCCATCACGATTTGTTACTACCAGCGTTCCCTCTATCTGTGTCGTGGATGTCATATCCCGACTCTGGTCAGAGACCAAACTGTGTAGCTGTTGGTACCATGTACCCTGGCATCGAGATATGGGATCTTGACACAATAGATGCAGTGGAGCCTATTGTCACATTGGGAGGATTCAAGCAACGCACTACTTCCATTGGATTTAATTCCTCAGAGTGGCATGATCAAGAGGGTAGTTATTCTGATGGAAGCAAGGGACTGGATCCAGCTTTGGCTCCAAAAAAGCAGAAGAAAAGGAAGCAAAAGCAGAGCAAAGGGCTCAATAATCTAGAGCTTCAGAAGGATAGTCACGCCGATGCCGTTCTCAGCATTTCTTGGAATAGTCAGCATAGCAACGTGCTTGCTTCCGCATCGGCAGATAACACAGTGAGAATTTGGGATATATTGACTCAGTCGACGCAGCATACATTGACCCATCACTCAAACAAAGTTCAAGCTGTGGAATGGAATCCGACTGAACCTTCCGTGTTGTTGACTGGTGGGTTTGACAAAAATGTAGCTGTGGTCGATGTGCGTGATTCGAGGAACGCCGCAATAAAATGGAGTGTTGGTGGAGACGTCGAGTGCGCCATTTGGAATCTACGTAGTCCCACACAAATCATTGTATCAGATGAAACTGGCACAGTGACTTGTTTTGATTCTCGTATGGGGGAGTGCTCAAATCCAATATTCGATGTGTTGGCGCACAAAAAGGCTGCAACGTGCATGAGTGTTTCCACAGGTGCACCAAGCCTCCTTGTGACTGCCTCGACTGACAAGACCATGAAGTTGTGGGACATCAGCACCGGGGAGCCTAATTTGATAGCTCAGAACAATCCAGAAATCGGGGCTTTGTTCACTGCTGCATTCTCACCTTCAGTGCCTTATTTGATCGGATGCGCTGGGGCAAAGGGAGAAATAGCAGTGTGGGATATTCTAAGCGAAACATCTGTGGCTGAAGGATGCCACGGTGTTCTCCTCGAAAGGTATAATAGAGCTGCGATGGCCTGATAAAAGCTCCGGACCTGTGAAATTAAATTTCTGCGAATGACAAAATTATGAACGACATTTTCTGATACTTCATGCAGTTTTCTTAGGCCAGCAACTCTGCGAAGCTTTTTTCAAGTCAATGAGTTGTACATCAAGCTTACTGTGAAGACACTGCAATGTGATCTCCCTCTCCGCAGACGAAGATATATTGGCTTTTATGCCGGTAATCCTGCTCTCAGTCGAAAGCTTTTCATTGTTCCAGAGCTTTCCATATGAATCCAGCTCACCATCTGCGATTCCCAGCGCAGCGCAACAGGCTTTCAGAGTTCGTGAGCGCTCCAAACAACGTTTCTGGAAGCCAACGATGTGGATCTGAACCTTGCCATCGAACTTCCCTGCCTTTCTCGCATCACAATCCATCAACTGCTTTAGATGTTTATGAAGACTACTTGCCCCCTCCAATGTACTCGGTTGATCCATCTGAGATATTAATGGCCTTGCTTTTAGCGTCAAATCGTCAACTACCCATTTCTTGCGAAGCATGGAGTTCACGTGAGCATATTCGTCGAAACTGGTATTTCCTAAATCCATAACGTCCGTGGCCCTAATTTCCTTTGCGAGAATAGCTGCCGACCTTGCAATATTTCCTGCGCAGTTCCTTGTCACAAAATGATCTCGCTCATATGCGTTTCCAATAAGTAAATCGTTTTCCAGGACATCGACAAGCTCTGATAAAATCATCTTCCCTGAATCTTTTCTGTGAATCAGCTGTTCAGAACATGGGCACGCAGACATGATTCTGGGTAGATTTCGTTGCCTGGACTTTATAACATTCAAAGTGATGCTTTCTGGACCAAACTCAGATGCATCCTTGGCATGCCGAATCCCGTGTCCTTTAATCTCAGCAGGTGGTTGACTCAAGGCTGAAATATGCACTGCCGGAACCGCTACGCGGTATTCATTGTTTGCGGCGGGCAGGGAGGCAAGATCGCTCTTAATATGATACGTTGCTGTGTTATCATGATCTGCGGAGATGTGTGACAAATGGTTCAACCTGCCGTGCATGTGAAAATCCTGCCTCGGAGTACCATGGCAGAGTTCTGGTCTCCTAACTTCTGCTGATGGTAGTGAGTGATCATCGGACAATTGCATCGTTCCAGTAGCTTCGAGCATAGGTTCCCCTCGCAGATCCTTGTTATCAAGCTCTCTCAGGACGATCATGTCATGTTCAGACGGACTTTCTATCCTTTGATAATCATGTGACAGGCAGTTGTGCTTGCCAAGAAGTGGTGTCTGACCCTCTTGAAGTTCGCGCAGGCTCTTTGCCTCTTGTAAGATCGCTTCTGAGTTGTTCGGATTTGATATCGTATCCACACTGGCTTGTGTAAGACCACGCATGTAGTGATCTCTGTCACTGCGAGCTGTATTTCTAGAGGATTGGTCCACTGTGGCTCCAGTGGCTCTTGTAAGAGCAAGCCTTCCAATTACATCAACATCAGAAACTTGTGGCTGTGGTAGAACAAGCGGGGCGCGATGGTCATCAGTTGAGCCTGGAGCATTGAGCGGCTCGACCTCACGAATGTCAGATGGGGCACTGCGACGTTCAAAAATTCGTTGACGCTTCGTGTCTTGTTTCTGAAGTTGCTCTTCAAGGTGCCTTTTGCTAATCCCCTCCAACTCGGCCATTGTCATCGGTTTGAAGTTATCTTCTTGAAATTGGTTTGCTTGTGCCTGGACTTCGGCCACGGTACCAAAATATCCGGGCGCCGGCTTTCGCTCGAACGGAATCTCTGCGTTGTAGTCAATACCCCTTACTCGCTTTGATCTCTTCAAGGTTTCAATACCGGCCGCCTTCAGTTCGCGGTGCTTTTGCAATGAAGCTAGTCGCCGTGCTTCCTCCAGCTGTTTCTCCCTCGCTTTTCGCTTTGCTTTCTTCCCCTTGGTGTTTGCAAGTCTTGCTCGAGCCTCGGAGAGCATCTCCTTCTCTTCATCGTCCATGTCCACGGGATCTGGGCGGGCTGGCTTTGACTCAGGGTTTGGGTCTATTTCACCTGGCCTCAGTCGGCGAGGATCCTCAGTTGGTTTATATTCTTCGTCCCGCTGACAAGCTGCGTCCAATAGTTTTTCATATCTCTGCACGGGGTTAGGTGAGAGTAGGGGATTTAATGAGCAGTCAGTAAACATGAAACTCCGCAATCACAGAAAGTGCTAATCGGCTCATCTGAGTATGCAGCATACCTCGAGGCATTGCGCAGGTGTTCGGCCAACAATTGGGGCAATAGTACGCCATTGAGTGGGCATCAATTTAGCGAGGTGAAGAAGCTTCTCATCTTCCTCCCTAGTCCATTCCGTCTTTTTTATAGAGGGATCCAGCCACTCATACCAGCGCGCTTTGCATTGCTTAGCAGACTTCCTGACTAAGAGAGAAGAGATGCGCGCCCACTGGTTCTTCCCGTACTTCATGACTGCAGCCTTGAGTATTTCATCTTCGGTATTTTTCCACACGCCTCCTTTTATCAAGATGCGCATTACTCGTTCTGCTGCTTAAAGCGGAGCGTGCGCGATCCGTTGAGGAATTGCTCTTCTAAGCAGCCCGGACTGTGGGCAGATCTTCACGGCGCTTTTAGGGTAACACCATTTTGCCAAAATACAACTCAATCATCCCAAGCTTACTAATAATAATAAAGAATTGGACCTTTACTTGGTTTAATATCTGTTTATAAATACCTACGTACCTAAGGCGTGAATTATGTCATTTTGGGTCGCTGCTTCAGCCTATCAAATTTCGTGATTTCAAAGGGAACTTCTCACCCAGGCGTGATTTTTTGTACCTCCTATATATAATAGGTCATACTGTTAAAAGCCGATCTAGCTAGTAGCTCCATATCGTTGACTTTCGGGTGGGACGAAGAACAGATGTTTTCTCAGGCCCGGATAACCACCAGCGCCATGTCTCAGGACGGAGATTACGTGCGTAGCACTCATTGAAGGACTTGCTCGTGATGATACCCATAAGTCGATGGCGCCATAACATGGTACCGCTCTCTGTCAAGATTCGGACGCACGCGGTGTCGTCGTGCGAGGAGGCTCCTGCCAAGTCAAAACTCTTTCGTTTCGGCTCTCCGATTGTGCCACCTGTCTGACTGTTTGCCTGTGTCGACCAAGCCTCCCGAGGGTGATTGCCCATAGGATTGCAAAACTCGTTGACATTTCAACCGTCGAAAATCCGAAAAACCGAATTAAAGATTGGTAATTCCATTTTTGAAGTACTTGTAAAGCTCGAAAACTGTCACGAAAACGGAGAGTATCCTTGGAGCCACTTGCTGTTCTACGCCTCTGAGTCGTGCCGCGTTCGGCATGTGCGAGATACGCAAGACAATACCTGACGGGAGGTCCGAGGTTGCCGACATTGAGGGCGTATATGACGCGCTAGTGGTGTCAGAGCGAATTGTTGGTGGGTTCACCAAGTTCCATTTTAGCGAGCACGGCGGGCTTGCTCAGTCCCCGAACGTCGTCGTTGAGGGGATCAAATATCCCGCAACAGTGTTGTCGCCGCTCGCATTTCAAAACCCGTTGTGTCGGGAGGCGGAAATGCGTCATACGAATCAATCGTGCAAGCCAGACAACGAGATAAACACAAGAATAACCGCGACGGAGAGAACACAGTCAAGATGGCTGCAGTGCTGTGGCCATCTACACTCACAGCCGCTAGCGTTCACCCCTTCATCCCTCTCTCCGCGGACCTCGTTGGGTGAGGTGAAGCCCCTACACAATTTGGACACATCCGCTGAAGCTGTTCTTGTCAGCAGGATTTCTGGAATTGTTTGCCATGTGCACCATCTCTTCTCTGAGGTGTGCAGCTTTGATTTTGACCAAGACCAAGTCACCTCACATTTTAGTGCAAGATTTGAAGATTTGTCCTCTCAATCTTTAAGTCTAAGAAATCTCCATGAGCAAAACGGAAGGCTGCGCAAAATGCTCGTCCATCCCGCTTTCATTCAATGGAATGAGCGCTCAAGGAAGTGGGCAAGAGAAAATACGTCGCGTTTGCTCCAAATGCGCAGGCGTGCAGGAGGAAACCTGATGCGAAAAGCTGTAATGGCATGGCATGCATCCACTGTACAGCTCGCGGCGACAATAAAACGAATTGCTCTCGCAACATTTGCAAGATCATACCTTAAGAAGTTGTTCAAGCGCTGGGTTATATTCTCTAGCAGAGCCACACATAGGAGGAGTTTGCTTGCAGTGGCAATAGGAAGGTTCAGAACTACAGCGACATCGAGAACGTGGAATAGATGGCGCAAGCACATGGATGAGACCCACTTGTTCATCTGTGCCATAAACATTTTTGAATACCACGAGAAAGCAGCGCGCTTTAGAAGGTGGCTCGAATTTATTGTTGAGGTAAGTACACAGAGAAAATGCATGCATAAGTGCACTATGTTTCGCATGCATGGTTTAATATATGCGGCGTGGAATCGGTGGAGAGAGCGGGTGAACGGGATAAAGCTGGCACGCATGACAGTTACATGGTTTCGGGAGCGAAAAATGATTGGACATTGGCTTAGATGGCGGGAGTTTGTTGTTGAATGCAAACAAATGGCATACGCGTTGAAGACAAAGACATTCATACATTGGGCAGAGCTGAGTACAGAGGCTTGTGCGACGAGGAGTAAGATTTTGTGCGCTATGAAAAGGCTGAAAAGTCACACGATTAAAGTAGCATTCGAGCGATGGCGTCGTTTCGTATTTAACGCGCGGGTGACACATGAGCTAGTCCGTGAGATGGGGTTACGATCATGTATATCTGCGATGAATACAGCCTGGGAACGATGGCTGTGTCGCGTAGAACATGCGTCACTTTTCAAATATCTCGCCAGCAAAGCAATAGCGCTTTTCAGTAATACATTAATTGCCAGGGCATGGTCAACATGGAGAGAGTACAGCATGTTACACGCGTTGGCTGAGGAAGTATTGAGTGTCTGGGTGAGTGGTTTGATGCGTAAGATGTTCGTACATTGGCGTAAACTCGCCCATCGCCGCATAATTGTTTGTGAGCTGATGTCGCTCGCATGTGTGCACAGGAATAAACGCTCGCTCATGACGGCATGGGATTCGTGGCGACATTTACATTCAGCAACTGTGCTCAACACATGTGCACAATGGCACAGACGTCGCGCCTCCCTGACTGCTTGCTTCAAATGTTGGACTGTAGCTACTACGATTGCACTTATTAGCGCTGAGCACTGGCGCATGGCGGAGGATTACAGCTCTCGTGCCTTAACTGCCATTACATTTTCACGGTGGATTGACGCTATGCGCGACCTATTTTTGAGGAAACTAGCATTGATAAAACAAGAAGTCGCTGTACAACACAGGGTTTGGAGGCTCAGTGTGGATGTACTTTGGACATGGCGAAAGTCTGCAAAATCAGCAGTTGCACATCGCAAGTCTGTTACGTTTGCAACGCGGTTTGAACAGCAAAGACGCCTGAAACAGTATGTGCATGGTTGGTACCGCTGGATGACAGCGTGCTGGCGTGGACGTGAGGTGTTGGCAAGAGCTAAGTTGTGGTCGTGGCACCGGCATGTCAAGGAGGCATTCACCGAGTTCGCCAAAATGGTAAGAGCGTCAAACCACGACAAAGTCCGCCTCGGCCGGCGCATATTTATGGCTTGGCTTCACACGTGGCTCGTGGAAGCCAGGGTACGTCTGGCAAGACACATTATCGAGGCAAATTCAAGGAGACGTGCATTTAACAAGTGGCGCTTGGCACAACACAGTGCTGCCCACCGCTGGCGAAGCTTGATTCACGCAGACAAGCACCACAGGAACCGCACACTCAGCTCGTATTTCGCAAATTTTGTGCACATTTGGGCAAAATGCATGCTGCTTCGAGCATTCTCTTACCGTAGGCAGCGTCGAAATGTACTGGTCGTTTTTAGATGTTGGGCAGAACTAACGTACGAATCTAAAGTCGAACATTGGGCCAAACGAAGCGTGAATTCGTCTTACATGCATTCTATCACGACCAGTGATACACACTGGATGCCAACGGGAGTGGTGCGCTATTCTCCCAAGGTGCTGATGTGACACATGGAGCTGAGGTGCTACCATCCTGAGGCACCAATAATCTTTGTTATTCTACACAGAACTGGTAGATTGCTTAACAAATTCATGCTGGATGTGAAACAATTAAATAGCTACAAACACCCTGTGCACATCGTCAATCCCACTGAGGATACCCGCTCCAACAGATGTGGATGATCTTGCACGGGTTCCAAGATCCGTTCGCAACTTTTTTGACGTTTCATTTGCGTCCTTCATCGCCACCGCCGAAGGAACAGGATGAAACCCCGCCTGTGTTGCCAACTCTTCCGACTTATTTGTAAAGTTGTCCACTGTTTTGTTGTCCATGAGAACAAAATATTTTGCACCCTCCACAATCAAAACTCCAGGCGCTGCCCCAGGTCCTTTCTGCTGCTTCGCTGTCTTGCCAAGTTCAGGCTGCAGATTATGCGCATGCCATGCGCCCACTGTGATACAATCAAATGCACAATTGTTTAATGCACGCGACGTGAGAACCTTTTCGAAATCACCAGGCCCCGTGATGATTACTCTAAGCCTCTTCCAGTATTCCGCGGAGGACTCGCTACTATTCTCCCGATGTGCTCCTCCGGAAACTCCATTGTCTCCAGCCTGGCTACATTCATCAACCGGTGCAAAAGTTTCATCTGCATTCTTCCATGCGTTTATAATGTTGGCATCACACATAGCATCGTCTTGTTCCATCCCAGGACGTCGACGCATCACAGTCTTCCACGGCACGCCTGTGCGCATCTCAAACATACAGCTCGCCACGTTGTACTCGCTAACCTCCACGGCGTTCTTGACATGCTGTCTATTGGCCACCCTGAATAGTTCAGGCTCTTCTGCCTCTATGCCGAATGAGAAGAACGGCCCACTCACCAGATCTCCCCAATAACCCTCACTCAGTACGCTACGTCCACGTTCCTGCATGTTTCTATCTATGTGATCCTTTGTGGTACCATGTAAACGGGTCACAAGCGTACGGTTAACCTCTGGGTACGTCGACTCTCGCACTGGGAACCCGATACCTGTGAGTCGCCACTGAGCAAAGTGACGGAAATGTATCACTGAAGCCCCCTCCTGCACCAGCCTTGTGTGATAATCCCAGTCCACCATATTCTTTCTGTGATCGTACCTTTCCCCGTAGAAATACCTACTCCTACACTCCCAGGCGAGCTCCATGTTAAACTCGTCACGGTGCTCACTGGGTCCTCTTCGTAACCACGACCGGAACACGTCGATGAGATCGTCTCTCTCTCGAAATTTGAGAAGAGAGAGATCAAAGACTTGCGCAATGGGATCATGCGACACTGTATCTATTTCTCCCGCAAACACCGCGCAAGTTACGCGTTCTAGCCGCTCGGCAATCCGTTCGATGTACTCCGCCGTTGATTCCCTGACAGAGGAGTTCATAAGGATCTCCAGGAACCGCTCGCAGCGTTCCGCGGGGGGTGAGTCGTCCGTCATGAGCACGGTGAGCAGCAGCATGTGCCTCGCAGTCTCGGCCATTGTGGACTCGAATACGTGGAACGACATAACATTATCATGGCCACCGTGTCGCCGCGACCGAGCCACGGTGGTGATCACGTGCCTCGGATCCCCCGTCCCGATAAGGAACGCAGAGAACGGGCGGTCGCCTGGTTCGGGGTGGTTGCGATCTTGACCATTGCAGGATGAGCAGCATACTGTAGCACGAGCAGCACTGACTACATCCTGGAGATCGAGCGCTGGGCTTGCGCCCCAGAAATTATGCACGTGGTGAGGGTCGAGAATCTTGTGCGGGGGATGGGGGAGTCGTTGGTGCAGCCCTCTCCGTGTCGCGACAACAAATTAATTTTGTTTCCTTACAAGTACACTCACGTAAAAGTTACGAAGGTATTCTGAATTTCATCAGGGTGTGACACTTTTTTATGCATAACGATTTTATATAATAACGTAAAGACTTTATCATTACGATCCACACAATCACTCCAATGGGCAAACAGTTTAAAGATTCCGCTTATGTTCACGTAAGCGACTTATCCTTAACTATAATCAAGTTAAGTTACGATAAAAATGTCACGCCCTGATGAAATTCAGAATACCTAAAAAAACACATGAATTTCATACCGTTATTAGCTCCAAATAAAGTTTACGGTGGTCACTTTATATATATTATTATATATTATTATCATATATAATAAGTAGTTATAATCGTTATTAGATATAGCTAGCTAGCTAGCTAGCTAGCTAGCGCTAGCTAGCTAGAATTTTTTGCTTGAAAAGCTAAGCTCTCTTGGCCTCTCGTGCTTCCTCGTTGCCAAAAATTTGTCGATGGCGATATGAACGTTAACTTGACACGTCTTTACAGAAACACGATAGCATACAGTGCACACCCCAACTCTAGCTCCGCGCTGAAACTTTTCCTGCGTAAAACCCGGACACCTGTGCGAAAAGCTGCGGCCGAATCCTTGAATCGAGGGTCACAAAAGTTGTCTGATTCTGTTCCCATCCTACTTAGGTAATCTCCACTGTTGAATTGGTTCATGTGAACAAAAGTCGTTGTTCTTGAAAAAAAATTGTTTTAAAGAGACCAAACATCTGATTTTGATTCGGTTCCCGCGGAAGCTGGAGTGTACGCTGTCTACGACATCGATGAAACACTGCAATACATTGGTCTTTCTCGGAAGATCAAAGCTAGTGTAAAGCTACACAAGTTCGAGCTTCCTGAGCTGTGCTCCTCTGTTTGTTGCAAGCCGGTTAAACATGCAACAACACAGGAACTACAGATTGAATGGAAGAAGTGGATGCTTGAACACCTTGCAACGAACGAAGGCAGGCTTCCCCACGGTAACGTTCAAGGGAACACACTGTGGTCTGACCGGTCAACACGCACATCAAAGAAAAACTTAACATTAACGAATGGATTATGCACCAATTTGCCCGATGCTGAAATACTTGAGGCATGCCGTGAGGTAGTGAAGCTGCACAAAACAGTTGTCTTTATTAAAGGCACCAGGTAAGCCACTGTCTTTGACTTTGAAAATAGGTATCTAAAGCCCTTGCGCTTCCACGCGAATAATTTGTGCCCGTTTTCCGCAGAAACGAGCCAGAATGCGGGTTCTCACACAGAGTGTGCAGGATGCTTGATGATATGCTGGTAGAATACGAGTCTGTGGACACGCTCGACGAGATCCATAATCACAATTTACGTAACGTTTTGAAACAATTTGGAAACTGGCCAACAATACCCCAAGTTTACCATAACGGTGAGTTTTTGGGAGGTCATGATATACTCGATGAGTTGCAAAAGTCTGGTAAACTTGCTGCAATATTCCAGATTGATGAGTCGACAGGTAGAAGATAACTCTGCTTCTCTTCGCCAAAAAAGTGGTGCACTGATGGTTTTGCAGAGGTGCAGTGATAATGGTTGATACTGCAGGATACTTAAGGAACGCACGAAAATTGTAGATCATCATCAATAACCACTTCGTTAGTCGCATGTACTACGCGCGAGATTCATATGCGCCACTTATCTTTCCTCCTTGAATCAACCAATGCGGCAGCTTGTAGACTGATTTTAGGTCGAGATCAACAACTGCAACACGGCAAAGAAACTGTTCGCAGATGTTTTGGCTTAGATGCGTCTGATAATCCAGACGTGTGGGCAATGAAACGACAACGATGTCATCATCAAACATATCTTGGGAGGAAGGAGTGACATCAAAGTTCGCTCGTTGGATTGTAACCATCACTGAACAGTCTTTAGCCGTCGCAGATGTTATGAAATCACGCAGGAGCTGCAGAGCATTTTGCCGCGCATCAGCTGACAAACCTCCCCTCGCAATCCCTTGCAAGCTAGCAGCAAGTGCGACTGCACCGTCAACTCCAACTTTATCGAGGCGTTGCAGTGCCAAAATTCTTTCTAGCACGCCAGAACATATTATGGCATTAAAGACCAGATCAAGAAGTCGAGTTCTTCCCACTGTCTCCTGGTGTACTGATTCCTCGCATTTTCTGTTGAGGAAGTCGTCACAACATGGGCGTTTCGCATTTCGCCACATTTGACGCGCACACGATTCACGCGGGTTTTCGCCGACTAGTATTTTGTCCTTTATGAGCTTTTCAGCGCTCCCTTGTGCATCGTCCTTCCTGATCGTTCCATCTTTGATACTTGTTCCATCCTTCGTGACCGCGTCATACTTCGGAAGTAACTCGATATCACCGTCTCTCGTTTCAACACTTGAAGATTTGTTTTTTTGTAAATTGAAATTGTTCTGCGGGTTGGCTATTAAAGCGCGAAAAGCCTGCCGACCTCTTGAAAAGCGCTGATCGGTCGAGCAGGACGTATAATTTTGTCCAGCTTTGAGCATGCATGCGAAATTCAGTCTTGAGAAGAGGTCTAGGGGATCGTAATCACTCGCCTTGTGAACCAGGAGCTGTGCTTGTTTCAGAGCTTGGCACATGTGAAAACGGGAGGTACCATTCACACTAGTTGCTTCAAGGAAACCACACTTGGGTTTCACTTCAACAGAATATGTCGGGGCTTCAGGACAGTTATATTCACCGATGCTGATAAACGCATGATTCCGAAGTAGCAATGCGTACCGCGCATCGTAATCAACATCTGACTGGCTTACTCTGAATGTCGGCCTTAAAGACTTTGCAGATGCAGCTACTTCACGCAGAAAGGACTTGTTTACATAGACAAGCTCACCAGCCTCTATAAAACTTTTGCCAAGTATAGGTTGCAGAACTTCCGTGACGAAAGCGTGGCGTCTTTCCTCTTCCGAACGCTCGTCCATATCAAGACCAGGATAACCAGCCCATAAATCCTTATCATTGAAGCCAACGCTAGAAACTGCAGGCGAAGAAGACGGTGCGCCCGTGGCGGACTCGCACTGGCAAAAGCATTTCTTGACACGTAACACTTTGCGAGCGAGTGATTTATCAGAACCAAAATACCTCAAAATGATGTGAGCCCCGCCTTCGGCAAAATACTGCCACTCAGCTGCCGCTGAGGGGCCGTGGAAAACGCGTTTCTTGGACGACAGGTTGCTAGAGCAAATCGTGAGGTAGTGAGGCGTTGCTCTGGGGCTGTGCCAGGATTTTTCGTCAAGCTAAGCTACCAAAAAGAACTGTAGACGGCGGCTAGCTTATCGCCATCTCAAACAAAGGTCGACTCCCGATGGTATTGTTAACTAATGATACGAAGGTAAT
>JACLAB010001312.1_pt1 | contig 17566 bp, 13 predicted proteins | sample 8027921 | NCBI WGS metagenome assembly JACLAB01 (sample SAMN15725117, study PRJNA655200) | protist metagenome | isolation source: fluorescence activated cell sorting (FACS) single amplified genomes of... | place: USA: West Boothbay Harbor, Gulf of Maine | collected 2000-07-19 | reverse complement strand
AAAAAGGAGTTGTGAAATAAGAAGGGAAGTTGCACTCAACGATTTTATTACTGGTACATCTTTTTAATCTCATTTATACAAAATATTCCCTCACCCCTCAGGAGTGCAAAGCATCCACATCGAGCTCCCACCTATTGCCGCCCCACACAGCGCTGGTGGTGTGGTCCTGACTGCTGCAGCCACTGTTGGGGTGGATGAAGAGGTCGATTTTGTTCTTTTGGCTTCCTAGGACTCCTGGTTGCGATTTCTGCTGCAGGAACCAGCTAGTTAGCTTTTCATGATATGATACAGGCACGAAGTACGCGAAATTACCTGTGAGGAAGGGCCCTGCAGGCTTATAATCAGGCTCAAAAAGGCATGGCACCTTCTGACTTTCTCCGACGTCCATTGGGGTGAAAGCACATTCTTTAGTAGTCCATTCGTTCTTAAAATCTGTATATATCGCTTCTGCGGCAGCAGTTGAATTCACGTTGTTCTGCCAGAACAGTGTGTGGATGTGATATGACTTGAACTCAACCGGTCCAGAGCAATCGACTGATTTGCTCATATAAGGCTGTTCATGTCCACTCACGCTCACTAGGCACGATAGACATAGTAAAAGGATAACTACACACACAATGTTTACCATTTTCACTCGTTATTATTAGTTCGCTTTAAAATCTGAGGGAAAAATCGTGTGCGCGCACGTTCATCAATCTTCAATTAACAAGGTGATTTGAGTAAACTGTGATGTTTCACTTGATAATACTGCTATCCTTGATAGCCATGGCTATAAGCTTTAACTCGATCCGGGTTAGAATGCATGATATCAGGAAGAATCGTCTGAGAATGCTGAGTGACCATGCGAGTCTTTTTGACGGAACATCATTCAGCGCTACGCCTAGCGGGTTGTCAGTAGACGTATCCAAGGTGGTGTGCCCTAAGGGAAATGGCATAGGCAAGAAGATCTACAGCATTGATGGCGCTTCTGTGCTACCACCTGGGGAGGCATCTGATGAATGGTATGTAAACCACGCTATGCTTCAAGGATCTACCTGTATCTTTTGATAGAGGTCCCCTACGAAAAGTGCATTCCAAACCCATACTATGACACCACAAGCAACTATTCTCTGCGTTACCAGCCTCTTATGTATCAATGTAAAGTGAAACTAATCAACCTACCTCTCCACGACATCATTCGGTACATACATCATAATCTACTGTAGGCTATTATGGTTCAACGCGAGAGACGAAGCCATAAACCAAGACGCCCCTTCATGGTCCACAGGCCGTGTGTACTTCGCCACCTCCAAGAACGGCATCGACAAGTGGAAGATCCACGAAGACTCGCCCTGTCTGAACCCCAGTAAGGACGACGGAAACTGGTTCTACTTCGATAGTGAGCATGTAGGAATGGGATGTGTAATTATTCCTGGCGAAACAGGCCAGTCCAAGATCAACACTCAAGATGGCGTGTTCCTGATGTACACTTGTGGAGGCAGGAATGACGAATGCGAGCTGCTTGCCAAGGACATGTCCGAGGACCCAGTGCGTTGATGGATGAACTTTGGGGGCTACATCTATACCATAACTATTGACGTGCTATAGATATATGAGTGGACTTTGGGGGCTACATCTTTATACCATCCCTGATCTATTCAATAATGTTCAAATATTTGCAACTGTTTTACACTTTAGGGCCGGAGCGTCAAGGGCTCGCGCATGGAGATTGGGGTAGCCATATCGCAGGTGCGTAAGTAGTGAAACGGTTGAAGTGAAAATAGTGCTGGCCATATCGCGGGCGCTAAACACAGGCCAAGAGTCTTGGACATTACCAGGAGTCGTGCAACATAGCCATAACGCAGCCTGAACGTACTCCGTACTTATAACACACCCGTGACATATCCACCTATCTACGTGCAGGATGGCGCCCACTGGTCGAGGGTAGAAGGGACCTCTGCTTACGGGGGAATCTTAGAGCCTGGGAAAGACCAGGCCAGGGATACTGACTTTGGATATGCGGGATGGCCCACTGGTACATGCTATAGATGGGAGATAGAGCCATAGAATGCCATGCCTCACTAGGATTTATTGACCAAAACTTATAATTTTCATACTGACAACAGCCCTACTATTCACAAAAATAAGTGCTGGAGCTGGGGAGCAAGTACTGGATGTACTACAACACATACGATTCCAAAAAGAAGAAAAACGTAGTGCTGTTAGCAGTGGGTCCCGAAGGTCTGATGAAGTGGGAGAAGCAGAGGAAAATGGCTTTTAGTGGCCATGATTCTCCCACTGTTGCCTTTGACGCAAACGGGGTAACTAGAAGATCTGTGCAAAAGTTGGATGATGGATCCTTCAGAATGTGGTATGAAGGCATAGATGACAGTGGAGTCTCCAGCATAGGGGTTGCAAATAGTGCGGACGGCCTGAAGTGGGAGTGTGCAGGCGGCGAAAAACCGGTTTTTGCCCGCAACAGTGATAGCAGCGAGTGGGATGGTGGTGGTGTAGGCAGTCCTGCGGGTAGGTCTGTCAGTACTTAGACTTCGGAGACTTCGGATGTCTATTGCTCTATGCCATGTCTATACTATTTGATGCCTAGGGCTCATAGGAAGATGTGATGTAGCTCTATCTTATTTATGAGTATCACGTCAACCGCTCCGAATCTTCATACTAAAATCGGTCTTTGCATTTCATCCATTATTGCTCTGCAGTGGTGTATCTGCCAAACAAGAAGCGGTGGCGGCTTTACTACACTGGGTATGGCAGTCAGGGGGGAAGCAGCAACGTATCCGGTAGAAGTGGCTCGGTGGCTGTTAGTAGCATTGGAGTAGCTGAGTCCATCGACGAGCATGGGATGGACTTCAAGAGGATAAATATGTGATGAGATAGGATGGGTCATATGTGAATGGATATACAAGTGACATTCATGTAAGTATACTATGAGGATTACTTTACTCCACTTATCTTTTTCATATGCTGCCGAATGATTCGTTGTAATGCCGAGACTCGAAACACACCCAGCTTACCATCGCGTCACAATAATCCACCTCTCGATGCCAACTTTGCTGGACTTCCTAATTCTTGACAACATCAATAGATCAGAGAATGAGAAGAGAATACCTCGTCAAACGAACATATTTCTCAAACTATGTTTCTCAGCACCGAAGTGAAATGATGGATGGATATTTTTTTGCCTGCGTGATGGTCAAATTTAAGTCAAAGGTGTTAACTATTACGAATTTGAATTGCCACTAAAAACTAGCTACATTTGTATCTGCTATTTTTTACATTATCATTCTTACAGCACAACCACATCTTATTCTGTACTGATAATATTCGCCTATCCTCTTCATCTCCATTAACTTTGAATTAGATGTACCTGATGTAGCTTGCAGCTTACCCTTCCAACTATCTGAATAAAACGCAAAATATGATGCCAGGGATGCCACCACTAAGTGCTTAATGCTAATGGGTTGAATGCACTAGCATCACTGAACATACCTCCTATGCTAGTGACGGATGAAGTTTTTAGTATAATATTATTCCTTCCTCTCTCTATTGTTTCATGTCTTTGTAAGCACCAGCACGCGCTGCTGTCCCCGAGAGTCCCGTATGACCTCTGTCTGTTGAGACCATACTGCATTATTAGTTCCGTTGCGGAGTATCTCACGCAACACCTTACTCGCGCTGTTCCCAGGAATTTCCAAGATAACAAGGGCCGCACGCCCGGAAGCTGTATCTGTATTTGCTGTGCTAGTCTCTTCGACAGCGCTACACAACAAATTTGGAGCATTTCTTGCGATTTCCGAATAGCACTGCAGCCCCCCCTCTCCGCAGAATAAAGCCCTCCTCGGGTCCCGTGCCCTAACATCTTCGTCAATCACAGATAGTACCTTATCTCTATCTAGGTACGGTGGGTTGGATAGAATCACGTCAAAACCACCCGCTAGTGCTTGTTCCGCCATATTCTGTGCAATGTTCGAAGGACTGCCCACATACTCTAACGGCTTCGAACCGAAATTAGCAAAGGTTCCGACACACCACGCGCATGATGTGTCACCGAGTCTATCTATATGCCGCCGCTCGTTACGTACAGCCACCTCCAGTGCCTCTCGATCTGCATCCATACCTACGCCTACAGCGGGAATATCACCACCTGCAAGTCTTCTCAGCAGTGCTAGTAGCACACATCCACTCCCAGTTCCCATATCGAGCACGCGTAATGGCCTCTCCAAGCTTCCTACATGTAGCTTCTCATGTAGAAGCTCATGCGAGTGTTCATGTACAATAGGCTTATACACAAGTGCGAGTGCCTTCCTGTAAGCGGTGTCTACCAGCAACACGGTGGCATCCCGTGGCTGCATGACCACCCCCTCTGGGGCCTCGTACACCGCGTTATCGAACATAGCCAAACCGCTCTCTAGGCCCAAGACTGCTTTATCTCTTCTTTTTTGTGAAAACCGAGCCTCGGCCGCGCGAAGTTTTGAGAAAGACACGGGCTCTGCAGTAGAGTACCTGTGAAGCGCGATGGTTAAGTTTGGGGGGCGGTATGAGTAGGATGCTTGTGATGAATGTTGATAACCCATAACATGTTGGAATGGATAAAACCATTTACATGGACCACTAAGTAGTGAATGAGACACTACTGGTGCAGAGACATAGCCATCAAAAGATCAACCACGCATCTATAGCACGTCATCATTCAATATGACAGTAGTGGTGCAGAGCTATAGTCTCCGAAGTCCACTCATACATCTATAGCACGTCAATAGTTATGGTATAGATATAGCCTCCAAAGTTCATCCATCAACGCACTGGTGCTCTATTCCTGCTCCCAGACCTAGTCGGGCACGGTACAGCATCATGCCCCGTACCTGTGACGTGCGACGGTTAAGGATATTTTTTACAGGGTCATTATAAGTTCTGTTGTGTATTTCTGACAATCGGGGATGCGGTAGAACTAGATAAGGCCTTTCACATCTATCGCACGTCACAGGATGTGGTAGAACAAGATAAGGCCTTTCACATGAACCACTCAACATTGCGCATACCAATCGTGGTACAGACTTACAGCCATCGAAAGTCCCATCACTCAATCAGTACGTACCCCTTGCACGCTCGCACGTCTTCCTAGGTGCGGATCGTTGGCCACTGGGCACCTGAATATATATAGGGACGTATGTAAATAAGGTGCGAGAAGTGTGAGTGTGATGGTTAAGTGTGCTTTTCGTGATATTCAAGGATGTGACAGAACTAGATAAGGCCCATCAAATCTATCGCACGTCACAGGATGTGGTAGAACAAGAAAAGGCCAATCACAAGAAATAGTTTCGATTTTTTTTAAGGTATGCATCCATAGTATCAAGTTACAGCCCATATGCACCACTACCCACACGTACCCCAGGGTTTGCACTGCTATTTGGAGACTCACGCTGCTGGCGACGAAGCCCGTATGTAATTCGACTGGGGAGAGAGTGAAAAGTAAGTGATGATGCTATGTGCATATATGTTATGATGATAACGTAAGACAGATTATTATGATACCCGTGCACCAGATGGAGCCATGAAGACCACACAATTGCTCACCTGTAGAAAGACATCCGTGGCGGTTGCTAGGAGTGGTAGACATGCGTCGCAGCAACAGCAACTGGATATTCTGGTTATTAATCCTGTTTTTCCCTGTACCAATAGGATTGCTTGAAGACGATTTCATCGGTCGCATGGCTTCAGAAAGACTATCTGGGCTGGCGTGTTGATGTTGACCATAGCGAGTACCTTGTTTCTGCCAGCCCTCCAGCTCCTGGCGGTGATCTCTGGCCCCTTCTCCTTCTTCAGCTGCTTCTACTGCTTCTACTGCTTCTACTGCTGCTGCTGCTGCTGCTGCTGCCTCTAATGATTCTGGCATGGGCACCCACGCCACTTTCGGACACTTTCCGCATAGCACTGCTAGGGTGGTGATGCACACCCCGCCCTCGCACCAAGGACATTTCTTACAGTCTTCATAATCCCAACCGCCACCGCTATTTTCCCCGATATCACCCGCTGTTACACATTCCTGCTTAGCATGGCATTCCTTATCTTCTTCATCTTGTAGAGAATGAGATATGTATATAGGCGGAGGGGCGGTGTAAGACATCAATATAGACGTGCGAGTATCATGTCTGAGACACATCCTCACGAGGCCCGCTGCTGCCTTAGGAAGAGCATAACCCGGTGCTACTACTACAGGCAGCTGCACCGCTCTTTGCACTATAGATTCTAGTGTGGCGTGTCTGCCAATTTCCTTCGCAAATTCTCCGATTGCAGTTATGTCCCCTCGCAGCTTCAGGCCAGCAGGTTTCAGCACCACGAGTTCATTCTTATCGTCATCGCGATGCAAAAATTGGACGCCTATTTTGCTCAGCTCATCTTTTGAAGCAGCTACTGGAGGCCCGACTTCTTCTAGTATCAACAACTCCACAGTGTCACCCTCTTCCAAGAGAAGGGCTGCGCTGTGGTTGACCTCGCCATTAACATTAACCCTACCTAGCTCGCAAGCCCTCTTGGCTTGTCTCTTCGATGGCCAGAGGGCTGGGAACTCTGCCAGCAAGAAATCCCACAGTCTCACTGACTCGCTAGTCACCGATGTCATAGATTTCTGTGCAGATGACATCTATACTGACATGCGACTATAGATACACCCAGGGTGCAATTGCGACTGGAAGAGCAACAGCGATTTGCAGATCTTCGGCTATGTAAACGATTGCCGATCTTCCTTCGAATACGTCATTCGCTTCTTGCTTTGGGGATTACAACAGAATTAAGAAAAGATAATCCAGTGATTATAATCTTTTTTAGAATAAGACCTGAGGCATTTGGAATAAGACGCCTTTTAAAACGTTGAAACCCTCTAAATGTCGGGTATCGTATACCTGCGTACTTTTTTGACCAGCGAATATCGAGTTTATGTTTCAAAATATCATTAGGAGCACGAAAGTGGGAATGGAAACTTAAATACATCTACACGCCCCAATTAGGTAGTTCCTTATCATTTAGTTTTAGTGGTTCTGATCAAATTCAATTTCTATTGGGCATTATGATACATATAGCGAGTATCATGTTTTTGCTCTTTGTGTTGGTCGTATCGCAGCGCCAGGACGACGGGACAGAGGAGTGGTACCACAAAGATGGCAAGGGTTTGATGCTGCATTTGGACGATAGGAACGTGAAATCGAATCGGAAAGGACAAGAGAGCTTGAAAGTAATTAGCTTTTGCACGAACTGTCCCAACCCTGATGAGGAGGGAAGCATGGCATATGGTTTACTGAATTACCACTTTTTGGAACCGGAGCCGTTAGAATACGAGATCATCACAGAGGCGGTATATTGCGTTCCCAACTATGCTGATCACGCGAAGATAATCAATGGTGCCCAAATGAGAAATCGCGTGGTATTGGTGAAACGAGGCAAAGTGCCGTTAGTAGACAAGGTCCGCTTGATCATAGAGAAGTCCAGCGCGAGTGCGATCATTGTCATAGATGATGGGCAATGCACCGATGACTTCGCCTTTTGTGGTCCTCGCTCTGGCAGTGTTAGAGAGGGGGGCTTCGCGGGTACGTGCCATAGATGCATTATAGATGCAGCGTAGTAGCCATACACAATCAAATGTCCTACTCACCCCCGCTATGTACATATAATGAATTCCTTAGTCAACGATGACGCCTACAGGTGGAACAGTGCCACGGAACCTGACCCCGCGATACCCGTGCTGCTAGTCAGCCAGGTACGTGCGCTCATAAGGGCTACGTATGCTATGGATGTGTCAAGATCATGGCTGCACATTCTGGTTCCAAACCATGATCATTCTACATCTATAACTAACCCGTCTCTCCCATGACGTACTATATACAGGCCACTGGAAGAAGGTTTGACAGTCTGATGATGCTAAGGGAGGTAGATGTACTAGGGATGGGACATCAGAATGCCACTCTCCTTCCGCCCGAAAGCCGATCCGCAGACGAGGAGCACGACAGGCGCATGCGTAGGTAAGTGGACGTAAGTGACTTGTAGGGGTTGGATCTCTGCACCACTGACGCCTTATTCACTAGCAAGTGATTCATGTGAAAGGCCTTACCAAGTTTTTTCGTATCTCTTATCATTAACGTTTATCACAACCGTCCCGCTTGTAATGCTCATTACTCGAACATTCTTCACCACTGTCGTGCAGTGGAGACCGATTGGCGCCGAATTTCGACAGGCATCACCGCGCGTACAACGATCCAGGCCCTTTGTATCCGGGGGGCGAATTATAGCAGTCTACAGAAAGATGTACTATCTATTGTTATGGTATTATTAGCGTTATTGTATGAATTGTACTTACATGAATAACGAGAGACTAGATCAAGTAAAAGTACGTATTTAACATCTTTGTTTCAATATTTACTCGGTGTTCGCAATTCATACTCATCAAATTTTCTTTAATCTTTTATGTTGCTATCAATTCGATATTATTTGAGATACTCATCCAGCTTTTCCCCAGATATCTCCTCGATGTACTGGATAGTCACATTAACTGAGTCCACCACCTCCTCATCCGAATCCTCCATGAGCTCTGATAAAAAAGGTAAGCATTCAGGCAATAATAGCAGAAACTCCTCCCCGATGTCTGTAAACAGCTTGTGCAGACAGTTTAATGCTGCTAGGCGCACTACTGATAGCTTGTCCCGAGTAGCCATCAACACCTTGTAGCAAAGGGGCTTCCAGAGAGTATCTTTAGCAGCGCACTGAGCTAACGCCACTAGACAAGGCGTGGCGTGCTCTGCACAGAAAGAGAGATATGCCTTATCCGCCGCTGCCGACTGAGACTGCTTATCACTATCAGTGGATCCAATGTTGTAGCAACAGGAGAAAAGTGCGTGAGAGGAAATCAGCGCGCCTGCTGCAGCAGGCATCATCAAGGCATATCGCCCCTCATCAATGATCCCACCATGGTCATACACACAGCAGTTGAGCACGGTTGACATAATGGCCTGAGTGGCCTGTAACAGTTCTCTTGTCTCCAGCGCAGCAGTTGTTTTATCCCCTTTGTTGCTATCGATATCTGAATAAGCCGCTTGTTTTCTCTTATTACCAGAACCGGAAGTGCTGGTATAACCCTCACTTTGTTTAGATACTAGAGACAGCGCCTTCTTGACTCTCTTCCCACTGACTTCCGCAAGGGTATCTACAGAGGGGATGAAGGTAGGGATTGGTATGAGTATGTTGGTTATGCATGATGGTTAAAGTACTCCTACATGAGATAGAGCTACATCACAGCTTTCACACCTATAGCACGTCATGATACTCCTGCATGAGATAGAACTACATCACAGCTTTCGAATGAGACACCAAATATTGCATAACATAGCCATGGTACAGAGCAATAGAACTTTTTCGGAAGTTCAAATACCAGGACTGCACACACACACCTGCACAGTGAACCCAGTGGGGCACCATCGTGGGCGGAAAGATGGACTGTAGCTTTCTTCCAAGCTCTGACAGCAGACGGTAATACGCGGTGATTCGCGCGTATTTTCCTCTGTGAACCACTTGGAAAGTGTCTCTTTCTTGCAACCCTGGCACAGAGGATACATCTATAGAAGCAGTGCTTAGAACGGCTTCGCTGTCTCTCCACTCGGCGAAACGTGCGAGTAATCCCTTTAGTTCGGGTTCAGTGAGCTTTAAGCAGAGAGATACCAGGGCTTTGGTGGCACTGTTTACAACTCGATTTTCTCCTTCTTCTCCCAGTACTACCAGGTTTTCTTGTAGTAACAGCGCTTTGTTAGTGTCCTTTTCGTCAGGATTGACGTTCATGAGCACCTTGAGCGCTGTGGCGCTGCCGTATGCTCTATAGTAATCAAGTACATAGGCTGACACCTCGGAAATGCCATCAATATGCTCTAAAATAGCCTGCCGATCCAGCGCTGTATATGTGGATTGTAGAAAATCGCACGTTCTGGTGGCACAAGCGGGGCCCTTGGCGAGCAATTCGGGCGCGCACGTCAGGAGCGAAGGTATTGCCAGTCTGGGAGGCACATTGCTTGCTACTGTGGCTAAGCAGTGGTCAACATCCTCCCCAAGTGCTGCCCATTCTTGTTCGCTCCTGCAATACCCCTTGCCGTATACGGCTCTGGGTGCAGTACTTAGAGCATTTGAGGCGGGCCATGAAGACGCATTGTTGGCATCCTCCGATGCGCACAGGCCAAGACAGGCAGTCAACGTGCGCTGTATATACGGGTGGCAGAACGTGGGCACGGCACTGTGTATACCTGTGAGGGATACTGCGCTAGATCGGAGTAGCAGTATGTGCGCTCTCACCAAGGCAGCGGACTTAACGAATATATCATCATTATCTCTGTCTTCATCCACATTCTCTTTAACTGAACCTTCTGGTACGACCAGGGATAGCTCCAGCGCACCAAGGACAGAGTCCATGAGACTGGACAGGTGGGGTAGGGCCTTCGCACGTAAACTACCGGCCCGAACCAGGGTGCCGCAGCACAGGTTGACCGAAGCCAACAGTTTCAGTTCGCTGGAGCAGTCCAGATCCCAACCAAAATCACTTGCCTTGAAGGCGTTAGATGGCTTATTACCATTCCCCAGCGATTCTCTGTTCTTTTTACGCTTCTGCGCACTATCAGAAACAACAGAAGAGGGGGGGGCTGACTTTAAAACAATCAGAAGTTTTGCCTGTTTCTGAGATATAGCCCTAGCCACCTCTCTGCTTAGGCCCACACACCTATGGAAACGTGCGATGAATGTTTTGAGTAATCATTAGTATGGTAGTTAGGTGCGATAACCCTGATACTGAAGGAAGTGATAGAGATACACTTGACCTTTGATATCTATCGCACGTCACAGGATGTGGTAATTCTAGATAAGGCCTTTCATGCGAATCACTCAGTATTGAATGTCGTGGTCATGACATAGTCATACATATATCGCACGTCACAGAAGAGCTTTCACATAAACCACTCAACATTGGGTACAATAGTCATGACATAGTCGTAATAGCCCCGTTTTCGCGGTTTTCGCTCCATACATAATACACCGCATTCTCATCGTTCATTTCAAATTCATTATGCGATTGCCCTCCAAAACCCCAATCCATATCACGCACAGAGACAGCGCCCCCATAAGATTCCGCCCCCAGGCAGATTCTCCGCCTAAACCTCTTGCTAGAACGTCTAGGCACATCAGGGCGCTTTGCGCTAGTTCAATACAGGACTCTCTATCCGAGCTGTCCATGCCAGCAGCAGGATCGAGTATCTTGATACATATACAGTCTTCATCAGTCTTGTCTGGCACTTTGTAGCCTAGTACATCCACGATTGTAGACTGCAGCTGGCCACTCATTTCGAGTAAAAGCAGCATTTCCTCTGCATGTGCAGCCGCCACGGAAGTATTTCCTTTCACACTGTTGGGGGCATTCGTTAGTCTCTCTAGGCGTAGGGATAAGATCCCTAGGGCTGCCTTACGTACGGCGGCCATGTCGTGACCTATCAACTCGTGCAAGATGCTTACGAAGGATGCTGGGTCCAGTAGACGTTGCAGCGAGCGCAATACGTCCAAACACCACTGTTCCACCGTTCCTCCGAATGCCTGTAGACTGAGCAAGGTCTCAGTATTCTCAGTAACGATCGCCAAATTCCGGTCTTTTTCCAAAGAGGAAGAATTCGACGCCGCTTGACTGGCGGTAGCAATGAGCTGCAAGATATTATCGAACAACTCCAATAGAACCGCCTGAATACGACTTTGAACCCCCACTTTGCCTAGGGATGCATTCTCCTTCTGCTCTTTGTCTACGTACGTTACAAAGGCTCTGTGGAAGGCTCGAGACTCCACTATGTCGTATACATACTCTAGTAGCAGCAGTGCCATCGTGGCGGCAGCACCTCTGGATCGGAGGACATCCTCCCCCTCTTCTATGCTTGCAATAGCATCAACAGCATTCTTCGCCTTACTAGCGTAATTACGGTGCCTTCCTCTCCTCTTGGGCATATTTGTCACATTAGCAGCGACTGCTTGGCTAGATTCAGTATTCACGGAACCATGGGCTAAACGTGCTCTATACATATGCAACTGCATGACGTCCACAGTACCATCCGCATCCATATTATCCAATTCAGAACCCGACTCTAAGATATCTACAAAACCCTTAGCACAGCGCATAATCTCAACCAATGAGCTGATTTGAACGTCTGCGGTCTGCTGGAGCGTGACATCTTGGGCCAGGCGGTAGATATCTTCCGATGTGCTGCCTAGGGCGATGCGAGAAGCTTTGTGCTGAGCCGCGCGGGAAAGGAGTACGAAAGACGGAGCACTGTCACGCTCATCCGTACCATCACCGGTGTCTTTGACAATTATTCTCGGTTTCACAATCCCCCCGCCAGAGTTGGCGCGCTCGCTTTGGAATGACAGCAAGCAGTGGGTCAGAAGCACTGCCACTGCTGCTGGTAGTGCAGGTTGAGAAGGACTAGTAGAATCGCGACCATGACTGGCTCTACCAGCGCTGTTGAAGGCTGTAAGAGCCAAGCCAATAAGATGTGCCCGCCTGGACGCGGAAATACGCGCGAAGTATGCGCACAAGGGCTGCAAGACAGATTGCGGGGACGCACGTACGTCTGACGACGACGATGCAGTCAGGTCGACTAGAGCCTGTAGAATGGTGCCTAGTGAACTATTCTCTTCTAATTTTTCCCCACTGATATCCTGACCCTTCAGAGCTAATTGCTGTTCCTTACTGCGAGTGTTCAGGTTATTGCTAATACCCATGGTAACAGCGGTGCTAGCAGCATTGGACATGGCTAGTCCGCTGCTTAAGGTGGCGTCAGCAAGGAAACGTCCTAAAGACTCTACGCAGTGCGAGACTGCACTGTTGGCACTACCACCACTGCTAGAAGGCAGCTTCAGGCCAAGCATGGCTTGCAGCAGCTTCAGAGCCGAAGCCCTAGTATGGGACGTGCGCCCAGCGCCGACGCACGTCAGCACAAGATCGATGTCTGCATATACAGAGGATGCTTCGTAGTAAGTATTACTCGCACAAGGCGTACCAGAGCTGGTCCTCTGACTACTGGTTGATCCGATGGAAGACAAGGAGTCTACACTGCCGCTGCGAGAACCCCGTTTTTTTGGGGTAGCAGTACTTACAGTAGCAGTGCTCGCTGGGGCGGAGAAGAGAAGCATCTCTTCTCCGCCCCAGGCCAGACATATCTGCAATAAGTCCAGCAGCACGGATCGACAATAGTCCGCTGCCAATACAGCCTTCAGCTTAACGTGCGATACCCTCTTCAACGTGTGGAAGAGGCTGGCGAGCATGCCACGCAGACATAACAGATGCGATTGCTTTGTGGCGCTGTTGCTATTATTATCACCACTCATGCACACCCAGATGGCCTCTAGCACAGCAACTGTGTCTGACACGGGAGTGGCTAGACCTGAAAATCCCAAACTGAGATCCAGATCAATGTCCATGACCTGATCCTCTGCATTACTTGCGTCACCATAATCGCCTGCATTATCACTGGATGATCTAGTATGCAGTTCCTCATCGAAGATATCACCGAAAGTGCTTTCCACTGCTTGCAGAGCTGGTAAGAAGGCTTCCACCCCAAGCCCGGCCCCTACGGCCTGCAGTGCCACGCGTACGTCCTCCTTACCTGGGGTCCTGAGCTGCTGGGCTAATAGCGCACTGAACAGACCTGAAAGGAGAGAATCCACTTCTTTGGAGCTGAGTCCCTCCCGTCGATCTTCAGGCAGGCCCAAGCCTTCACCAACTAGTACTGCCTCCTGCAGTTATATGACAGTGATTTTTAAGGGATATTATTAGTACGATAATGGGACTGAATATTTACGAGACGATATGATGATATAGAACTAGACAAGGCCTTTCACATCTATCGCACGTAATGATACCCAATGATGTGATAGAACTAGATAAGATCTTTCATATGCACTACGCGGTATCGAATGTAATAGTCACGTTGTAAACATATAGCCCTAAGTTTTTTTTAAAATACAAGTACCTGTACCCAGCCGCCTTCCTTAGCGAGTGCTGCCAGCACATCGCTTTGTAACTTATGCCCAGCCTCGGAGGAGGCCGATGTCCTGATAGTACTGGCGGCCCACTGTATGACCTCTGAACGCAACGCTGCGTTACCGGCAGATAATCGGAGACTGGAGATGCATGTAGATACCAGTTCCTGCTTGGCGCGTACGGAAGATATACCAAGTGTGTTGAGGCTATTTACATTATAGAGGCCATTGTGTTGAGTTTCGGACACGGTTTGAGTGATATAACGCACGTATCTCCAGCTGAGACCTAGTGGAGCTGCAGCACAGGCTTTCATGACAGTGTTGCATAAAGCATAATTAGGGCTGCATCTCACGTTGTCAGTGCTAAGCACGCAACAAACGTGCAATAATTGATGCACTGCTGCTAGCATGTGCTCACTTTGGATGGTACTATCGCTGCGAGCTCTCATGGCACTGACGGAAGGCTTAGCATCACCAGACGGAATGATGTCAGGAACGGCTCCATACACACGCACGGCGAGCATGTCTAGCGCAGCACTTCCATCCGCCTCCACCGTCTCCGCGCACGACAGTACTGCCTTTAGTAAGGCAGCGGTGGTCTCAGCATGAGGCAAGTGAAAAACGGGGATGGTAGGAAGTGTAACAGTGCTTAGAATACCATCGATTTTGCCGCTACATTGGATGATGCTCAACAAACTGCGCTCTGATTGCGCAGTCTGTTTAGAACCACCACTGGTATCTCCTGCATTTTCCACTTCTTCCACTTCTGCAACAGTCATCCCCCCTTCGCACAACAGCAAGAGGCCCTGGGCCAGCAGTAGACCCGACCTACGTACGAGCGACGACTTGGTCTCACACACGGCAGTGGTAGTTATGAATTGTAGCGCGAGCAGTACATTTGCAGGCATCGAAGAAGCTGCAGGTGACAAGATGATGAGGAAATGTAGCGAAGGGTCGATATGGGTATGTTGGGTAGGGGGGCGATGAAGTGTGATGGAATGTAGTGAAGAGTCAATTTAAGTACCATTGCTATCAGATGTTTGATGGCTAATTGCATAGTGATGCACTCTCTTATACAATTAGCCACCAAAAATCTGATAGCAATGGTACAGCCTTCTGGACGATCAAGTACTTACCTGCATATCCACTGATACCAGCTGCAATTGCTGCTATACTGCCTGCTCTGGCCTCATGCGGAGTATGAGGACTCACAAACACCCTGATCAGCTGCTGAAGGCCTGTGGTGGGGAAGAACGTGCGTAGCACGCCGCCTAGATGGGCTGCCATATCTGATCTGCTGCTGGCCAGTACAGAAATTAGCATTGTGTTAGCAATGCCGCTGATTCCGCTTCTGCCACCTAACGTAGCGGCATCTGAATATTGAATGTTACCGCTTTCGTTCTCTTCGTTACTTGTATTTGCATTGCTATTGCTACTTGTTGCCGTCACTTGCTCTTCATCCACATACGTACGGAATACTGACAAGCGATGGTTCAGCAGACGTTCGATAGACCCCTTTCCTTGTGCGCTGTCGACATTTTCACGCATGCGATTGGAGCTCGATGCCTTTGTCTTGCTGTGGGTGCTTCCTTTGGGTGGCCTCCCCCTCTTTTTCTTCTCCTGAAGTGCTAAATTATCCCCCTCAGTATGTGATTCTTCTTTTTCGGATTCGCTGGTGAACATCAGGGGGAGTGTACATACGTCCCTCAGTAGGCCACCTAGCAAGACTGCTGCCTCTGCCTGTGCCCTGTCACTGCTATTGGTATTACTATTGCTACTTGCACCTCCTAGTGCGAGCAATAGAGGACCCGTGAGTAACACTACGGCTAGCAAGGCGCTCTGCATGGAACCCTCCTCTACCTCTGATACAGAAGTATCAGCTGTCATCTTTGCTAGTGCTGCGATAACTTGCGTGCAGAGTCTACCGTGAACTAGAGCAGACTCATTAAGGGTATTGGTGGCGCAGGACACAACGTTTTTCATAGATTCTAAGGCAAGCGCAGCTCTTGTCAGGCTGCGCAATTTGTTCTCTTTTTTATCAGAATTATTATTGTCTGTCAACAAGGAGGTGCAGATGTATGAACTTAGCACTGTCAACCGACTTGTAACGTCCCACGAGTCATCCTCGTTTTTGTCCTTCTCCTGGACTTTACCACACAAGATAGTTATCTCCTTGATGATCTTATCCTTGCCCGCAGCGTGCAGAGATCCGAAAAGGGGAATAAATGCCCCTACAGATACTGCACATTCCAGGGCCATATTCCGCACATGGTGACATCCATCCATCGCGTTTCGGTCGCGGCCGCTGTGCGTAGGGGACGCCTTAAAGCATAGCTCGCACAGGGTGGTATATACCCAGTCTGTCGAGCTAAGACTAAGTGTTGATGATCCATTTGATCCCATATTTACAACATATCCAGAAGCGCTTACACCACTAGCTACTGCAGAGTTGGACAAGCATTTAAGGATGGCTACTAATACACAGCCACTTGTGGTGGGGTTGAAGTAAAAGTGTTGTTTCCAGTAGTCCATAGCCTGTACTAGCATATCTGTGAACACTTTGGGGTCGGAATAGTCCACAACCCTACAGACCACGCCCTCAGTCCATGCACTACTGGCTACAGACGCATCAGTATCTAGCAATAGCGCCGCGGTGGCATCTACTATCTCCAGTAGATCGGGACCGATACTACCCCCTCTCCCTGTAGCATCCATCCTTCTGTTGATGTGTACCACCGAATCACTGTTGTGACTGTTATGGCTGTTATGCGCAGCAGCACTGGCAGCAGCAGCCTGGGATGCCGCAAGGCCTAGTGCCTTAGAAGCCATCTTGGCCGCTTGCACGTTTTCATCGTCCGAGTCTTCCTCGATCTGCATTATTTCCGCTTTGTTGTGGGCTGAGGACACGAGGGCGTCCCCCTCCTCCGCACGCACAGAAACCACCTTTTCGAACACTTCCAGCGCCTGTAAACGTACGGCGCTTAAAGGATGGCGTAGGGACAGTAATAAAGATGTACCTTGGGCCAGCGGCTCGCTGTGCTTGGTGTGCTCAGAGGCTCCGAAGCACTTGCCCAGGAACGTACGAACGGCCTTTTCCTTTACATCTCCTTCGCTGTCTTCACAATCAACGGAAGTCAACCTTCTCGACGTCTGGGCTTTTAGCGATCGCAGTACCTCATCGGTTACTTGACTGAAGGGATCGGGGTGCCTCTGGGCTAACGCTCTTAGTACTTCGAAAGCACCTTGCTCAGCATCAGATTCTGTACTATCTTTATCTTTGCTGCTACTGCCCTTTTTATCACTTTCGCTCTTACTCTTGCTCTTTTTTCCAGACTTGCTCTGGGTGGAAGTATCCATTGTGCCACCAACACAAGCCCCGCCGTACTCGAGGAGCATGTGTAAAAGGGTATGTATACTGGATGAAGAGAGCATCTGCGAGCTTATCACGGCCAACAGCACCCGTGAGGCTTTCTGAGCGCTTAATAACTCATTTGATTCGCTGAACTTTAATTTACTTTGATCATTGAAT
>JACLAB010009092.1_pt1 | contig 17595 bp, 9 predicted proteins | sample 8027921 | NCBI WGS metagenome assembly JACLAB01 (sample SAMN15725117, study PRJNA655200) | protist metagenome | isolation source: fluorescence activated cell sorting (FACS) single amplified genomes of... | place: USA: West Boothbay Harbor, Gulf of Maine | collected 2000-07-19 | reverse complement strand
GCGTTACACTTCAATCACACAACGTGTGTTTCTCTTAACCAGCTTGATGCAAAAAAAAATCATTTCCAATCGGATTTCCGCACAAAACAACGAACCTCTTCGCGCGGACGGCGCGAGAACTCAACACACTTTAAACGAAGACAATGACTGAACAACAGAAGTACGGGAAGGACATATTCAACGGGAAGAGAGAGAATTGGTACCACGAGTTAATCGAGGACGGTTTAGCTTTATCCTACAGAGTGGACGAAGTGTACCACCGGGGAAAAAGCGAGTTTCAAGAGATTGAGGTGGTGCAGACGCACGCGTTCGGGAAGTTATTAATCACGGACGGGTTGATGCAATCCTCGGAGTGCGACGAGGTGGTGTATCACGAAGCGTTGGTACACCCGGCGATGACTTTACACGAAAACCCGAAGCGAGTGTTCATCGCCGGCGGCGGCGAAGGAGCGACTCTGAGAGAAGTGTTAAGGCACCCGATGGTGGAAGAGTGCGTGATGGTGGACATCGACGGCGTTTTGGTCGAGCAGTGCAGAGAACACTGCCCGTTTTATAACGCGAACGCGTACGATGATCCGAGAGCGAAGCTGGTCATTGGTGACGCGAAGAAAGGTTTAGAGGATTACCCGGAAGGATCGTTCGACGTGATCATCATGGATTTATCCGACCCGTTGGACGGCGGTCCGTGTTATCAACTCTACACCACGTCGTTTTACGAAACCGCGAAATCGAAATTGAAACCGAACGGTATTTTAGTCACGCAAAGCGGGTGCGCGTCCGTGCGAGACGCGCAGTTCGTGTGGTCGCCAATTCACAACACGTTGAAACAGGTTTTCGACAACGTCAGCGGATACACCATGTGCGTCCCGTCCTTCACCTCCGAGTGGGGGTTTAACGTCGCGAGCACGGACCCGGCGAAACCAGATTTACGCGAAAAAGGCATGAACGAAGTCGACGCGAGATTAAAAGCGCGCAAATTGGATTCTGTTTTACAATTTTACGACTCTATTTCGCACGCTCGCATGTTTAGCCCGCCGAAGCAGTTGCGAAAGATGATCGAAAACGAGACGAGAGTGATGACGGTTGAAAACCCTCTCTTCATGTGCACCACAGACACTCACACAGGGTTGTTCGAGAAGAAATAGTACGACCAGTGGACGATGATTAAGTAATAGTATCCGTATGTATCTTTTCTTTAATATCACCAGATTATAGATACCAACTTCCGTTAATACTAAGACGCTTCGATAGACTCAAAATCGAACCTTTTTCAAAGAGCGCCGACACAATGAAATTTTCTTCACTCTTTCTCTCTGTCGGTAACGCACGTACTTCCTTCGGTAAAAAACCCCGACAGAAGATAATAACTACTACTAATACTGCTGCTCTTAATACTAATAATGTACAACGGCATCGGATTAACCACCGCGCGCGGTTCCGGGACGTCCGGTTACGTCCAATCGAACAAATTCCACCGAGAGCGCAGTCGTTTGCACAGAGACGATTTTCATTCTCAAGATCTGAAAACAATACACGATCGCGAGAAGAAACGAGGCGGAGACGACGTCTCGAAACGAGAAGGGAACAGAGGAATTTTAGAACACAACGAGAAACGGAAAATCGAAGTCTCTTTGGTCGCGTTTCGAGACAAGTTGGAAGAGGATTTGGGTGAAGGAAAAGAGGAGGACATCGAAAGGAAAGTGAACGAAGAAAGAACGCGGCTGACGAAGAAGATGAAAGAGGACCAAGAACGACAATCACAGAGAGAAGAAGAAGAAGAAAACAACAGAAGAGGGTTTAAGCGGAAAAACTTTAACAGAGGAGGAAAAGAAGAAGAAACGCACGAAGTCGCCGAGCGACAGCGGCGGAAGATGGCGAATTTGCGCCAGGCGTTTGGCATATCGAGGGAAGACGACGAACGAAGAGAAGGCGAAGCGTTCGATCGAGAGTTACAGCGAGAGATGCGAGAGGAGAAGCAACGGAAGAGGGAGGATGAGATTTTACGCAGAGAGAAAGAAATGGCGAAGAGAAGGAAAGAGGAGAAGAAAGAGGAGAAGAGGAGGAGAAAGGAAAGGAAGAAAGAGGAGAAGGTTTTACGGAACGGCGAAAAGGCGAAGAGAGGGTTGCCGAAATTGAGAGAGAAGTTGGACGCGGTCGAGAGAGAGATTGAGAAGAGAGGCGGGTTGATGGCGCTGAAAGAGAAATTGGAACCGAATGCGAAAGTAGAGGCGAAGAAGAAGAGAGAAGGAAAAGAAGAAAATGAAGAAGAGAAACGCCACTCGAAGAAGAGGAAAGAGGAGGAACATAGCGATTCGGAGGATGGAAAAAATGAGAAAGAAGGAGAGAGAAAAAAGATGAACGTCCCGCCGCCTCCGAGACAGGAGGTTCCACCACCTCCGAGACAGGTAGAGGTTCCGCCGCCGCCTCGAGGAGCGGCGAGAGGAGAAGAAAGAAAAAGAGCGTCTCGGTCTCGGTCTCGGTCTCGATCGCCACCCAGAAGACGCGGAGGAGGCGAAGGACGAAAACGAGACGATAGCAGAGATAGGCAACAACGAGGCACACGCAGAAACGCCAGTCCGAGTAGAAGTTTTGGTAGTCGCAGCGCTTCGCCAAAAAGAGCGAAAAGAGCGAGGAGCGAATCCTTCGGGAGCGAATTTTCCGAGAGTCAATCTTGAAGAGTATAAATATTTTTAGTAGAGAAGCTTAAATAACAATAATTACATACGAATACCATCACAGGCGTCGCTGTTGTTCTCATCATCGCCGTCCGAGAAATCTTCGATGCCATTTTCAATCGCGTATTCTTCATCGAGAACATCTTGCACCTTCCCATTCAGTCGCGCGTTAAACGTCCACAGCGTAAACATCGAAAAAATAAAAGCGAGAATAGCGAGCCATCCGATACTGGTCACTACCGTCCACACTCGACCTTTCAACGTATGCGAGACGCAATCTGTCAACTGATACTCTTTTAAAACGGCTTCGTCCTCGCCAATGAACGTCGGTCCGAGCTGAATGACCCAAAACGAAAGTAAACAAATCGCGGTTGAAAATACGAGCAACGTTCGGTCGCGCGGCTCGAGCTTGAAAAAGTTTCCGATATTTTCCTTGATCTCTTTTTCTCTTTTGGTCTCTTCTTCTATGTGCATCACTTCTTCGTCGTACGGGAGCTGTGCGAGCTCTTCTTTGCACTCTCTTGACGTTTTTTCAACGTAATAAATGCCCAAGAGTAAACACGTGCCTTGGACGACGGCGGTGACCAGTAACGCGACGTCCGCGATGGAACTCCACAGGCCGCTCGTATTTGAGGATGATTTAGTATAAGACTGATCACCATTATTGCCACACATCGAGTTCGTACCTTGCTTTAACATGAACGCTCCAGCTAACACCGTCGTAATCACCGGGAAAATCACCGGAACCGTCCCTAACAACATCTCAAACACGTTCAAATTCAAAATGCCAGTCAACACGCTCGTCGGCCAATCCGGACCACCGACTAAAAGAGCCACTTTAGCTTTGGAGAATCCTCTCTTAGAGAGAACCAACTTTGCCGCACGCATAGCGTTTGTGTTTATACCGACCGTTTGTCGAACCCATACGCGTTTCCCGAGCCGTTCGCCGATGAGTTTTTGCTGCATGGCCACGGCGAGGAGTTTGACGACGAAACAAGCGCCGGAGGCGGCGAGTAAAGCGCAGACGTAACTTTTCGTTTCGCTCGGCGTTTCTCCACTTTCAGACAACGCTTTCTTGAAAAAATTCACCGACGATTCATCGGTCAACAAAATACCGCCAGTCAAATACACCGGGATGCCCGGAATGACTGGAATTAAAAACATCGCCAAGCCGACGAGGGAGAAGACGACGTAGGTGAACGCAAACCCAGCTTTCGCGAGTTTCACTCGCAACCACGACAGGAATACAACCGTAAACGTCCCGGCTAGAACATTCAAAGAGACTAACAGACATATCCAATAGTGTAAATTGATGAAAATAGCCGTCCATCGCCATTCCGAAGCGGAGGACAAAAACGCGCTCACGCGATAAGTGAACCAACCGCGGTGCAATTTCTCGTCCATCGAAAATCCCCTCTGAGAAGTATTCACAAATCTCCGAACGAACTGATTTATTACGGAAAGAAATAACATAATCGGAATCAATAGCGTCAACGGTGTGGATAATACAATCGCTCGAAACGCGTCAACGTGCGTTTCCGTGACCACTTTCGACGTCGCTCGGAGGAACGAGGAGGATTCCAACGCCTTCTGTTTAGCGTTTTCGGCGCCGCCAAGCGCGAAGACGGTTCCAACACCGAGAACGAATAAAGCCGCCATAGAGAAAGATAAGAGCAAAGTGGATAGTTCTTCTGCGCCACCGGATAACGACGCCGAGATCCAAATGCCTAAACCCGCCAAGGCGAATGTGAACGCAAACGCTCTCGCGGCAAATTTTGTCTTATTGCGAGTATCGGTAGTACTATTTTCCTCTCGAACGGCGAGACCGAGAACGTACGTGAAACACGAAAACAAAGTGCACGCTAAGATTGCAAGCATAGGAGTGAACCACATGATATACGCGGCGAGACACTCATCGTTCTCTTCCGTGTCTGTCGGGCATCCCGCGTCTTCCATGTACTCGCTCTTCACCTCGGACCAATACAATCCATTTTCATCGTCGTTTCCGTCGTCTCCTTCTTTTTCGGAGTAGTAAACCACAAACGCTAACCAAAGAGCAACACCGAGCGCAGAAAATATCAACGCCGACGCTGTTTTCATTAAAAACTTTGACGTAGAGCTGCGAAACCACCTCTTACACAGAGCGACGAACATCGGCGCGCAACACACGAACATCGTCGGCGGCGCTTGCGGGTAAGTCTTTGCCGATAAAGTCGCCGAGGCGACAAAGAGCACGGCGGCGAAAGCGAGCGCACCGTTTCTGATTGCTCGTTTAAACGAACTTGGTTTTAATTCGTCGTTCTCTCGATCATCCGCTTTCTTTACATCCGCAACAGTACTATCGTCGCTACTCATACTTCTCGCGCTATTTTCACTCTCGCCTTCGAAACGAAACAAACCGTCAAACACGAAAAGAACGCAGAGCAAAACCACCGACAACGATACCAACTCCAGCTCGTACTGTTCTTTCTCGCTCGCGAGGAAGCGATACGTTTCTCTCCCGTACCCGAGCTTCGCGCTAAACGCGAACACGTACGAAAACGATATCGATGCGATCAAGAAAAGTAAAACGAACGTTTCTCGCATGTGATTTGTTGTCTCTTCTTCTTCCCCGGGAACGAAGAACGTCTTCTTCTTGTGCTTATTTTTATCGTCGTCTACATCGTCGTCTACATCGTCGTCGCGAAGATTGAACGAACTCCCAAACGCGGAGGAGGACGGGGCGAGATCATCATCCCTCTTCTTCCTCGTCTTTTGTCTGGTCAGCATCGCTCTTCTTCTTTTGACCAACTTTTTTACATCAAAAGCGAAAAAAAAGCGTTTAAATTTGACAAAATCCTTCCTAAAATAGAAACTCTTCTTCTTCTGTAAACGAAGAAAGACGACGAAAACAACAAGATAAAAGAACACGTTGAAAAACGACAGGAAAACGAGGAAGAGAAGAAGAAGACAACGTGAATTTGTATTTACCGCAAACACGGCGAAAACGCGCGCGGTTGGATCAGTATTGCTTTTAATATATTTAATACTTACGTACGTGAAAAGTTGTATTAATTAACGGTAAAACGTGACCAAAGTTGCCAACGAACTCAACGTCAAAAAGGAAACCCCCAACTCTTGTTCCAACAGCGCCCACAGTGGCACCTTAATGTTCAACGTTTCAATGATAAAGTTTGGCAACCAGTAAAAAGCCAACACGCACGCGGCGAACCCGCCGATGCAAAACACGAACGACCTCGCGAATCTCATGTTGTTATGTTTGACCGCGCCCGCTTGGTCCAATTTCGGATTAGGTCCCGGGTCCACGTCCACGAGCTTAATGAACATGCGGAACGCCATCGCAATGGCACCAAAAATAGTCACTTGCAACGATCTCATGTTGTGCGGTTGCGCCCAGGTGACTAAAAAACACGCCGTCGCGATGCCGTAGTTCACGAACAAATCTTTGTTCGGCGACGGGCACCATCGCGGCTGCCATTTCGATCGAATTACGTCCGCGTTCAACACCGATTTGGACTCTATTTTCTTCCCGGACATTCTCGCTTGTAAACTCGCTCGTTGTATCGTGTCGTACGCGGATTCCACTTCTCGCAGTTTCTCGTTATCGCCTTTGTACAACATCTTTTTCTTGTTCACGGCTTGTTGAATGGCTAACGCGTCGTCGCTCACGCTGATGCCTAAAAGTTTCCTCGCTCGCTCTTCTTCGTTTAGTTCTCCTCCTCCTCCTAAAACTGCTCCAGCGCTCGAACGAACGATTATTACGTCCTCTCCACCTCTTTTACTCATTCTTTTACTGTTCCCCGTGCCGCCAATTTTCGTCGTCGTCGTCGTAAAACGAGTCGTCGTCGTCCTAAAAGCGTTCATTCTTCTTCTTGAAGGCTTTTGTGGCATCATCGCACCAAAACTGGTTTTTGTCGCGTTCGTGCTGCGCATCAAAGTCAACATTTTATGTGTTGCGTGTGAGTCGTAGTGTTAGAGTATTCGTCGTGCGCAATAAGAGTGTATCTCTTTGGAGAATTTTATCCACTTTTCCTTAAAAAAAATCAAGCAAAATGGAGGAAAGTACTACTTGTAGTACTACTCCTTGAAAAAGAACCGATCTCGAATCGATCGCCCAAAACTGAGAGGGAGAAGTGCGTTGGAGTCGGAGGACATATTCTTTGCGCGCGCGTTGTTCGATTGAAACGGTTGAAACTTTCGATTGGAAACAAGAAGAACAAATGTATCATCATCAAAATCATCATCACGCACCAACACCAACATTAGTAACTGCTTCAGGAACAACATTGAAATCATCGAATAAGGCATTAACGGTGCGAGCAATCATCTCCGGCGCGATGGTAGGGATAATCATCGCCTCCATGAACGTTTCGTTCGGGTTAAAAACGGGGTGGTCGCAAGCAGGGTCGGTTTTAGCGGCGTGCATATCCATCGGTTTGTTTGCCTTGATTAAACCAAAACTTGCATTTTCCATGGAGGAAGCGAACGTGGCGCAGACGGTCGCCTCGGCGGCGGGGTCGATGACCATGTCCGCGGGGTTGATTGGACCTATGCCTGCGTTGGCGTTACTCGGGTATGAATTTTCGTATTTAGGCCTGGCGAGTTGGTCGATATCGGTGGCGTATTTAGGCGTGTTTCTCGCGGTGCCGCTGAGAGACCATTTTTTGGTGCAACATCGCTTAAAGTTTCCCAGCGGGACGGCGACTGCGGAGTGCATACGCGCCGCGTTCGCGTTGCCCAGTGGTAACAGTAGTAGTAATAGTAGTAGTTTGAACGTGGAAATGGGGGAAAAAGGTGGTGGTAACGGTAACAGTTCTTCCACGAAAACAACGGCGGACGAAGAACATTTTCATCATCAACAACAACAACCAGAAGATCGCGCGAGGAAACAGTTTAAATCACTTCTCTGCGCCGCGCTCATCTCGTTCGCGACGGCGATGGTTGCGTGGAAGTTTCCGAGGTTTTTAAAGCCACCAATACTAGTGTTCTTAGGTTTGCACGAGTTAGCGAGACGTGGATTCGGGATTCGATTAGATTTTGCCTTGGTCGGCGGAGGGATGTTGATGGGCGAGAAAGTAGGGTACTCGGTTTTAGCCGGAGCGATTATCGCGTGGGGGATGATTGGTCCTCTCGCGGAATCCAAAGGGTGGGTTTCCGATACCGAAAACGTATTTAACATGAAAAATGGAGCGAGAGGGTTGTTGTTATGGCCGGGAGTGACGTTTATGGCGGTTGATTCGTTTTCGCAGCTGTTTAAAGCGATGGTGATTGCTAAATTTGCCGCCTCAAACGATAGTAGTACAATAACAACAACAACTACTACTACTATCACTAGTAGTAACGAGTTGCAGCAGCGCTCGGATAATATTAAACACGACTCTGAAGAAGTCGACAACGACGCGACACTTTCGGCGACGCCGTTTTCTATCGAAGAAAACGTTCCGCGGAATTGGTGGATAACCGGTTTACTCTTCGCCGTGTTCAGTTCCATGGTTTCGCAAAGAATTCTTTTCGGTTTGAAATTAACGACTTCCATCATGTCTATTCCAGTTGGTTTGTTCATGACATACATTGCGATCCGATGCGCCGGAGAAACCGATATAAATCCAATCGGGCCTATGGGTAAAATCATCCAACTCATCTTTGCGTTTCTCGATCCCGGACAATTGATTGCGAACTTGGTCACGGCTGCGGTGGCGTGCGGAGGTGCCGGACAAGCGGGAGATTTAATGCACGATTTCAAATGTGGATCCATTTTGCGTTTGCCACCTCGCACGCAGTTGATCGCGCAAATGTTAGGCGTCCCGTTTGGTGTACTCGGCGCCGTGCCTTCTTTCTTGTTGTTCTTGCGAACGTACGAATTAGGCGGCGACGAATACCCGGCGCCTTCGGCGTTCGCGTGGAAAGCAGTCGCGGAAGTATTGACTGGATCGAGCGAAGATGGGAGTAATGCCGTTGGTGTGCCACACCAAGCGGTCATTTTGAGCGTCTTAGCAGCCTTGTTTGCCGTTCTCGTGAGAACTTTGGAGTTCAAAATGCAATACAAAGGTACGGCGCGCGCGAGACTTTTGGCGGAAAAGATCGTCCCGAGTCCGATGGCGCTGGGAATCGCATTCATCATTCCTCCGGAGTTTTCCGTGATGGTTTTTTTCGGTGCGTTCTTATCCGGGTCGTGGAGACGAAGAAACAAAGACTCGTTCGAGAGTTTATCGCAGTTGGTAGCCGCCGGTTTTTTGGCGGGTTCGGGAATCGCGGGGGTTTTCGCCGCCGGAGTTACAATCGCGTTCATGAAATCAACTCTCACTCGAATGGAGTAGAAGAGACATTATATTTAGTATATTTATCATTATTTAATAAAAGTCAACGTTGTACATTAAAAACATTCTTAGAAGAACTTACTCTATCGTATTATAATATTAAGTGCTTTGTTAAGGTTTGATCACGATGGCGTCTCTGCCCGGTCCGACGCCGATAAATCTACACTCGACGCCGCCCGACAACTCCTCGACTCTTTGCACGTACTTCTTCGCATTTTCCGGCATATCCTTCCAGTCTCTCACTCCAGAAATATCAGAGTTCCAACCCGGCAAGGTCTCGTAGACAACTTCAACCTTTTCCAACTCCTCGATCGAGGCTGGAAACGCCGTCGTGACCGTACCGTCTTGTAACTTGTACGCGACGCCGATTTTAATTTCATCCAACTCGCTCAAACAATCCAACTTGGTAATGTTCAAATGCGTGAATCCATTAATTTTACTCGCAAAGTTTAACGCGACCATATCCAACCATCCAATACGTCTCGGTCTTCCCGTGGTTGTTCCGTACTCGTACCCAATCGCTCTCAAATCTTCCGCCAAATCGCCAAACAACTCGGTCGGGTACGGTCCGCTTCCGACTCTCGTCGTGTACGCTTTGGCGACGCCGATGATGGTTTCAAACTTGTTCGGTGCCAAACCGAGACCGGAGCATACCCCACCTAAGCTCGGATTCGATGAAGTCACGAACGGATACGTGCCAAAATCCAAATCCAACATCGTCGCGTTCGCGCCTTCGACCAAAATTTTCTTCTTATCCGCGTGCGCTTGGTTGACAATCTCCACCGTATCCGCGATGAACGGCAAAATCCTCTCTCGGATTTTCCCATACCGTTCAATCTCCGCGTCCACGTCGTATTCAAACCCATCGAATCGCTTCCCCGCATCCGCCGCTAACGCTTTCAACTTTTCCGCGAACGTCTCCATGTTTTTGATGTCGCCGACTCGGATCCCGTTTCTCGTCGCTTTCGACGCGTACGCTGGACCGATACCTCTCTTCGTCGTTCCAATCATGTTCCCGCTCAACTCGGCTTCTCGTAACCCGTCCACTTCTTTGTGTAACTCGAACAATAAGTGCGCTCGATCGGAGACGATCATTCTCCCCGCGCAGTCTACGCCGACTTTCTCCAACGCGTCCAGCTCTTCAAACATCCCGGGTAAATGGACAACGACTCCGTTACCAACCACGCACAGGGCTTTTTTATTCAAAATCCCCGACGGAACTAAATGTAACGCGTATTTTTTCCCTTCGTCGTCGTAAATCGTGTGTCCTGCGTTCGCCCCGCCTTGACATCTGCACACCACCTCGTACTCTCGGGCTAAAATATCCACCAACTTCCCTTTGCCTTCGTCTCCCCATTGCGAGCCGAGAACGGCGCAGACTTGGCCGAGCTTTTTCCACTCGTCGTCTGAAGCGGCGGCTTTTGCTGCCGTGGATGTTGGAGAAACTGAGGATGACGATCTGATGATTATTTTCGAACATCTTTTTTTCGAATACGTCGCTTTATTATTATAATTCGTCTTCTTTCCTCTGTTTCCGATCGTCGTCGAATTCGTCAGGGCTTGATGATTTGCAGCCATTCTCATCATCATCATCTTTTCTTATGTATACTATTTGTGCTCTCGTTTCGCCAAAAGACCAATCGAAACAAACACTGTCTTATTCCTCTTTTCGTCGCTCTCGAAATACAAAACAAACTCTCTGATAAAAACGCTCTCTTCGAGAAGAAACGAGAGAGAAGAGAGAGGAAGAGAGATAGAGAAGAGACAGAGAGAGTGTATTTAAAATGTTTTTGTGGTGTTTGTTGCTTTTTTTTTGTCTCGCGCTGCTCTTGAAATGATTTCGATTTTAGTCTGATTTTGAACGCAGAGAGGAGAAAAAAAAAAGCAAAAAAAGAGGAAAGTGAGTTTTACCGCCAAAACAGGTCGCACTTTTTCCTCTCTCCTCACACAATTGTGAATTCATCATCCTCTCGTACACCACAATTCACATTAATTGCTTTCTCTCGTGCTCTCTTAAAAGTCGCGCGGGTGAAACCTTTTTTTACTACTACTCAGCAAAAACAACGATTAAAAGAGTAGTAGTAAAGCGCAGTTTACGGAGAGACCGTTCTCTTTAATACTAAGAGAGAGAGAGAGAGAAAAGAGAGAGAATTAGTAGAGTCTAAAAATTGCGCAGAAAGCGTTGACTGATTGCGCGAATTATCTCTCAATTGAGATACAGATATTTTTAGCAGAGAAGAATTATTAATGCGCGGAAGAACTTTAAGCGAGAATAAAGGAAAGTCGAATAAAAACGAACTCACCTCGCGTTCTCCTCCTTCATCGTCCTCGAATCTCCTCCGGACGAAAATAATCGACGAGAAAAAACAAAAGCAACGAACTACAACAACAACAATGAATTTCGAGGAGGACGAAAAGACATCATCAGGACGAAAACAGCGCAGAGGAGGAGGAGGAGAAAGAGGAAGCGCGAAAACAACATCGACGACGACGACGACGGCGAGGAGAACGACGAGCAATAACAATAATAATAATAATAGTAACAACAATAACAATAACACCATCAACATGGACGCGGCGCCGTCGTCGCCGACGCCGAACATGGCACCACCGAAACACCCGCCGCCGACGCCGATGAAACCTTTACGAAGGAAGAGAAGAACTTCCGCTCGATTAGGAGTACGAGGACGAGGAGGAGAAAGAGAAAGAGAAGGAGACGACGATTTAGAAAACGACGATTTAGAAAACGACGATTTAGAAGACGAGAGCGAAGACGAGGTGTACTTCAACGCCGCCGCGTCGGGGGCCCCGCAGAACAATACTAGTAGTAAAAAGAAACCAGTTCCGACTCGGCGCAAACTCGAAGACGCGTTCGATCGCATCGCCGAGAAGAGAGGCGGTAAAGGTAAACTCCTCTCTCGCGCGTTCGACGATTTCGAGGAAGAGTACGAGTGCGAAGAAAAAAACAATACCGACTGAAACGACGACTGTATTTCGAGATACTACTGCTATAGTAACAATAGATTTAGATACTACTATAAACACACACTATATAATACGATCACATAGCCAATAGAGCTAATTACTACGACGAGTCGTAAATAAAAGAATAAAACCATCGCACAACACAGACACCAAAAAGACTCTCATTGTAATTCTTGACACTTTTTTGATGAGAATCGATTTTTTCACCCTTCTGTTTCTCTCTCTCGCTTTTTTTACTTTTTCTCTGTGTTGTTGCTTGTTTTTTCACCAAAAAAAAGAAAGAAAAAGACCTGAAAGTCTCAGAAGAAGAAGAACACTCTACTCCTTTGCGCCGCTTTCTATACTACACACATCAGAGAGAGAAGACCTTACAACTGTTATCGCTGTAATCTTATTAAGAAGAATTATTATAAATGAGACCTATCCTGTTAAAAGGCCACGAGCGTCCTCTGACGTTTATTAAATACAACGCCGACGGGGATTTAATCGTCACGTGCGCGAAAGATCACCACCCGACGTTATGGTACGCAGATACAGGGAACAGAGTCGGAACGTACATTGGACACAACGGCGCCGTGTGGACCGCGGATATCACCAGAGATTCGAAAACTTTAGCCACTGGATCCGCAGATACGAGTTGTAAACTCTGGGACGTCGGCAGTGGAGTGTGTTTCCAGACGTTTCAATTCGACCAACCGGTACGAGCGGTGTCGTTTGCAATCGGCGACGAGAAGATGTTAATCACCACGGATCCGTTTATGGGCGTGAACGCGGCGATACACATCGTGGAGATTACAAAGAACAGAGAGGAGCAAACGAGCAAGATTTTAAAAACGATTAGCGGGGACGGGATCGTCAACGGGAGGTTAAATAGAGTCGCGTGGGGCGCGCTCAACGAAACGTTTTTAACCGCGGGGGAGGACGGCGTTTTACGCGTGTGGGACGTGGAAACGGGGAAGGTTTTACACGAAGCTCGAGACGCGCACAAAGGGAAACCGATTCAACACTTGGAGTTGTCTGCGGATAAAACGCACGCGATCACGGCGAGCTTGGATAAAACGGCGAAAATTTTCGACGCGCAGAATTTAGAGCTTTTGAAGACGTACGTCGCGGATAGACCGGTGAACGCGGCGATTATCTCGCCAATTCGAGAGCACATCATATTAGGTGGTGGCCAAGATGCGATGGCAGTCACGACGACGTCGAGTAAAGCAGGGAAATTTGATTCGAAGATTTATCATAAGATTTTCGAGGAGGAAATTGGCGGGATTAGAGGGCATTTCGGTCCCATCAACGCTCTGGCGTTTTGCCCGGACGGGAAGAGTTTTACCTCGGGCGGAGAAGATGGGTACGCGAGAATTCATCACTTAGATAACACGTACTTTGATATTAAATAATACTAATACTACTACTACTACTATAATATTATACAAATAAGATACTAATACATACCCTTCCTTCTTCATTCACAACCTCTTCTCGAGGAGCGTTTGGAGTAAAGCGACGTCGCATTTGCGTTCCCAACCGATAAAGCCGACGCCGATTGGTAACTCGTTTTTGTTCGAGACGCACGGAACGACGACTTCAGGTAATCCAGTGAGACCAGATATAGAGCTCAGGGATAACGTTTTCACGCGCAAGTCGTTGACGACTGAGGCGTCTTCGTCGAGTTTCGGCGGCGCGCACGCGGCCGCGGGAACGATACAAATGGTTTTACTCTTTCGCCGGCGAAAGACTTCATTCCGAATAATTTCGGCGCGTTTTCTGTTCATCTCTCTCGCTCTTTCGACGTTTTTCGTATCCTCGCTCACTTCTTCTGCGCCGTAGAATCGTTCGTGTACTCCCGGACCAAACTTTGGGTTTCTTTTTCGGATCCATTCGCCGTGCGCTTTCCAAACGTCGTCGGTTTGTTGCACCCGAAAATCGTCCCACCATTCCAGAATGTTTTGGTTTTCTTTTAATTTCACGGTTTCGTATTCAATCCCGTTTTTTTCTAAATACGTATCAATCGCTCCTCTCGCCTCATCCGTCGCTAATGCGAACGCGTCTTCAAGTTTTACGAATTTTACTACGTCTTTGATGATTCTATCATCATCACTGTTAGTATTAGAACTTTCCTCCTCCGAATTATTAGTATTATCGGGAAACGCTTTCAAAACCGCTTTCGTCGCTCTGACTAACATTTTTAAATCGTTGGCGAAGAAACCCGGCACGTCGAACGATTTCGCCAGAGGGACGATGCCTTCGTGACACATCCTCTCGTCGAAATTATGCGTCATCCGTATCGAGTAAATGCCGCAGAACGACGCCGGCACGCGCACGGATCCCGCCGTATCCGTCCCAACCGCTAAATCCACCAACTTTTGCGAAACCGCGCTCGCGCTCCCGCTCGAACTTCCACCCGGGATTCGCCCGAGAGCTCTTTCATTTCTCGGTGTTCCGTAGTGATAATTTTCTCCCTGTAACGACCACGCGAGTTCGTCCATGTGCGTTTTACCTATCACGTGTCCTCCTTCTCTTAATAAATGTTCCACTAAAGGCGCGTTTTCAGTCTTCGCTTTTGGGGAGAAATCACGAAGAAAATCTGGGTTCCCACACCCAGTTTTCAATCCTTTGACGTCGATGTTGTCCTTGATTGCAATCGAGACATTTTCTAATAATAATAACTTTGACGATTCAGACGACAAGGTTTCCTTCCTTGCGGAGGAGGACACAGAGGAGGAGACAAAACAGTCGTCGCTTTTATCCACTTCTCGAGACGAAGAAGCGAAAGAAGATTTTACCCCGACGTTTCTCTTCTTCTTCTTCTTCTTCGTTTCCTCTTTGACGTAAACAACGACAGCGAGAGTGATTTTACCCCGGCTTTTGTTGGGTTGTCGAGTTTTCATCATCATTAAAAAGGGTGAAAAGAAAACATCTCTCATCGCCGCTGTCGTCATGCCGACGTAAACGAGAGTGTAAGTGTAAGTATCGAGTAACTAACTGTTTTTTTTCGAAGAATTCTGAAGAAGAAAAGACAGACAAATTTCTCAAGTTTCATCAAACGTAATAATAGATGAAACATTATACATCAAAGAAGGATATTACCGTGTGTTTAGAGCCTAATTATTAGGTTGTGTAATACTAGTTATGTATGGTATATATTGATTTCTTTACTTTGGCACGACTATGTTCAAAATCTTCCCGGCTTTGTAGATGACTTTTTTAATCTCTTTCCCGTCCAGAAACTTCTCCACGCTCGGTTCGCTCTTGGCCAATTGCACGGCGATATCTTCGGTAGCGTCTAAGGCGAGTTTAATCGATCCGCGGGTTTTACCGTTGATTTGGACGCCCATTTCGATGGTATCCTCGACCAAGTATTGCGCGTCGGCATTTGGCCAAGCGACGTAGGCGTTGGATGGGAGTTGTTCAGAAGAGTTTAATCGAGCGTATAACTCTTCGCTCAAGTGCGGCGCGTACGGACTCAAGCACAACGCGAAGGGTTCCAAACACTCTGTCGGTTTCGTTTCCCATTTCGTCGCCGCGTTCGTGAATTCCATCATCGCCGCGATGGCTACGTTAAACGAGAGCGTCTCCGTCGCTTCGGTGACTTTAGCAATCATTTTATTCGTGTCGCGAAGTTGTTCTTCGGTAGCTTTTTCGTTCGTAATCGCGCTTTTTTCGTTCTCAAACAATCGGTACGCTCGAGCTAAGAAACGGTAGCATCCAGAAACGCCCGAGGTTTGCCACACTTTCACGTCCGTCAGAGGACCCATGAACATTTCGTATAATCGCAAAGAGTCTGCACCGTATTCAGAGACCACGTCGTCGGGATTGACGACGTTCCCTCTCGATTTTGACATTTTAAACGCTCTCGAGTTGACTTTAATTTTCGGGTTTTCCGTCAAGACGAAACCGTCGCCTTTTTTGGTGACTTTTGAACCGTCGAGTTTCGTCGCGATTGCGTTTTGAGCTTCTTTTGATCCAGCAGAGACGTATTCGCCGGATTTCTCGTCCACGAAAGCGGTGTATTCGACTTCACCTAATATCATACCTTGCGAGACCAATTTCTGGAACGGTTCTTTCGTCGAAACGACGCCGATGTCGTACAGAACTTTGTGCCAAAATCGAGCGTATAACAAATGCAACACCGCGTGTTCGGCGCCGCCGACGTATAAATCCACCGGCATCCAATACTTTTCTAAAGATTTGTCTATCAATGCGTTTTCGTTCGTGGGATCAATAAATCGTAAATAATACCAACACGATCCAGCCCATTGCGGCATGGTATTCGTTTCTCTCGTCGCCGATTTCTCCGGGTGCCCGGGAACGGTCGTTTTCACCCAATCCGTGACGTTCGCCAACGGACCTTCGCCTGAACCGGACGGTTTAAAGTTGTCCGTTTGTGGCAATATCAAAGGTAAATCGCTTTCGGAAATTGGAATGGCCACGTCCGGATTTTCGTCGTCGTACACGACTGGAAACGGTTCGCCCCAATATCTTTGCCTCGCGAAGAGCCAATCTCTCAACTTGTAGTTGATTTTTCTTTCGCCCATGTTGTCGTCGCCGAGTTTTTTGATGATGACATCCGCGCACTGCGTGATGTCCATTCCATCACACTCGCGAGAGTTCATCATTTTACCGGTTCCTGAGTACGCCTCTTTGTCGAAATCGTGCTCTTTGCTCGGTTGAACGACTGGTACGATGGGTAAATCAAAAGTCTTTGCAAACTCGAAATCTCGCTGATCGTGCGCCGGGACCGCCATGATACTTCCGGTACCGTAAGACCCCAAGACGTAATCAGCGACCCAAATGGGCACGTTCTTCTCCCCAGTCAACGGATGCGTCGCGTACGTGCCTAAAAAGACACCACTTTTCGTCTTTTGTAATTCAGTTCGTTCCAAATCCGATTTGTTCGCCGCATCTTTAACGTATTTTTGGACGACGTCTTTATTTTCCGCAGTCGTCAGCTGGTCCAACATCGGATGCTCCGGTGCGACGACTAAATATGTCGCACCGTACAGCGTATCCGGTCTCGTCGTATACACCTCCAAAAACGAGGAATCATTTTCCGAGACGGAAAATTTCAACTGCGCGCCTTCGCTTCTCCCGATCCAGTTGCGTTGCATTTCCTTGATGGACTCTGGCCAATCTAAATCGTCCAAATCTTCCAACAATCGATCGGCGAACTTTGTGATTTTTAACATCCACTGTTTCATTGGTTTACGAATGACTGGGTGATTACCTCGTTCGGATAATCCATCGATGACTTCCTCGTTCGCTAAAACCGTTCCCAACGCCGGGCACCAATTCACCGGAACTTCCGCTTGATACGCCAAGCCTTGCTTCATCAGCTGAATAAATATCCACTGCGTCCATTTATAATACGTAGAATCGCACGTGGCTACCTCGCGATCCCAATCGTAACTAAAGCCTAACGATTGCAGCTGCTCTCGAAATCTGTTCACGTTCTTCGCCGTCGTCTCTTTCGGATGCGTCCCAGTTTCGATGGCGTATTGCTCCGCGGGTAAACCAAACGCGTCCCATCCCATCGGGTGCAACACGTTGTACCCTTTCATCCGTTTATATCTCGCCATAATATCCGTGGCCGTGTACCCTTCCGGGTGTCCAACGTGTAA
>JACLAB010014873.1_pt1 | contig 17598 bp, 7 predicted proteins | sample 8027921 | NCBI WGS metagenome assembly JACLAB01 (sample SAMN15725117, study PRJNA655200) | protist metagenome | isolation source: fluorescence activated cell sorting (FACS) single amplified genomes of... | place: USA: West Boothbay Harbor, Gulf of Maine | collected 2000-07-19 | reverse complement strand
CACGTTTTGGCGTTTCAAAAACAGTTTCACCTCCTCTAACTGTGCGATCGTGACCAGCGCGTATTCCTTCACCTCTTCCAAGTGCTCTTCGAAGAAGTCCAAGGACGGGTGTATTCGGTTGGCGATTTCCACGGAAAGCATTCGCGCGTGTTGAGATACCGCGTCGTCTTTATTCTCAAAATCGTCGTTCTCAAAGTCATATTTGTCGTCTGGAAAAGGAGACATAATAAGCGCGGCTTTGAGTAATGAAGTAAACGCGACACAAATTTTGTAACGAACACAACAACTGAGAAAGAATACCTCTGTGTACTAAAATAATGAACGACGAATCACAAGAAGAAGAAGAGTACGATTCCGAGACAACAGACGACGAGACCTACGACGGGGAAGGAGACGAAGACCGTCTCTCCGACGATCAGTTCGTGAACGAATCCTCCGACGAAGGCGTCGGAGGCATAGAAAACGATTACGATTCGGACGGGAATTTAATCGATGATGATGATGATGATGATGATTACGACGAAGATGACGACGCGATGATGGGTCACGCGGGAGGACAAGGATTTCACCCTTTGTTACACGCGCACCCGATGTTTCAGCAGGCGTTGTTACACTCGCTCGCGCAAGAAGAAGAAAATACCGGAGAGGTGCCTCACCCCAACGCGGTGGCGCAAATAATACAGGATATGCAACAGCACTTTCTCCAACATCATCAGCATCAGCATCACGATATTGGGGAAGGAAGCGAGTTTGAGGATCAGTACGATATGATGATGTTTAATGGTGGAGGAGGAGGCGCGTATTCGACGAGCGGTTCGTCGTTCGTCTCGTCGGAGGAGGAGGACGACTCGTTTTTCCGCGACACGGAGGACGAGGAGTCCGCGGAGTCTGAGTCTGAGTCGTCTTCGGAGGAAGAGGAGGAAGGAAAGCGAGAAGGAAGAGACGCTGCTGAACGACGCGAACACCCGCACTCGTCGAGGATTTCGGAAAGAATCAGAGTGAGAGACGAATTGGAGGAGGACGCGACGAGGAGAACGGGAAGGAGCGGCGGCGCGCGAGGTGAAAACAACAACACGAGGAAAAGGAAGAACGAGATGGTAGAAGAGGAGAAAATAAAAGTGGACGGGGAAGACGACGACGAGGACGACGACGACGATGAGGAAGAGGACAGGGATTTTGATCCGGACGAGAGCGAAACTTCTTCTTCCGGGCCGAGCGTCGTGGAAGACGACGGCGACGACGCGGAGGGTAAAACTAAAAATAACAAGCTCAAACACCACAACTACGACACGTTAACCTACGACCACGACCATCTAAAGTACACCGAAAAGCATGGATGCAGAATAGTGCGAAGGGTCGTGGATACGCTCATGGCAGGCGGTAAAATTGCAACCGCAATGGTGCATAAGCAAGGCGCAGACGCGGTCTGTCCAATGCCTATGAGTTGCGCGGATCCGGATCTGAAATCCAACGCCTTGCCGTACGCCAGCGAGGTGTTGTTGTTGGGCACGAATAAAGTAAGAGCGTTGAAAGCCATCGGGGATAAGAAAAGATGCACGAAAACCGCTTTAGATGAAACGGGTAAGTTACCGTTTAAGATTTACAGCGCATCGGTCTGTCCGGAGATGAAAATGATTGCCATTTGCGGCGTCCACGATCACGGCACGAGAGGCGGATTATCTGAAGGGTCCGCAAACGTCGCCATATTTTCCCTCAACCCAGAAGATACAAGATATGGCAATAGTATCCTCCCCGACGGTCCGCGAAGTGCTCAGCCGCAAGAGCGGTTCAAGTTCCTCGGGATTGAAAATATCGGGTTTCCCCACGACGAAAGAATAACCCACGATGGACGATTAATCGATCCCGTGTTAGATTCAAATTCCTCCGAGGTTGCCGAACAGGCGAATTGCATTCGTTGGGGCACGCACACGAGATTAAAAGAGGAATACATAGAAGAATACGAAAAGAGGAAAGCGAAAGCCTTGACGAAAGAGAGTAAGAAGGCAAAGAGAAATCAACCGTCGGCCTCGTCCTCGTTCGACGAAGCGCAATTTAGAAAAGAGTACATCGAAGAAGCGAAGAACCATTTCGAGACGAAACGCGTGTTACTTTTATCCAGTAACGATGGTCACGTTTACATCTTAGCAGTTGAAAAATTCGACGCGAAGACGCTAATGGAAAAGGCCGAAAAGAAAGAGAAGCGCCTCGATCAACTCAACGCGATTGATGGTTCAGGGTTTAGTAGTCTGTCCAGATTAGAGCTGTTCAGACTAAATGAGACGCACAAGATTATAAAATTGGACGCAATTTTTGTAGGCGCACCAGTGAACTGCGCTGTATCGCACCCGAGCGGGAAATATTTAGCCGTCGCCACGGATTCGACGATTATCCCAGTCATCGGAAACGAAATTTTTGGCTACTCGTCGTCGTTCGATTCGATCAAGGAGACGATTGATAGTTTAATGGGGTGCGAGCTCGTCCACGGATTTGAGCTATCGTTCAAAAGAGGACAAAAAGTGGTCGGGTTCGAAAATGTAACTCATACCTACGACAACGGATCTTGGCTGGATCAAAATAATGCGACGTCTTGGAGAGAACGTAGCGGTGACGACGAATTCCGTTTAAACAGAATGGACGTGGTGACAAATCCATTCTCGGAACTGGCGTATCATCACACGCCGCTCGTGTTCAGACCCGAGGATTTATCGGAAACCGGACAGAACAATATCCCGATATTTAATCAGGAAGGCTTGAAAAACTGGCCCGCTAATGCTCTCCTCAGAACGTCGTGTCAATATTTAGCGTTCTCCCCAAACGGTAAGTATCTCGCCGCGACATCGGATAATCGGAAAAGTTTATCCGTTTGGCGGGTCGAACAACCTTCAGACGTTTTTGAATTAGAATGCTTCGATTATCCGACGGAAACGAGACCGTTTCGAGTCATGCACGCGCTCATGATCAATCCGCTTGTGAAGTTTAACGGCTTTCACTTGCCTTTGTTGCCTCTAGCGTTTGCGCCATCCAACGATGATATCTTGATGGTTGCGGAACGAGGAAATAAACAGTTTGGCACTTCCGGCGCGCACGTCATCGACTTGTCAAAGTTCGAAAAGTTTGGCGGCTACATCCACGGCAGACGGAAGGCTTTTGAGCAGAACGTGAGAGAAACAATTGAGAAGAACGCCGGTAAGGACATCCACGAATGCCGAGCTTTCTACAAATCAAACGGTGAAAAGCTTCTGAACAGCGTCGAGCCGGATCCGAATTGGTATCGTCAACTGTACGAGCGAGTAGTTGTTACCACCTTTCACAAGCCTTTAAGTGTTTACCCTAGAATACCTGTGGCTGCACCATTGAATTCAATGAAGCTGAAACCAAACTGGACGCTCGGTTTGAGCATTTACGAACCTTACGAACGAAAAGAGCTTGACCACAACAAAAACATGAGTCGAAAACTGTTGCCGATAGATTGGACATCTCAAACGCGCTTGATGTTTTACGAAATTGCCATCCCAAACTCAACGTTCATTGGGATGAAAAACTGCAGCGAAGGTTCCGTGATAGGAGTGGATCAAATTGACATCATGCACGTCAACTTTGGTCCCGATGCTGGCCATGCTTGTGGATCTTCCCTGGACGATCCCGCGCAAAACTATTTCAATTTGAAGAGTTGCATGCAAACCATCTCGGAACCGTTCGAGAGAAACTACATCACCGGACTTTCTGCCGTCGGTCCACCTCCAGGGTCGACTTTCAACAACACGTATCCAGACATCTTTTATGTCACTACACCGACGACGTTGGAGATCTTTCGATTCGAACGCGGGTGGTCTCCGATGACTGTCTTTCGCAGTTCCAATCGACGGTTGAAATTCTATTCCGGTCGCACGCGCAAAATGCAATGGCACAACTCCATGTTCTCCACGGACTTTCGAGACGCGGCGTTGACGCTGCTGTTATGCGCTCACAGAATTCAGAAAACAAATGCGAATAAGAAACGTCGGCCGAGAGAGGAGACGACTTTAGGCGACTTGACGAACGATTGCGTGTTGAAGATTATCGAAAAGTTGGCTTTGCCAGCGAGCGATTGGATCGATCGAGACCACGATATGTACGTGGAAGCAGAAACGATAGTGTTGTCAGACGGAAAAGGCGAAGCGGAGAAGATAGATTTATACTAAAACCTGTGAAAGAACAGGAAAAGAGAGAGAGACCAACACAATTTTGTAATACACGCATCAAATCACATTTGTGAACGTAACCACGCCAATCGCACCAACCGCGACGATGTACGTGAGAACAAACATCCAAGCTAGCATTAATTCTGCCGAAGAGGAAACTCCGTCGCTCTTATTGACTACCATTTTCATCGACACTCTCGCGACAAGGTAATAGATCATCGCCGCGCCTATAGCGGCAAAGAATGCCGCGTTCATCGTTTGATTTCGAGGCACCTCCATGTTGTAATCGCCCCTTTTGTAAAACGGTAAAACTAAACAGAAAGGCATGCCAATGTTGAACAAGGTATCAAAGAGCGCGACGCGGAATATTGCGTCGCTCCCGGGCGTTGTGGCGGTTTCTTTCGCTTCGATTGCGTCTAAAAAATACGAGCCGTGCACGTCCGCGCTTTGCGAAAGCAAGAACGAGAGCACGACGCTTCCAATGAAACTCTCAAACGACCCTTTACTGATGTTGTTCTTGTTGATTAGTTCACCATTACCACCACCACCGCCAAAAATCGACGGAATTTGCTCGTTGTACTCTTGAACGTAGATGTTGCACAAGTGCGTGACAAACTCAACCGCGGCGTACGACAAAATAGCGAGCCACGTCGTTCCGCACGCGATCGACAACACTCTTCGCTTGCACTTTTTTCGCTCAATTTTGACACATATGTCCGTCACGGAATCGTAGGAGGAGTCAGAGAGCCAATCGGAATTGCTGTCGTCGCCGTCGTCGAAGTAAAAACTTGGTAGCGCATTTGTTGTATTATTATCGTTCTCGGTTTTGATGTTGCTCATTTCGTTGGCGCGTAACTTGCGCTCCGGACAGGACGGAATAGTCAAATTGAAGAGAAACACCCACGGTTTCGAGAGTGCGCGTTCGATTTTCAACAATTTCTTTTTCGCGAACGAGAGCTCGACAAAAGAGCTTCTCGGTGGAGGTAATATTGGCTCTTCTTTCTCTTCGCGTCTGACTTCCTGTTCGTTACGCATTACCTCGTCCTCGTCGTTCTCGTCGTCGTCGACGACGACGACTTTCGGAGTGTTGACTTCTGCTTTTTCTGCATCTCTCGCTTCCTCCTCCTCCTCCTCCTCCTCCTCCTTCTTCTTCTCTCTTTCTTCGTCTTCATGTTCTTCGTGTTCTTCTTTTTGCTCTCTTTCTTCGATATCGTTCACGATCGATATTGATGCCTTCTTCGACGGCGGCGAGGATACTCGAACGGCATCGTTTTCTCCTCTCTCGGCGACGAGTATCGGCGGCGGAGGTTCTAAGGAAACCGAGGACGAGGCAATTCTCATCGTCTCGGTCGACCTGGGAGGAAAAGCGGGAGTGCAAACGCCTTTCGATGACGCGGGTATCGCGACCGAGGAGAAGGAGGAGGACGACGACGAAGATAATGACGAAGGTGCCTCCGCGTTACCCAACTTGCCTTTTTTCACCGACGACGTTTTCTTTTCGTTCTTTTCCTTCTTCTTCTGTTCACACTCCGCTCGCTTTTCTTCTCTACCTTTCTTCCATCGAATGTGATACGTGCCAAAGAGGACCCAAATCCGGCGAAAGACGACGTAAGTGGCGTAGATTTCACCCATCCACACGCCGCATCGCCATCCGAGTGAGTAGACGTTCGTATTCTTCGCGAGAACGAACCGAGTGATATCATCGTCTTCGGCGGCGGTGGCGGTGGCATTCGCGCTGTTCACTTCGTCGTCATCAATAATAAACATCGCGTCTCTGGCGACAAAGAGCGCGAGCGCGAGCATGGCGAAAACGTAAAAGCAAAAATCTCTCGTCAAATTCGACATCGAATACTGCGACGATACGGATTCCGAGGACCACAACAACACCACTTTGCCTTTATCGACATCGTCGTCGTCGCCGCCGCCGCCGCCGCTGCTGCTCCTACTCTTTTTCTTCGTTTCCCTTTCTTTTCTCTTCTTCAAAAGCATCATCGCGGGGACGATGGTAAAGTTGTACAATCCGATGCCGAAAACCATCGAAACGCCTACGTACGGATACCCTCGAAACGTCGAAGGATTCGCAAAGGAAAACAAAACCGAAAAGAATAAAATCAAGGACACACGAGAGCAGCTGTTCGCTTTCTCGTGCGGTAAATACTGCTCTTCCTCGTATTTTTGCACGTCTATCTCTTGTTCTGGTCCGTCGAAAATCCACGAATCGTTGACTTTTCTCGGCAACCAAAACGTCAAATCGAACGCGACGGCGTCCAAGGCTTTTTTTAGAAACGCGTCGTTTTCTTTCTGACCGCCGCTTCCACAAAGAACGCGGAAACCGAGAAGTGTGTACACGAGTGCGAGGAGATAGAGCAACCATCCACAGTGTTTTGCAATCCACTCCGGGTAAGACGGAAGCGTAACATCACCGTCGTCGTCGTCCATGATGCCCATCATCGCTCTTCTTCCGTGGACGACGTTGCCGTCTTGGTCTATTTTTCGACCAAACTCATCGACGCCGGTGTGCCTTTTCGACCTTTGATCTCGCAACGCGCTCTTCCCAATCGTCACGGCGAGTAATATCAAGACAATCACGCACGCGAGACAGACGCACTGCTTGCACGAGACGCAATTGAAAAACATTTCCATCCACGTCGGTTTCGATTTTTGACCACCCCGACCCCGGCGTCGTCTATAAATAGAATCGTCGTCGTCTGAATCGTCGCAGAAGTAACCAACGTCTCGGTCATCCTCCTCTTTTTCCTCGGCGTCAAAATTCTTCCCCGTTTTGCCATCTTGGACGTCGTCGTCGTTTTGAGTACCTCCTTCTCCGCCTCCTCTTGGACAGGATGAGATCGACGACGACGACGCCTTTACTCCCATCGCGTGCAAAAAATGAAGAATTTCATTTTTTTTTTTCGTTCAATTCAACACTTCGAGACGACGACGACGATACATGTTTTAATAGTATCTCTCGTCATCATCATCATCATCATCTCAAACGAACGGGTTCACGAACTGTCTTTTCAACTTTCCGGTCTCTTCGCACCTGAAATGTTTCGCCACGACCGTCACGCGGTCGTCTACGATGTATTTCTTCGTCGTATCATCGCGAGTATTCGGAGTCTTCGTAGGAGTATCGTCTTCGCGCGGTTTCAACGTCTCGACGAAAACGCACGCGGTATTTTCCTTCACGCGTAAAGGCACTCGCTCGAGTATTTTTTGCATCTCGCGAGCATCCACGGACAGCGTAATACCATTGTCGTTGTTTCCTTTTTGCTCGCACGTAAACCGTTCTTCCTTGAGCGTAAACACCATCGTTTTTAGTACTTCTTCTTCGTCTTTGTCTTCTTCGTTGTTATCATCATTCTCTTTGTCGTTCGTTCTACCGAGTCGCGAGCGAACGAGCGCGTTCGAAATATCGAACGCGTACGACAGTCGCACGACGAATTCTTCTTCCTCCTCTTTCTCATCTTCATCTTCTTCTACTGATGATGATGATGATGGTGTTCCCGTCCTGTCTGTGACGAACGCGTCGTCGACATCATCATCGCGCGATGATGATGATTTTGAGAAAACGCACACCCCGAGGGAAACCTCGAATCCAGATTCCAAAAACGCTCCTTCTGATGATGATGACGATGTTTCCTCTTCAAATATTTTCAGAGACGCGATAGAAATTCGTCTTCTTTTTCTTCTTCTTCTTCTTCTCATCGTTTACGTCGTCGTCAAAGGAGAATACGTGTGTTGTGTAGATGTGTGTGTGTAAAAGAAAAAGAGAATATGTACGAGAGAGAAAGTGGCGAGAGAAAAGTCAGTTGGTCAGTTGGTCAGTTGGTCAGTTGGTGGAGCGCTCCTCCCTTTTTTGGGTTTTTTTGGTTCCCTCTTTTGCCCCAAAAGTTTTTTTTTTAAATCAGTTGTTTCTTTTTCGCTCGTCGTTTGTGTCTTTTTCGCGTCGTTCGATGTTTTCGTGAGTCGTTGCACGTCGCGTCGAAAAGAAACTTGGGTTCACCAACGTTTTTAAAGTACTCAAAAAAAGGAGTTGTGTGGATAGAAAAAAGTGCCTCAAACGCAGAGAAGCAAACGCAACGCACTCAAGAGCTTTTAAGCAGCGAGAGCAACACATCAAAGGGTGGTGAAGAACAACGACAAAAACGAATAAACGCTCGCTCTCTCTCTCTCTCTCTTCTTTTTCATCGTTTTGTCGTTTCGCTCAATCTTTTAGACGACGACGACGCGTTCTTTTCTTTTCGCATTCCAAAGACACGACGACGACAACGACTTTTAGTGTCGGGTGAAACACAACGACGACGACACCACGGAAGAGGAGTCACACTCAAACGCACGCAAAAACGTAAAGAGAGAGAGAGAGAGAGTAAACCAAGAACGACGACTTTATACTCGCAACAACACTTTTCGCTCTGAGCACAAGTACTGCTGTTATGGATATCCAACCGTGGTCGCTCCACCAGTTGGATCAGTTGGACGAGGATAAAGACTCGTCGACGGTTTTAGGGATAATCGAACGCGCGCAACGCGAGCGAGACATTTTAAATAGTATCGAAGGAGGAAGGGCGAATCAAAACAATAATACCGGTGGGGGGACTTTCACGACGTTAACGACGACGACGACGCAACAGTTTCGACGGACGTCGTTCTTACCGAAAATTACGTACGCGAGGTGCGTGAGAGGCGGAGGGCGATACACGAAGAACGTGAGGAGGTTCGGGTCGTTCGATAACTTGTTAGTCCCGAACCCGGAGGACGACGGGCTGTCCTCGTCGATTAGTTTGAACGAATTAGCACAAAATAATAACGGAGGAGGAGGGTTGCGAAGGTCTGCCTCGAATCAAGATATCAGCATGAATACGTTTAACAATAATAACAACGCCAAAGGCGATTCGGATTCAGAGTACGGAGAAGTGACGACGAGCGCTTTCAATGCCGCCGCCACGGGAGCGCCCGATGATCAACAAAGAGACGACGGCGGTGGCGGACCGCCCGTATTCAAAACAACAACAACGACAACAGCGAATAGAATCAACAATTATAACGCGTCAGCCACGAAATCGAATTCCGGCGCGTCTGGGAACGGGACAGGGTACGTTCAAGACGCCTCGGATTTTGACCGGGTTTTAATTGAAGCGTGGGAAGATCGGTTTGCGGGAGGGTTATTTCGATACGACGTCACCGCCGTACTCACGCGACTCATCGAAGGCCCGTCTCGATATGTCGCGCAATACAACGAAGGGAGAGCGACGAAGAAACGACAAACGGAGTTCAAAATGGATCTCGTGTGTCAAGAATTCGATGGGAAAAAGTTCAATTTTACCAAAGCCGATCAAAAAGAAGTGCTGTTTACTTTTGAGGAACAAGACGAAGACGAGGAAGAAAACGAGAACGAGGAACCGGGACGAACGGAGTTTATCGAGCGAGGCGAAATCAGTAAATCGCCAAATTTAGTCCTGATCAACGTCTCTCCGATCGAGTACGGACACGTTTTGTTGTGCCCCAGAGTCTCCGAGATGCTTCCGCAACAGATTTTCGCGGATGCTTTGATTCCTCCTCTGCGAATGTGCGCGGAGAGTAAAAATCCGTACTTTCGAGTCGGATATAACTCTTTAGGTGCGTATGCAACCATCAACCACCTCCATTTCCAAGCGTACTATTTGATGGAGGCCTTCCCGATCGAACGCGCGTTATCCAAACCGTTCGCCGAGGATGTGTTCAAAAACCCAAAACGACCGATGGGTAAACAAGTCCACGCGGAGTGTTTACGCGTGTACGATTACCCGGTGAGATGCATCGTCTTTGAACTCGGAAGTAAAGGCTTCGTGGATTTAGCGAAGTGGATCGGAAGAGCCTGCAGTCGTTTGCAGAAGAGAAACATCCCGTTTAATTTGTTAATGACCGATCACGGCGCGAGAGTGTTTTTAATTCCGCAAATCTTCTCGCACAAGATTGCGCAAAACAAAATTCCAGAATGGATCGTTGATACTGGAATTAACCCGGCGGTGTTTGAAATCTCCGGACACATGCTCTTCAAACGCGAGGAAGATTACGAAATCTGCTCCGAGGCGATGGCGTCGGAAATATTAGCGAGCGCGAGTATTGAAGAGGATGAATTTTGCGATTTAATGCGAGAGGTTTTAGATCGCGAGAGAAACGAGGAAGGAGAAGAAGAAAGCAACGAAGATGGCGACGACAACAACGAAAACAAAAACAAGGCGCGGAGGAGCGAAGAGGAAGGGAGTGCGCAGATGACGGTGAAACTGTAAAACAGACAGTATAATATATGAATACTACTAGGTACCTTTGTTGTAATTTTGAACCATCGTGTTATACTACTAACTATGTTAAAACCAATTTTGAATCTCGCGTTTGATTAAATTAAAAGAACAGAAAACGGTTACGTTTCTTTCTTTGCTTCACGTCGTACCCGACGGCTTCGTTGACGTTCTTAAAACCTTCCCTCTTCAACGCTTCGTATAGCTCTCTTTTTACTTTCGGAATCAACGCCGGTCCGGCGTACGCAAACGACGTGTACAATTGCACCAAACTTGCGCCGGCTTTGATCTTCTTCAAAGCGTCTTCACCGGTAAACACGCCGCCGCACCCGACCAACGGAATCGAACCGTCGGTTAATTCGTAAAATCGACGCAACACCTCCGTCGATTTCTCAAACACCGGTTTTCCACTCAAACCGCCGATTTCCTTACCGTTTTCGTGTTGTTGCACCCGCTCGTTCCTTTCAATCGTCGTGTTGGAGATGATGACGCCGTCGATTTTAGCTTTCTTTACCGCTTTCGCGATTTCTTTCAATCCTTTCTCGTCCACGTCCGGAGCGATTTTGACCAACACCGGCAAAGATTTTTTCTTCTCCTCTTTCACCAACAACCGATCGCGAGCGTTCACGACGTCTCGTAAAATCTTCACCAAAGACGAACCTTTCTGCAAATCTCTCAACCCGGGCGTGTTTGGAGAGCTAACGTTGATGACGAGATAATCCGCAAATGGACCTAACTCTGTGGCGCCCAACGCGTAACTCTTCGCCGCTTCCGATTCCGGCGTCGTTTTGTTCTTACCAAGATTGACGCCAATCGGTGCTATAACATTTGTCGTCGTCGTCGTCGTCGATTCTTCTTTCTCTTCTGTTTTGTTATCTACTACTGTCGCTGCTACTCTATTCTTTTCTTTCTTTAACCTTTCTTTCGCTCGTTCTATGCCTTCGCTGTTAAATCCGTATCGATTAATCACCGCGTCCAACTCTCTCAATCGAAAGACTCTCGGTTTCGGATTTCCATCCTGAGGCTGCGGCGTCACCGAGCCGATTTCCACGAATCCAAACCCAATCTCGCGCATTCCTTGGATAGTTTTCGCGTCTTTATCGAAACCAGCGGCTAAGCCAATCGGGTTTGGAAACGTCATCAAACCATCGTTGAAAACATTCGTCACTCTCAACATCTCTCGCATTTCCGCGTACTCCCCCGACGCGTCTGCGTTATTTCTATCGTTATCTCGCTCTCGTCGTTCGATTGGATACAATCCGTTCGCGAACAACGAGACTCCTAAATTATGCGCGGATTCCGCGTCCATCAAACGACTAAAAACCGGCGCCAAAAACTCAAACGTCTTGAACTCGACGTCCGAGGCTAACGGCGAGTCCGCCGCGCGGAGCGACCCGTACCCGATGGACGCGAACAAGGACAACGCGCCAATCGTTTTCAGCAGAGAAGAAGAAGAAGAAGAAGATTGATTCGTAGGAGCAGGAGTAGGACTTTTGGATGCTGATGCTGATGCTGATGCTGATGACATTATTGGCGTTTTCGTCGTCTTTTGCGCAAAACCATTTTCACCAGCAGCAGCAGCAGGAGAAGAAGAAGAAGAAGATACATTTTGAGGCGGCGACGTAGTCCTCGCGGGCGCAGCAGGAGTCGGCGAAGACGACGACGATTCAGACGACGGGTTTATCGTGCTTCTCTTCAAACTCTTCCCGTGTTTATTCATCTTCTTTCCTCCTTTTCCTCCACCGGCAAAACTTCTCCTCTGATGACGACGATGAAACATCATCGTCTCTCCTTTCCCGTTCACGTTCACACCGGTGAAAAAGAAATCTTTTCTTTCGACTCTTTCTGCCAAAACTCTTCGAAAACGCAAAAAAGACTTCCCCGCCGTTCGCGACGACATGTCGTCGCGATCGATGATTTTCGCAGGAGTAGCAGCGTGCGCTCGAGCAGAGTTTCTTCTTCTTCTTCTTCTTCTTCTTCTTCTTCTTCTTCTTCTTGCTTGCTTGCGGGTAAAAATGAATGAATGCGCAACGAGTGGTTTTTCTTTTTTTTCAAATTTGAAAATTTTGACGCAGAAAATCAAATCAAAACGCATCCGCCAGCAGAAATTTGCCAGCAGAAAAGGCTTTAATAACCTATGTACGAATAATAGAGCATCACTTCAAAATAAAACGTAACTGTATACCACTTACTCGTATACAAACGACTACTTGAAACGCAAAAAAAACGACGGTAAAAAGAAGGATCTTTTTCATCAGCAGCGTTCCTCTCTCTCTGCCGTATCGTTCTATTCATCGTCGAGAGAGTTGGAAGTCTCGAGAGATCTGCGTTCGGCTGCTAAAACACAAATGTAAGTAAAGAGAGAATTTCATCTTTGTTTTTCCGTACTTTTCTTCAGTCGAAATTACCCGACCTTCTTTTTACACAGGCCAGAGCGAAAGACGAGACGTTCTTCTTCTTCTCTCTTTCGCGCCGTTTCTCTCTGAATCTTTCTCTCTCTGAATCGATCTCTCTCTCTCTCTCTCTCTTGTGCGTGTGCGATGTACACGCGAAGCCCGACGTCAAACGATACGATTTTCGCCTCTTCAAGCATCAAACCAAAACTTACCGTTTACCGTTTTTTTCTTCTCTTCAAAAAGAAAACAACGACGAAAAAGAGGAAAAAATTAAAATCAGAGTTTTCCGCCAAAAACAAAATAATAAAACAAAAACAAAAACAAAAACGCCTTTTAACGGGAGGAGGAGCGCGGAGGCAGAGACGGGAGGAGCGAAAAAGTCGACGACGATGACGATAACGTGGAAATCGTCGGCAACGATTTCGACGACGATTTCGACGACCGCGCCAGGGAGGAGGTGCACGAGAAAGAAGCGGAAACTACCGCGCAGTCGAGACGCGGGGCTTCTTTGTTCGCGTAAAGCACCGGCTTTCTTTCTTCTCTTCTTCTTCTTCTTCTTCTTCTTCATTTTCTTCTCCGCGTGCGCGTTGGTGCGAGCGGAGGAGGTTCAGGAAGGAGAGGAGGTACAGGAACAAGCGGTACAGGAACAAGCGCAAACCAACGAGCGCGCTGGGTTAGGCGGGATCCAACGCGGTAAGTATAGAACTGAATACGCGGACGGAGTTTTTAACGTAAGGACTTCCGGAAAGAGAGGTCGAGAGTTGCAAATCAACACGCACCTGGTGAGAACGAGCGCAGATTTTGAGTTTTGGAAGGACGTGCAGTGTCGCGAGAAATTGTTCGTGCTTGAGAGCGACAAACCCATCGATGTGGGCAAAACTATCACGGAAACAAAGACCGCTCAAGAAGAATTAAAGACGGAAATTGTAAATCTCAGAGCAGAAGTCGCGAGTTACAAAAAAGACAACGACGAGCTTCGCGCGCTTTTTGCAGACATGAATGTAAAAATGAATACGTTTTTTCAACCTCCTTCGCCGCCGCCGCCTTCGCCGCCGCCGCCGCCGAATCCACCACCGAGTCCACCTCCGAGTCCACCCCCAAATCCGCCTCCGAGTCCGTCGCCGCCGCCGCCGCCGCCGCCAAAAGAGCCGTCCCCGCCGCCTGCAAACTTCCCGCCTTCTCCACCACCGTCGCCCGCTGCTGTTATCGACATCAACGGCAAAGAGTTGTTGCAAGACTCAACCGGGTGGATTTTGTTACTCGCGTATAAGCACGTCGGCGGCGAGAATGAAGCGCTCGTATCGGGAACGCCACCGATGTCGCCGTACGAAGGGTATTCGCACGCGTGGTTGAACGATTTGTCGTTAACGGCAAACGACGTTGATTCTGTTCGATTTTTTTGCACGAGCTCGAATCACAATCGCGTCGTGCATTTCTCGGTCACGAACGATTGGATTAAATCAGCCATCGTGAGTGGTTCCGGCTCCGGAAACTTAATTTCCTATTGGACGCGCGAGACGATCAAGTTTAGCGACCACACGGGATATTTGCCAGATCAGACTGATTCCACAGATAGTGCGACAGATTTAGTGGCGGAAACGCCATTCTACAAGTCAGATTTCTATCATTGGGGCATCGGCGCGAGCGGTTCGCGTTGGGAGTGCGACGACGCACCGTACAAAACGGGAAACGCGTACGCGGCTACAACTAATCATCAAATTTGGTTCAAGATGCGCTACGCCATCCCCGATGATGCGAGCTTTTTTACTTTCATAAACGAGTGTCTAGAGGAAGCGCCGGTTGATGGTGAGTGCGTGTCGTGGGCGTCGACGAAAAATTACGGCACCATGCGTTATTGGAACACGAGTTTAGTGACGGATATGAGCGGCTACGATGTGAATGCATACCGTGGTTTCGCGACTAAAACATTGTTCAACGCTGACATATCGAGATGGGATACTTCAATGGTGACAAGCATGGAAAAGATGTTTTACCAAGCTTCTCGGTTTAATCAACCTATAAGCGATTGGGACGTGTCGAAAGTAAGGAATATGGAATGGATGTTCTTTCAAGCTTCCGAGTATGATCAAAATATGGACAAATGGGATGTATCTGAAGTAACGAGCATGTTTAATATGTTTTCTCAGGCCATTGCATACAGCAAAGATTTGACAGAATGGGACACATCAAAAGTGACCGATATGGAATACATGTTCAGCGGCGCGACGGCGTTTCAAAAAAAGTTCGCGTGCGCGAGCGCAACAAATGGTCCCCCAGACTCGTGTGTTCTAATCACAAAGCCGATACCAAACAACTTGTGGCACACGTTCGTTGAGGAGTGTTTGGCAGAAGACAACGCCGAAGTAACTGGCGAGTGCACCGGGTGGGAAAAAGCAAACGCGTACGGCACGATGCCAAACTGGGATACGAGTTTAGTGACGGATATGAGCGGCTCGGATGATTATTTCGGGTTCGGAGGAGAGTCTTCGTTTTCACGCTTCAACGGCGATATTTCTAAATGGAACACTTCGCAAGTGACGAGCATGCGCGCTATGTTTTATAAAGGGTTCGACTTTAATCAAGACGTTGGAAGTTGGGACGTGTCGCAGGTCACGGACATGTATCAAATGTTTCATTCTGCCTCTGCGTTTAATAAAAACATCGCAAACTGGGACGTTTCAGGAGTAACGAACATGGCGAACATGTTTTACGCTGCTTCTGCGTTTAATCGAGACATTTCTTCGTGGACGGGGACGGCGGCGACGACGACGCAAGATGATGTATTCAACTCGGCGACTGCGTTTCAAGCCAGGTTTTCGTGCGCGTCGGCGACTGACGGTCCCGTAAACTCGTGCGTCGGGGGCGACCCAATTCCGGACGCCAGTTGGCACGCGTTTGTCGCTCAGTGTCTAAGTGAGCACACTCACGGAGATTGTAAAACGTGGGCTTCGAAGAACAATTATCGAACGATGCCCAACTGGAACACGAGTTTGGTGACGGATATGAACGGATCGGTCAACAATCAAGGCTTCGGGACGGACTACCGGGGCTGGTATAGTGGGGGGGACAGACGATTTTTCAACGGTGATATTTCCGATTGGGACACTTCGCAAGTAACAAAGATGTACCAAATGTTTCGAGGTTGTATATCGTTTAATGGAGACATTGGAAATTGGAACACGTCGCAAGTGACTGATATGAGACTCATGTTTCATTACTCGTATGCTTTCAACCAAAATATTGGAAATTGGGACACGTCCAAAGTAACCAGCTTGGATAGAATGTTTTATCTCGCGAAAGTGTTCGACCAACCGATCGGGACCTGGGATACGTCGCAGGTGACGAACATGTACCAAATCTTCCGTCACGCGTATACGTTTAATCAGCCGATTGGAAACTGGAACACGTCGTCGGTGACGTCTATGCAAGAAATGTTTTACGAAGATTACGCGTTTAATCAAAACATCAGTGGTTGGGACACGTCGCAAGTCACCAGTTTTTCCAACATTTTTGCTTACGCGAAAGCGTTTCAGGCGAAATACACGTGCACAAATTCTGCGAAGCTTTCTGTCGATCCGTCGACGTGCACGACCGTCGACCCCGATTGGACCGAGCAGTGGTACGAGACTGTGACTCCTATCCCTGGCGACGGGTGGCATTATGCAGTCGCCATGTGTTTAGCTGAAAATACGCACGGCGCGTGCACGACTTGGGGATCAAAAACCAATCACGGCGTCATATCCGACTGGAACACGAGTTTGGTGACGGATATGAGCGGATCGGTCAACAATCAAGGCTTCGGGACGGACTACCGGGGCTGGTATAGTGGGGGGGACAGACGATATTTCAACGGCGATATTTCCGATTGGGACACTTCGCAAGTAACAAACATGTACCAAATGTTTCGAGGTTGTATATCGTTTAATGGAGACATTGGAAATTGGAACACGTCGCAAGTGACTGATATGAGACTCATGTTTTATTACTCGTATGCTTTCAACCAAAATATTGGAAATTGGGACACGTCCAAAGTAACCAGCTTGGATAGAATGTTTTATCTCGCGAAAGTGTTCGACCAACCGATCGGGACCTGGGATACGTCGCAGGTAACGAACATGTACCAAATCTTCCGTCACGCGTATACGTTTAATCAGCCGATTGGAAACTGGAACACGTCGTCGGTGACGTCTATGCAAGAAATGTTTTACGAAGATTACGCATTTAATCAGCCGATTGGAAACTGGGACACGTCGCAAGTAACCTCTATGGCTAATATGTTTTACAAAGCGAATACATTCAACCACGATATTTCCATCTGGACTGGTTTGGCGGCGACGACCGCGCAGAGTGGCATCTTTAACTACGCGACTGCGTTTCAAGCGAAATTTACGTGCACCAACGCCGTCACCGGTCCGGCGAATTCGTGCACGTGTACCAATTGCATCCCGGACGCGAGTTGGCACGTTTTTGTCTCGGAATGCTTAGAACTTGAACCGAAATATGGCGAATGCATGAGTTGGGATAAAGTAGGGACGTACGGGACGATGCCGAATTGGGATACCGGATTGGTGACGGATATGGGTAAAAAATACTCCTCGGAAAGAGGTTACATGGGGTTCTACAATCAAACGGATTTCCGAGGCGATCTTTCGAAATGGGACACGTCGCGCGTGACATCCATGGAATCTATGTTTTACGACGCCGCATCGTTTATTGGCGACGGCATCTCAAATTGGGACG
>JACLAB010012924.1_pt1 | contig 17599 bp, 14 predicted proteins | sample 8027921 | NCBI WGS metagenome assembly JACLAB01 (sample SAMN15725117, study PRJNA655200) | protist metagenome | isolation source: fluorescence activated cell sorting (FACS) single amplified genomes of... | place: USA: West Boothbay Harbor, Gulf of Maine | collected 2000-07-19 | reverse complement strand
GGGGGCGAGGTCGAGGAGGATGGTGATTTCGCTCGGGGGCGTGGAGGCGCCGATGCTCATGGTGTTTCTCGCGCGACGGAGAAGTGTAGCGGCGATCCCGAGCGCGGGCTCCACAAATGGTCCGACGTTGTTTTGATGCGTGTACGAGAGCACGGCGGCGACTTTCTCTGGGGCTTTGTAGTCCCAGAGCGTGCGCGTGCTCAACGCCGTCGACCGAGCGAGCGTGAGACACAATCGAACGTTGTGCACGTTGTTATTGGTGTGATCAAGAGACAAAAACTCGAAGAACTGCGGCGCTAAACCGAGTGCAATGACTTCTCGGCATAACGCTGGTTCGATTTCGAGCGTTCCGCTCAAGAGCTTCAATGCGTACAACGGAATCGGATCTTCACTTTCAATCAAACTTGGGCACATGGGCAACAAGTCCTCCATGATGAGTGCATCAAGACGATGAGCGACAACTTCGCGGCGTAATCCACGCTCGACTGCAATGTCCAAATCTAGACGCAATGGTAGCAGGATATCGCAAATGAGCTTGAGTGCCAAAAAGCGTGTGTCGGCGCTCGTGCTGCTCGCCAACAAATCACACAATGCTGGTAAGAAGTGCACAGTGACGGCATCGACATTCAATAAAACCTCATCAGCGTATTGCGAACACGTTTCCAACAATGACAAAACACCGACACGAAGCTCATCGCGACCAGGGAAGTACTCTTCAGTCTCCGCAGCGTTCAGGTAACGTGCGACGTCGGCGAGAAATCGGTCGTCAAGCACCTTTGGTCTCATTGTGGATGATCCCAATAGATGCACCAACACCGGGAACAGCTTAAGCGCTGCTCCTGCATTCTCGTGATTCGCTTCTTCTTCTTTGCTCGTCATCAATCGTTCGACTTCTCCCAGGATGCCTCCATTGACGCGCGGCACAAGTGAAACAACGGTGATGACAAATGCGTCGTAACTTTCAGCCAAGTACTTATCCATATCCGTCGGTCGACGATCAATCATGGCTAGTACGCGCGCACCGCATGCAGCTAATAACCATTTCGGGTGCAGCCGGATGAGTAGAGCCATGCTTAGCAAAGCTTTCGCCTTAATCACGGTTGTTTGGCTTCGTTCAAACAACGATGTGAGCACTGGCAGTAATGTCTGCTCCTCCATCGTCGTGGCTATAGACCGTGATTCTTCGTGAATCAAGGCATAATTTAGAATGTTCAAGCCAGATTGCTGCACCTTAGCTTCCGAGTCTCGAAGCATACCGATCAAGCCATCTCTCGCGTTGACGTTGTCCACTTCGCCAACGAGCGGATGAAGAATATTGGCGTTGCATCTAATACTTCGCGACAATGCACTCGCTGCAGTACCTCTAATTTGATCGCCACTTTCCTTGTTCAAAACGATTGCAAAAAGTAAAATTGCCGTTCGACATTCGGTGAATGCGTCACTCCAAGACGCGCCTTCGTGCGAAACAATGTTTTCAATCGTCTTGCACGCATAGTGTTTTGTGATTTCATCTTCTTCATACTTGAGCGTGCGGATGAAGACTTCAATGACGCTATCGGTGACGCCCCAAACTTCAGCCGCATCTGGTCGTTGCTGCGTAGCGACGTAGAACAACAACTCTCCAAGCGTGGCCATAGCGCGTCGCCTGACGCGTTCATTTGTGTCACTCATCGTGTCCGCCAACACCTTGACCGCTTCACTCTTGGCTAATTCATCACCGATGTGCGTCGCATGTCGCATGAGCAAGCCCATGATGCTGCAAAGTCGAATTCTCAACGATGGCGCTTTACTGCTCCCAAGCACGCGCACAAACATTGACATTAAGGATGAGTTCACCAAGACATTGGCGCTCGATGTGTCGGAACAGAGCGTCTCAAAGTATGCCAACGTGTTCACCTTCTCCTGAATTGGAGAGGGATGAGCAACAGAGCGATAGACGCGAGTTAAAAATGCTTCCAATTCTGTCTGTGAAGTAGCGAGCATTTCGCTCACGCTTATTGCTTTGAACGGCAGCGTGTCTGGGTCGTGCGGCGCCTCTTGCACGACTTCAATGCGTCTATTCAAAATGATCGGACGCACAATCAAATCTGAAGAGTGCGTGCACAACTTCTCAAATCTACTGTAATCGATGCTTTTGATGACTTCCTTTCTCGCCGCCGACGACGAAATCACCGTAGGTCGACGACTTTCTGGTCTCCCAACAAGCGCAGGAGTTTCAGCTGAGCGCAACGAAGATGACACATCGTCGCCAAAGTCTTCATCTGCCGTCTGCGCCGAACGTGACATCGACGTCGTCGCCACCGGAGATCGTGAATCGACTAGCATAGCATCTGCCGCAGGCGGTGTCAACACTACACGCGTATCGTCGGTTGTATGCTCCTCGTCCGCGTCCTCAAAAGACTCTGCTGGTTCAGTGAAATTCTCCGCCCGATTCTCGTCCCCAAATGATTCTCCACCACGACGTCTCGGTGGCGTTTTCGGCGCGGTTGGAATTATATTTTCTCCTAAAACCTCCATATCGTCCTCTTCGTCATCCCCGGTGGGTGTGGCAAAGTTCAGCTCTGCGTCAGGATTCTCCAACTCGACATCCTCTGGCGCGTTTGCTTGCACGTTCTCTTTACCTTCAGGCGTAGCGCCATGCGGGCCGTACGTTCCGGCTTCTTCGCGCTCTAAGTTTGAACGAGCAATCCTGGATAAGCGCAAAACATTCACGCTGTCGCGCAAACTTTGAGTCAACGAAGGCATGAAAGACTTGCGAAGATCCGCCGCGCCGGCGGAACCAGAATCGCGCACGCTCCCCAACATCTTCAATCGCGCTGCGAGATCCTCGCTCTTTAGCTTTGCCGCCAAAGCGTCAAACGCGGCCTGCGGAGGTAGACGGAGCGATGATAATTGTCGCACATCGTCCTTATATTCTCCTCCGCGTTCGGTCCAAAACTCGTGATGAATCACTTGCTCCCACGTGAGACGAGCGTGAGGCCGTTTGATAAGAAGCCCAAAAACTAAACTCTTAAACGACGCACTACACGACGATGGCAGTGGCGATGGTTCGTGTTCTAAAATCTGTTCAATAAGTGACGTCAACGACGTGCTCGTGAACGGCGGCCGACCTGTGGCGCACTCGTACAACACGCATCCAAGCGCCCAAAGATCTGTCGCAAACGAATGCACGCCTTCGGGCGTGAACATTTCAGGCGCCATGTAGCACGGCGTACCTCGTCGCGAAAGTTGCGCAGGCGTACCATTCGCCGTTGCCACCGCGGTGATTTTGCGACTCAAACCAAATCCACACACCTTGATTCGACCCTCCTCATCGAGCAACATGTTACTCGGCTTCAAGTCGCAGTGAATCAGTCCTTTGCTGTGGATCTCACGCACCGCCACAAACATATCGCGCGCAAATGTCGTAATCGACGGCTCTGGGAGCTTCAAATCTTGTCTCAGTAGCAGTAGTAAATCTCCACCCACGCAATACTCTAAAATCACCCATAAATGATTCTGCGTCTCATACCAAGCTACAAATTTCAGCACGTTTTCGTGCGACAACGTTCGCAACACCGCAACCTCCTGCATCACCCGTTGTCTCTGCCCCTTCTCCACGCTCTTAATCGCATAATATTGAATCGATTTCTTTCGTCGACCTTTATACACCGTCGAATGCTTCCCCTTACCGATGGCTTCATAAATATGATATCTATCGAGCGACATCGCGCGCCTTGAGCTGTCGTCGGCGCTTTTAAAAACCGTACACGCGCGAAACTCCTACTTCCCAAACCGCTCCACCGTTCTCACACTCACGGCAAGTAAGTCGTAATACGCGCTCGTCGCACTCCGCAAGACTTTTAAGTCGTCAGATTCAAACGTCGCGACGACGTCGTACGTCGTTCCGTCCGTGGATGTCTCGACGCAGATCGTCTTCTGCACCTCGTCCTCGCGCAGCTCACGATCGACGCCAAGCGTGCGCGCCACCGCCTGTGCGTGATTCTCAACCGTAAATGGTACGACGATTCGCCTGTACAATGCGTCAACGCGATCGAATCGTCAGTCTACCACGTCCAACGCGCGCTCATCTTCGTCATCGTCGACACCATCATCTGAGCTCCGTGTCGTCAACTTTGACGCCCCGTAAGACGCGATCGCTCGCGCGCGAGCGCACGACGCGCGGGTGCCAACGCTTGATGCGATCACGCGCGACGCACTCACGTCGAATATTGTCGCTCGCCCGCCATCAACGGTCGCCTAATGCGGTTCGAGTGCGCTGATGCGCTCCTTCCCCTCCGACTTCACTGTGGTCCACGCGTTTGTTCACGACGCACGATGGCTGGGAACGAGCCCACGGGGATGTGGGACGCCCTGCTGCATTGGCTTCGGTCGTTATTCTTTGGACGCGAGATGGAGATTGTCGTCATTGGTGCGTTCGCGGTCGGATGAGGCGTGAGCTGCGCGCGAGTGTTGGCTGATGCGCTGCTCTGGATTAGGCTTGGATATATCGCGTACTGACTCGCTCCGTATCCGGATTTTTGGTCGCGTGCGCAGGGTTGCAGAACGCAGGGAAAACGTCATTCGTGGATGCGCTCGGTGGAGGGCAGTTTACGGAGGACATGATCCCTACTGTTGGGTTTAATATGCGAAAGCTCAAGCGCGACGGCGTCGGCGTGAAGACGTGGGACCTCGGTGGACAGGAGAGATTTCGAGGAACTTGGGAGCGATACTGTAGAGGTATGAATTGTGTGGTATTTGTTGTCGATGCTGCCGCGCCAGAGTTGTTTGAAAGTGCGAAGAATGAGTTACACGGATTGTTGAAGCGCGAGACGCTCAAGGAGATTCCGTTGTTGGTGTTGGGGAACAAGAGCGACGTTCCGGGGGCGGTGAAAGTGAATGAAGTCATCGAGGCGATGGAGCTGAAACGTGCCACGGGGCGAGAGGTGTGCTGTTACAACGTGAGTTGTAAGAACTCGACGAATATTGACGTGTGCTTGAAGTGGTTGATGTCGCACGCGCCGTGACGAGGCGAAACGCAAGACATAGCCGCTGGGTGAAAGTGTTTTTGTGAACAAATTTATTGTAATAGTATTGTAGATGCGACCCGCGCGCGCTATTCGTGTGCTATGCGACGTAAATACTCGACTTCGACCCGGAAAAGAGACCAGTGAAATCGTCGAGTAATCTCTGCCGCGGTGGCGAGCCACAGCACGCCGCTGTGGTGACGCAAGTGCGGCGCAAGCTTGTACGTCCAACTAATGCGTAGAAGAAGGTTGAGTAATATCGCTCGATAGTACACACCTGGGCTACCATAAATGCGCTTCTCGCGCAAACCAAAAGGGGTCTTCTCACCAGGACGACGCGTTGAACCGCCGAGCATTGACAAACTCCAGTCGTGCCTTATGTCCCAGTAAAAGCTAAAGCTAGTGTTGAATACGCAAAATCCAATCCACAATGGACGCCAAAAAGCCGTCCAATCTTCATGTTCGATCAAGTGACGCACGCCAGAGATGATGATCACTGGGAACGCGCTCATATACTTGATAGCGTTGTATATGCATTTTCTCTCGCGTGTATCTCTAAATTGTCTAAGGCACTGCAAGAGTCTAATAGTGGATGGAACAACCAACACGGCGGGAATGCGCCAACTTCGGTCACCACATCGACCATTACTTTTGTGAATTAACATTATTCCATGCCGCATACTACATCCGACGCGCTCCAAATCGCTCAACGATTTTGCAAGCGAACACAAGACGTCGGCAAAGAAAAAGTCTGCAAATCCAACCGGTCGTGAAAACGGCGTGAGACAGTGGTAAAGTAGTCGCCGACCGTACGCACGCATATGTCCACCAAATTTCTGATGATTTGGCCACATCCAAATCACTAATGGTAAAATATACGTCACGAGCAATATTGACGTCGCCGCAAAGGGTTCGTCCACGTCGTACGTCTTCAAGAAGAAAACCATCGACGTGAGTAAACCTAAAGCGCACATATACGCCACTCGATAGAACTGTTCTGCTAATTCCGTCTCCGTGTGCTCGACGCTAAAGCAAATCAGCGGCGACGGGGACAAGCGTAATCGATGCCACACGTTGACGTTGCGCGCCCACATCAAACACGCCAGCGTCGCCACAACTGGCGCTTGGTAATACACATTCAGCATGTGCTCGCGGCGTGCATCCAACCCCACGAACGCGATCTCATACACCAAAACCAGCATGCAGCATGCGCTCCATGTCACACCGACCGACTTTGCGACGGCTGACACCCGCGCCCGTCGCGCGCTCCGCTTCACGGCGCTCACATTCTCAGCATCCTCTCGCGCCGGCGCCGCCATCTTAGGTTTCATATCCGACCCGCGCGAGCGCGCAATCACCGACATCGTCATTGACATCGCTGTAGACTACTTTCACGCGACAACTGACGTATTGAACGTATCAAACCGCCTCGTAAAGTCCAAAGAAACTCTCGCTCTCTCGAATGCAAGCAAACAATCAATCAAAACCCACTCTTTCCGTCTCAATCTCTACTTCTTAAACTGTCCATCCTTAAAATCCTTCATGGCTTTACCGAGTTCACTCTCCCCGAGCGTCTTCTGCGTCGCTTTGGCGGCGTCTTTCGCGACATCCTTTGTGCCGTCTTCGACCCACGTTCGGATCTGCTTCAAATTCCTTCTCAACATCGCGCTCGACGTGCGCACGTCCGAGCGCATCAGACTCGCCACGGCGAGTAACCCAGCGGCGGTGATCACAAAGTTCGTCCACGCCATCCCGGGCGCGTCGCGGTGGCGTCGAACTCGCGTGTAAGGTGTCTTCGTGTGTGTGCCCGGCGCGCGGGGCTGTGCCGTCCGTCACAACGAGGTGCGCGACTGTGCGCATCGATTCGCGCGAGTCGTCGATCGCTCTCGCGCGCGCGATGCAAGACGTACGAATGATGGCGTCGGTGCGCGGCGTCGGCGCGACGAACGCCGGCGCTGGTGCGACGCGTGCGGCGAACAAGATTATGGTGAAGAGGATGATGACGTGTGCAACGCGCGGAGTTTCTGGGGTACGCACGCGCCGAGTGACGCGCGGACGGTCGAGTGTGGTGGTGCGCGCGGTGGATGCGTCGTCGTCGTCGCCGTCGCCGTCGAATTTCGATGCGCGCGAGGCGTTGCGACGGGCGGATGAGGCGAGAGTGCTCGCGAGTGAAATCAGCGCGATTGCGACGGCGAGCGGCGCGACTGGCGCGACGCGGACATTTCGCGCGATTGAGTCGTTAGGCAAGCTGGCGATGTCATACACGGCGGAACTTGATTTGAACAATCCGCCGAGCGCGCCAGAAGTGGTGCGAAGGACGTTTGAGGCGTTGGGGGCAACGTACGTGAAGCTGGGACAATTTGTCGCTTCGGCGCCGAGCGTGTTTCCAAAGGAATACGTCGATGAGTTCCAAAAGTGCTTGGACGAGACGCCTGTCACGGATTTTTCCATCATTAAGCGAACGATTGAGCGTGATTTAGGGCGGTCGATTGATGAAGTGTTTGCAACGATTGATCCAGTGCCTTTGGCGAGCGCGAGCGTTGCGCAAGTGCATCGCGCGACGTTGCTCGCTGGGAATAAAGACGTCGTCGTCAAGGTGGTGAAACCCGATGTGGAAGACGCATTGACGGCGGATTTGAGCTTTATTTTAGTTGTATCCAAGGTGCTACAGTTTTTGAATCCTGAACTCGCGCGAACGTCGTTGGTGGACATCGTCGGCGACATTCGAGCGTCGATGCTCGAAGAGGTGGACTTACGCAAAGAAGCGGCAAACATCGACGCATTTACGAGATACTTAGAGGACACTCAACTCACGTCGCTTGCCAAGGCTCCGTACGTGTATAAACAATTTAGCAACAAACGCGTGATGGTGATGGAGTACCTAAAAGGTGTGCCATTGACGGATTTAGACGCTATTCGTGGCGTGAGCAATTCTCCAGAAGAGACACTTGTCAACGCTTTAAACGTATGGTTTGGCAGCGTTTTAGCGTGTGAAAGTTTCCACGCCGACGTACACGCGGGAAATTTGTTGGTTTGTGACGATGGCAAGATTGGTTTCATCGATTTCGGCATTGTTGGGCGCGTATCTGGCTCGACGTGGGGCGCAATTCAAACGTTTTTCCAATCCGCCGCGAGTCGCGACTATCAAAAAATGGCGCTCGCTTTAATCACCATGGGCGCCGCCGATGATGCTGTTGACGTTGACAAATTCGCGCGCGATTTACGCAAAGTTTACGAAGCCATCGATGCGATTGAACCGGCAATTACGGTCCAAGAAGACGGCATGAGCGGCGCCGTCACCGTCGACCAACAAGAAGTTGCCCAGCTCGCCACCGAACTCATTCGCGTCGGCGACGAAAACGGTGTCAAGTTCCCACGCGAATTCGGTTTGCTCTTGAAGCAAATTTTATATTTCGACCGATACGTCACACTTTTAGCGCCTGAACTTGAGGTTATGTCGGATGACCGCATAGAATTTATGGACGCAGTCGCCGTCGACGTCCAACCGAGGCGCCTCGCGTAGCTCGCTTTACTTTGTAATTTTACGCTTCATTCCCGCGCACGCGCCCGACACGTGACGACAAACGATGACATAGAATGCCAGAGACGAATCGTGGCGACGAAGACGGAGACACCACCGCGTATCCGTCACCGACGACGCGTCCCGGACCTCCCAGCGCCGACGCGCGCGAGGTTGAGCTCGAACGAGCTCAGCGCGCGGAATGCCTCGAAGCTGTCGATATCGACGTGCTCTACGTTGATGACGACGTGATGGTGGTGAACAAACCCGCGGGCGTGTACGTGGAAGTTATAGAACGGCGCGTGCGATCGACGGCGGGGGATGAGACGACGGCGATGTGTCATCGATTAGACCGCGATACGAGCGGTTGCTTGGTGTTTGCCCGCACGACGCGCGCGAGGTCGTCAATCTCGGTACAATTCCGTGAAGGTGTGGTGGACAAGACATACTCGGCGCTGTGTGCGATGGATGACGAGGTCGACGTCGCGGCGGTCGAAGGCGCTGCTTTCGTCGTCGAAAGCGGCCACGGACGCGCCAAGTATGGACTGTGGCGTCTATATGACGTACAAGACATAGAGCGAGCGTTGCCGGGCAAAGGAAATAAAGTTAAACATGCGTTGACGACGATTGAGGTGGAGCGCGTGATTGAGAACGCGACATTGGATGGGAAATCTTCGCGCGCGGCGCTCGTTCGATGCGAGCCAAAAACTGGTCGCACGCATCAAATTCGATTACATTGCGCTAGCGTAGGACTACCGCTCATCGGTGACGTGCGCTATGGTGGACCTTTACGCGCGCAAATCACCAGCGATGCACCTCTCGACGTTCCAGGCGCGCTTTTACATGCTTTAGAAGTCGCATTTAAGCATCCGCGAGGAGACGGCTCGACGCTCCGCGTCGTCGCGCCGCCGCCATCCTGGGGCACATTCGCCCTCAATCAATCACAATAGCACATAGACACATAGACATAGGTGTGTTAGACATGGTTTCACCACTAGATCCAGTCACCATGAATGTAATGCGTTGATGATGATAACGTCGCGCGTCGTCTTCGCTCGCTCCTCACACCGCGCCTCCTCGCGCTGACGACCCCGCGATGGTGTCCGCCGTGCACGGCGTCATGATCACCGCCGATGTCCCGATCAAACAATACATCCTCCACCTCAACGACATCGCCCCCGCGGAGTCTAAATTCGTCATCACCGATCTCGACGACACCCACGTGCTCGTCCAGCCTGAGCACGTCGAGCGCGTTCGCGGCGAAATCGCGCGCTACCAGCAATCCACGCAGTACGTCGCCCCGAACGTCGCCGCGGATAAAAAGTAGCGCGTCCGTGCGTGCGTCCGCGCGCGCGTCCGCGCGTCCTCCGCGGTCGTCGACGCAGTAGTTAGCCGTAGTTAATCGTAGCATTGAAATCAACACGACGTGTGTCTCGCCCGCGCCCTGGCGCGCCATAGTGCGCCGCCGCGATGTCATCCACCCAAGGCCAACCCATCGAATGCACCGCCGCGGTGGCGTTCGCGCCGAAACAACCGCTCGAGCTCGTGCGCGTCGTCGTCGCGCCGCCGCAGCCGGGCGAAGTGCGGATTAAAATTCTCCACGCCGCGCTGTGTCACACCGATGCGTACACGTTGGACGGGTTCGATTCCGAAGGCAAGTTCCCGTGCGTGCTCGGACACGAAGCCGCGGGCGTGGTCGAGTCCGTGGGCGCGGGCGTGACGTCGTGCGCGCCCGGTGATCGGGTGATTCCGTGCTATCAAGCGTACTGCGCGGATATCAGCGCGAACCCGTGCGCGCACTGCGTGCACCCGAAGAGTAATTTGTGTCAAGCGGTGCGCGCGTGGACCGGGCGCGGGGTGATGAAGGCGGATGATAAGCCGAGGTTTACGCTCGCGAGCGATGGGTCGCCGATTTATCACTTTATGGGCACGAGCACGTTCAGCGAGTACACCGTGGTGCACGAAGTGGCGGTGGCCAAGGTGGACAACGACGCGGCGCCGTTGGACAAGGTGTGCTTACTCGGATGCGGGGTGTCCACGGGATGGGGCGCGGTGCATAACACGGCACAGGTTGAGGCGAATTCTACGGTTGCGGTGTTCGGTCTCGGTGCGGTGGGACTGGCGTGCATCGAAGCCGCGGTTGAGGCTGGAGCCAAGCGCATCATCGGCATCGATACGAATGATGAGAAAGAAGCAGTGGCGCGTGAATTCGGCGCTACGGATTTTCTGAATCCTACAAAGCATCCCGATCGAAGCGTGCAGGACGTCGTGGTTGAAATGACGGATGGCGGCGTGGACTACTCGTTCGAGTGTGTTGGAAATGTCGGCGTTATGCGGAGCGCACTTGAATGTTGTCACAAGGGCTGGGGTACTTCCGTCATCGTTGGTGTCGCCGCCGCTGGTACGGAAATCGCCACGCGTCCGTTCCAGCTCGTGACCGGACGCACGTGGAAGGGAACGGCTTTTGGTGGGTACAAATCTCGCATTGCCGTCCCAAAGCTCGTCGCCAAGTACATGGATGGCGGCACCAAGCTCGACAAATACGTCACGCACGAGATGAAGTTTGATCAAATCAACGAAGCTTTTGACTTGCTCCATCAAGGAAAGTGCTTGCGTTGCGTGTTGTCCTTTTAAATGTTTACATTCATCCATTGTCGGTGTTATCCATCGTCAACGTCCGCCGACTTAGTCGACGCGTCGTTTTAATTTTATCATCAGATTACTATTAATACAATCTCAACGCCCTAATGCTTTCGCGTGAAAGTCTATGTGATCATTCATGAACGTTGACACAAAGTAATAACTATGATCGTAGCCGTCGTGCAAACGAAACGTGACGTCTTTTCCAACCGCCTCGGCGGCGTTCACAAAACGCTCGGGATAAAGCTGCGTGGTATAAAACGAGTCCGCCGCTCCTTGGTCGATCAAAATTGGTTTATTGAAATTTTTCCCAACCGATTTCATGAGCTCTGTCGCATCGTAAGCCTTGGCAGCGGCAGAATCCGCGCTCCCGAGGTACGCCGTCAACGCCTTGCGTCCCCACGGGCAGTCGCTCGCCGTCGGATTACTCACCGGTGCAAACGCACTGACGCTCTGGAACCGCTCAGGATTCTTCAGCGCAATAGTCAACGCACCGTGACCACCCATACTGTGTCCAAATATGCTCGCACGCGTGGTATCGATGGGGAGCTCGTTGAGCGCGCTCGAGAGCTCCTCGAGTGTAAACGAGTACATGTTATAATGCCTATCATACGGCGCCTCCGAAGCGTCGAGGTAAAATCCAGCGCCTTGGCCGAAATCATACGAGTCTTCGTCGTTCGGGACGTCGTCCCCGCGCGGAGACGTGTCGGGCATGATGAGTGCGACACCTCGCTCGGCGCACGCGCGCAGCGCGCATCCTTTCTGGCTCACGTTCTCGTCGGTGCACGTCAAGCCCGAGAGATAGTATAAAGCTGGGAATTTTTCGCTCGGAGCATCGTTCGGAAGGAACACCGCAAAGACTGTCCGAGAGTTTAAGGTTTTGGAGTCAAAGGCATAGCGCGTGAGGGTGCCACCAAAGGCTTTCACGGTGGAGAGGACTTCTAGCATGTCGAGAAATGAAGCATGGTTAACAGTGGTACAACAAGAACAAGCGGACTAGAAATACAGTAAAAATTGGAGAGACACAGGCACATGGCGTCATTCAGCGCGTTCGTCGAATTCGTTTTCGGCTTGAGCGGCTTTGTAGCGGTTTTGTACGGATTTCAAGTCGTCCAAAACCGTGGAGGCGCTCGCGAGTAAAATCAAGCCACACGGAATCCAAAACAGCACGCTCACGAAGAACGCAGATTCGCGACCGAGGAGATCGACCAATCCAGCGACGAACACCGGTCCGAGGCCTTTTCCCAAGTCATCCGTGAGCATGAAGAGTGAAAAGGCGGTGCCGCGATTGAGCGGGTGCAACACGTTGAGCAACACAGCTCTAATGTTCACGCCGACGCACGACGAGATGAAGCCTGAAAGAAACGCCGTAATGCATTTGCACACGAAATCAAACGTCGACGCTGGATTATAGTCCGCGAGAACCAAATACGCGGTCGGTACGACACCCACGATCGCGGTCGATCCCATGAAGTAGGATACTTTCTTTGGATTTTCGTTGTACAGCGTTTGGCCGTACAGCCCCGACACCAGCGTGCTCGCCATCGCACCTATTGCGAAAGCAATGAGGAGCGTCGTGCTCGATTCAACGCCGAGGTTTTTATCCTGCGCGAGGTAGTCGTTGAAGAATGTATTAATCATCGACCATGGCACGCATCCCGAAATACCTTGCACCAAGAATAACGCCACCGTCTTCACCGACACGATGCCGCAGACTTTACGATAAAACGCCATGAAATCCCCCGTCTTTGCCCCTCGCGGTGGCGGTGTCGACCCATGCGATCGTGACGGTGCGTCTATCAACGTCTCTCGCTCGCTTCGCGACGCGCGCATCTCTTCATCGCCCGTCGCTGCGGAGTCATCCTCCATGCCTCCGCGCACCGGCTCCTCGGCGAAAAACATCATCAAGATTGCCACCACGAATCCCGGCGCTGCGACGACCGCAAAAGGCACGCGCCAGCCATATTTCTCACCTATAAATCCAGAAATCGCCTGTCCACCGACGACGCCGAGGCTCATCGCTATGCCAGTCACCGCGGACATGCGCGTCCGTTCGCTCGCCGGGAACAAGTCTGAACACAACGAATACGTCAACGGCGCCGCCCCTCCGACGGCTATGCCCGTCAACGCTCTGAGCCAATATAATTGCCTATACGTGGTGATCAATAACGCCGCGCAGTTGGGCGTCGACCCCAGAAGTAACGTCCAGGCGAAGAGCTTGACGCGAGAAAACTTATCGGCGAGCGCTCCCAACAGTAACGACGCCGGAGCACCCAACAAAAAGAACGCAAACGCAATCTCGCCCCCGAGCTTACTATCGCGATCATGCAAAGACAAGTCTAAGTCTTCGGCGATGGCGGTGAGATGCGGCGCGATGAGATTCTGGTCGGCGTAGACGAGCGCGAGGCCGACGCACGCGAAGACGTAGGCGCGCCTCGACGGGGACATCGTGCTTCTCACGCAATCTCCCCACACCAGCCCGCGCACAATCCCGCGTAAAGTCTCACGATGCTGTATATTTGCGTCTGTGCGCGTGCGTGGCGATGAGCGTCACGCGCGCGCGCCGAAAAGTGACGTCTCGGTGCTCGCGCGCGCCTTTTACTGTTGAACGTCGAGAGCTCTAATCATCAATTTTTAACTATCACATCTTCCTCGTGGGCTATGCGCGCTTTCGTTGGTCACATCGAGCGCTTGAGGTTTTCTCGAAACGACGCGCTCAGGATTGCGAGCACGGGCCATAAGCTCACCATCAACACCTTTGGGACGCCGTTGCCAAACGTCGTGCGGTCGTACCCCAAATACATCTTCACCGCGACGAAGACGTAGATGATGGTCATGATTGGACCGTTGAATAATCCACCGATGATTGGGATGGGTAACCCGTGGGCCACGGTGGCGCGGCGGCGCGACGCGCGGCTCTCGGCGAGCGGACGCGGGCTCGCGAGAGCGTGGATGGGCGCGGCGCGGGCCGCGGCGGGCGCGGCGACGACGAGCGTCGAGCGTCGAGCATGCGTGCGCGTAGAGGATGATGGTTGTTGACGTTGTCGGCGTGTGTGCGGTTCTGCGGGTGCGGCGTACGCCGCTCGAGCGCAAATGGATGTCGTGAACATGTCGCGAGCCGAGTTTTGAAGTTTTCGCCGAGTACGGCGTAGATTATATTTGGACATTTCAACGCGACGACGAACGCACGTCGACGGCTTGATGGTGACATATGGTTAAAACACGCTTGTTGTTTTTCTTCTTTTCTTTCTTGTTTTTAGATCGCGCATTCACCGGCGAATTGCAAATGCAAACGCTGGGCGAGCAAAAAGCTCAAGCACCAGAGCGTGATTTCGCGTCCGCTGTTCATCACCAGACTTACCAATCCCGGTCCCGGGCAAACGCCAGCCAATCCCCAACCCGCGCCGAAGAGCACGGCACCGATGATGAGATCATTATCGATGTACTTGGCGCTGGTTTTGAATTCACGCGCCATGGCTGGGCGCTGAATCTTGAGAATGCTGCGCGCGACGTACGTCGTCGCCACGACGAGCGAAAGCGCGCCACCCATGACAAACGCCAAAGACGGGTCGAACGCTTGCGATGTCACGGCGAGGAAGCCCGCGACTTTCGCTGGATTCGTCATGCCGCTAATCACGAGACCGAGACCGAAGAACAGTCCCGATACGTGATCGCTCACGACGCTGAGCTTTTCGACGAGGCTCGTCACGCCGCCGCCTTGCGCCTTGGCGAGCGCGTACAACGCCCCTTGAATCGCCACGCCCGCGGCGAAAACCTTCGAGTATAACACCATGTTCACTTCTGGTGACCGTGCTAAGTTCGAAATCGTCTTTGTCGCCTGTGAAACGTGTAATTCATCGAGCGTACCAGTCGCCGCGACAGTCGCCGCGCCGACAATCATAAAGATGCACGTAAACAGCATTGAACGGATATTAAACCGACCGATACCGGAAATCCCGTGTCCGCTCGTGCACCCACATCCCACTGCGCGCGCGCGAAACAAACATACAACACAAAAACAACGCTCGTCAGTACTCAACACGCGTCAGCACGACGCGAACGACAATCAACGACAAACGGCAAACGGGACGCTCGCGTACGCACCGCTCGTGCCCAACCCAACGAGCGCGCCCGCGATGATCGCTCTCGGCGCCTCCACCATTGGCGTCGCCGCCTGCGCGCCCAAAATCATTGGTGCCACGTATCCAGCGGCGAATAACCCGAGTAAGAACGCCGCAGTCGATGCCTTTGCCTCCCCGCGCATCGCCGCTTTGGTTTCCCTGCTAATGCCCAAATTCGTCCCCGTGTTCAACTTTTTCGCAATCGTCATCGATCCGAGAATCAACCCTCCGGCCAGGGCGTTGTCAGGGGTGAACATGAGCGCCGTCATCGGTCCGTGGTGCGCGGTGACGCGCGCGGGCGCGCGGCGGTGCGCGGTGCGCGCCCGGGAGCTCGCGGCGATGGATGGCTGGGATTGCATCGAGCGACGCGACGTGAGCGCGCGTGCGGACGACGCGCGCGATGCGAATGATGCGTGCGATGCGATGGCGTGCATGGTGCGTTGTGTGTGCGCGCGCGAAGTGCGGTGTCGCTCGGCGGAGGATGACCCGCGCGCGTGGGAGTGCGGAATTGATTGCAATTGTAGTGCTCAAGGGGGACAACACAAAAGGCGCGCGTGCTGACGAGGATTGTTTTGGATTCGACTGGTTTTTAATGTACACGTGGTTGATATGCGATTGCATGGCGATGATGAAGTCTAATTCAACGAAAGCGCGCGAGAGAGAGTTGCGCGGATCAGGCGCGAATGAGGAGGACGTCGCGAAGGGCGCGAAGGGCGGATGACAGCTCGCCGAAAGCGCCTCGATTTGAGACGGCGATGGGACGCAGCGAGTCAGAGACTCTGTCAATGCACGCGTTTAACACTGAAGCTGATGCACCGTGGTCGGCACAGGCTTTGATTGTTAACGTGGCTTGAATGATGGCGGTGATGAGCTGCGTAACCTTGACCTTGTCTGGATCGTTTTCGCCATCGACGGCGGGCGCGTTGGCTGACATCGCGTCGCCCGCGACGAGCGGTTCTTGCAAGCTCGGATTCAGCGTCGCTGTACTTTCGGCGCCCGCGGTTGTGGTGTTTTGAACGTGATAGACGATTCGTCTGGCGCCCATACCCGCGGTGGCGACGATATCCTCGGCGGTAGCCGCGTACATTTCTTCCGAACTTGGCGCCGTCGCGGCTGGCGCAAAGCGAGACAACGCTCTTTGTCCGTCAGCGCCCAGAGATTGGCTTTTGATCTTACGCCAGAGCGCCAAAGGCTTATCATTATAGCCTTGTTGCTGGCGCAATCGTAGCAAGCAGGCCTCGAGCTCGGTATTCGAGTCACGAAGGCGAAGCACAATGGCGGCGTATTCGCGCTGAAACTTGAGAGCTTCTCCATTCAACTTCGCCGCCTGCCGCACGCGTTCTGGCTTCTTTTTAAACTCTTCCGCTGCGTCATTTTTGCTCGCGAGCGCGTTCACCAACTCTCGCTTACGTTCAAGTGCCTGTTGCGCCTCTGTGAGGAGACGAACGTCAATTTCACGCATTTGCGCCGCCGCCGCGACACCTGAGCTGTACGCCTGCCCGCCTCCGAGCACGGGCACGGGATCATACGATCCTCTAAAGCCAGCAGTGAAAGCTTCGTTTTCTATTTGTTCAGCGGTTTCACGTGCGATGAGATCAGCTTCTTCGGGAGTAACTTCAATAGGCATGATGTCGATGTCACGCACGAGCTCAACGCCGAGCTCTGGACGAGCAAACTGTACGCGGCACGTCGATCGATCGACAGTCAAAATGCTCCCAATGTACGGCGAATTAAACCGCGGGTGTACGGCTAATACGTTCTGACCAACCTCAAGCGGTATCGAAACGTCAACACCGCACGTCCATGCATCGAGTTTTGCCTGCAACTCAGGAGTCAAAGGCTTGCCACTAAGCTTCAATTCTGTCATTTCCCGAGCGGCGTGTCGGCAATATTCTAAATCAATACGCTCATCACTCAAGAATTTGTTCGACAATCGACGCGTTTTCGGAAGTGTGCGGCGAATCGCCTTCCAATCAGCGCGCGTCGCGACGCGCGTGTTCCCTTTCCCTATGCTTTGCAACCATCGCACAAAGCCACTGTCGGCAAACCACGCCTTGTCGGTCCCAGCAGTAAAAAAGTTTGCATTCGCCCAACGTCTAGTTAATGGATTGTGCGTACCAATAAGCAAGCGCGCACGATTATCATTCGCCATGGTCCCTTCCGCTGCAGGCGACGGTGTTTCGTTCAAGCGATGGTCTCCGAATAGAGAACTCGCCGCACCCAAGCCATTCGACTCGATTTCGCGAGACAAATGACGTCGAGGACGATTCATCTTGAGCATCTTTTTACCCACTGGCATCTGCGGCGGCCTT
>JACLAB010003412.1_pt1 | contig 17599 bp, 12 predicted proteins | sample 8027921 | NCBI WGS metagenome assembly JACLAB01 (sample SAMN15725117, study PRJNA655200) | protist metagenome | isolation source: fluorescence activated cell sorting (FACS) single amplified genomes of... | place: USA: West Boothbay Harbor, Gulf of Maine | collected 2000-07-19 | reverse complement strand
CGAGGAAGATTCGATGAGAATGCCTACGTCGATGCGATGCGGGATGCGCATGACGATGTATTTGCGCGCGCACCGCGCCGCGGCGCGCGACTAGGTTTCCCCTGCGCGGGTGGGGTGCATGCAATATTATGTAGAGTAGTAGCCGAACGAGACGACGCCGCGAAAACGTCAAACGACGACGCGTCATTTTCCGACGCACGCACGCGCGACAACGATCACACGAAAAAGAGCACAACCATGTCCGACGATTCATACTCACTCCGTCTCACCGAAGACCTCTCGTACGTGCACCCGACGGCACCGCTTCCATCATGGATTAAAGGCTTCTTCATCACCGCCCTGCACTGCAACGACAACGCCATCGTCGACGCGTGCATCGAAGCGTGCGAGAAGCTCAACGACATGTGGTTTCGCGTCGCCTACGAACCTCATCGCGTCGACGGGGAGAAACCATTCACTAAAGCCGAAGCGTTGTGGATTCCAGGATGCGAAAGCTGCGCATTCATCGCGCTTCGTCCCGACGACACCGACGCCAATGTGGCGTTGTTGGCCAAGGCGTTGGTGGATGAATGCCGCGAAGGCGCGGATTGGGTGCAACCCACGCATGTGGCGCGCATCGTTCCCGTCGAACGATGCGCGGCGGAGTTGGATTTACCAGCGTTGGCGAAAGAAATCGTCGGGCGGCATTTCCCGCCGCGCACCGACGCCGACGCCGACGCCGAGCCCATTACGTTTGAGGTGCATTTCGAAAACCACCAACCGCTTTACCGGTACCATGCCAGCGACGTGAACCGCATCGTGGCGAGTTTTGTTCCCGAGGTTGGATACAAGGTGGATTTGAAGAACCCACAAAAGACGATTCTCGTGATCAACGCGGGCGGGTCGACGATGATGTCTGTGGTAGAAAATTACGATAAGCTCTTCCACTTCAATGTGAACCGCGCCGTGCACGACAAGCTCTCAGCGCACGTTCCTCGCGATGAAGAACGCACGACATCGGCGTAAATGACGACGACGACGATGCGTGCACCTCTATGCATGCGTTTACACAAGACCGTGATTGATATAACATTCAATCGAACCGACGACGCGCGCGTTTCAATCGAACGCGCCAACCTCAAACTTTTGATTTTCTTTTCACCTGCTCGCACGCGCACACATAGCGCGATAGATGGTGGCATTATCAACCTCACATCATCTCGGCGTGTAATACGACGTCAAATGCTCAATGTGCGCACGACGTGCCATCATCGATGATATCGTCGCGTCCCGGCGACCCAACCCTATCCGTTTGGCGCATCCTCATTCGTCGCCGCACCGCGTTCGTCCATCGCACGAACGCGTGAATTCGTAGAACACCGCACGAGGAACGGATAAACGACCGTTGCGTCGGTCCCGTCGCCGTCGACTCGACGACTATTTAACCTCTACCGCCACTCGTGTGCGTTCGCATTCGATTGCATTCAAAGACGCACACCATGACGACGGCGATGGCGGTCGTGGAACACATCAAGACCATGTACGCCACGACACCGCTGACGTATAGCATCCCAGCGACGTTGGTGACGATCATCGTCGCCCTGTTCGTCGCTGACGGGTTGTCACACGGGCCGTTGAAGCGTCGGGGCGCGCCTCCGGTGATCGGCGTCGCGCCCGTGTACGGCGGTATGCTGGAGTTCTTGAAGGGACCTATTGGATTAATGGCGCGCGCGACGCCCAAGCACGGCGAAGTGTTCACCGTGCCTGTGTTTCACAAGCGCATTACGTTTTTGATTGGCCCCAAGGTGAGCGAGTTCTTCTTCAAGGCGAAGGATACGGAGATGTCGCAAAAGGAGGTGTACGAATTCAACGTCCCGACGTTTGGTAAGGGCGTGGTGTTCGATGTCGATCACACCACGCGTGCGGAGCAGTTTAGGTTTTTTGCGGACAGTTTGAAGAGTAACCGCTTGAGACTGTACGTGGGGATGATGGTGAAGGAGGCGGAGGATTATTTCGCAAAGTGGGGCGACCAGGGCGAAGTCGACTTGCTCGAGGCGCTCTCCGAGTTGATTGTTCTCACCGCTTCGCGGTGCTTGTTGGGGCGTGAGATTCGCGAAACGTTGTATTCCGAAGTCACGGAGTTGGTGCACGATTTGGACAAGGGTATGGTGCCGTTGTCGGTGTTTTTCCCGTACGCTCCGATTAAAGCGCACAGAAAGCGCGACGCGGCTAGAAAAAAGTTGGCGCAAATTTTCGACAAGGTGATCCAAAGCCGTCGTGAAAGCGGTGCGAGCGAGCCGGATGTGTTGCAAACCTTCATCGATGCCCGCTATAAAGATGGTTCTCGTCTCACCAACGATCAAGTGCTCGGTATGTTGATTGCCGTGTTATTCGCCGGTCAGCACACGTCGTCCATCACGTCGTCGTGGACTGGTTTACTCGCCATCGCCAACAAGGACCGCGTCATGCCCGCGCTCATCGAAGAACAGCAAAAGATTATGAAAAAGCACGGCAACACGATTGATTTCGACATCTTAGCCAGCATGGATGAGTTGCACTTTGCCGTCAAGGAGGCGTTGCGCATGCACCCGCCGCTCATCATGTTGCTTCGCATGGCGCAAGTGCCGTTTGACGTCGAGACGACGACGGGCGAAAAGTACACCGTACCCAAGGGTCACATCGTCGCCACGTCCCCGGCGTTCGCGCACCGCATGGACAGCGTGTACACCGACCCGGACCAGTACAAGCCCGAGCGATTCCGCGAGCCCAACCCCGAGGACAAGGCGCAGTTTGCCTCGTTCATCGGTTTCGGCGGCGGTCGACACGGATGCATGGGCGAGACGTTTGCGTACATGCAAATTAAAACCATCTGGTCCATCTTACTGCGTAACTTTGACTTTGAGCTCGTGGGAGATTTACCCGAACCCGATTACGAAGGCATGGTTGTCGGCCCGAAGAAGAGCTGCGTGCGATACACCAGAAGAACGCTCACGCAAAAGACGCCCACCAAGGCGCCAAAGTAGAACGCCAAAAGACACGCGACGTCCGAGCGACCACGCGTTCGAAGTATTCCGCCGTTGCAATCACACACACACGCACAGACACAAAGATATATTTACATGCATTCGCGTATATCGCACGCGGCGTCCATCTGACGTCTCGCGTCGTCACTCCACCATCGAAGCGCGCGTTCGCCTTCGCCTTCGCGTCCCGCGACTACCCTAGGGTGTACGCTCACTTTCCCACACACCTCGACGCACGCCGACGCCGATCGCGATGCGTCGCGCCGCGCGAACCGCGCTCAGCGCACTCTCTCGCGCGCTCGACCCCGCGCACGCGACGACCGCGACCGCGACCGCGCCGACGAGGGCGTTTTCGATCGCCATGATGCGCGATCGCGGCGCCACATCATCCACGTCATTCGCGTCGTCTTCGTCGTCGACGACGTCGCCGGCGTCGATGACGCGCGCGCGGACGTACGCGAGCAAACGCGCGCGACCTCAGGTGCCGCTCAGGGCGGAGGATATGGGGACGATTCGCGTGGTAAAGGTGACGGACGCGACGCAGACGCTAAAGCCAGAGGATGGGACGCTCTACGGCGAGGCTCCGGAGCGTTGGGAGACTCGCGAACGGGCGGTGATGACGGCTGAGGCCGAAGCAGAGTTGGATGCGTTGCTTGCGACGTATGCGGAGACGCGGGTGGTGGAGGATTCGGGTTTGCCTTCGATGGAGGAGATATTAGCGGGCGTCGAGGCGGAGGAGGCGGAGGAGCGACGGGCGCGAGACGTGGAACGCGCGGCGGAGGAAGAGGCGGTCGTTCGTGTACCGATTCGTGACTCTGCGGGGAGAAGTTATGGCACGGGGAAGAGAAAGTGCGCGGTGGCGCGCGTGTGGCTTACGCCTGGACGTGGGGAGCATAAGGTGAACGGGAAGCCGTACGACGAGTACTTCTCCGCGCCGACGATGCGCGCGGATATGGTGTCGCCATTCTTCGTGAGCGACACTTTGGGGCTGTTCACCGCCACCGCCACGGTGCATGGTGGTGGCGTGAGCGGTCAGGCCCAAGCCGTGCGGCACGGTATTTCCGTGGCGTTGCAAAACTACGATCCCGTGTTTCGACCGGCGCTCAAAGCCGCCGGTTTCTTAAAGCGCGACCCGCGCGTCGTGGAACGTAAGAAACCCGGTAAAGCCAAGGCTCGCAAGTCCTTCGCCTGGGTGAAACGTTAGGTTTGGCACGTATTTCGTGCGCGTCTCTGTCACTGGCGGGAGCTCGTGACATTTAATACAGATTTTAGTCACATTCGTAGTCGACATTCGCGTGTCCAGCCTCCTCATTGTTCGTCGCGTCATAATATCCATGAACGCCCTCGCGCGCACGCGCGCGCTCGCCCGTGCGTTCACGTCGCTTTCCTCGTCGTCGTCATCGGTCGCGTCGGTGTCGACGACGACGGCGCGCGTGTGGACGTCGGCGGAGCCGTCGTCGACGCGCGTCGGTGGATCTTTAGGTGAGACGGCCCGCGCGTTTGCCGCGAGCGCCTCGCCGCGTGTCGGTTCGTCGGCATTCGCGAGCAGTGATGATGGCGATGACGCGCATGACGGAGAGGCGGTGGTGATGTCGCGCGTACCGAAGCCGACAAAGCATAAGAATCACATCAAGCGCATGATGCAGCGGGACGCGGCGCGACGCGAAAACGCTCGGAAACATAAGGAAGGCAAGCGCATGCGCGCGGTGGAGCGCGAGGAGAAGAGACTGGAGCGATGGAGAGGGGCGGTGGCGATGAAGGAGGAGTATGCGAGACGTAATGCGAGTGGTGCTGGCGGGGAATAGAAGGGACGCGAGACGTCGGTAGGTTTATCGAGTCGCGGAGCGTTTCGGTAAGGTAAACAGTAATAGTAGTACGAGGAAGAGAGGTTTGTGTGCCACGCGAGTAATTTTGTGTTGTAGTACAAATGTAGTGCGTTTTTATTTACAGTGTGTGTTATCGCGCGACGCTGTTGTTGTACAAGCGATTGCTGTTTTGCTGTTTTCTTTCGCGAATTATTTCTGACGCGGCGGCGCTTCCCACGGTTCCGGCACCCAAGAAGCATCGAGTTTCTCGGGCGCTTTGAGCGTATTCGTTCCCGCTCCAGACGCCCGTCTCACTGGTTCAAATTTCGTTGCCGTCGTGTGTAAGGCGTGGGCAAACTTTTCGCTCGCCTTTTCGCGCAAACTCAAATTCGCGTGCTCTGGGCCCAACTCGGCGGCGTCCAAAAACCGATCCGTTGCCGCTTCCCATGACAGTCTGTACGAATCAGATGTGCTCAGCGGCGTCGGTTCACTCGTCAATGCCTTCTTCACGCACGAGCTAAACTCTTCAGGGTTGTTATAGATGAGACAGTTTGGAAACGTCGAGAAGAATTCGTTGCTCGGGTGCTTGGCGCACACGACAAATTTACCCATCGCCAACGCCTCCGCCGTCGTCGTGGCCACGACATCCGAAAGTGACGGGTTGACGAAAACCTTGTAATCGTGAATATCCGACGCGGCGTGATCCTTGCGACCTTGGAAGTTCAACGGTAGGTTGAGCTTTTTTGAGTTGCTTTGAACGGCGTCCAAATCTTCGCCGTTGCCAAACACATCCATCTCGAGTGGGCACTCCTTGCCCGTTTCGCTGTTGTTATGCTCGGAAACGCGATCGAGTAGTTCCTTGTAACCCTTGCCCCAAACCACTTTGCCTAGGAAGTACGCGCCTTTCGTGAACACGGGCTTTTCAGCGAGCTTGGCGTTGGATGTCGAGCGGCCGATGGACGCCAGCGGCTTCTTACCCTTTTCACCCTTTGCGGTCGACTCTGTCTTCGCTTTGGCCTCCTTGGCTTTCTTTTCGCCGACATCTAGGAAGATTGGCGACACGCCATGGACGTTCATGGTGGTACTCTTTGGGAATTCTTGTACCGCGTCAGAGAGCTTGATGATTTTGTGACAGTGCACGCGAGAGACGACGTTGTTTATAAACCTCAACGCCTTCTCCTTTACCTCACCATTCTCTTCGAGCCGAACGTAATCGAGATAGTTTGTGTGCACAATCCCGACGACGTGATTGAACTTGTCTGTCCACCGCTCGCCCGCGTGGTACCAATTCAAGTGTTCTGGCTCTTCCAACACGGCAATGTCGGATTCTCGATCGCCCGGAATGTACGACGTCAAATCACCGACAGGGATGATGCTGTACTTGTCCGTGGCGTATCTCCCAGGATAGAACGACAAGTTCAAGTCGGGTTCGAATCCGCAGCGCTCCTTGACCCACTTTTTCACGTACTCGCCTTGCTCTTCGGGAGTGTTGAAAATCATATTCGGATGCACGAGCGCTTGCTCGTTTGGCGCTAAAAAAGGAATCACCAGAGTGACTTTGTGCAAGCCGCGTCGGGCCAAGTACGCGGCGCGAAGCAAAGGATTCACGGCAGTGCCTGTCATCCACGGCAGCGTTGCCGTGGTGACGATGGCCACCGACCGGCCAGGTTCGCGCACCGACCTCGGCGCGTCCTTGCCTTTCAGCCCGGTGCCTCCGCTACGTTCTTGCTTATCCTTGGCCCGAGCGTCGCGCATAAAGTCTGCGAGTTCTTTGCTTTCGGCGCGTGGTAAGCGCGTAGCCATACTCGACGAATTCGACGATACGCTCGCGTCATGCGGAGACGACACGGTGATGACATCCTCGGGTTGTCCCGTGATGCGCCGCACGGCGTTTTGAAAGTCGCTCAGCGCGTTTGGCAAGCTTATCGGCCTTGGAAATCGCTCGCTGATGCCCTTCTTAAACGAATCAAACATGTTTTCATTATCTTTTGGCGTGCCTGGCTGAGATGTGACCAAGTCGTCGAGAGCATCGGTGGACGTGCTCGGGGACACGCGCTTTGGCGAAAGTTGTCCGTTAAACTTCCCAGTCGTCGGCGGCATCGGCGGTAAATCCTTTGCGCGCCCCGGCGTCGTTGGTGCCGACGACGCTGGCGTCATAGACGTTGACGATTCAATCGTTTCAGACATCGCGCGACGTCTGTTGAGCGATTTGGGCCGTTTGCTTGGCGATTTGGGCGGCGACGTCGTCGCCAACGTCGTCGTCGTCGCCGCCGTCGACGGCTTATCCTTCATCATATTCGTATTAATCGCCTTGAATACGTCCCACTCCTCGCCCCATTTTGGAAGCGACGGCGCCTTGGGCATTGATTTCACGATGAGCGCCTGCAAATCTTGCGCCGACGTCGCGCGACCTTGCGACGAATCGCCCTCGTCGTCCTGAGACGCCGTCGAGACGGTTTCGCTCTTGCGTCGCGGCCGACGCAAACGCTCCATAAACCGCGCGTCATCCAACTTTGCCAACGAATCCTGACTCGCACGGCGCGCCATCTCGGTTATCGTACTAATCGTCAACGCCTTCTTACGATCAGCGCGATGCGACGCGGTATCGCCTTCGCGACCGCCGGCGCGTTCGAACCCATCCTCGTCTCTCGCGCCTCGCCCGAGTGGAAAATTTTGTGCAAAACTAATCTTCTTTGCCGAAATCGCCTTCTCCACCTCGCTCGAAAAGTGCTCCACGCCGCGGTCCATCGCCGCTTTCAACTGATCCATGCTGAACGCGCCATCTCCATTCGCCGCGGTTCCAGACGACGTCGACGCGCCAGCGCCCGCGTCGCTCCCTTTCCTCAACGAAAACGACCCCACACCCATCACACCGCGCGCGTGCTCGCCACCCGCACCCGTGCGCACCACATCCTTCCCACGCATCGTCGTCGTCGTCGTCACCCCGCCCGTCGTCACCGTCGTCGTCGTCGCCTTTGTCCCGCGTCCGCGTCTCGTCTCGCGCCCGTCGGCGTCTCGCGTCGGCGTCTTCCCCATGCGCGCCCCGTTCGCGTCCACGCCCGCGGCTCACGCGCGTGAGCACACCACCAGACGCGACCGCGACGCGCGCACGACCTCGTCGTATTCCGCGACCGCGTCGTCGTCGTCAGCGCGCGCGCGAACGAGCGCCGTCTGGTGGTGCCTATCCACACGAAGTCGAAATCGAAATCGAAATCGAAATCGAAATCCACCGTCGCCGTCGCCGTCGCGCGTCGCGTCCGCGCGGAGGCGATGCGCGCGCGAGGTCGTTCTCGTCGGTCGTCCTCGTCGAGTCGGTCGTCCCGTCCCGTCGCGTTGTCGCGCGCCGACAACGCGCGAGAGGAGGAGGAGGCAGACGACGCGTCAGAGAAAATACCCATAACTTTTCCCACCACACGCCGCGAACTTTGATCAAATGTAGTACCGGCACCGTCGCCGCTCCTGGGATTTTGCTTCGATGGCCTTCATCTTCATGGTGAAGCTTTCAATATCTTTTTACAATTTTAGTGACGCGTGCACGCAGCGTGCGGCCGATGGTCGATGCTGTATCGTTCGCGATCGCTCTCCGGACTTTCTTTGTTTTCATCGTTATTTTTTTCCCACGACCGTGCCTTTTCCCACGACGCGCCGTCCAACCGCGACGTTGTCGTTAGCATTCTCCTCGTGCCCGACACAGAATCTGATTATTCAGCGTGGTTTCGAAGTTAACTTTTGGGGCGCACTCGCACGCGCTTCGGTGCGAGGCGGCGTGATTCGTACGCGACGCGTCACCGTTCTTGTCGTCGTCGTCGTTCTCGTCGGTGCCACGCGCGTCACGTGGTCGCATCGCGCATCATCTTGTATTTTCATTCATTCATTCCACGCGGGCGCGTCAATCGTCGCGAAAAAATTCAAAAAAAAAACACGCACAAAAAAACGATGATGATTCATGGTGCACGTCAGTGTGCGACGACGACGACGCGTGGGGTGGTGACGATGCCACGAAAGCAGGCGCAGTCGTCGCGGTCGCGGTCGAACGCGGCGCCAGCGCCGCCGGTCGCGGACGCCGCGCGCACGGCGTCGCGAGCCACCGATCCATTCGCCTTTGAGCACGCCACCGATGCGCTGTTCACCGCCGTGGATGACGAAGTGCTCGCCGAAGACGACGCGAGCGAGGACGAGGATGGGCGCGGGACCGCGATGGGGGCGCGGTCGGGGACCAGTGGAGGGTTCGCGCGCGCGTTGAAAGGGGCTGGGGTGTCGGTGTTTGAAAAGTTGAGGCGGGAAAAGGAGGCGCTGGCGCGCGCTGCGAAGGAGGTTCGAGAGGGGTTTAATCATCGGTTTGGTTCGGGAAAGACGACGACGAATGCGATGACGAGTGCGGGTGTGGGTGGTGAGGTGACGCGCGCGGTGGTGGATGATGTTGGGCGTCGTCGGGAGGAGGACGCGTTCGACGACGTCGAGGACGCCGAGGCGACGGCGGCGGGCGAGACAAAGGAGGACGTCGCGGCGAACGAGCCGGTGGCTCGTGTTCCCGTGGTCGAGAGTGACGATGACGATGACGATGATGATAATGACAACATGGATGATGCCGCGAATGCGAGGCCGGTGCGTGTGGCGGAGGATTTATTTGATGAAGTCGCCACGGCGTCGCCCAACGCCAGACGCGTCGAAAAGACGGCGCAGCGCATCGTTCGGAAAGGGAAATCTGTCGCCGCTGCCGCCAAGGATGATGAAAACCCAAGCACGAGTGGCGCGGCGGCTACTGTTAGCATAGATGTCGGCGTTCCACGAAAGTTGGCGGCGCAGAAGCGTCCTTTGACTGAGGCTGCGGAGCGCTCGAGAGAACGCAAGCCGCCAAACGCGAAGAAAACTAAAGTCACCCTCAAGGAATTTGCGGGCGAAGACGACTCGGGGATGATTGGTGGATATGATGACCACATGGATGACGTCATGCCGCGTTCTGGCGCGCAGTTGGCGGATATTGATGAAGCAAACTACGCGGTGTCTGGGTTGTCGAGCATTCGGGACGTCAAGGAGAAGATTCGATGCGTCAACGTTCTCGTGAGTCTACTCACGGATCAACGCAAGCGACGACTTTTACACTCGCATGGGTTGCACGCGAAAATCGCAAACGCCGCACACGACGCGGCGCTGAGTGCGAACGCGCCCAAGGTTTTGAAATTTGGCTCTAGCGCGTTGCTCTACCTCGCGAGTTTGGATTTGAAGCCGCCGGCGAGCGACGTCATGCTCAGCGACAAGGCGGCGAACGCGTGTCGGTCGTTGCTCAAACACAGCGCGTCGGACAAGGATGCGGTGTACATCAAGGTTGAATCTACGATTCGTAACTCGCTCAAGGGAATGAAATTCTTACCGCACGAAGCCAAGGATGCGCAAACGCTCGCGCTCCTCGTCGCGCACCACGCGCTCAAGCAGGAACAGGACGCGATTCTCGCATCTGGTAAAGGTCCAGGCGCGGGCGACAGCGCTAATGAGTTCCGCACGCGATTGACGCGCGCGAACGCCATCACTGAAGTGTGCAATCTCGTCGCCGAATCGACGCGAACGCTGCAAAAGTTTGCCGCGGTGTGCTTCGCGCCGACGGATGCGTCGACGAGCGCCGCCGACGTCGACGCCGACGAACTCGATGAGTTCGCGACGAAAGCCGCGCAATGTACCGCTCGTTTGTTCCGGTGCTCGCGAGTTTTAGAATCCGCGACGTTTGAATCCACAGAGGCGTGCGCCGTGGTGTCTTCGACGTCGCTCAATCGAGGCAAGGAGGACGACTCGAGCTCGTCGGATGGACGACGTCGCCGGCGCCTAGAATTGCTCGCGCTCAAAACGGGCGCGTTTATGCAAAGCCCAGCGGCGAAGGAGAACACAAGTGTGAACGCCGGCGGCGCTGCGCGTCGCGGAAATGGTAGCGCCAGCGCGCCGATTGACATTGTGTCGTCGCCGTCGCCGGTGAAGAGTCGACTCGGAGGCATCACGATGACGCCGCCGAGCACGCCGGGCGCTGCGCGTCACGTAGGTAACGATGGCGACGAGGACGATGAACGAATCACGCCGCTGTCTTCTCCCGTACCCATCGGACTGTTGCACTCGCAACGAAGCCGTTCTGGCGCGGTGGAAAATTCCATCGCGTGGCTCGCCGACAACGGCCTTCGCACGCCGGTGAAGGGTAGTTCTGCAAACGCGTACACGGCAACGCGTGCGCTCGTCGACGCACTTCCCGCGCTCGCCGCGGCGACCACGGCATCGTTGATTGGTGCCAAAAAAGGTACCGACATGAGTGGTATTCGCGTCATGTACGACGGCGGATTAGCGCTCGACCATCGCGTGGCTACGGGGACATGCAAATCGGTGTTGAGTGTGTTGATGAACGTTACGAATGAAAACATTGAAGGATGCGAGGCGGTGTGCGGCGAAGACGATGGCGGGTTGTTAATCATCGCCTCATTGATTCCTTGGTTTGCGCGAAGCGTCGAAGGGTACACGCTGAGTGAATTGAAATCCAAGCAACAGCGTTCGCGCGTGCCTCGAGACGACGCCGGGTCGTCGTTACTCAACGCCGCGCTCGCGTTGTTGGTGAATATCATCGAAGTCGACACATCCATGGCGGGCAAGCTTAGAAGTACCATGGTGGACATTGATGGCAAAGCCGTGTCGTTCATCGACGTCCTCACGCTGTTATTCCTGCAAAGCGGCGGCGCGGATGACGACAAAGACGACGCCAATGACGCCGCCGACGAGCACGTCACGGCGGAGATGATCGAAAGACATCAAAAAGACGGCGATGATGTCATCCTCCATGCATACACCGCGCTTCTGTTGGCGTTTCTCATCGAAGACCAACCCGCGATGCGCGCCGAAGTCACGTCGAGATTCCCACCGAGCGCGGGTTTAAAACCGCTCGCCGACACGCTCGAGCGATTTCACTCCTTCCACGAGAGCCTCAACAGCATCTCCGCCGCATCCTCCGATCGCCTCGTCAAAGTCGTCCAATGGCTCAAGTAGTACACACGCCGCGCGAACGGCGTTAGCGCGCCTCATCGCGTGTAATCGAGCGTCGCGTCTCTAGCCTTCTCTCCGCCATCATCCCACTCCACCGACGCACCGCACCCAAATAAAAAACGCACGACTCCGCACGACTCCGCTTCTCTCCGCGCGCGGGCGCAAAAGGATGATCCCACAGGGATTCGAACCCCGAACCTTCAGATAGCTCTCGCGTGCATCCAACCTCACATTTCGTTGGAGACCCCGAATAATCACTGGAGTCTGACGCACTACCGTTATGCTATGGAACCCATACACGCGTCGTCGCATGTACTCTGCGCGATTCAGCGCGATAGCGTGGACGTTGTAATTCCCTGTTGGATATGACTTTTTCCACCGGGTTCCATGGGCGAGATGACGTGGGTAAAGTTATGGGTATATTTGTACCCCCCTCAACGACCAATCACGATCAGCGCATACGGGTGTTTTTTTTTTCCTATACCCCAAGATCACGGCGCGACGCGCGGTCGCGCGCCGCACTCTTCCGCACGGATTTCCCACAACCCCCTTTGACGTTCGTTCGCGCCCGACGCGATCGACGGTTCGTGACACGCACACGAACTTTTCACGCGCACACTTTTAAGGTACGGTTTGAAGCGCGTGCACGGACGCCGGGCGTCGGCGTGCGCGACGGCGATGCGCGAGATTCGTCGCGGATTCGATTAGGGTGCGGTGTGCGGTCCGCGTGCGCTCGCGGGCATCGTGCGCGTGGTGCGGCGACGCGCGAGCGTGGAATGGTGCGCGTGGCGCGCGGGATGGATTGGGGGGAATATCGCGCGTGCGTCGCGCGCGCGTGCGCGGGTGGTTGCGCGCGCGCGTGTCGTGGAGGTGGCGATTGGGGTAACCATGGAGGACGGCACGTGGGTGGTGATTGTGCGAGGCTCGGGTCCGCGCTCGACGGTTTGAGAGTTTGGAGCGACTGACGGCGGCGTTTTAAACCGTGATACACGTAACACAGGACTACTACATAACTACTCGAACACGATGCCTGGTACGCAAAGCGTTTACGTGTCTCTTTCCATTCTCGCGTTGACGGGACTCGTCGGCACGGGCGTGGCGATTGGCAGCGGCGTGTCCATGATGGCTATGCAAATGGCGGAGGAGGAGAAGAAATCGGCTGTCGTGGCGTCCGTGAAGGAAACCACGTACAGACCGGCGAGTCGTGGATTCGCGGCGAGCAACTAAACAGTCGCTCGTGTATCGTTCGGTTGAATTCAATCGATTGAATCTTCTTCTTTTTTAAAATTTGTACCCACACACCGTCATGATTTCACAACGTATATACGTCCGCCGTTTTGTAAACGTACCGCACTTTTCACACAGTTCCATGTAATATCCATATATCGATGTCGCGGATTATTTACTCGTTGGTTGATTTGATTACACATAGACTGCTACTTGATTTTCATGATGTCGACGCGCGCGCGCGGGGCGACGTCGTGGGGCGCGTCGGCGTCGGCGGCGCTCGCCGACGGCGTCGGCGGTTTGGCGTGTACGACGAGCTTGGCGAGCGTACCGCCCAAATCGCCGCGCGCTAACCGCCCGGGGTTGACGCACACTACTTGTCCAACATCACTCACTTCTAAAACTTCCGCAAACGTCTTCAAATCGGATGGTAAAATCAAAACATCTGGGGTGACGTCGAGCGCGAGCGCGTCGGCGTGCGCGGCGTCGAGGCACGCCGAAGGATCTGCCGGGTACAAAGGATACGCGTTGGCTTGTGACACGACGTGCGTCGCGAGTCTGGTCAAACGTTCTTTAGGTGCGAATCCCTTGGAAATTTCCTGCGCCGATAAATGCTTCAAGATGTCGTGCGAGACGACGGAGAACACGGCGCCGTTGATTTCAAACGTCCCGGGATTGGACGCGACGTAGGCGCGCGTCGATGACGTAAATAACGACTCTCTCTTTGGTGCCGGTTGTGGAAACACCGCATCAAGCATGGCGTCACGGACGCTGGGCACGTAAATCACCTTGGTCTTGATTTTGGAATCACCGTCGTTGAAGCCGAGCTTGCGCTCGATGGTTTGCGTGACGTTGAGCGCGACGTCGTCGAAATCCAAATCACCGCACGTTCCCGTCTTAATGAAGGCGTTTTCCACATCCACGAGCGGGCCACACAGGATCAACGCGTCGGGATTCTCAGCCACGACGAAATCCAACAAATCATTCAATGGTTCGTACTTCAAGTCCTTGGCGCACGAAAACGGACCAGAGGCAATCACCGCCGTCGTCGGCTTGGCGAACACGGCTGAAGTCGGCGCCGACATCTTCATCGGCTTGGCGGACACCGAAGAAATATCCTTGGCCACCAAACAGTGTCCAGCGGGGTTTCGCCCGGTGACCTTGACGACTTGCCCCGGAAATAAGCTGTAATTGGACACGTCGCGAAGCTCCAGTCGCACGCGCGCGCCGAAACTCCCCTCCGTCGAACCCTCAATGTCGACGGATTTCTCCGTCATTTTCCCCGTCGCATCAGACTTTTGAGCGTTTACCACTCGCCCAACGCACGTCGCGTCTTCATCACCAGTCCTCGTATCCACACGAGAAATTCGTGACGTCGCGGACGCCGCGACATCCGTCTCCGCCGCCTCGCCCGCGCCCTCCTCGCCGATAAACTCAAATCTCGACTCAGCATCGACGATCCGCGCATCCACCGCGCGCACGCGATCAGAAATCCGATCACGCATGTACCGAAAATCATCCCCACGCACCCCAGTCGTCGACACGTACACCTCACACCCGGAATCATCCCCGTCGAACTCCGCCCGCGCGCTCAAATTCGCGTGCAACGTCGCCGCGCGCGCGCCCTCCCCGCCCCCACTCGTCGCGCTCCCAGGCGTCGCCACGCTCTTTGAATACTCCGACACCCCAGGCGTGAGTTCATCCAACGCCCGCGCCCACTCACGCGGCATCTTCTTCGGTGTCACGCCTCCGAACGACACTCGAGTCGACGCCGCCGAAGACGCCGGACTCGCCCCAGACGTCGGCGTCGACGTCGTCAGCTTTCTCTTCTTCTTCTTCCCGAACCCGCTCCCGGGCGTGCCCCCGCCGTGCGCGCCATCGCGCGCGGATTCTTTCGCCAGCGCATCCGCTACGTACGACGCAAATTCCTCCACGCGCTCGACGCCCACGGACGTGCGCTCGCTCACGTGCTGCGCCGCGAGCCGATCGAGGTCGAACAGCGTCCAGCGCCTGGCTAATGCGTCCGGGGCGAGCGCGTGCGCGGCGGCGATGGCGGCGAGCTCGCGGGCGGCGATGGGGGAGGTCACCGCGAAGCCTTGCGCGGCGAACGCGGCGGTGACCGCGGCGTCGGCGGACATCGCGACGGCGAGGAATGACGACGACGATGGGTGACAGGTGGTTTGAATTTTTGAATGCGTGACGCCACTAATGTATCAATGTTCCATCAGTCGCGGCGCGTATCTATCTATCGTCGATGGTGTGTTTTTATTTCGGCCCATCGCCTTCGCCGAGGATTGTTTTTTGGGACTTGTCGTGGAACATGACGTCGTCGAAGATTTCTAGGGCGTTCATGAACGCTTGGTCCATGTTGAAGTACTTGTAGGAGGCGAGCCGGCCGACGAAGACGACGCCCGGTTCCGCGCTCGCCATGTCTCGGTATTTTTCATACAGCTCTCGGTTCGCGGGGTTGGGTACGGGGTAATACGGCTCGCCGTGATCGCATGAGTATTCTTTGAAGATGACTGTGCCTTTGTGCTCGCGCACGCCCGCGGGTTGGTTTGGTTTGTGCTTGTATTCGACGATGCGCGTGTAGTCAACCTCCGGCCCGGGGTAGTTGAGCTGCAGGCATGGCTGATAAAACCCACCCTCTGGTTCGTGGTACTCTTCGAAAAAGCGCAGAGATCGGTACTCGAGCTTGGGTAAGCCTTGCGAGGCGTAGTACGCGTCGATGGGTCCGGTGAAGACGACGGATTTCTTAGCCAGCGCCTTGAACATTTCGCGGTGCTCGAAAAAATCAACCTTGAGTCGCACCGTGATGTTTTCATCCCCCATGATCATATTTTCAAAGATTCTCGTGTAACCGTGTTTTGGAAGCGCCTGGTGAGGATCGCTAAAGTAGCGATCGTCCGTGTTCGTTCGCACTGGAATGCGAGCCAACACGCTCGCGTCGAGCTCCTCGGGCCACTTGTCCCACTGCTTCTTTGTGTAATGTTTAAATATCGCCTCGTACAACTCTGGCCCAGCGCGCGTCAGCGCACTTTCCTCACCATTTTTTGGGTTGTCATTCACGCTTCGACGGGCGTTCAACCAATCTTCGGTGTCTTGATCAGTCTTTAAATCCGCCCCAGGGAACAACGCGTTCACCGTGTCCCGGTTTGGCGGGATGGGCACAATCTTATAGCCCTTACCATCCACATCTACGCTCCCTTTCACGCGGTGCTCGTACGGTATCCACTCGCTAAACTTATTCACGTATTCCCACACGCGTTCGTGCACGGTGTGGAACAAATGAACGCCGTACTGCGACACCCTAAAGCCTTTGGCGTTTACAAAGTCGTAGCAGTTGCCTCCAATGTGATCGCGTTTGTCCACAATCAGCGATCGCAAACCGAGCTCTTTGGACGCGCGTTGGGCGAACACGCAACCGGAAATACCCGCACCGACGATGACGAGGTCGAACGGCGCGGCGGGGGCGGTGATGCGATCGTCCAAGCCTGCGAACCACGACGGGTCGTGGTCGTTTCCTCTGCGCACTGAAATATCCATGCCCGCCCACTCGTCGGAGTCGAGCGATAAATCGGGCGCCATGTGAAACTATGTGATTAGTGTGCGTGCGTTATATGTCTTCTATGTGAGTGTAATACGCGTACACAACTCTAATGCGTGTCGCGTAGTGAGGCGCGGAGCTCAGGACCGAGCGGCGTCTCGCGCTTCGCGATTGATGCTCGATGCGGTGAACTGCGTGATGAGCGCGGCTTGCGCCTTCGCGTGCGCGTGCTTGGCGTCTTTATTTGCGCCGGTTTCGATGCGTTCGCACGCGGTGAGCGCCCAAATTTCAATGCGACGTATTTCGAATTGGCGCGCGCCGTACGCGACGTGGCCGGATTCGAGGTGCTCGTCGACGAATAAACAATGCCTCCCGACGCGGCCAAAAAATCCCAAACCGTTGAGATATTGCGTGAATCCTGAAGCGCAATAGAGCGCCGGCGCGCTCGTACCAGAGCCAATGTCGACTAAACCTTCGCGCGGAGTGAAACGCCAACATCGCGTGAAGTCGTCGCCGCCGAAATCGTGCCTCGGCGCGCCCAATCCCGGGCTCGCGTGCGCCACGAACACCTCGCGTTCGCCGTCACTATCGCTCGAATTTGTGCTATACGAATCCTTAGGCTCTATGAGAATGATCAACGGGCCGATATCTTGGCATCTCGACAACATCGCGCCTCGAAAACTCGCGCCGTGCCGGTCCGAATCAAACGCCAACCGCCACTCGCGAACGCGATCCTTCGGCAACTCTCGCGCCAATCTATAACTAAGCATCGGCGTCATAATCATGCGTGATGACGATGCCTTCTCTACGACTACTCCATCCTCCTTATCCTTATCGTCGAAACCGATGAGTCGAGGACGCGCGTCCTCGCCGCTCGTCGACGTCAACGCGCGCGTCGCCGCGCGCGCGTCCAACAGCGCCTCACCATCCACCGTGGCGTCGAGCACCCAATCTGGGCCGTCCCAATCACCGACGATGTACGCGCGCGCGAAGTGTCTGGCGCCTTC
>JACLAB010002958.1_pt1 | contig 17616 bp, 13 predicted proteins | sample 8027921 | NCBI WGS metagenome assembly JACLAB01 (sample SAMN15725117, study PRJNA655200) | protist metagenome | isolation source: fluorescence activated cell sorting (FACS) single amplified genomes of... | place: USA: West Boothbay Harbor, Gulf of Maine | collected 2000-07-19 | reverse complement strand
GATATTATGCAAACAAGATATTTAATAAGATATTAAGATACATTATCACGTACACGTTTACATGTATATACGTTGGATTGGGTGTAAAAATGTCACCAATGTATGAGCGAATAGACCGTGGTGTTTGATTAACGATACCAGGTGACCGGACATTTTTCAATCTGTTGTTGACATCGAGTCCTGCAATCAACGGCTATGCCGAATACGAAGGTAATAACTTATTATTAGTAAGCGTGCGCGTTAAATACATGATATATCTATTCGGCATGGGCCGCATCTGAACAGTTCAGAAAATTTTCACAGTTCAGAAAAAATGTCACACTCACCTAGTATCGTTTATCACACATCACGGTCTATTCGTTCTATACATTGTCGAAATTTTTAACTGTAAAAAATGTCACATTCACATGGTATATAAATACCTTCGTATCGTTTACCAAACATCACCTGGGAGCGAACCCACGCAATCACGTTAAACACTACTCTTGTTCCACCCTGGAAAATTTTTTATTATTATTTGATTCCAACGTACGAATAATAAATACGAAGAAGCAAGCCTAGCTACTGCTGCTTGCGGGGACGAGCATCGTATATTATTTTATCTAATAATAAATAAAAATGAAAACATATGTATATATAAAATAAATTAATAAGCAAGATTGTTCTTTATTCTATTAATAAGCAAGATTGTTATTTATTCATATGTGTGATGGCGATGTATAAAGTGATGGCGATGTATACAATTAAATACAATTAAATACATAAATACAATTAATTAAAAATACATATCTAGACATGTATCATCTTTATGATACTGATTATTTCAACTTATTTTATCTAATAATAATAATATTTGTTTTGAAGTTTGGCGCGTGGCGCATGTCAGTATTTGCAACCGACCGGCCTTATAGCGATAATGGTATATTAGTTTCGTCATAGCTGCGGTCTTACACGTGAAGCTATCAGCAAAGTGACTAGTATATACATATTTATGAAGGTAAAAGTTAAGGGTATACTTTTCGCTGCGCCTGGAACTCATCACATACAGACTTTCAGGGGAAAATAAAGTCTGGTAGCGGGTACATCGTCTGTAGTCCTATCGCGTTATTATTTAATCAACCGGCATTTTGGATAATCACTTTGCTGCATTTGCCCACAATCATGATGTACTCTACCGACACAGCGTAGAGTACTCGCCAACCTGATTTCGGCGGGTGGTCATTTTACGCATGCAGAAGGCTCAGAACCAAAGTAAAGTCGGCTGTCCGCAATCACCCCGTATCCGAATATTCCCATGGAGCGATTTTGAAGAACATGATGGGCGTTGCAGAAATGGTGAAAAACCTAAGGACGACTATGTTCCGCTGCGTCCGCCAGCGCTGAAGTCCCGTGTCTCTGAACTTCAGGACGGCGCCGATGCAAATAAAAGAGTAACGACCTTGTCGTTTGAATTAATTACATCACGAAGCCAATTGCTGCAGGATGATTTTCTCAGGTGCCAGCGTAAACGGCAGCATTGATGAACTGTCACAATCGTCGGACGAAGTCGGTGTTGATTATTTGCGAGGATGGCATCCAAGACAAATTGACGCTCATCTTCAGTCGTGCGCGCCCTCTTGTATTTACCCGGTCGTTGGGCCTTTATAGTTGGATGACGTTTTGTTCGAGCTGACAGGACTGGCCAAAGTTTTGGTTGCACTAAATATTTTTTTGCCTTCGAGTATAAACTTATTATTACGAAGTGCTTATGATAATATAATAATACAGTAATAACATGTAATAATATGTAATAATAACATATTGTATATATATATTAAATTATATATGTAATAAATATTATATCATACTTATTTATATTAAAGATCTTCGTAATTTGTTTATTATTGGATGTTATTATAGAATACAATAGTATACAGCTGTGTTATTACCAATTCTTTTTTTGGCACCGGGCGGGCCGAGTCATCCTCAAGTTAATTCTTCCCATACATATCCTGAAGCGCGCGTTGACAAGAGCGTTTTTTTCATGAGCAAGATGCGCGCTCATGTAGCCGCTGACGCGCGAGTAACAAGCGGTGCGCTGTATCTTTAGGTTCCGCACAGTGTATTTAGGGGGTTAAGGATGGGTTTTCAGGGTTTAAAGTATGAACAGCCGCGAAGCGGCTCGTCGGCCGCTCCCTTTTGACATCCTTAAGCGCGCCACGCGCTGCCAAAAAAAAATCAAATCGTTATTTGATATATTTATTTGTATACATGCAATGACCAAAACTTCAAACTCAACGGCAAATGCATTCTTACTCGTGCGCGGCGATGTCGCTTTTGTATGGGAATCTGTAAGAAATCACGTGATTGTGATCGTATAATTGTTTAACATACACTATGTAACCATACGATAATTAAATCAATCATACCGAGTCGATGAAGAAAATTCCTACGGCAGTACTTTTCTTCATCGACTCCGTAGTACTTTTCTTCATCGACTCGCGGAATTGGTCATATGTTGATATGCATGTATACATGCGATGCGTATGGCATTATAAAAATATAATAATAATGAATATTAAATAGCATTATCATATATTTATATTTTTTATATAATTATACTGTAAGAATCCCTGTTAAGAATAATATATAGATAATCCATGCATGATAATCCATGTGATAATCCCTTGCGGCGGCGCGCGAACGATTACATTTGCGCAGAGAGGGCATCTTCTCTTTGTAAAGTTTTACATCCGCATGCAGAGCGATGAAGTAGTGTGGCAGGTACTCGTTTTAAAAACCATGCCTTGCTTACATATTTTTAAAAACTCCCGCGTTTTCATGCAGATTATAAACCAAGGGCACTGCAGCTACAAGGTGAAGACAAGCGCGGAAACATTTTGCAGAAATAAATATAGCGTTACTGGCCTCTGTAATCGAAGTTCATGTCCTCTCTCAAACAGCCGATACGCAACGATTCTCGAAGATAACGGTGAGTTTACATGCGGCGTAGCTCAGAACTTGATGAAGGAAGTTTCTTTCGTTACAGGAGAATTATACTTATGCATGAAAACTGTCGAGCGCGCGCACAAACCTGCGACACTTTGGCATCGAGTGGCTCTTCATCATAGCTACGCAAAAGCTTTGACCCAAATAGACCAAATTTTGGCCCACTGGTACAGTTTATTGAGACACTTCTTTGATGTGTCGTAGAGCTTAATTCATTAGTCCCAACAGGTCACGCTTTATCGTACACAAAAGCAAACAACGCCTCACAAAGATTACACAGCTTCTCTTAAGAACAAGAAAAACTTTGCGAGTCAGCAGGTGAAACAGAGCGCAAGAGAGTGGTGACTAATGTGAAACTGTGAATTGTAAATGTATAGGTCGAAAATTGTTACAATACCGGCCCGGCAGCAGCAAAACGAGGCTAGACGCGAAGCAAAGGTTGGCTTTCATCTCTCATCTTCACAGCTGTTTATTTATGCAACTTTCTACAGGCACAAGTTGCTGCACAGTTAGAGAACTCCATTGAACATGAATTGCTGGTATGTTAGTCTCTCGATAACTACATGACGGAGACATAGTTTATGGTATACTAATGTATGTTGACAGGAGCGCCTGCGGTCTGGGACCTACGATAACCACCGCACACGTTATCTTGAGAACTATACACCAACGGTGGGGCTCTTAGGATGTCGTTATTTTCTTGTGAAAGTTTTTCGCGTTCTCATAACAAACCCTCTCCTTCAGACTGCTCGAGCCATCAATGAACGAAGCCATCTTGAGCTTGAATACGAACGCATTAGCAACGAGAACTAGCTCAAGATTTCATACATTATAACATCTATGAAGGGTTTGCGCACACTGTGTCTGGCGGCCAGACTTTCAAACGCAAAGCTCATCACAAAATAGTGTTGGTTGTTGATTACACCGGCTTACCGCGAGACGAATTCGATTCAGACCTATGACAATTCTGCAATGATCTTTAACATTTTTCCCATTTGCCCCCCCGCCAAACGTTCTTCGTACGCATCAATGACCTATGAAAAGGATTTTAAGGATGCTTCATAACCTACAGTTGATATTGCTGAGCCTACCAAGAATATCTCTACGTTGCAGCTGGGCTTTAGATTGATGAGATTCAGACATTCGGTCGAAGTGAGACTCATTGACTGCATTGCATTGAAGAGATTCAGATGATTAAACGTGGAAGTCAAAAACGAATTACGTTAAGTGAGACCAACAAGTCAGAAAGTTGTGACCGGGTTTGACAACCGGACAAGGTCCTGCTCAAAGCTCCATAACACTGCTCGCGGGAACATTCAGATGTACAAATCAACAACTTCACATGGAAGTACCTGTAATTCTGTTGGAAAAGGATCGTGTGGCTGAGGGTAACGAGGCGCGTGTCCGGGCTCCCGCGTGCGCTGTCGCAAGAGCTCAAGAAGCTCGAAATTTGAGACAAGCCCCTCGTTGGTACATATAACTCTCATGTTCGCGGCGTCCTTCCCTAGGAATTTTGCCCGTGATTAGTTATCTAGCCTATGCGTTTTACCGACGTTCGCGGCGGAAAGTGCACATGTTGAAGGGCCCTGTTTTGGCTTTAAGTGTGAGTGAATAGTCGTTTATTTGCAGAAGCGTTATTATTTGCTTGCTCAATATTAATGTAAAGCAACCAAGGTAGGGATTAAATAGATTCATGCAATCGGAACTTGTACCTAGAGTGTTGTCTACGCCAAATATTGAAAAGTTTACATATTGTGATGACTGATAATCATATAATATCCGTCCGGACGATATCCGTCAGTAGACATAGGCACTAGCTAGCGGAACTAACTCGTAAATATTATCAGGGATTGGAATTCAGGAGGCGAGTGACGACTGCGCTGTTTTAAGTGTGAAGTCCGTTCCAATGTTTAGTATTATTAAATATAATATCATAAATATCATATCTATTAGACCTTCGTATTATTTAAAATTTATTTAAGATCTTAATATTAATCTTTAAGCAAGGACAGGCAGGGGTAGGGGTGACGTAATTATCTTATTAGCGCCAGCACGTGTCAGCATACACATTCTGACTGTTTGCTCATTGGAGTACTCGAATTTGAATAAAGCCGGTGTTTGCGCACAAAATAAAACTCCGGTTTTCCCGTTGCCCTCGAACCGCGCTTCAAAGTTTTCAGCCCGATTTTGAAAATTGATTTTCATGGCGCAAAGATCCGCCATCTGTTTGGGCGCGCGGATTGCTCGATAGCGAGGGCTTGAATCGAAATTCGGGCTTGACAACTTTGTTGGGCTCCTCGATAGCATTCCGAGGATGTAAAAACATCTGGTGAAGGTAAAGGCTCAAGAAAGTTATTTCTCCGGGAGGTATTTCATCGTCGACGGAAACGATGGGTTATATAACAAGAAATATATGCTGAAACGCGCTGGGCGCTAGTCAGGTAATTACGTCACCCCTGTCCTAATAAACACTCTTGACTGTAGTTTTACTTCGTCACTCTCGGGTATACAACTGAAAACAACCTGAAAACAACAAAAAGAGCACTTACTTGAAAACAACTTAAAACAACTTGAAACAAACTTGGGAAAGTACTATAGAATACTTTAATTTCCGTTGTCATAATAATATAATAATCTTATTATCATAATAAGATCTTAATACATAAATATGATATTATAATATAATATGATATTATAATATAATATATTATAATATATATCTTATTACTTATTTAATATAATGTTAAACCGAGTAATGATATAGACGCATTAGGATCTTATATTACTATTAGGTTATCGATAAAAAAATGTCCGACCTAATAAGTAAGACCCTCATTTTTGAAATTCAGAATACCTTCTTCTTCGTATTATTTATTAGTTAATATATGTTAATATTGTATTCTGGATTTCAACAACGGCCCTGTATATTTATACATATCCTATTAATACATATAAACGCTAAATATATCTAAATATGCGTTAAGATCTTAAATAAATAATAAATAAATCCTAACGCGTCTAATTTAACACTTAATTAACCATACATTATTAATCAAAGCTTCTGCTATATATGCAAACCGCATTGCGTCAGGTCTAAACTCAAACTAAAATATCAGATTAAGATATTATGGATTTCCAACAAGCACGCACCCGCGCACACTTTAAGAAGTTAATCAGATTTAAGTGTTGTAAGGATATATAGAGCATCGCAGCTGTCCAAAATCCCCCGAGTGTCATCAAGTCACTCGAGTTTATATTTTTGTTAATCACTTATCAAAATCAGGCAGCCGCGCTGGATTCACTTTTCTTGGGAGCTGCTCTCACCTATCGAACCTCCATATCATGTTGAGTAGCGACCAAAGGACGGATGTTAGTGGGGTCAGCTACAACTGTGGCGGTAAGCTTATTGACGTTTAACAACGTACAAACGTTCTCCCCGACGTTCACTTACTTTTTTTTGCCATGTGCCGCCAACAGACTGCGGCTCGGAAGTTCTGCTACGTCCCGGAGATATCGTCATATGCCGCGAGTGCGGTTATAGAATTCTGTATAAGAAGCGTACGAAACAAAGTAAGTGAACGTTTTTCTGGAACAAGTCAGTTGTATAGCAACACCTCACCTTAGACTCACGCCCACAGTCGTACAATTTGAAGCAAGATGACCGTGGTTTGAAGTTTCTCAGCTGGTTTGTGCGTTCCGCACAGGCCTGCGAACATTTAGCCCGCGGCAGCTGTGAGAGTGGAGAGGGCGCGGATGATATCACGTTTGTCATGACCAAATCACCCGACTTTGCTGCGTTCTTGCAAGGAATGTCATTCAGGTCTTCAAGTCCTGTCCACCTGAAGCCTTTCAAGCAAGTGCGACAACGGATGAAACAAGATTCGGCCCAAATGCATGGATACATCAGCTTAAAACGATTTCTATATATCAAACTATCTACCTTCGTATACCTCATCAAAAAGCAAATTTCCGATCATCAAATTTCCCCTCCTTCGTCTTTCCATTTGTTTGCGCAGCCAAGACATTGAAAGTAGAGAGACATTCCCTCCGGGGTTGTGAGAGAGAAAAACACTGCTTCCTTATGATCGCACCTTGGGCACTGCACGTCTGTCGAACGAGGAAGCGTTGGATCGGTTCGGATATCCTGGATTATTGTTGTTGTTTCTGCTGCAGTATGGCGGATACTGTGACGATGGACACAAAAGTCTTCGGCATCAATCCTGTAGTTGCAGTTCAAGCAAGCGTAAACTAACTTTTTCTGCTCGCGGTCCTCTTTAGGGTAGAGTAAGTCGTTGCTATTTGGACAAAAGCGGAGCCTGACAGCTCCTATTTGCTTCCGTTCTTCATGCCCGTTCTGAGCCGGACGCTGTCCCCCTTCGAAGTTCATTGTATTCAACAACTGGTCCGAAACCAAAAACGCAGCGTTGCCCAGGAGTTGCGTTCAGGGGTCCAAAAGTGAGTGTGTCCTCTCGAGGGGGATTTAACACGCCGGAAAAAGCCTCTCGGGTGTTTATGTCGCCTCTAATTGTCTGGTAGACTTTCGAAGAAAATTGATAGATGACGCTTGTTGGACCTGGGCCGATCGGTTGAAGGGAATCGGGGCACGAGCTGGTGCGCCACTTTTGTTGCGTCCTAGGATCACACGAGGCGGACGATCAAAACAAAAACGCGAATATATGTAATAAGGTTTCTAATAAGGTAAAGTAATTATGATCAATAATAATACATGTATGAATAAACGTGATTGCGTGGGTCTGTTCCCATGTGTATCGGCAGAGCCGCCGTGCATGACTTCTTAATTAAAACATGATGAGACTGATGGACCACTGATGAGGGTTGTTGCTTGGTCGGATGGTATGATGTGATATATTGACATGTCAAATTATCATATGTGAATTAATTGAGATATTACATATAAATGCCCTCATGTATGAGTAAACTGTGAATTCGACATTTTTTTCCAAAGGATCCCGTGAGATCGGCTATGCCGAAAATACGAAGGATGAACGAAGATCTTGATGATATTTCAAAATAGAATATTATTCATAAATACATATTATCTTTAATTTTTAAACTTTATATATTATTTCTTCGATCGTTCGTCTTCCAGCGGTTCCTCTTGATCTTATTATTAACTCAAAACATGCATAAATGTATACGACAACGGATATGAAAGTACACATACAGTTCAAAAATATTAAAGTGTTTTTCCAAGTGTTTTTCAATTGTTTTTCAAGTGTTTCTCAAGTATTATTATAAATTGTTTACTCGTGCGTGGTTTAGCGTTACATATATTTGAAGCCTTCATATGCCATACGTGAGGGCATTTACATATTATAATGAACCAATAATTTCACATTTATTTGTTAAATTACACGCATTCATAATAATAATTGACATGAACGTGTACGTATTAACGTTACGTATCCGCAATTCTATCATGATTTAATAACCATGCGGGGGGCTATGCCGACACACCTGGGAACGAACCCACACAATCACGTTAAACACTACTCCTGTTCCCCCCTGGAAAATTTCTATTATTACTGCTCGTGCGTGTCATTTCAAGATCAAGAACTAATAATTGGAATAAAGGGCGGCGTTCGATCTCGTGCGGGCTCGGCATCGTCATGGAAACTGGCGCCGCAACGAGGACCGAAAATATTTAAGTATAACGAATAAAAGCATACTACATGGAAACCGTTGATGGCGCACATCTCACTGACGATGCGATTCCCGACCATTTTTTCGCCTCATTTCCAACTCTGCACGAGTGCGTGACGGCTTTGTCGAGCGATGTCCCCGAGATCCGAGCGGGCGCCGCTGAGGCTCTCTTGGAGGTCCCTGTTGCGGGAACGCGGCAAGGCGACCGTGGCACACCATGGGCATACGCGCTTATTGCTACAGGTGCCATCGTCCCCCTTCTTGGTCTCATCCAGGCGGTGAAGCGAGACGGCGCTGAAGGTCTCAAACCGCGTGAGTGTCCAGAGAACACTGAGCCAGTGCTACGGGCGGGCGACTTCGCACTGCTGGTTCTTTCAGAGATAGCTGAGGTTGCTTCGGCATTACTGGCGGATGAGGGATGGGAAGTGCGCTACGATGAACAAGTTAACCGACCCGTTTTCTTGGATGAGCGGTCTGGCATGCAACAGTCCAGCCCTCCTGTTTTGCGAGTTACATCAGGTGACTGGGTAGCCTCGATGCTCGTCGAGGTAACCACACTACTTCAGCCGCTTGATATTGACTCAGGCACAGGAATGCCCCGTTGGCCTGTGAGTGTCTTGTGCCATATTCCAGTCAGCCCACATAGACCTTGTACGATCAGTGTTTTGGATATTGTCGATGAAGGGGAGACTGGTGAATGCACTCGGGTATTGATCCGCGGCCCTTGGGCGGGTTCAAATGGTGAAGTTGATGGCGAAGTAGACCCAAAGGAAACACCGGGTACTGCACTTGATGGCTGGCACGACGCAACAACTGTTGCGGCCCTCGTACCACATCTAAATGCGTGTACTTGGTCACCCATGAACCCACCACGTGTATTAATACTTGGCTTGCGCTGTGGTGCTGTCCCGGCATTCTTGTGCAAGTATCTCCCTGGTGTTCGCGTCGATGTAGTCGAGCCTGATGAAGAAATCGTCAAAATCGCCAAGGACTTCTTTAGCCTAAAATTCGAAGAGGTAAGATGGTCGTCTCTTGATGAGTCCTATCGAATCACGCTGCTTAGCACACCACCTAGCGAAGGAACGTTTAGGGTATTTGTTGGGGTATCGGCATTGCAATTCTTGAATGTCGTTCCCGGTAATAGCAACTTTCTAGGATTGCTTGGAAATATGCCAGACCCTGTTGAACTTGATGCGGGAGATATGCACAAGTTTCAGAGCTTAGCTCTCAGTACAATTAAGAACAATCAAAAATTTGGATTTGTCGCACTCGCTGCTCGAAGCAGAACGAGCTTGCAAGAGGCAGCGGCAGCGCTTAGCTGTGCCTGGAGAAGGTACTTTTCGAGAACACTCATATTATGTGATCCTAAGGACCAAAAGGTGTTGCAAAACAACGATGGAACAAACACACTGACTAAATTTATGAAACGTACTTTGCCGCAATTCGGGTCTTTTGAATGGGAAGCATTGCATTTCGACGGCGCGCCAACGTCCGGAGGAGTTTTTATCTGTCTTCCATTTCAGGGTGAAGAAGATTATCAGAGAGAAACACCGCTCGACTTCTTCAATCCGAGCACCTGGCACGCCCAATTGGAATTGTTTTTAAGGAACCGGGAGTCATCAAGTACAGTCACTGCTAACCGTTTTCCTTTTGCCTTAGAATCCTCTATGCAGAATCCATGGATCGCTTTCGGCGACGCGTGGCCTGCACGCTCTAATGGTCGTGTTTTACATGTCAGGTATTGTGTAGCTAGTGAAAGCAAATACTCCAGCTTCAGTTATAACCCTCACGAGAGGTCCACCCTCATCGCTGAAAAGGACGATGCAACTGGAGACACATTTTCTAACGGCATTTGCGAAATTACACCTACCACTCACTTTGAGGAGAATACCGATGATGTCCTCTCAACAAAATATTGGGAAGGTATATTCGGTAACAAGCTTTCTTGCAAAGCACAGACAATTGCGGAGCCATCATATAGGTCATCTTCAGTGGCTTATTCACGGTATTGCATATATAGAAAAGATATCGAGGAGCAAGGTTATACATGGGGGGATGTTGTGGTCACTGAATCTGAATCAAAACACTTAGCAAACGGCATCCAACAATTAGTTGCTGCAGGGTGGCCGCCAGTGTGCATTTTTGTAAGTGACTTAGCATGGAGTGTGACTGACCATTTATGGTCGTACGCAGAAGCTATCCTTGGCGCCGGAAACGAAATCGTATTAGAACCATCTCTCGCGGCATTCAAGCTAGATCCAAGACAGGATCATGCTGGAAAACGTTATGTTGGGAACAACTTTGGGCAACCGCATCGAGACTACTCTCATGAAGAAGTGTTCGGCTCGGACATCTCAGAGGCTTCGAAAAGCCTAAACATATTATCCATATGGCTGCCTTTAGTGGACATTTCCCTCGAAAATGGTTGCATGTATGTGGTGCCTCGATCAGGCGATAGATCAGGAGGTAGTGGAGAGAACGAAGTAGACATTCCATTGTTTGACATGAAAACAGTTCAAGCACTTGCCCCGACAAAGGCAGGGACTTTGCTTGCATGGGCAGGTAACACCGTGCACTGGGGTGCAAGTTGTGTCAAACGAGACGAAAAATCTCCGCGAATAAGCTTAGCTTATGTGTTCAGGAAGAAACAAGCTGTTTGTGATCTTCGCGGGGAACCGCTAACACGAGAAGCTTTCCGTGCAGGGTTGACCATGGAGCGTCGCTTAGAGCTTATCCGACAATCATTGAGTTGTTTTGAGCATTGGTACGGGGACACGACGCCTACGATAACTAAACTCGGCAGACCAAACGTGTACGAGCATGGTATGATATAATAAGACCTTGCACGAAAACACGCATAACTCAAGTCTGTCCCAAAGTCCCAAATGACTCAGATACTTCACTTTCCTTTAAAAAGACTCTCCCTATCCCCTGCTGAGGTGACTTTGCTGCTACAGCTGCAGAGAGATCCAACAGAAATGTAGCAATGAATCGAGAAAGAATCGCACTTCGATATAAACTCCTCGTACTATCACTGTCTACTAGTTTGTGTCGCTCCGCTGACGAGCTCAAACCATTTTCCTGACCTTGAAGCAGCAGCTTCACGGTATGCATCAGCCGGTCAGGATCTCGTGCGAACACTTCCTCTGCGAACAACTCTGGCACAATAAAGTCTGTAAGGCCGTGTCCTTGAGATCTCAATATTGGGCGCAGACCAGGCTCCGCGAGAAGTGTGTTTCGTGTATCTTCAAACCTCAACGAACGTTCCGTTTCAGGTATTTTGTTCCAAAAGTCTTGAAGCACCAACAACTGGTTATCTGAGCGCATGGCGTTCAGTAGATTGATCCCCGCCTGGCGTTGGCGTATCAACATTTCTCGGCCCTTCCCAAGATCAGGGTTCTGTTGCCATCGGAGCCGATCGATTTCCGCCTTAGCCTGCTCTATCCCCTTCCGGTTCGTTAGAGTCAAACTGAAGTGACTCGTATACAAGCAAACCGCAGCGAATACTGCAAAGCCAAGTAACAGGAAAAATACATGTAGATACACAAGAAGAAGGAAAATAGGTCAACTCAAGCATCGTCAATGGACCCACAACAGGATAAAGACTGCGAACCTGGGCGATGCTTTGGGCGATTGCAAAATCTTTTTCCCGTGTGATTCTTGACGACGTTTTCTTGGTGGAATGTCCGGAAGGAGTACTGCTTGTCCTCCGGCGGTGTTTCAGTATCATCTTTGTTTAGGTGATCGTTTCGGTTCACCAAGGATGGGGCAAACACTTGAAACAAAGTTACAAGACCTATGTCGACGGTGGACTAGGATACAACAGAAGCTAGGAGACTCTTTTAGGAGACACTTTATTTTAATCTTAATAATCATTATTATTATAAAGATTTTATTACACATACATATGTATATATACAAGAAGTCCCATACATATATATCGTATTTAAATGTATTTAATATATTGTATTATTCTAATCTTTATTATATTAAATTCGTACGCATTTAAGGTCCAAAAAATACGAAATAAATAAAGATCTTCGGTTTCGTACTTATTATTATTACATCTTATTACTTGTCGTCATCAGTAAAATTCGCCTTGCCCCGAAGAATTTCTGCGGCCGCAATATCTGGTGCCTTTCCCACTATCCCCGGTTCAGATACACGAACCCCCATCGTTGAGCTACCACTGATTTCGGTGCTGCTAAAATTCTTAACGATGGCTGATAAATCCTCACCGGACTTCAGCCTTAAACATCCACTTGAGCACACCTGGACGCTCTGGTTCGACAACCCTAACGGGTAAGCATTCCTGCTTTCTTTCCCAAAAGCCTAAGAACCGCCTTTAAATGTGGACTTTGACAGACGCCAGAAGCAGGCGACATGGGGACAGACTTTGCGAACCGTCTACACGTTCAATACCGTGGAAGACTTTTGGTGCCTCTATAATAATATACTGGCACCGAGCAGGTTGATCATGGGGACTGACTTCCATCTCTTCAAGGAGGGGATTGAGCCCAAGTGGGAAGACGCTAAGTGCGCAAAAGGTGGCAAGTGGACCTACTTTTTTCCAAAAAGCAAAGATCCGAGCAGTCTCGATGACTGCTGGCTCAGTTTGCTACTCGCTATGATCGGAGAGCAATTCTGCGAGCCTAGTGAGATCTGCGGTGCTGTGGTAAGTGTTCGCCAGAAACAGCACAGAATTTCTATATGGACCAAAACAGCTTCTGATGAAGCAGATCAAATGGCAATTGGTCGACATTTCAAAAGTATCCTTGGGATGGGCGAGAATGAGAAGATTGGCTACATGGTTCACGATGATGCCATACGACTTGAACGCCGTGCAAAAGACAGGTATACCGTCTGAGAAAATAATCCGTGAGGTGCTGAGTAGGTGTCCAAAGTTGAATCCTTACTTCCTCTGTTGTGCCTCTTCACCGCAATGAACTCGTCATTAGGATCATTGCCCTTCGTGTTTTGTAGTATGAATTCATTTATTAATTAAAATTCTTCTTCGAGAGTATCTATAATCGGAGGTCATTGGTAATCTTCTACACATCATCGCAGAACAAAATTATTGAGCCATCTGCACCTGCACTAAAAAGCCAAGGTTGCGTTGGATGAAAAGCACAGCCCTTGACTCCCTCGCAATCTTGAGAGCAGTGTGATCGAAGAATTCTCAGAGGAGTTATCAAGGCGTTCCTATCTAGATCAGCATGGACCATTCCATGAAATACGTGGAGAGTCGCATCATCAGAAGCCGAGGCAAACAGAGGATATGTTGGATGAAAGTCAACGTCCTGTGTAGTGAGTTGGTTCAATCTCATGCCATCGCGATATATTTATCAAAAGGGTGCCAGTATATAACCTTGACGGCGCTCGCATGTGATCCCAAAACTTTGTATGGCATAGTTGATAAATCCAAATCAAACCTAAAATACAGGGCAAAAAACGAGTATCAGTTGCTGCCTTTCTGGCAGATTAAAATTTGGGTTTTGACCATGAAACTTTTCCATCTTCGCCACCAACGATAATATTCTCCCCTATGCACACCCAAAAACGGCATCGGTGAGAATTGACACCCCGTATTTTATGATTCTTCTGACAAAAATACCTCCAGAATGAATCGCCATGCAACTCAGGGCACGAGTGCCGGTTGAGAGTTTCTTCAACAATATTTGTCGCTGCAGATCGTACAGATGCACGTGCGATCCAGTGCAAATAAAAAGGACGGGGCCGTGCGGATGAAAGGCGATACTTCGAATGGGAATTCTGGAAGAAAGGAGGTAATACAGGCTAATTACTGAAAAGCGATTTTCAACAAACTTTTGGTGACGGAATATTTGCTGAGAGCTTTTCCTGGAAAGTAGTGCTGCTTACGACCAGAATAGATATTGCATCTGCGCATTCCACACCTTGAGAGTCGATTAATCATTACATGCTTCCCATCGGAAACCATGGATGCAAAGTAGTCCCTGAAATAGTAGCAGAGAAAGAGGGTAATGCACAAGTAAATAAAAAGCTGGCTTGGCCGCCGCACCCCTTGTGATGCCAGATGACCTACAAAATGAAAAATGTCAAGAGCAATCATTCGGCAATCCAGAAGGATTGTACCTTAGTAACATCAGCTGAATGTAGAACGAATATCATTCCACTCCTGTTTACCGCATTTGACACTGCAGTGAGCTACTGGCGAGTGCTAAAAATATAATTGATTTCACCTCTCTGCCCATTTCGGAGTCGTGTGTTCAGTTATCTCCTGTGACAAAAAGGAATTGAGGTCGTTTGGTCACACTGTACACGAGACGGCTTGACTGAAACCCTACCATATTGGGAATTTGCGCTTCGTGTTGACCAGTGGAGTACTGACCGGAATCTACAAACAGTGTACGTAAATTTGAGAAACCGTGTATGTAAAATTGGTCACTTTTTGTTTGAATCTTGCACTGACCATCAGCTGAGTCAATCAAAACAACGGCAGCGCCAACGCATGCGGATATAATGTTGCCGAGTCGAGGACACCTGACGAGGACACGTGAGGATACCAAACAGCACGTGAAACATGATTGCTCACCATGCAACATGTTTGACTTCTTTGGTAAAGTGCCAAACTCTGATGCAGCGACCGGTAGAGATCTGGTGAAATAAAAACATTAGGTTTTTCAAAATGCCGCCGAACTCTGAAAGCTGTACCTCCCACTTTCTCATCGTACGATCAGACGATCCAGATACAAGCCAATTCCTGTGCTTGAAGGAGGAATGCATGAGGGCTAGGGACAAATAAATGGGAATTGCCAACGTTTGCTCTCAGAAACATTGCTTGACTCACCCAGTTGGATCAGGTGCAATCGAAAGAACTTTACCCTAAAATACAAGGCAAGAATGATATTGAGAGTGTCATCGGGTGCTAACGATTCGAGATGCGGGCTTCAATCCAAGCTTATATTAATACCCGATGTCCTGTCATTCGTAACATCTCTGTTGTTGGGAATGGCCTTAATTCCTGTCGTCCCAAGCGTAAGCCAAAGGTCAGGAGTCTACTTCAACAGATATAACCTTCGGATTCGGCAACGGCGGCAGAATGTCACTCGGGTGCACACTGATTCGATGTTTTTCCACCCGAGGACAAAGATAAAGGTCGAGGCACCTTCGAAACCTAGATTGAAATGCTGTTTGAGATCCATTCCAACAAAAAACTTTCTTCAATTCGAACCGGTCGATGACATAAGGTGCGTATGAAGGAACCTGTTGCTCGGTGAATTGTGAGAATGGAAATGCCATGATGTTTAAGACAGTAGCACACCTTTCGCAGAGCGCCATATACGTTCTGATAAACCTGCGAGGTTTGCTTGTTTCGAGAGGAGCCATTAAAAACATCGGTGGTTCGATATTCAACAGGTGGATTGTAAGAGTCAATGTGACTCGGTGCTCTGGTTTTTGGTATAACAAGACTTTGTGGGACTGCACGTTGCAAAAGTTGCAGTTAGACTCTGTCAGCAAACACGAAAAAATGATCTGGTCACCGTTAATATTCCCAGTAGGTGTACGAAGTGAGTCCCATATTAGTCGCAGTCCTTGAGAAACATTCTGAAGCCGGAGGCCAAAACATATTTGTTTCATAAAAACTTGAGTATGATTTGCATTGGGCAGTGTTGAAGATTACTTGATGCCAACATGAACGTACATTAGTCACCGGCTTGTGGAGATATCCATTTCGCAAACTTCGAATTATACGGATAACCATTTTTGCTTCCCTGCGCCGCAGCATCAAATATCTTTCAGAGTGGCAGGCAAATGCTTCAAAACAACCTTACCATTTTGATGGAATGAATCGGCGTTTTGGCTCTCGTGCCTGCCCTGGTGCTTTGTCAAGTTCTTGCCCGGCAACGTCCTTTAAGCATGGCTGAACAAGTCAGTGACAGGTTCAGATGTGCGCATCACAACTCCAATGGGTCACCTGGATTTCCTGTTCAACCCCGAAAAAATGTCGTGGCATTACTCCTCCTCGAAGCTTTTGAATAAGCTCGACCTAATCAGTGAATAGTTATTGCAATGATTCATAACCTCCGATTTAGACGCCGAACCTGTGCTTTTGATAGCTTCGGTTCATTTCCTCCTTTTTCATCAAACACTGTTCTCCAGTAGCTTGGGTCGTCCACCAGTTGCAACAGATGTTCGATAGAGTCGCCCTTCCCTGGCTTGAAAATTTTCCGTCCATCAGCATCATATCCTACGTGCTCTTCTTCCCTATACCATTCCAAAGGAACGTCGCCTATCGTATTATCCATGGTTGTAAATCAAACGGTGTACTGAACCCAAGCCACAAGATGCCGAGAATCTGGGGAAAGAGGTAGCCAGCGGCGAATGTAGATGTATATAAGTATATGCACTGGCCGTCCTGCTTTACGATAGTACAAAAGTCGATTTCTTGGTCGGATGTGCTGCAATGCCCGCTGCCAAAGTGTTTATTCCTTCGCGAACCGAGGCGGCGGCGGACTTGACATATCATTAAGAGTCTCAACAACGAAACGTACATACACCTTCATTATTTGACAGTTTGAACAGCAGTTTAAGCTTCGTATTTGATTATTATTTACTCCACATGCATGTATATAATTGTATATATGTGATCATATAATAATAAGGCTCCAGAGACCGGAGAGTGGGTGTGTGGTGTTGGCGTTGGCGTGCGTAAGTAAGAGTAAAAAGAGTAAAAAGAGTAAAAAAAAACGTTTGATTTGGGGGTGTAAAATTGGCGACAATGTATGGAACGAATAGACCGTGGTGTTTGATTAACGATACCAGGTGAACCGGACATTTTTCAATGTGTTGTTGACAATGAGTCGTGTAATTTACGGCTATGCCGAATAACATATTGTGACTGATCATATAATGGACGGATGCGCTTGATCCCGTCAAAAAAAAAAACCTGAAGAATTATTCGGCATAGCCGATCTTACGGGT
>JACLAB010000541.1_pt1:0-7500 | contig 17620 bp, 8 predicted proteins | sample 8027921 | NCBI WGS metagenome assembly JACLAB01 (sample SAMN15725117, study PRJNA655200) | protist metagenome | isolation source: fluorescence activated cell sorting (FACS) single amplified genomes of... | place: USA: West Boothbay Harbor, Gulf of Maine | collected 2000-07-19 | reverse complement strand
GGGATTACGGATTATTGGCGTTATACATGAAGAACAATCTTCTCGCCCTCGGCGATAGCGAAGAAGCGCAATCTTTGCGCCTGTATCTCGGCATCCCAGAGGACACTCGCCGCGTCGACTCAGCGCTCGCCGACGACGTCAAGACAGATCTTTCCTCCGTCGTCTTAGCTTCGAAGATTGCGTCTGGACACTTGGCTTCTTCCGTCGTATCTCACGTGCGCACAAAGAACGCCGATATCTCCAATTCTCTCCTCGTCAACGTCACGGCGAAGAACATTCGAGCGCACAACTGCGTCGTGTACAACGTCGTCGACGAATCCGAGGAAGGACTCATCTTACCCGACGGCGCCGTGTTCACGAACGTGTTCATTCCTGCGTCCACCGCGGATGGTGAGCACACCAAGCTCGTGATGACGTCCACGACGACGACTTGCGGCGGCAAGGTATTCAAGAACAAGCTGACGCAAAATCCGTACTCATTCAACGACGTCTACAAGCTCAACGCCGACACAGACGTTGTCCGCGCGTACGCCACCGCCAAGGCGGCGCATGACGCCGCCGCCGCCAGTATGTGAGCGCACCGAAGCGTGCGTCGCCATTAATCATCACTTTCCCGCGATGAGCGCTGTAATAACTTTTTCAGTGTTGTCTTTAACCAGCGTCTCTTCGCACCGCCGCCAGTCCTCGCCTCGGCATGTCCACCGCTCGCGTTGACGTCCGGGCGACGACATCGCGACGTTCGTCGTGCCCTCCGCGCGCGCGACGTCCCTCGCTCCGCGCGCGCGCGACGCAGAGCGACGGTTTCAACGCCGTCGTTCAAGAGCGCGTCGACGCGTTGATTCGAGCGCGCGACGACGCACCAGCGACGCAGCGCTTCGTCGCCATCGCTGGGCCACCGGGCGGAGGAAAGTCGACGTTCGCTGAGGCCGTGCGCGTGGGTTATAACGAACGAAGGAACGGGGAGGACGCGTGCGTCGTCGTGCCGATGGATGGTTTTCACTGGTCACTCGCAGAGCTGGCTGCGGGACGCGCGGGCGACGCGGACGAAGCGCGCCGGCGACGCGGCGCGCCCTGGACGTTCGACGCGATTTCGTTCGTGGAGAGCGTCAAGATATTGCGGTCGAGAGGCTACGGAGAGATTCCTACATTTGATCACGCGACGCACGATCCCGTCGAAGGCGGCTGCCGTGTGGAGCGTCGGCACGAGACGGTGTTGATTGAAGGGAACTATGTGTTACTTCCGGAACGACCGTGGAGAGATTTAGTGGATGAAAACGTGTTCGATGAGACGTGGTTCGTTGATACGGACGTTGAGGAGGCGATGCGGAGGATTATTCAGCGACACGTCGCGGTCGGGAGGTCAGAGGAAGAAGCGCGGATGCGAGCCGAGTCGAACGACGCGCTCAACGCGCGGCTCGTCGTGCAACAGTGTCGAACTTTAGCGGATGTTTTGATCCCGTGCGTGAGTTTTGAACGGTAGCTTAGTTTTACTTTAGTTCACGAATTCCGTCTATCAGAATCTAGCGATCGAGATACTTCACGAACAGCACGCTGCCTCGCCCGCTTTGCACGCTCTTCCCAGGCGGAAGCTCTGGGTTGTTCTCAGCGAGACCTTTGTTTTCGAATCCTCGCTGAACAAACCAGTCTGCGGTGCGGGTCGTGAGCAGGAAAAGACGCGACGTTGCAAGCGTTTCGCAGGCGTAGTTTTCGGCGTACTCCAGCAACGCATCGCCTCTCCCGCCTCGGCGATACTCTGGAGACACCGCAAACGCCGCGACTTCGTGCGCGTCCGGGGCGTTGCCGCACGGTTTCAGCGCACAGCACGCGATTACCTTACCATCGCGCTCGGTGACGTGAAAATAGTTCTTGCACACTTCGTCAATCAACTGTTCGTCCGAGCGTGCAATGACTGCACCGTTCGCGACGAGAGGTTCAAGGATGCGCTTGATTGATTCCCAATCAGCCATCGTCGCGATCCGCGTGCCTTCGTAGCGATCTCGCGCCACCATGCATCCAATACCATCACGAGTGTAGAGCTCGACTAGAAGTGATCCAGACACCGTCGGGTCGACTAAGTGTGTACGCCGCACGCCCGCCTTACACGCAAAAGCGGCCAGACAGAGCTCTTGCGGGCAGTGCGGCACGCGCCAACTTAACCCGCGCTCCATCAATTCTTCAAAGCGCGAGATACGTTCGTTGACGCCTCGTATGCTATCGAATAGATGCTCGCGCTCGTCATTCGAATACGCGCTCACGATTTGCTCGTCACCTTTGTTCGTCCCGGAGCCGTCGATAGAGTATTCCATTTGTAACCACCTCCAATTCGCGACGCCGTTGGCACCATTGACACCGCCGCCGCCGTTCAAGTCTTTTGTGCCGTATATTTTCGCTAAATACGCCTCTGCCGAGCGTAGGGGTAAATAGCGTGGCACACGCTCGGCGCTATCGTTTCCTTCGTACGGCATGTGCGAAGGATCCGTCATCACGATTAACTTGTCTGCTTTGAGATCAATCGCCGTCGCCAACGCCACGTCGAAAGACTGACAGTTCAAAACCTCTCCAGCGGCATTAAATCCGAGCGAACTCAGCAACACGATATCGCCTTGAGACAGTTTTTTCTTTATCCCTTTCGCATCGACTCTGGTGACCTCACCCGTACGCTGAAAATCTGTTCCGTTCACCGTCCCCATGCGTTTGGCAAATATGTAATTGCCGCTTGTCGCCACCACGTTCGCCCCGTTCGAAGCCATTCCACGCTCACCCGCGCCGTCTTCATCGCCGTCTCTATGTCTTCTCGTTATACTTATCGTCGGCGCTCGACTCAAGAGCGCTTGCACGAGCACTTGATTCTTCCCGTTCGCCTCCATCGCCGCCTCCATCGCCGCCTCATCCGTCACTCGATAGTCGTCCACGAAATTCACCTCCCCACCCCGCATCTTCGTCAGTTCGCTCACCTGATCGCTCGCCCCGACCACCAACACGATACGCACGCCGAGGTCGTGCAGCAGGCTCACATCACGCACGACGGACTTCATCTTCGCCGTCGACGCCGAGACGTCGCCGGGAATCAAAACCACAAACGTCGAGCCTCGATGCAGCGCGATGTACGGCGACGCTTGTCTGAAGAACTCCACGAATCCGTTCGATGACGACGAAGACGAAGACGAAGACGACGTCACCTGGACGCCGTTCGATTGCGCGCGATCGCTGGAGAGCGCACCGTCGCCACGAAACACCGCGCGCATCGCGACGTCCCGCGCGAGAATTCTCATCCTCATTCGGTACGCTCCGCCGAGCGGCGCGCGCACGCGCGACGACGCTCGCTCGGGCGTAGCGCGACGTTCGTGCGACGCGCCGGACGCGCTCAAGCGCGACGTCGCACCGGCGACGCGCGACATGGCGCGAAGACGAAATCGGGTCGCGCAGTGCAGTGCAGTGTCGACACTGCGCGACGTTTGGTGGTGATGGCGACGCGCTTCAGCGCGTGCACGCGACGCGAACGCGCCGAGGGGTAGGGTGCGACGCTCGAGATGCCCGCGCGCGGTAAGGGGTCGAAGCGCGCGCGCGAGAACGCGGTAGAGGATGATGAAGCGGCGGTTGGAGATTTCGTGCGCTTGACGAACGTCGACGAAAATTTGGCGAGGCGACGCATGCGCGCGGCGAACGGGGATCTCGCGCGAGCGCTAGACGCGCATTATGCGATTGAGTCCGTCGTGAGCGCGAGGGCGCGCGGGATATCGACGACGACGACGAAGGCAAAGGGTGTCGACGACGACGCAAAGGGCGTGGACGACGCGTTCGATGACGCGATAAGACGCGCGAGAGCGATGAATTATTTCGATATCGATGGTGAAGGGTTTTACCGATCGATTCCTCTGAGTGAGGAGGCGGAGGCGTTTTGTGGCGATGCGTTCGCGGCGTTTGGTGACGTCGTCGCTCGAAATACAACATGGATGGATAGTGGATTTCGAGCGGCGCCGGCGAGCGTGGATGGGCGCGATGGCGCGCGTGGAACGAAGGAGAACGTACCGAAATGTCGATGCGGGATGCAGGCAAAGGTGAAGCAGGTATCTAAGGACGGCGTGAACCAAGGACGGTTGTTTTACGGATGTGCGAAGCCGGCGGCGGAGAACACGCGATGCGACTTTTTTGCGTGGGCCAAAGGCGATAATTTGATGCACACAGACGCGGCGAAATCGCTCGTTTGGAAGAGATTTTCGTCACCTCGATTTAAGTTTGCCAGACGGACGAGCGCGGCTGATATCCGACAGGGGAGCGTTGGCGATTGTTGGTTTTTGAGCTCGCTAGCTGTCGTCGCCGAACGTGAGGATTTACTCGAGTCCGTCATCGGCGTTTCCCGGCGGTTCGCACCCATCATGGAGCGAGTAGGAGCCTATTTCATACGACTATTTCTCGGAGGCCGATGGCGAGCGATCGTTGTCGATGACTTTATTCCAGTCAAGCCGAAGAAGGATGACGAATTCGCGCCCGCGTTCGGCAAAGCGTCTAAAAATCAAACGTGGGTATCGATTGTCGAGAAGGCGTACGCCAAAGCTCACGGAAGCTACGCGGCGATAAGTGGTGGGTACGTCGCCGAAGGTTTGCACGATCTCACCGGAAGTGCGACGGAGATGATTAGTTTTTCATCCACATATTTTGATTCTGAAGAATTTTGGGTTCGGCTCGTGAGCTTTTCGTCGGCGGGCTTTCCGCTTGGATGCGCGACGTCGTTCAGCGCCGAAGGTATTGTCGGTCATCACGCGTATAGCATACTAGAGGTGCGTGAAATGCACGGTGTCAAGAAGGGCGTACAAACAAAGCTACCTGAGGTTTTGCACGGCAAGAAGCCCGCGGTAGAAACGGAAATGCTGCGTCTGCTGAAGATTCGGAATCCGTGGGGCAAGAAGGAATGGAGAGGCGAATTTTCCTCGACGTCCGCGTCGTGGACGAAGCGCTTAGGAGATGAACTATCGCGTACCCGCGCCAATGATGGCGAATTTTGGATATCTTACAATGACTTTCTCGTACACTTTTCATCCGTGGACGTGTGTAAATCGCCAAAAGGTTGGCACGCGTTGAATTTGGAGACGACCCTGCATCCAGACGTACATCGTTCGTACATCGTTCGGTCGGCCGGTGACGGCGGATGCTGGTGTCACGTCCTGTTATTACAGCATACCAAACGCGGTCGTCCGCAAGGTAGCTGGTACACGGACCTGTCGGTGTTGGTTTGGCGGCGCAGCCTCGGATCGAGCGAATGGATGCCGTGCGGCGGCATCTTCGGCGCTCGCGAACGCGAGAGTTGCCAGGGTGAAATAGTCTTGGATGCGGGTACCGAGTACGCATTTCGCGTGCTATCCATCGTCGGTGGTCGCGACGTACCGGTCACTTTGCGACTATGCACCGCCAAGCCCGTTCGTGCTCGCCAGATGTACGAGAGCGCGATGCTCAACGTCGCACAAAATATGCAACTCGCCGTCCACGGCGAGACGTCTCTGACTGGTGGATCCAAGTTCAAACGTTCGAACATCGCTCTGTGTGGTGGTGTCGTCACTGTGGCTTCGTCATCTGGGCTCAACTTTGTCTTCATCCAAGCCGAAGCGGTTCGTAAGAGTCCGCTTTGCGTCGACTTTGCGTACCGATTTCGCGACGACGGCACGTGTTTCCAAAATCAGAACGTCGTCACCGCGCGCGCCGGGACGTCTCGTCTCGCCGTCGTCGCCTCCGGTGTCAGCGCGCACTCGAAACATGAGTTTGAGTTCGACTACTGCGTGCGTGACTGCGACTGCCACGATAACGACGACAGCGACTGCGTCATTGTCGAAGAACGCCGTCGCGATGTCCCGAACAAGGCACCCGAGAAGGCGCCTCGACGGTGCGAAGAGCTCTTCGTCGAGGTCGACGCCTCGTTATGGCCACCGCCGCTTCCACGCGATGCGGCGCACGTCAAGCGTGGGTCATTCAATTCCTCTAAAGCCGTAGTCGTAGTCATTCATTTGTAACTTCCAACTCGCGTTTCGATTGATACTACACAACACTCGCGCCTAAACGTTCCTATACTTTTCTAACACTCCCTTTGCTCTTTCAAACGCCGCGAGCGTCTCGATTCGAACCTCTTTCCTCGCCGTCTCCGCCCACGCCGCCTCCACTCCGCACGCATCCACCGCGATCGCCGCGGCGACGTCCTCTGGAACGCGCTCGCCCGCCGCCTCCGTAGCCGCGAGCGTCGCGTCCACCGCCTCGACCACATCGTCGTACACTTCCGCGAACTGAAACTCGGCCGCAATCTTTCTACCTGCAAACCATCTCGCGTGAAGTGCTTGCTGCGCGCGCGTGCTTGAAGCGGTATCGACAAACTTGAGATACACGAATCCTTGACTATCCTTATCCACGAAGGTGTGCGTGATTTCGCCAAACTTTTCGCACTCTCCCTTGACGTCCTCGGCGATGTCCAACCACCACTCCGGGTCGGTTTCTTCCGCGGCGTTGAACAGGTTTTTGAGCAATATGCACGGCGTTGGGATCGGCGAACCCGGGCCGAGTACCCCTTGCGTGATTGGTTGCGCTGCGAGCGGTAACGCCTCGCCGGGTACATCAATCGGCTTCACCGCATCCGCCGTCGTCGGCAAGCCAGTGCTCGGATCGATGGTGAATCCCTTCTCTATCTCTTTGTCTTGACCGGCGAGACGCGCCATGAGTGCCGCACGACCACGACTGTCCATTCGTAAACCACCGCTACCCTCGTCGAGCTCACCGAGCGACTCGACCGGCGCCGCCATCGTGCTCGCCGCTGCTTGCACACCTTGGCTCGCAATGGAAACGCGAATGGGAATACCGACGAGTTCTAACCCATTCAGTTGCGATAGCGCGAGCATGGCGTGCTGTGTCAGCTTGAACTGCACGAACGCGCTCGCAAACTTGCCCGCGGCGCCCGGATCGTCGTCTTTGATCATAGATATGAAGTCAAGCTCGCCGAACGGCTCGAACACGGCTTTGACGTCGTCCTCGCTCAAGCCGAGGTGAAGTCCACCGACTCGCAACTTACACGGCCCCGCCGACCCAATGTATGGCACTCCCTGTCCATAACTCGCCCCGAGCTTCTTCTTTTGCGCCTGCTCCGCCTCCCACGCGATGTTCTTCTCCGCCTCGCTAGTCTTCACCGCGATGGCTTGCCCGTTTAACTCTTGTCCGGTGAGCTCCAACGCGGGGTGTATGAACTTCTTATCGGCGAACTCAACGTACGCCATCCCCTTACTCTTCGGCGTGTTCCTATCGTAAATGATCCGCACGTCCGTCACCTTTCCAACTTTACTGAAAAACTTGAAGATGCCTCGCTCGTCGAGCTTCGTGCTTAAATTCGTCACGAACACCGTCCTCGTATCTCGATCGAGCTTCTCCAGCTCTCTGCGCTGACGATCCGCCTCTCGCTCTTGTCGCTTCCTCTCCCGTTCCTCTTCGCGTTCGGGCGTCGACAACCTCGCGCGGTCTCGCGACCGCGAT
>JACLAB010014345.1_pt1 | contig 17626 bp, 13 predicted proteins | sample 8027921 | NCBI WGS metagenome assembly JACLAB01 (sample SAMN15725117, study PRJNA655200) | protist metagenome | isolation source: fluorescence activated cell sorting (FACS) single amplified genomes of... | place: USA: West Boothbay Harbor, Gulf of Maine | collected 2000-07-19 | reverse complement strand
CCAGGACGACGGGGGCGACGAGGCTGAACGAGCTTTCTTCCAGGTCGCATGCCATATTCATCATCGTGGTCGAAAAAAGCACGGTCACCAAAGGCCAACCGGGCCAGGTTCTGGAGCCGACTGTGCGGATGGGCAAACTGAATCTGGTTGACTTGGCCGGGAGCGAACGCGTGCGCATGACGGGTGCCGCCGGGACCCGGCTGCAGGAGACGAAGAAGATCAACCAGAGCCTTAGCGCGCTTGGTAATGTGATCGGGGCGTTGACCTCCACGTCAGACGCGGCCTCGTCCCCGGCCTACCCACCGGGGCCGCCGATGCAGTCGATGGGGTCTGCGGCGCAGCCGGCTGGCGTCCCTCCAACCCAGCTTCAGAAGCGTCATGTACCGTATCGAGACTCAAAACTGACGAGAATTCTGGAGGACTCCCTCGGTGGGAACTGCAAGACCGCATTCGTTGCCGTCATCTCGCCGGCCGTGGAGTCCTTCTCCGAGTCCCTGTCGACGCTGAAGTTCGCCAACCGCGCGAAGCGGGTCAAGAACGTGCCTCGTGTCAACGAGGATGAAAACCATCGGACATTGCTGAAGAAGTACGAGCGGGAGTTGAAGAGGCTGCGGGCAGAGCTGCAGGCCCGGGGCAAGGATCTCGTGGACAAGCGGCTCTTGCTGCAGCTGGAGGAGGCCCGACGAAAAGAGCAGGCCGATAAGATGGCCGCAATGTCCGCGCTTGAGCGGCAATCGGCGGAAATCGCCCGGCAGAAGGCGGCAATGGCTTCGCTGCAGAAGCGCATCTCTTCCATGCAGGGCCAGCTGCTCGTCGGCGGGCAGAGCAGCGTCGAGGATACGCCAGCGTTCAGAACGCTCCTGGCTCGGGAGCAGAATAGGATCAAGATGGAGTACGAGGCGCGCCTCGCCGAGATGGAGAATGAGCGCAACATGATCGCGGAAGACAAAGCTGCGACCGAGAAGCTGAAGAACCTGCTGCTCAAGCAGCGAGATGTGATGGTCGCACTTACAAAGCGATTGGGAGAGCGTGATCAAGAGGTATTGGAGCTACAGGCGAGCCTGGAGGCCACAGAGGCGAAGCTGAAGAGCGCCGAGGACGTCCTGGACAAGCGCACCGCCCAGATGATCCGGCTCAGAAAGCGCATGGCGGAAAAGGGTCGTGGCTGGCAAGAAGACGACGGCAACGACTGTGGATACGGCGACATGGAACAGGAAACGCCGGGGTCATCCGATTCATCGGACGGAGAGGGCCGTGTGGAGAGCTCAAGCGAGCTCAAGGGCCCGCTAGAGGTCACCTTGGCGCTGGAGGACGATGACGTCGACGGGGATACGGATGATATTGGCGTCATAGACAGCCACGCGCTTGCCGAAGGCCACGACCAGGACAGTGGCGATGTGGCCTCGAGCTGTGGATCCGAGGTTGACGCTGGCAAGGACGAGAACGAGGATCCCGAGGGTCCCGAGGCAAACTGTGCCCCACGCCGGACGGTATCCGAGTCTTCCAAAGAAGCTCCAATGCCGGCGCCTCCCACCGCCCGTGATGCGGGGCCCAGCGCGGCCCCATCCTCGTGGCAAAGCGAGAGGGAGGCGCTGAAGACCATCCTTGAGCTCAAGGTCCTCTCGGTGATCGGCGACGTCGAGGACTCCATGGAGGGCTTTGCCGACGATGCGGCAGCTGCGAAAAAGGACACCTTGGTCAGACAAGTGGCCTACCTGAAAAAGCTCGTGGAGATGACCGTGATGGCAATGTCTGATGTGTGATGGTGATCATCACGGTGGTGACGACGGGTCGTCACCCGAGTTGCATGCGTTGCGTGTCAGTCAAATCCTGTGAATTAAATACGCATCAACGATGAAGGCGATCGGAGCGATGCGCCACCTAATCGCAGCGCCGCAGAGGGTACTGCCCGCGAACGGGAAGCGCATGTCCCCGACGTTGCCCCTCGCCGAGCCGAAAAAGCTCTGGGGGGGACGATTCACCGGCGAGACGGACCCTTTGATGGAAAAGTTTAACGAATCGCTCGAAATGGACAAGCGGATGAGCGCCGAGGACATCCGGGGGAGCGTCGCCTACGCTCGTGCCCTGGTCCTCGCCGGGGTAATCACCGAGGACGAGTCGGGTGTCATCATCGACGGCCTGAACCGGGTCGGCGAGGAGTGGAGGACGGGAACGTTCGAGGTCAAACAGGGCGACGAGGATATCCACACGGCGAACGAGAGGCGTCTGGTGGAGCTCGTCGGCGCGGTCGGCGGCAAACTCCACACTGGCCGGTCCCGGAACGACCAGGTCGCCACGGACACGAGGTTGTGGCTGCTGGGTCAGCTGGTCGAAATCAAATCTCATCTTAGGGAGCTTATCCGGGTCGCAGCCGACAGGGCGGAGGCCGAGGTAGACGTCATCATGCCCGGATTTACGCACCTGCAGCCGGCACAGACTGTCAGGTGGTCCCACTGGCTTCTGGCACACGCGGCCGCCTGGCAGCGCGATCTGATGCGATTGGAGGATCTGATGCCGCGCGTGGCGACACTTCCCCTCGGGAGCGGCGCGCTGGCCGGCAACCCGTTTGGCGTCGATAGGCAGTTCCTTGCGAGGGAGCTGGGCTTTTATGGCGGCGTCTGCCCCAACTCAATGGATGCGGTCTCCGACCGAGATTTCGTGGCCGAGACGGTCTTCTTCGGGTCACTTCATCTCACGCATTTGTCTCGATGGGCGGAGGATCTCATCATCTACTCGTCGGGCCAGTTCGGTTACGTGCAGTGCAGTGATGCGTACGCGACGGGGTCGAGTCTCATGCCACAGAAGAAGAACCCGGATGCTCTGGAGCTGATCCGCGGCAAGGGTGGTAGAATGATTGGAAATGTGGCCGGTCTTCTGGCTGTGATCAAGGGCACGCCGCTGACGTACAACAAGGACCTTCAAGAGGGCTGGGAAATAATGCACGACACGGTTGACACGCTCCAGGACTGCATCAGGATATCCATCGGCGTGCTCAGCACCATCAAGATCAATCCGGACAAGATGCGCTCAGGACTGAGTGCAGATATGCTGGCTACGGACCTGGCCGAGTACCTGGTGCGAAAGGGCGTGCCGTTCCGCGAGACGCACCACATCTCGGGCGAGGCGGTCAAGATGGCCGAGGACAGAAACTGCGCCCTGAGCGACCTGACGGTGGACGATCTCAAGACCATCAACCCCCTATTCGAAGAAGATGTGGCTAAGGTTTGGGACTTCCAGCAGTCTGCAGAAATGCGCGACACAGAGGGCGGCGCCAGCAAGCGCTCCGTGCTCGAGCAGGTCCAGAAGCTGCGCACGTACCTGAGCGAGACTGCATGATTTGAATATCTGGGATCTAAAAAGTTTCGCATCGCGCATGTACCTCCAGGTTCTTAAGCCGCCGGCTTTTCATCGGCGCTTCCTGCCCGGCGTGTTCCCGAGGTCAAAGTCCGCCGCCCCAAACGTGTGGGCATCTCCCTGGCGCAGCTTGGCGTTGAGACTCGGCAGAGCGTAGTTGACTGAGTTTCGACGTCGCAGAGAAGACCTGGTGCCCGTCCTTGGCGTCTCGAGGGCACCACCATGCCCCCTGCGCGACTCCCGCTCGCCCCGGGGAGACCTGGCATCGTCCTCCCGAACGCTCGGCAGCCCCAGTGCGGGACTGAAGCGACAAGGCATCGGCTCTGGAGTCTCATAACGGCCACCATCTGCCGTGTGCACCACGTGTTCCTCATGCTTGTTGACCACGGCGAAGTTTTCCATTCTGTACACGCAAGAGCCCGCGTCCATCGAGTCCTCGTCCCCGTCCTCCAATAGCGTCAGATCGACCTCGATCCGCCCACCTCTCACGACATTCCCATTGGTATCCTCTTCCGGGAGTGAGAAACGCTTGTTCGGCGTCACCTTGAACTCGCTCTCCGACTCGTTTGACAGCCGCTCGAGGCGCAGCAGCACCGGGCTGAGCCATGGGTGATTCGCCTCCAGGAACGCTAGGTTTGGCGATTTGGACGATTTGGAGGACTTTGGAGATCCTAATGGTGGGCTCTGCAAGCCGTCGCCCTTTCCATCCACCCCGTCTGCAGTTTCCCTTCCCGTTGGGTTGACATTCTCATCCGAATCCGCACCGGCATCCTCTCTCCCATCCTCGTTCTCACGCTCCGTTCCAGCATCACGTTGCCGTGTCTCCTCATGACTTCCAACCTCCACCATCGCACGAATCCGCCCTTCCAGCGCCCTCACCCGGTCCTCAAGCCGCATCACCGCCTCGTCCTTCTGCTGCACCGCCTGCTTGGCCGCCTCCAGCGCGCTCCTGAGCTCCATCTCACGCGCGCCACTCAGTAGCTGACGAGATCTCAGCAGATGTGCCTGTTACGAGAGCAAGCGAGTGGATCAGGGAACGAGCGTCGTTCGTAGTAGCGAGTGCTTCAGGGCGCGGACGAGTCGAAGGCGAAAGATGGAACCCGAACCAAACTGACGCATTCCTTCGACAGCACGTCGAATTGCTGCGAAAGGAACGTGTTCTCCCTGGCAAGTGTCTTATTTATCTCAAGTAGAGACTGCACTTTCCTGGCAGAGGCGCTTGCACTAGGGTTACGACCCTGCGACATTGCGAGCTTTTTCCCGATCGATGATGAATCTTTGAGTTGGGGCGATGGCCGTCGTGTGTGATACGAATAGCTGGCGCGCGGGAGAGAATCACACCGATTTTCGATTATTGTGTATAGAAAAACGCCAACCCGAACAAGCCTCACCCTCATTTCTCCCGTCTTGATTCCGGCACCGTTCACCTTCTTGGCCACCACCACCACCGTGCAATGAATGCATGCATGAATGAATCGTGGATTCCTTAAAGCGGAAGAATCGGAAAGCGTAGAGTAGTATTTTGAAAAGGGCAAGGGGCTGGATGGGAAAATCAGCCGTCGCCAACAACAGTGCTTTCTCGGGGGTGTGACCCCAACCTTATTATCGTCGAGCTCAGCTTTGACCTGGTGTCATGCAATCATGCTGCGCAATTGTTTTCATATGCCGCTTGGTCCTTCGCCCGCGTCCTTGGTCCACGTATCCGGTTTCACGCTACGTGCCCAAGGCAGCTGTGAGCGAAGAGGCGCGCACTGGGTGCGCACCGTCCTCTCCCCGCCGACTGTACTCTTCACTCTTCGCCATGGCCGCTTCCTTCACCGCGTCGATCAGCTCGCCGGTCGGCGCGGTAAACTTTTTGACCTCGATAAAGCCGGTCGATCTCAGAATGTCATTCCTCCTGAGAAGCTGCTCTCGACGCATCGAGCTGGGTGAGAACACCTCGGACATGTCATCATCGTCACCGGCACGTTCCAGAAGATGAGGTGGCACGAACTTGTCCTCAGAACTCTTGCGCAACGCGTCCCCATCCCTGGAAGGCGAATCGGGCCTAATGGGGATGGTGATCGGCAGCGACGTTCCCATCAGGGACGTCGCCAGCCTCGGATCTTCCTCCTGATACATGTCCTGCTCCGGATGCATTGGTCGCGAAGGGATCTTCAGCGACCCGGTCTGAGAGGGCAGTGACACACCCGAGGTCGCCGTGGCAGTGCGAGGGATGGTTGTAGGGTTGGAGGACGACCCCGACATTGTGGATCTCATCTCCAATCGCTGCGGAATAATGAAAGTACCGTAAATGTATGGTTATACTCTTCGGGGGAAGGGCGAAAGCGAAAATTCGGCGAGAACGAGGGAGATTTCGTTGCCTTCTTCGATTCGAGGAGTTGTACGAGGTTTTGTTGACCGTCGAGAAACACGCCCCCTCTCCGCACGAGAGCCAATACGAATGGGTATAGGCCGTGGTGAATGGGAGACCGGACAATCAGAGGCCAATGCCGACCGGGACGCCGTCAAATCGTACCTTGAATTCCTCGCGTTCCTCGAGGCAAGCGAATGGTATTTGTCGTGTACTGCGTACAGTGTATGGTGCGTATCACGTATCACGTATCACGTATCACGTACGAGGCTCGTGATCTCGTCTTCAGGCGTTTGGTGGAAATGAAATTGGCGGTTTCCCAAACCTCCCCCAGGGCTGGGTGGCATGTCCCACGTGGAACCCCATGGGGTGGCCAACCCAAGTGGAATCCATGCCGAGGTGGTGGCCTCATTTTTTCTCACTGGCAGAATACGCATACTCATCTTACATTGATTATTATTCGTATCGATCGTCTACCGGGCCAAGAGCGGCGAGTGGATCGAGTCGGACAGAGGATATCGCATTCCGGTGAAGAGCATTTTTCATCATCCATGGGAAACAACAACGTCAACAACACCAAGTCCAGGCTGGCTCGCTCAGCCCACGTCGCCGTCCTCCCCGTCGTCGCCTGCCTCTCCCTCTTTTTCGGCCAAGCCACGGCCCGAAATCCTGTGGACACGTGCGTCGATTGGTTGATTGGTTGATTCTGTCCGTTCGCCTCCCCTCGCCCTCCCTCACGGTTTCGTTCGTCTCTCCGCGTGCTGCAGGTGGGGCAGCTGCTGCTATAATGGGCAGGGAAGGCCGCGAGGCGAGGTGCCGATCAAGGGGCCGGACACTGGCCAGTACATCCCGGTGGAGCTCCCGAACAACTGCCAGTGCTCGGACGCGGAGCCTCGTTGGTACAGTAACGGGGAGGTGGTCACCACTTGTCTCGATGCCAAGAAGAATGGGCAGTGCTGGGCGAATTATATGTTTGGAGGAGACGCTGACCTCATCTCGGAGCACTTTTGTGAGATCACCTGCGGGCGGTGCAATTGCTGCAAGGACCTCTACGAGACGATCAGGCAATACGGGGGTAACGACTTCTTGCAGCTCGTCGATCAAGATGGCGAGGTGAGGGAGTTCTTGCAGGAGGCGGGCAATGCGGCCACGATCCTCGTGCCCACGAACGAGGCCATGCGGGGTGTCTCTGTTGACGACGTGAAGGCTGTGCTCAAGTACCACATCCTCCCTGCCAACGCCGTGAACGCCCTCTGGACCACGCCGTTCATGGCGCTCGGCGTGGAGATGCAGACGATGAACGACCAGGCCGGGCCTCTAACAACCACGGCCTTCCCCATCCCGGCCAACACGACCTGGGAAGGTGGTTTGAGTGGCTTCCAGATACGCGGCAAGAACAACGCGGTGAACGTTGTGCGCTCTGACATCGCCGCGGCTTGCAAGGGGTACATTACGTTCGTTGACGGGATCCTCGATCCTCGTTGAGTCGATCCCAAGTAAAATCTCAAGCTCGGAGATATCGTATCCAGATATTTCCTGTCAAAGATTCTCACAACCGGCTACCGTTCAAGGTCCGCATCATACACCGCACGAAAGTTACCGTTGTGTCCTGTGCGAGACCTGTCGTGGGGAGGAAGGATAGACCGAAAAAACGCGAATTTGGCTCGAATTCGAGGCAGCCGGAGGCGAAACGCACACGGCACGTCGTCTTTCTCGTGCGATGGATGGCCTTTGTGTAGTCTTTGATTCGACTGATCGGCGAGCGCGGGTATGAAACGGCTTGAACCGCCGGTTGACGACCTGACGACCTGACGACCTGACATGCCGAAAACGATTTCTACGAGGCACGCCTGTGGACCGTAAACCCAGTCGCTCATCCCCAACCTTTCACTTTGGTTTATGCAGAAGATGATACGCGCGCGTTGAGAACTCGAACCGCGACCCAATCAACGCCAACGAACGAAGAGAGAGATGAGCCGAAACGATATCAGGGCAGCCAACGAACCGATGAAAAAAATACTGTCCCGCAGCGGTCGAATGCTGAAACCGCGGGTGTTCAAAGATGGGACGACGGCGGCCGAGTCGCCCCGACATTCGAGCGCCGAGGACGACCTGTCGCCGATGGCGATTGACGTCAAGGAGCGATTGGAGCCCCAAGATAGTAGGAGTAGAAGCAATGATAGTAGATCCAGTAATGGTGCCATGGGCGCTCCGGGCGTGCTGGAAGCCCCTTGCGGCTCGGGCAAGAAGCGCAAACACCCATCGAGGACGGCGGGCGGTGGCATCTTTAAAGCAGCAGCTGTCCAAGTGCTCAGGGACGAGGCCAGGTTGATGACTACCGGGGAGATCACCAAGTTGGCGCTGCAGCGAGGGTACATATCTTGCAGTGGAAAGACGCCGGATGCCACCATGGCGAGCGCCCTTTACACGGATATCAAGAGGCGCTTGGGTGAGACGGTGTTTATCAGACCAAAGGAGGGCCTCTTTGGCCTGAAAGAGTGGCATGGGAATGATATTGACATTGGCATTGGCATTGATATTGGATCGGGCGTCGAACGCGTCGGACGCGCTGCGGTTTCCCGGCCAACTCCTCGTGTCGAGCCAGCTCCGCCCTCTGGGGTGTTCCGCGCACAGGCCCCGGCGGATACGACGGGGTCACACTGCTTGGATCTTCCTCGAGACGGTCTTATCGACTTGTTATCCGCCGCTGAGAAGGTCAACGGCATGGAGATGAGCCCAGCCACACAGGGCACGGGGCGGCCTAGGCAGCCGGCCAAGCAAAGACAACACGTCCCGCCGCGCAGGCGCAAGATGCTCATAACAGGCTACAACTACGATACGAACAACATATGTGCGAATGCTAACGGCATCCTCCCAGGGAACAAAAATGAAAATGCCACTGTGTCCATGGGCGAGATGGGATCGATAGCCGACCCGATGAAGCAAGAGAACGAATCGACCGAGCACAATAACGCCATCGGATACATGGACGGCGACCACTGCGTGCAGTCCCCAAGGACCCGCGCCCTGTCGGACATCTTGCCAGGCAACGGCGCCGGCCCTGGGGAGGATGGCGTGTTCCAATTCGAGGCAATCGTCGACGTATCCAAGCAGTTGAGCGAACTCCTGAGCTGCATCAATTGCTGCCCGGATGAGGTCCAGCGCTCGCGTGGGCTGAACGCGGTCGTTGAGCTCGCTAAGCAGTTGACCGGCCTTCCGTGTTGGAAAGGTTGATTGTGACTGACAACTGTAACTGGCCTTCAAACGTCCTCCTCGAAGTTGGGCCCGTCCAACTGCCGAAGCGCCTACGATGAACAAGCGAAAGAACGAAAGAACGAAAGAACGAAAGAAAGAAACAACGAAAGAACCAGGGAGAAGAGAGCACACGTGGAGCAGTGGCTGCCGGCAAACCATCCGTACCTCGAAGACCCCTACCCCCACGCTCGTCGCCAGATTGAGGCTCCGCACGTGATCTACAGCCATCGGAATCCGCACAATGTCCGTCGCAGCAGCGTGTGCGATGTCGGGCAGCCCCTGCCAATAGGGCGCACAAACCAAACCACGAGTGAGCGTGCGAGCTAGCGACATCAAGCGGTCCCGGCGACCACGCACCGTGTCCTCGGCCCCAAACATCAGGAAATTCCGAATCGGTCGACCCTCCGACTCCCGCCGATACAATCCTTCCGTGGCATGGTGCGTTTTCCCCAGCTTTGAAAACGCTATCAGTCGCTTCTCTCCAGGGAGCTGTGCATACCACTCAAGGAACGATTCCACGCTCCCATGGGGCTTCAGACACACCCAATCCCAATAATCGAGACCCGCGCGCTTCAACTTGGTGTCGTCCAACGCAAACGCGGGCGCCACCAGGTGGAGCGGCGTCCGAGTCGCCGCACAAGAGCGGCTGACATTGCCCGAGTTCTGGGGGATTTTCGGCTCGACCAACACCACGGACAGGTCCTCACGCTGCCACGTGAATCGAGACCCGTCTTCGACCAGGACGGGGGGCGTGTTGTCCCCCGAACCGGTGGCGCGCACTTGTTGAGCATGGGGCGAGAGCTGCCTCCGACCCGGGAGGATTTCCCGCGGCATGAGACCAGCACGCTTCATCGTAACTATCCAGCACGATGATCGACCACACGCATGCATCGCACAGGATGCCAGGAAAAGAGAAAAAACCGAGGCTGAGCCCTTCTCGAGAAGGAGAAGGAGCAACGTAAAGAAGACGGACAATTAAGCGTGTATTTTCTCTTGTTCAGAGATTTATACACCATGCACGGACTGTCCTCGACGACGACGAGATGCGTCGCCTCGAACCAGGCCCCGCTCGCCTCGATTCGTAAATCCTCCCATACGACCCAGAGGCATCGTGCAGCCACGTACCCGTCCTCCAGGCCGCATTCCCGCGTGCAAGCCACGGAAGAGATGGCGACAGACGCCGTCGCGGAGGAGAAGAGGGACATCCAGCAGATGCTCTCCAAGCCTTACAAGTACGGCTTCAAGACAATAATCGAATCGGACGTGTTCCCCAAGGGCCTGTCCGAGGACGTCGTGCGCGCCATTAGCGCGAAGAAAGACGAGCCGGAGTGGATGCTGGACTTCAGGCTCAAGGCGTTCCGGAAGTGGCTGACGATGGAGGAGCCCGATTGGTCTGATAACGACTACCCGGCCATCAACTACCAGGGCTACAGCTACTATAGTGCTCCCAAGGTGAAGGAGACGAAGCAGTCTCTGGACGAGGTGGACCCGGAGCTTTTGGCGACCTTCGACAAGCTCGGGATCCCGCTGGCCGAGCAGAAGCGGCTGGCCAACGTGGCGGTGGACGCGGTGTTTGACTCTGTGTCGATTGCCACCACCTTCAAGGAGGAGCTGCTGAAGGCCGGGGTCATCTTCTGCAGCATCAGCGAGGCGGTCAAAGAGTACCCGGATCTGGTTAAAGAGTACCTGGGATCCGTGGTCCCCGTCGCGGACAACTACTTCACGGCCCTCAACTCGGCTGTCTTCTCTGATGGCTCCTTCGTGTACGTGCCCAAGGGCGTCAAGTCCCCCATGGAGCTCAGTACGTACTTTAGAATCAATGCGTCCGAGACAGGGCAGTTTGAGCGCACGCTCATCGTCTGCGAGGACGACGCGTATGTATCGTATCTGGAGGGGTGCACGGCCCCCGCCTACGACGAGAACCAGCTCCACGCGGCCGTCGTTGAGCTGAGCGCGGGAGCCCGGGCCGAAATCAAATATAGCACGGTGCAAAATTGGTACGCAGGAAACGAAGACGGCCTCGGGGGCATCTACAACTTTGTGACGAAGCGCGGCATCTGCCGGGGCGAGAAGTCCAAGATCTCCTGGACCCAGGTCGAGACCGGCAGCTCCATCACGTGGAAGTACCCTTCGGTGATTCTCAAGGGAGACGACTCCATCGGCGAGTTTTACTCGGTGGCCCTGACGAACAACAAGCAGCAGGCCGATACGGGCACCAAGATGATCCACGTGGGCAAGAGGACCCGCTCCCGCATCGTCTCCAAGGGAATCTCGGCCGGCAAGAGCCGCAACGTGTACAGGGGGCTCGTACAGGTGCAACCAACCGCAGAGGGTGCCCGGAATTTCTCCCAATGCGATTCCATGCTCATAGGAGACACGGCTGCGGCCAATACGTATCCGTACATCCAGGTGCGGAACCCGTCGTCTCAGGTCGAGCATGAAGCTTCCACGTCCAAGATTGGCGAGGATCAGCTCTTCTACTTCCAGCAGCGCGGCATCGGCGCGGAGGAGGCGGTGGGAATGATCATCTCGGGGTTCTGTAGGGAGGTGTTCAACGAGTTGCCACTGGAGTTTGCGGCAGAGGTGAACCAGCTCATGAGTCTGAAGCTCGAGGGCTCTGTGGGATAAGCCCGGGCCCTTGGATTGCATCGCACACTGCCTTTTGCTTCGTATACCGTTTCGTACATTTCATCTGTCACCACCACCACCACGTTCGCACACGGCGGGGTCTCCCACGGTTCGGAAAACTCGGTTCGGGAATTGCGGACGAGTTGATCTCTCTCTCGCTCTCGCTCTCGCCCTCGCTCTCGCCCTCTCTCCGGGCCGCACGAACGGATGTCGCTGAGCTTGTCCATCGAGCAGACGATCACCGCCGAGGCGGTGGTGGAGATCGCGGAACGAGCTGCGCAGGCGATCCTGAACGTCTACGACTCGAAGGATGAGGACTGGAACGTGGAGATGAAGGCGGACGACTCGCCCTTGACGCGGGCGGATAGAGAGGCGAATGCCGTCATCTGCGAGGGGCTCGCCAGGCTGGCGCCGCACGTGCCCATCGTGTCGGAGGAGAACAAACAGCTGCCGTTCGACCTGAGGAAGAACTACAAGTACAGCTGGTGCGTGGACCCCCTGGACGGAACCAAGGAATTCATCAAGAGGAACGGCCAGTTCACGGTCAACATCGCGCTGATCGAGGACGACACGCCGATCCTCGGGGTGGTTCAGGTCCCCGTCACGGGCAAGGTGTATTACGCGACCCGGGGCCAGGGCGCCTTCGTCAAAAGCGGGCCGGGCGCAGCGCCCGAGCGGATCAGCGTCAAGACGTTTTCAATGGAGGACGAGGGTCTGACGCTGGTGGGGTCAGCCTCTCACAACTCTCCGGCGACCAGCGAGTTCGTGTCACAGTTTGCAAGCCCCAAGTTTGAGCAGCTGGGAAGCAGCCTGAAGCTGCTTATGGTCGCCGAGGGAGCGGCGCACATATATCCCCGGCTTGCGCCGACGTGCGAATGGGACACGTGCGCGGCGCACGCGATCGTGATTGAGGCGGGAGGCGAGGTCATCCAGGCTGGACTCTGCGACAACAAAGGCGTGGCCCTGGAGGACTGGAAGGACGTGTTGGCAAAGTCAAAGCCGCTGGTCTATAACAAGGAGAATGTGCTGAACCCGTTCTTCGTCGTCTACGGGCGTCGCGTATAAGACTGAGTAAACAAGGCATTAAACATCCCCAATGTCCTCCCGCATCTCGCGCAACTCCTCCATGCACTCGAGGATGCTCTGCACGCAAGCCTCCATCGCCACGTATGCTTCCCGAAGCGCCTCCTCGACGTCGTGCTTCGTGGGGCCATCCCGCGCTCCACAGCCGCATTCTGGCTCGGCTCCGATGCCCGTATCCTGATCCTCGTGTACATGCGAACTCTTGAGGGCCTGGATCTCCACCGTAAGCCGCAGCTTGGACTGTTCAAGGTGCTGCATCTCACGCAGCACCCTCCGCAGCGCCATCAGCTGCCCATCTCCATCTTCGCACGCATTGATCACGGCGAGTATACGGCCGCTCAGCTCCCGGAACGCGTTCGTCGTCTCTTGAATGGCATCTGCATCCTTCGACTGCATCGCCTGCTGGAGCCGCCGATACGCGCCGGCCCGGAGTGTCTGCACGGCCAGCACCTCCTCGACCAGCTCCATCACGCTCATCCTCACTAGTTCTTCTCCGCTTCAAAGTGCAACGCCTCGCCGTACTTCTTCACCTCGGCCCTGACACGGTCCACGGCGTCCGCCTTGACGAGCAGCTGCGTCGGGCTGATTTCCGCGACTAGAAAGCGCTCCTCAGGAGCGCTCTGTGCATTGAATGACTTTATTATCTCTCGCAGTTGCTCATCCGTGGTAATGAGCACCCCTCGAATCGCAGAAACCATATGGTTAAAATTTTCAAGTTTTCAAAAAGCGTCAGACCAAAGCCACGCTTCCCTCGGCGAGGAAATCCCGGACCACCTTATAGCGCAGCACGTACAGGTCCCCGGCCACCAGCTCCGTGGTCGTCCCGTCCTCATAAAACTCAATGTCCCCGAGATCCCGCTCCACCCGCGCAAACACGTGGTGGCCCACGTCCGGCACCGCCACCATGTCGCTCGAGCTGTGTGCACTCGCCTGCTTTGTGACGCTGCTGAACGCCTCGGGAAACTTGCTCGTCACGTGCGTTTTCAGGTGCGTCCCCATCAGCTTGACGTAATCGTACGCGTGTGAAACCTCCAGCGGGGAGAGCCGTTTCTGGACCTCTTCGGACTCGATGCAATGCATCACATAGTTCTCGATTTTGAACAGCCGGATGCGCAGATATGCCCGAAGCATGTACTTTATCCGCGACAACTCGATCGAGAGGCACGTGTTGACCAGCTCGTTCGACTCTCTATAGGCTTCCTGGGGTACGCCCGCCTGCCGGTCGCCCGTGTTCAGGTGAGCGTCCTCCAGGGCGGCTTCCTGCTGCTCGCATCGACTCTGCAGACGAGTCAGCAAGTCCAGCTCGTACGGGAGGAGCTCCGGAGACGCCCGCTCGTTCATCAGCGCCCGTTTCAGGGCCAGATAATCGTTTGCCGTGGGATCGAGAACGTCTTGGGACGAACCAAGCAGTCCCGACAGTCCCTGAGATTCTGACATGTATGGCGACGTGCTATCCAGAGAGTGGACGGGCCTGCGTTCGACTGGCCTGCCGTGTACGTGATCCTTAATGTGGTAAGAATACGAATCCGAGCGTTACGAGCTTTCGAAAAGCCCGCGCGTCCCCCGGGTTGTCGTGCGCTATCCCGAACGTTGCGATCCTCGTCAATTTTCAAGTCCACGTCGAATACAAACAAAGTGTGAAATTCACCTTCGAAGGTAATCCTTGAACCGGTGGAGCGCTCGAAGAAAGCGTCAGAAAGCTTCTCTCCTGACGTACGATATGACACAGTCCATCGTCAAGGTCACCGCTGCCCAGCTAGGGCCGGCTGCGTACGTCCCAGTGCCCGCAGATATCAAACTCGCCCCATCCGTTCTCCACTCGACGCACATGCAATGCATCGCCGCTTCGGGCATTTCCCGTTTGATGGCCCGCGCTCACCCTTCCTCTTCCCCCGTACCGTATATTTGGACATGTAGCGACGACGAAGATGACGAGTTCACCTCGTGCGAGCTAGACCTTGGCAATTTGACCGCGTTCGAGCAGGCCCCCGTGGAGGCAACGAAAGCCAGGCCCGACTACGCCGCGATCGCCACGCGCGTGTTCCAGTCGATGGTGAAGGCGCTATTCAAGTTACCGTTCCATGTGGATGCCCAGGGTCGGATTGCCGAGCTGCCCCCGCCGACGACAGCTCTTCCAAGGGAGAAGCCGCTGCCCAAGCCCAGGCCGCCCACAAAGTGGGAGATCTTTGCCCAGCGGAAGGGTATTCAGAAGCGGAAGCGCTCAAATCTCGAGTTTGACGAGACGAGTCAGGAGTGGCGTCGGCGTCACGGGTACAAGCGGGTGGACGATTTGAACGATGTTCCGATCATAGATGCGGGTCGAGGGGAGGAGACCGGGGTGGAGGATCCGTTCACGAGAAAGCTGAAGGAGAAGAAGGAACGAGTGAAAAAGAACGAGAAACAGCGACTGGGAAATCTGAAGAACGCGGTGAAAGAGGGTGGCGCCGCGGCGCTGCCTGCGACGCTGAAACTCGCCGCGTCGCTCCCGGAGCACGGGCGCGGCGTTCCATCGAAGCGGAAGGAGATGCTTCACGAGTTGAAAACCACAAGCAAGCACGTGGCAAAGAGCACTGCGAGCATGGGGAGGCACGACAAGGTGGTCAAGGGGGAGGATTTGAAGCTCCGGAGCAAGGCCAGCGCCTCAAAGGCCAACCTGAGCAGCACGGTCAGTCGGCAGGTGGAGCAAGCGGCCCAGGGGAAGCTGATGGATTCAATTATCAGTCGGAATGCGGACGACATCCTGGACATCGGAAAGGCGATCCGTGGTTTTGAGAGTGGCGTGAAGGAGAGCGTCGGGCAGCACCGCATGTACGTTTGTCCGGCCATGCATCGATGATTGATTGATTCGTTCCTTGGTCTGTTCGCTCGTCCGTCTCTCAACCATCGCTTATTTGGCTCGTCTGCTCCATCGCCCGGTATCGCCTGTAGGAAGCGCAAGGGTGCCAACAAAAAGGGCCGCCTGGAGGGGAAGAGCACTTTGCCGATGACGGGCAAAAAGAAGGCCGCGATGAGAGAGCAGCGACAGGTTGACAAGCACAATACGAAGAGGAGAAAGTAGGGTGTCTGGCTCGTCCTGAGTGGAACAACGGACGGACGGACGCTCCGAAACACCAAATTGTTTTGTTTCTGCAATTGCAACAGACGACAGACAGCACCATGTTTCAAGTGAACAACAAAAACCACAGGCGTCGCACGTTTTCGCTGCTGCTCGCCGCGGCGAGCATTGTTGGAGCCAACGGCCAGGATGGTTCGTGATCACGAGGCGCACCCGATGTTTTCCTCCTGTGCGCCCTCGTGGCCCGCATCGCTCCCGCATCATCAAATCCACCTATACATGATATATTTACACGGCGGAGATTCGACGTCGCGGCACGGACAGCATTCCTTCTCTCAAAGCAGGTGCGATTTCCTCTCTCACCGGCCGTTGCTCGACTACCTCGGCGCAGAGTCGGAGTCCCGCACACTCCTCGCGCTGCAGAAGGCCAAGATCTCTGCAGCCACCTACGAGACGGTGACTGTCTCGTGGACGACGGGACCGAACGCCATGAATTATCCGTATCGCGTGTCGTGCTTTGCCCGCGATCCGGTGTCGCCCATCGCCATGACCAGGTGCCTCGACATACCGAATAACCAGGCGAATCTGGTGGCATCCGTCGATGGCTTGCTGCCGCTTGAATATTCCAAGATCGAGGTCACTTTGGGCACCGAAGACGACGCGATTCGTGCGGCCGTGGGTGTGGACTGCTTTGTGGAGGTCTCCGGGGCGTCCACGAGCAAGTGTAAATATGCCGGTGGCGTCAACTTTACAAACTACCCGCCGTGCCCGCTGACCTGCGGCGACGTCGCGGTTGGCGATACCTTTGTCGTCAACGGCGAGACGTTTACGAGGCAGGACCGTGCCTACCTCGACGGGCTGATCGCGCCGACCAATGGTGATTATGAGGCAATCTGCACCACCGGCATCACTGATTTCAGCAACGTTTTCCAGGGTTCAGTGTTGAATCCGGAAATTTCTTCGTGGGATGTTTCGTCCGCCACGACCCTCGACTCGATGTTCGAATCTGCCACCGGCTTCAATCAGCTCCTGACCTGCTGGAACGTGAGCCCGTCGGCCAGTTGCACCAATTTCGGATTGTATGCCTCCACCTGGGTGGCGACGTACGGCTCGAACGCGGTGACGGGTACCAATCCACCACTGTCGGACGAATTAATCGCCGCCGGCTGCACAATCTCTAGCTCCACGTAAATCATCCCGCCGACAGCCTCAAGCTCTCCCTCAGCCGCTCCCGCTCCCGCACCAGCCTCTCATATGCCAAGAAATCGAAACCCATCCGCTCTAGCTCCCTGTCGACCCACCGGTTCCGGAAGGTTCCGTTCAATGCCTCGTACGAAAAATCTCTTCGCGTCCATACCGCCCAAGCAAACCCAACCACTGTCGTCAAACCGCCAGCGAAGAACCCCATCGGCTCAACCACATCCCAGCTCAGCTCCCAGTAGCACAGGCGTAGAAACACGCCCCACTGAAGACTCAAAAAACCCAGGAAAGCCGCGTTGACGAGCGCGTTCTTCCTTCGAGCCTTGGCCTCCAGCCCTTCCCTCAGCTCGATCATCGGCAGCACCTCCCGCTCCACTTCCTCCAACCGTTTCTTGATCAGTGGCATATCGACGGGCAGCACACGTCGCACCGTCTTCGCGATCTCCTCCGGCTCCAGGTACACCACGTCGCCTGCCTTCAACACCAGTCCCGAGTCTGCCAGCGCCGCCAAGATGCGACGGCCGTCCTCATCGCTCGCCAAAGGTAATGCTTTGTGGAATTCCCTCTCCAGATCCTCCATCGCCATGACTCGCTTGGATTTCTTGAGCTCCATCAAGTGCGGGAGGAAATCGACCGCGCGGAGGGACCGAAGCAGGGCCTTTGCCGCCGCGTTCGTGGCAGGGATCGACCCCGCATCT
>JACLAB010000609.1_pt1 | contig 17634 bp, 14 predicted proteins | sample 8027921 | NCBI WGS metagenome assembly JACLAB01 (sample SAMN15725117, study PRJNA655200) | protist metagenome | isolation source: fluorescence activated cell sorting (FACS) single amplified genomes of... | place: USA: West Boothbay Harbor, Gulf of Maine | collected 2000-07-19 | reverse complement strand
GGTCGTTTTCGTCGTCGTAATGCACCACCGCGTCTTAAGAAGAGCGCAAGCCCTTAAAATGGAGAAAAGACACGTGGCGGCGAATTAAGTTTCCACCTCCACACTTAATTCGTCGTCATCAACATCTTCTTCTTCGTTCGCGTCGTCTCGCGCGGCTGCTCTCCTGCGGCGAGATGGCATCGACGACGACGGTCACGACGACGACGACGAAGAGGTATCATCGTTATTCGTTGAACGATGATTTCAGACGACGACGAAAAGGGCAAAAAGGACCACCAAAACGTGCCAAAGTGGGGCGTGTGCTCGGCGCAAAAGTGGTGTCGTCGGCGACGAAGAAGAACTGCGACGTAAACGACGTGGACGTGTTTTTAGAGGACGAGGACGAGTGGACGAAAGAAGATGTGAACGATAAAAAAGAAGATCGAGGAGAAGAGAGCGGTAGTATCGGTGGTGATGATGCGACGAAAACGAAGAGGAGCACTACTCGAGGAAGAACAACAACAACAACAACACTAACGGAAGCGGTTGAGGAGGTGAAAGAAGAGGCGAAAGACGAGTACGAAAATTTAACGTGGGAGGAAATCATCGAGAGAGAATACGGAGGAGGGACGCAAAAATCGTCGATGGTGTCTCCGTTAGCGTCTCGCTCTACCTCTCGCAGATACGATTTAGGTGGTCGCGATGGTTCGCGCAACGACGACGACGACGACTCGAAGGATTACTGGGAGACGCGGATGCAACCGCTGCGCTGCGTGGTCGTTGGCGTCGGGAAGAAAGGGCGCCCCGAGTTTAAGAAGAACGAGAAGAAGAACGCAGACGCGACATTCTCCGTGGACGATTCTTTGAGCGAGTTGGAGAGGTTGTGCGATGCGGCTGGGTTGGTTGTGGTGGGGAGGGTGACGCAGAATTTACGAACGCCAAACGCGAGAACGTTTTTAGGAAGAGGGAAAATTAGCGAGTTACGAGAGGTTTGCGGCGTGGAGAGTCCGAATGTCGTCGCTGAAGGGAAGAAGATGAAGTTGAATGAGAAAGAAGAATACGGTGATAATAACGAGGACGAAGGTGGGGGTTTTGATTGGGACGAAAGCGAGGACGAAGACGAGGAATGGGAGGAGGAGGAGGAGGAGGAAGACGACAGCTCCGGGAGTTCGTTTGAAATGTATTACAAGGACTACGGCGACGATGATGATTATGGCGGCGGCGACGACGACGACGACGACGAAATCTTTGCGTTTAAACGCAAACAGTTTGCAGATTTAGTCGTTTTTGACGACGAGTTAACCCCGAAGCAAGGCGTAAACATAGAGAAAGCCTTGGGCGATAAGCTTCGCGTGTGCGATCGAACGGCTTTGATTTTGGATATCTTCTCTCAACGCGCGAGAACGGCGGAAGGCGCCATGCAAGTAGAAATCGGCCAATTGGAGTACCAGTTACCGAGAATTACCAAGTTATGGACGCATTTGGAGCGTCAATCCGGGAGTGGTAACGTAAAAGGTATGGGCGAGAAGCAAATTGAAATCGATAAGCGTTTGTTAAAGGACAAAATCTCGCAGTTGAGAAAAAAATTGCGCTCGGTGAAAACCTCTCGCGACCAGAGGAGAGACCAAAACAGAGATAAGAACGGAGCGCCGATCGCACCAACCATTGCTTTAGCTGGTTATACCAACGCTGGAAAGTCAAGCTTGATGAATGCGTTATGCGGTGACGACCACGCGCGGGTTCAAGATGAACTCTTTCACACGCTCGACCCGCTCACGCGTCGATTGAACTTGCCGTCTGGAGGGAACTGTCGAGTCGTCGATACGGTTGGATTTATTCAAAAGCTACCGACACAACTCGTGGCTGCGTTTCGAGCAACGTTAGAGGAAGTCGCAGAGGCGAATTTAGTCTTGCACGTCATCGATATTTCCTCAGAGTTAGCCACGGCGCAAATGGCGGCGGTGGATGAAACCTTGGAGGTTTTGCTTCGCGAACGAAACGAGAAAGATGGATCTTCTGTGTTTGAAATGCCAACCCAGATTTCCGTTTGGAACAAACTCGACAACTTATCCGAATATCAACGTCAAGATGTCGAAGAAGCCGCGAAGAGAATCAACTCGAAGAATAAAAGTAACAAAGTCTTCATCGTCTCCGCTCGAACCGGCGAAGGCTTGGACGAATTGCGCAAAGGCTTAGAATCCGTCTTGGCAGAGAAAACGTTACGAAGAGTCGAACTGCGCGTTCCTTTCAGCGAGAGCGGTAAACTCATTGGAGAATTCCGTAAAGTTGGCGTCGTCGAACGCGAAGAGTGGGACGAAGAGAACGCTTTAATTGTCGCGTTAGTACCGATTTCCATGAGCGAAAGAGCCGACGTGGTGGGGTACTACTCTTCTTGGGTGTCCTCGTTCTCCGCGCGATGATTACAATTGTAGAGAGTGTAAATACTCACACATATAAAGAAAAGATGTAATAACAACAACAACAACGAAAAGTATGTGTCGCATTATTGACATGTGCAGCATTTACGTACGATTGAAACTACTAACTGTGCTATTGTTAACGTGAAAGAACTAATCTCTCTCTCTACTCCTCGACTACATAAAGACGAGACGCGGCGGTATTTGCTTGAAGAACAAACAAGCAATAACACACATTCTCACTCCTCCACCTCTCCGCCGCCGGCGGCGAACCCTCTCCCCGACTTCATCTTCGATCGCGAGAGCGCGAAACTCTTCTCGTCCTCCGTAATAATCTCCCCTGACTTCACCTTCTCTGCTATCTTCCTCTCGATGTCCTCTAACTTCCTCTCTCTCCCTGCTCTCAGCAACCCACCGGCGCTGGCGTATAACTCCCAAAACACCGTCTTCGCTTTCGGTTTCGTGCTGACCATTTTCACCACGTCCCCGGGTTTCAACCAATTCCTCTCGTTCCCGGAATAGTTCGCCTCGTGGTGCATCTTATACTTCTTCCTCTTTCTGACGTATTTCTTCCATTTCGGGTGTTTCACCAATCTCTCCACGATCACGGAGACGGTTCGTTCCATCTTCGTCGAGTGGACGACGCCGATTCTGGTTTGTGATTTCGACGGCGGTTTCACCAGAGGCGGTGGTGTCGTTCCGGAGACTTTCGTCACGATGGAACCCATGAGGCGTTTGAACTGTAACGACGTCATATTATTCGCAGTAGTATCAATACTACGAAACTTTGTTGTCCGCTTCTATAAAGGTATACAGTAGTGATAGCAAAGTAGACCGATAGACTCGTACACTCGTCGTCGTCGCGCGCGTCCTCCTCCTCCCGTGAAAGGTACTCTCTTCTGATGAAGTGTGTTTTAATGGAAAAATTCGTCAGTTTTTACACCCGTGGTGTCTTTTCTCTCAGATAAGACAAACTTTGTACTCCTATCATCCGGTCTCTCTTTACGCGCTTTAAAAGAAGGCTTCTCGGCGTTAAAAGAGTTAAAAAGTCTTATTTTGATCGTCGATATAACGTCGTCGTAATTCATCCACCGATGACGACGACTACAAAAGGAGAAGAGGAAGAAGAATCATCAGAGCAAGTGGTAACCCCGTGGGACGTGTCCGCCGGCGCCGATGGGAAAATCGATTACGCGAAACTGGTGCGAGAGTTTGGGTGCTCGGAAATCGACGAGAACTTAATCGAACGCATCGAAAGGTGCACGAAAACAAAAGCGCACCCGTTTTTACGCAGAGGCTTATTCTTCGCCCACAGAGAGCTCGATGAAATCGTCTCCGCGTACGAGAAAGGAGAGAAGTTTTATCTCTACACCGGACGAGGACCGTCGAGCGAAAGTTTACACCTGGGGCATCTGGTGCCGTTTCAATTCACCAAGTGGCTGCAAGACGCGTTTAAAGTCCCCTTAGTGATTCAGTTAACGGACGACGAGAAGTTTTTGTGGAAGGATTTACAGCTGGAAGATTGCAGAAGGCTGGCGAGGGAGAACGCGAAGGATATCGCGGCGTGCGGGTTCAATCCGGAGACGACGTTTATATTCGCGGACGCGAGTTACATGTGTTCGAGTTTTTACGTGAATATGGTGAAGATTGCCAAGTGCGTGACGTTTAATCAAGCGAAAGGGATATTTGGGTTCACCGGAGATTCGAATATCGGGCAGATTGGGTTTCCTCCGGTGCAAGCGGCGCCGAGTTTTCCGGATTGCTTTCCGCACATGTTCGGGATGAACAAGAAATCGTTGAAGTGTTTGATTCCGTGCGCGATTGACCAGGATCCGTATTTTAGAATGACTCGAGACGTGTCGCATAGGATTGGCGGGTATAAGCCAGCGCTCGTGGAGAGTCGATTTTTCCCGGCGTTAAAAGGTGAGAGCGGGAAGATGTCCGCGAGCGATCCGACGAGCGCCATTTACGTCACCGATACCGCCAAAGAGATTAAGAATAAGATTAACAAGCACGCGTTTAGTGGTGGAGGCGCGACGATCGAGGAGCAGAGAGAAAACGGAGCGAATTTAGAGGTAGACGTGCCGTGGAAGTGGTTGAACTTCTTTTTAGAAGACGACGAGAAATTAAAAGAGATTGGAGAGAAGTACGGAAGCGGAGAAATGTTAACCGGAGAGATTAAACAGATTTTAGTCGACGTGTTGACGCCGATGGTGGAAGAGCATCAGAAAAGGAGAGCGTTAGTGACCGACGAGGTATTAGATGTCTATTTCAACCCTACAAAAACACCGAAAGTGTTTTTAGATTTGTTTCGAGAGTACGAGGAGAAGGAGTTCGGTAAGTGGGAAAAGAAAAAAGGAGGTGGGGATTCCGAAAACGACGACTTGTGCGCGGCGTTGGAAGAAAAAATGAAACTGGAAGGCGCGACTGAAAACGAGGAAGGATGCGCAATTGGCGCGCCGAAGAGCGAAGATTGGTTGCGAATACGCAAAGAGAGAATGCAACGAGACGCCCCGACGGAAGGTTCGAAGTCGGCGCTGAAGAAAGCGGCGAAAATCAAAGCGGCGGCGGAGAAGAAAGCAGCCGAAAAGGCGGCGAAAGCCGCCGCCAGAGGAGAAGCGGCGACGTGAAATAAGAATTGATAACACGGATAGATAGATAGATAGATGTGATTTTATGCTCATTACTAATAATATACAGCTCTTTCTTAGATACATATACACAAGAAGAAAAACGACTACTTCGCTGCTCAAATGTTACACTCGCCTTCCGTCGCCTCCGCGCACGTCTTCTCTTCCGTTCGCATCCGCCTCGCCTTCAACACGTCGCCTAAACTCGGCCGTCCGGTGATTTCCAATCGATACTTCGCCCAAACGTCGTACACTTTATTCGCCGCGGTCAATAACGCCGGAACTTTCGTAAACGAATACACCCACCCTAACCCAACGCATGAATACGCTTTCTCGAACACCTCCACGCCCGTCATGACGTTTCCTTTATACACGCCGTGTATCGTCGCCATGCCGGTTTCGTAACTTATTCCAGAGTTCTCCTCTGGTGAATACAAAGGGTCCGCTAAATCGACAAACGCGATTAATCCTTTCTCGTTCCGAGACTTTAAAAAGTTCACCTCTTTCACGCACAAAGGGCACTCGCCGTCGAATAAGAGTTTCAGGTCGTATTTTAGTTGCTTCCGTTTCTTAAACTCCTCCTCCCGTTGCGACGACGACGACGATGAAAATGATGTCGACGTGGTCGCGAAAGAGAACGACGACGACGTTTTTGGTAATCTTCTTCTGCACGCGTTCGTGTTCTCGAACGAGGACGACGAGAAAAACACCGGTCTTCTCGAAGAAGAAGAGGAGGAAGAAAAAGTACTCCTCGCGCTGCTCTTCATCGTTGTTGTTGCCATTCGGCCGAGAAGTGCGTGTCTCATCGTGCTCATCTCTTCTTGAGAATAACGCGTTCAGATATAACGGAGACGAGAGCGATTTTTTGGAAACACACCTACACAAAAACGTTCGCTTTTTACTTTCCTTAAAAAAAAAAAAGAAATCACATTCAGTGTTTAATAAAGAAGCGATTGATTCATCAGACGACACAACAAAAGAACCCGCAAAAGCATGGCGTCTTCTGATGCTACTGCTTCTTATAGTCTTGGGGTGAGGACGCGAGGGCAGAAAAGACGGATTGGGGAGAGGGATGTGTGGGATTTGATCGTGAATAACGACGATATTTGTTTTAAACACATTCTTCCGAGATTGAATGGGACCGATCTTAAATTCTTGTATGGAGTGAATAGTGAAACGAGAAAGATGGTGAAGAGATCATCTCGCGCGAGTGATTTGAAAAAGGCGTTTAAAATAGAAGAGATGTCGTCGATATCGACTTTGGAAGTTGCGTGGGAGCATTATCCGTGGGGTATGTTTGGAAAGGACGACGAAACATATTTCTGCTACGAAGTTGCTGAAACGAATAAACTCGAGTTACTCAAGTGGGCGCGAGAGGAGAAAGAGTGTGATTGGGATTATGGGACGAGTGATGCGGCCGCACGTCACGGTAATCTGGAAATGGTGAAGTATTGCGTTGCAAATGAGTGTCCTATCGATAAGGAAGCGTGTGCACATGCTGCCTTCAACGGTCATCTCGAGATACTCAAATACTTACGCGAAGAAGTCAAAGCGCCTTGGGATGAGTATACTGCCATTTGGGCGGCTGAAAACGGTCATCTCCACATACTCGAATATCTTGTTGAGCGTGAGTATGATGAATATGACGAAAGTGCGTGTACGTGGGCGGCCAAGAACGGCCACTTGGACTGTTTGAAGTACTTGCACGAAACCGCCAAAGCGCCTTGGGACTCTTGGGCGGTATGCCGCGCGCACGAGAACAACCAAACCGAGTGTTTACAATACCTCCTCGACAACGACTGTCCTCTCCCACCTGGTTGGCGATACGAAGATGGAGAGTTGCACGTGCAAGAGTTGCACGTGCAAGAATTAGAAACAGAAACAGAATCAGAAACAGAAACAGAATAATTACACGCGTCCTAAAGCCGCCGCACCCTTGTAAATACAAAAGAGAGAAAGAGAGAAAGAGAGAGACATAATTAATCCACCCTAAAACAATCAACAGAAGAGAAGAGTTTTCCTCATTTATTTCGCTTCCTCACATTTCGAGGAGGATGGCAGCAAAAAAGAGCAACAACAAAAACACCAACGACAACCAGACGAAGAAGGAGGCTTTGAAAGAGGCTGCTTTGACGTCCAACGGGGACGACATCATCGTCCCTTCTCCTTTGACGAAAATAGCGGACTTGCGGCCCGGGTGGATCGGAGACTGCTGTTTTAGAGTGATTGAAGAATCGAAAGAAGAAGAGGAAGAGGAGGATGAGGACGAAAAGCGACGCAAACAAACGCAACAACACCCGAACGCCTCGTCCTCCTCCAAGCAACATCAGAATTCTCGTCGTTTTAGAGAATTTCTCGTCGGGGATGTCTCTGGGAAGATTAAGTTTAGATGTAGCGAGAAGAGAGAAGGTGAGTCATCATCTCGTCTTTATTCTGTCATCTCGTCATCATCTCTCGTCGTCGTCGTCGTCCTCTCGTTTTGGATTTTGAGACGGGCAGACGGGCAGACAGACACCAACCGAAAGAGAGAGTTGATCCGCGATTTTGAATCCTCCGAAAGATATTTTTCTTCTCAACTGACACCTGTTCTCTCTCTCTCTCTCTTTCTCTTTCAATACCACATCACATCACAAATCATCCTCAGCCGAAGCTTTAAAACAAAACGAAACGTACCTTTTAAAAAGCGGGAAAATAGAAATGATCAGAGGCCAGATGCGACTGATGACGGATAGGATGACGTTCGAGAAGAGCGCGGTGACGCCTCTCGTGGACGAGGTAAACGAGCGGAGGGACGTCTGCGAGGCGAAAGATTGCGGCGAGTTGGATTTGAGCGCGTTGTTTTTCGATAGGATTCAATAGTAGAAGGGGGGGGTGCGACGCGGAGAGTCCGTCGTTTTGATTTTGTGTGTCGCATCTGCTCTCTAGCGTGTATGTAGTGTAATAAAACGCGTTGAATACGACGAGTTGAATATCTTTCTCTCAAAGGGAAAAGCAGCTTTTTACATCAACACAACTTGTACGCGCGCGTTCCCCGGGGCTTTCATCAAAAGAATGAACCAACCAATCATCCAAGAACCAGGGGGAGAAGCATTTTCTGGTGGTGGTCAAATAGAACGCTACGTCCCACCGGAACCGTTTTGCGTCGTGTTCATAAAGCGCTCGTTCCCAATCCTTTCCTCTCAGTTCGAACGCGTCGGAGTTACCAATTGGACGTTAAACTTATCGAGCTTTGTTGGACGAGGGTACGCGGAGATTAAAGAGTGCGCATTGTGCGTCAACGGAGCGAACGGTACGAATTCATTCTTTTATAATAGTATCGTCATCCCGGAGTGAAAGAAGTATTAGTATTAGTATTAGTATTGCGCGCGTTAGGGGAAATCATCCATCGAAAGTGGTTTCGAATGGCTTCGATTTCTGTCTTGGATTTTACTCAAAAATACGCGAGCGCTGACATTTTCATCTCTCTCTCTCACACACATACGCGCACAAAACACGCATTACACAGTGCTGGATCACTCGACTGCGCTCGCTTTGTACGTGAAAGGAAGCCGCGGGCGAACAGCAGAAAACGAACTGAATAATAATAACTTATGGGAATACCGAGGTTGCGTGACGTTATCGGAACCGTCGAACACGTTCAACTTGACGTGGCCGATCGACCCGGGCACTTCTCAATTTTACGAGGACGCTTCGATAGGCGTTTCTTTAGAACCACTCGAGGAGTGTTTACAAAAAGACGCCAAAATTAGTGGCAGTAAAGAGTTGTTCGCGCAGCGAGTCGCGTTAGATTTGTGGAACTTTTTGAAGAGTTTCACCAGCGGAAACGAGACGGAACATTTAGTCGTTCCGAGGAACGTTTTCGATAGTTGGTATCAAAAGTTTACGACAAAGTTTCGACGGGATCCGGATTTTTTAACCCGGAATGCCAACGTCGTTTGAGATGAGACTAAAGATATCAACCCAGTTAGAAGAGTAGTACTATAGAACAGACGTGTAAAGTTAGTTTTGAGCGCGTAGCGTTTCCCGCGACGAATAGGTAAATTTTCTCGTCGTCTCGTAGGTGTCTGTCCCTTTTCAACTTCATAAATAAAAGACGCACCATCATCAAAAACATCAATACAATCAGATTCAAATGACGACCGAAACAGAATCAAAAAAGCCAAAAGCGATCATCTCCCCGTCGTTACTCGCGTGCGATTTTGCCAACATGCAATCGGAATCCGAGAAAGTCCTCTCGTTCGGCGCCGATTGGCTTCACTTGGACGTCATGGATGGCCACTTCGTCCCGAACTTGTCCTTTGGCGCTCCGGTCATTGAAAGCTTACACAAACACTTCCCGGAGGCATATTTCGACGTCCACTTGATGGTGACGAACCCGAGAGATTACGTAGAACCGATGAAAAAAGCTGGGTGCGACATGTTCACGTTTCACATCGAAACCTGCGCGAACATCGACGAAGCGATTGGTCTGTGCGAAAGCATCAAAAAAGGAGGCATGAAAGTCGGCGTGGCGATGAAACCGAAAACGAACGCGGAATCTATTTTCGCCTTAGCGGACGAGAATTTCGTGGACATGCTCTTAGTGATGACCGTGGAACCTGGGTTTGGAGGGCAAAAGTTCAACCCGGATATGATGCCAAAAGTGAAAGAGTTGCGCGAGAAGTATCCCGCGATGGATATTCAAGTCGACGGCGGTTTGAGCGCGTCGACGATCGGCATGGCGAGCGAAGCTGGAGCGAACGTCATCGTCGCTGGAAGTTCCGTGTTTGGCGCAAAGGATGTGAAAGGTGCGATTGATGTGTTGAGGCAAGCCGTGGATGCCGCTTAAACCATCATCAGAGAGAGAGAGAGTGAGAAGTTTAGTTTTAATAGAAGCGCGTTTTACACAGTTGTTCCACACAACAAAGTCCACACTCAATCCACTCACACTAAAAGTGTTCCTCTCTCCGCCTCAAACGACAAAAAAGAAAGAAGGAAAAGGAACGTCATCATGGTGTTGCGAAGAGCTGCGAGTATTGCCGTCGCCTCCACGTCGAAGAGATGCGCTTCGTCGTCTTCTTCTTCTTCTTCTTTTGGAGTGAGAAGACACAACAGTAATTCCTCTTCCCCGTTGGGAAACAAAACGAATCCAAAAACGAACAATGTTAACATCGAAGAGATGCCGGAACTCACCGCGTTCGATGCAATCGGTGGATTACTCAAAGCCTCCACGGGAGGGATCGCGGTTTTTGGTGTCGGCGCGGTCGGGGTCATAGGCGTCGCCTCGTTTGCCGCGAACGTGTCCAAACAATTCATCAGAGACGGCGGCGAGAAGAAAGAGAAAACGAAAGGGAAAAGGGAAATTCTGTTGGAGGAACTGAACGCGTTGAAAGAAGGCGAGGACACGTGGGGGAACAGACGAAGGCAGAGGGAAGTTAAAGGAGAGCTGAAGAAGCTCGTGGACGAGATGTAGCAGAGAGAGCATTCATTGCGCGTTATAGTGGTGTGCTATTGTTACTATTATTATTACTGTTCCTAGAGGCTATTATTATTATTCGTCGTCGCTTTTGGCGTTCTCGTCTTTGCGTTCGTCTTCGTCGGGCGAAGCCGCCGCGACGGGGTCTTTCGCTTCCTCTCCTTTCGCGGGAGGAGAAGAAGTAGAAGCTGGAGCTGAGTCCATATTTTCTTCATTCGTGGTACTCTTTTTTGGCGTGGGCGATTTTGTCGGCGTTTTCGTTTCGGCTTCAGCCGCCATTGCTTTCATTTTCGCTTTCAATAATTTCGCTTCGTCGGCCAGACGAGCGTCGTTGTGTTTTATCGACTCCGCGACGACTTCAGCCAACTCTTTCAACTCGCGACCGATAATGTCCGAGTCGAATTTACCAGCTAAGCCGTGTAAGCACTCTCGCAACGCTTCGCAATCGGCTTTGACGTGTCTTTCGATGGTACCGCCGACAGATTTCCTTTCCTCCCAAACCGTTCTCAAGGAGGAGGCTAACTTGGCGTCAAACTCTAAAGCGACTACGCCGAGGACGTTGTTTTGATCGTTCTCTTCAAACATGCCACGGACGACTTTGGAAAGCGTTCCGAGTTCTTTCATTAATCCTTTACTGAATTGAGAGGCTTCTTTGTCGAAATCTTCGAGCGGTTCGTTTTCCCAGGCTTTGGCGAGTTGCGGTAACGTGCCGCGATGGAATCGCAAGCGTTCTCGAATGATTTCAATGAGCTTCAGATGGATGCGTTCGCAGTGCGTTTCGAAATCGCGTCCAACTTTATCGAGGTTCGCAAAGGCTAGTTTACGCCTCGCGTCTTCGTTGCCGATCGATGGTAGTTTGCCTTCACCTGTTGCGGCCGCGACGTTATCGCTACTGCTGCCAAACGTTGTCGTCGTAATGTCTGAAAGTTTCGCTTTCAAAACCGGCGCGAGGGATTGGAACAATCGGAGCGATTGTTGAGTCACCGACAGATGCTTCGCGGTGATGGATCTCAAGTTTGCGCCTTGCATGGCTTGTGCGCCGAGAACTAACACGCAAGCACCATCGTTGAACGCACCGAGTAATTCAGCGACGCGACGAGCTACGTCTGCCGATAAATCTGGAATACTTTCCGCGATATCGCTGTAATCGTTCAGCGTGCGAATGAGCATCAACGCCGTCGTCGTGGCGACGTGTTCAACTTTCGTGTTTTTATCGATAATTTTCGTCGGTAGCGGTTGGTTCTTATCGTTTTCAGCATTAGTAGCGGCGTTGCTTTCTTTCTTTTCATCCTTTTCTGTTGAAGATGCCACCGCAGATAAGCGATCCAAAAGCTCTTGAAAATGTGCCGGGACCGTCGCTTGCGACCAACTCTCTTGCTCGAGCAGCGTCTTCAACTTATCCAACTCGGCGGCGTGTTTCACGTTCAAGAACAAGCGCGCCTGAGAATGCACTTGCGACCTTAACGCCACGCACCGCTTCCCGTTTTTCTTATTAGCATTCTCCGCGAGACGAATGAACGCATCCGAAGCTTTCGTTATTCTCGTGAACGAAGTCGCGTCGAGTTTTGCGTTGACGTGCTTGCGGCAACTCAGGAGTCTGGCGAAAAGCATCGAGCCTCCGTCGATGATTGAATTCGACGATTCGCGGATGGCAAAAACTGCTTTGGAAATACCATCTCTCGAAAACCGCTCGTTGGCTTCATCGCGAGCTTCTTTCAGGACGAAATCCATAGAGAATTTTGGCGAGGGCAAACTCTTGGGCGTTTCCACGGCGCCAGCGCTTTCGCTCGCATTCTCATCGAATTCATCACTGGAAGAGGTGAACACGGACATCAAAACGTCTCGAATAATTTCACCGCGCTTGAAATGTAAGCGTGACATGATTTTGCTCACGGCATCGAGCGTTCGGATGTAATTCTCAGAGGAACAATTTTGAAGCGCTAAATAAATATTCTCCATGTTACCGTCTTCTGCGTTTTTATTTTCAGCGACAGCGGCGCTGACCTTTGAAGGAGTGTTTGTTTTACCACCAACACTCGCGAAAACTTTTTCGCACACGCGTTCGACATCTCTTTTCAAATCACGCAAAATTTCACGCGAAACCGCGTGAATCGCGTCAACCGTTGGCATGACTGTGCTCGATCTCAACAAGCCACGAAGCGCCGGTAAGATGGACTCAGATACTCGATCGTACTCGTCTTTATCGAAGCTTCCCTCATCGTCTTTGATTTGATCGTCGACACCATACTTTACTATGTTCGCGATTCCATCGTCTACGATGTTCGATTCGACGCGAGCTCGAGAGCACAACTCTGCCGTAATTGCACCCGTGCATTTTCTCTTTGCAATCTCCAAATCTTTCGGAAGATGACTGAAACACGAAAAGACGTTTTTCGTCGTCGTCGTTGCCGCGTTACTTTTACCACCGCTACTATTACTAATATTCATGTGTTTATTGCTTGCAGAAGACATGGATGACGATCCTTTCTCTTCCTCTACTTCCCCCTCTTCGCTGTTGTTTTTCGTCGCCCTTTCAATCGCCGCTCTCAAACTTCTCTCGCACTCGTCGATCGCTTCTAAACACTCCGAATACTCCCCGGATTCTAACAGCACGTCCACGTCTAACTTCGTCTGCCGAATATTCTCGATATCTTTCAAAGTTTCCGCCAATCGTAAAATGTTGTCCCTCCTTCTCCATGTCTCTTTCACTTTTGCCGTGGCGTGCGCAGCTCTTCTAAAACTCCTCCGATTATTCGTTCTTAAATCGACGACTGCTTTCTTCGTCTCCTCTATCGTCTCTTGTAACTTTTTCGTTTTCGCCATCGCTTCTAAAAACGCCTCGGCGCGATCCCCGACGCGTTTCATAATCACGCTCTCCACCAAATCTAAGTACTGTCCGAGCTGCTCTTGCGCTAACACCGCGCTATTCGCCACGTTGTCGTCGTCTAACGACGTCTTATTATTATTATTATTATTATTATTATTATTATTGCTCTCTCCTACTAAATCGCTCACTAAACACGGCAAAATCTCCTCGAATGCCTCCCTCGACGTTAAATCAAACTCTTCTCGGAAAAAAATGGACGGCACTGAACTCAAAAGCTGATTTTGTCTGTGCATTTGCTCCTCGAAGTCGTCCGCGTTCATGTTGTTGGTCGCGGCGAACCCGTCCGCCAACGCCGACCCCGCGGACGACGACTTCGACGCCGTTCCCGCGCTCTTATTCTTCTTCTTCGCCATCGCTCTCGTCGCCACGAACCTCGCGTACGACGTCCGTATCGCTCTCAAATACTTCTCAAAGTCCGTCGGCGATACCTCCGGTAACGTCTTCTTAATCACTCCGTGGTTCTTCAACAAAGTCTGTTCGATGCGTTTCTCGTCCAGTAAGAGGTTGCTCTCTTTTTCCATCATCATCATCATCTTGTTGTTGTTAATGTTGTTGTTGTTGTTGTTCGTAGCACTCCCAGTATTCCCATCTTCGCTCGCGTATCCGAACAACGAGTACACCGCCGAAGTGAACCCAAAATCGTAGTAATCATAAAAGTCGTTTGAAGAAGAAGAAGACGCCGTCGTCGTCGCTTCTCCTGAAGGCGCATTCAAAACGCTCGTTAAATACGACGTCTCCGCGATTAAAGACGCGATTCTTCGTCGCTCCTCTTCTTCGTCTTCCTTTTTGTCCTTCTTCAACAAAAAAGAATCATCGTTATTAAACTCTTTCTTCTTCTCTTCTTCTTCTTCGTTTTCTTTCGAAGTCCTCGCTTCCATCTTTATCTTCTTTAAAAGCACGAGAGAGAGATGAAGAGATGAAGAGATGAAGAGAGGTGAAGAGAAAGAGAAGAACGAGCGGAAGAGAGAGAAAATTTTCTGAAGCGTGGCTGCTCTTTTTTCGAAAAGAAATTTTTTTCTTCATTTCTCCTTTACGTGACACCACTGGAGACAATTAGCTCGTACACATCAACATCAGAGGAGCACGACTCAAACTACTCTACGACGACTACAACGACTCTCTCTGTATTAAAATCTTTTCACTGGATACGCGTTTAAAAGAAAGAATACAGACGAAGAGACTTCACGCTTTTTGACAAATAAAAATGTCGAACAGACACATATCAAACCCCGAGGAAGACGGGTGGGAAAAAAGCGACTTCCCAGTCGTGTGCGACGATTGTCTCGGCCCGAACCCGTACGTGAGAATGCAGAAAGAAAATTACGGCGCGGAGTGCGCCATCTCGGGAAGACCGTTCACGGTGTTCCGATGGCGACCAGGACACGACGCGAGGTATAAGAAAACAGTCGTGTGCAAAGAAATCGCGTTGGCGAAGAACGTCTGCCAAGTGTGCTTGTTAGATTTGGAATTTGGGATTCCAGTGCAAGCGAGAGATGCGGCGTTGGGGGCGATTTCAGATATGGCGGTGCCGAAAAGCGCGGTGAACGTGGAATACGTGACGAAACAGATCGAGGAGAAACTGGAGGAAGATGCTACCGCAGACGTGACTGGGATGTTAGGTGGAGTCGCCGGGAACGCGGAGGACGATTCGGTGGGAGGGAAAGCGGCGATCGTGAAGGACGCGATGGAACAGTTGACGCGGATGGCGAGGAAGAAGCCGTATTATCAAAAGAATAAGGCGCCGATTTGTACGTTTTGGTTGAAAGACGCGTGCACGCGAGCGGATTGTCCGTTTCGACCGTGCAACGGGGACACGCACATGCCAGAGTTATCCGCGAATGCAAAGTTTAGGAAGCAGAATATTAAGGATCGGTATTACGGGACGAACGATCCAGTCGCCGAGGCGATGTTGGAAAGAGACCGAGAGAAGAAACCGAGTTGGCAAGCGCCGGAGGATCAAACGATCAAGACGTTTTATATCAGCGGTGTAGACGGGGAGAACGTGCAAGAGGGAGATTTGAGAGCCGCGTTTTGTACGTATGGGGCTTTGAAGAAATTACACGTGATGAAAGAAAAGAAGTGCGCGTTTGTGACGTTCGCGGAGAGAGAAGAGGCCGAGGAAGCGGCGAAGCAAAAATGCGGCGCGCTCGGATTTGAAATCAACGGCGTGAAAATGAAGTGCATGTGGGGAAAGTCAAAAAGCGAGAGTAAGAAGAAAAAGCAAGCAGGTGGAGAGGAAGGCAAAGAAAAAAAGAAGGAGAATTTAACAGACGTAGAAAAACTAGAACAGATGCCGTTACCGACTGGAGGCGCGAAGAAGAAATACACGAGTATGGACGCGAACGCTATGGGCGCCGCGGCGAAGTAAAAGTACAGTTTTGTTTCTATAGCAGCACGTGTGTGCGTGTAATAATACTATTTTAATACAACAACCGGAAGTAGAAAGAGAGAGAGCTTATTTAATCAACCACCCGGCGAGGCCAAAGAAGGGTAAGAATCGATCGATGGCGGAACACGTAGGATCGACTTTCTTCGTGAAATAAATTTGCCACAAATAGAAGAGGACGATGTCGCACGTAAACGCGACCGAGACTCTGTCTTCGTGTAGAGTTTGCACGTAGTACGTCCATCGCTCGGCTAAGTCTCGCTCTTCGCCGGACGGAACGTATCCGTTCGCAAAGTACCACAGCGAGTAGACGCCGACTAATAAACCGTACACGCCAAAACCTTTGCTCAGCAAGCCTTTTTTACCTTCTCTCCCTTCTCTCGTTTTCGCATCTTCGTTGATCACACCTGCATCATCGGATACGTACGCGGACGTTTCGTTTTCTTTCCTATTCTCGCCGATACTCTTCGCCCTCGTGGCGAAATACGGAAGCAAAGTCGCGTTCGTGAGAAACATGGAGATGGACCAAAACGTGGTCGTTTTCAAATCCCCACCTTTCTCTTTGCCTAATTTCGTTTTATCCATCAACAGAACCGGAAACAACATAAACACGAACGCCTCGGCAAAGTTGAACACGCCCAACGTTTCCGGCTGGACTGGGAAATCCGTCGCTAGTCCGGCAAACGTGATGCCGGCTTCGTTCATGCCTTGTAAGATGAAGAAGAATTGAACGGAAGAGTTTATGACGTCTTGCAAACTTTCGGGAGTAATGGCCCATCCCGGGTATCCCGGAACTGGCGAAAACGGCGGCGAGAGGAGTAACACGTACCAATACGCAGCCGCGGCAGCCCACAACCCGGCGATCTCCAACGCGTTATTATTGTCGGAAGAAGATGTCGTCATCTCTCCCTTCGCGCTCCCTTCGTCACTACTCTCGTTATCATTTTTCTTGTTGTTCTCCTTCTTCTGCTTCTCGGCTAAAATCTGTTCCTTCACCAGCGGCGCTACGACCCGTATGATTGAAAACGACGCCTCCCCTAGCTTCATCGGCGACTCGACCACGTCTCTGGCGTAAATCAGCTTCCCGCTCTCCTTTGAAATCTCGTAAAACGAAGCGCCTCGCGCGTTTGGAAACGGCTCGCCTGCGATTTCAACGTGCCACGTGCACCCAAACGTCAAACTCTCCCCTAATCCTTCCGCCTCCGAGGACGAAGACGTCGTGCTTCTCTCGATGATAAAATCTAAATCGTCCGGTATCCCCGTGCAACTCTCCTCGAATAATTTTTTCACCCGCGCTTTCCCTCGGAATGGTTCTGGGAAGTTGAAATCTTCGTACACGATGTCGTCGTCGACAAACGTCAGCGCTTTCGTCACGTCTCTTTTATTGATGGCGTCGTACATTCCTCGCACGACTGCTTCCGCGTCTCTTCTCGTTTCCGATGACGATAACGATGATGACGCGGAAAGTGTCGTCGTTTCTTCCATCGCGCTGCTCTTCGTCGTCATCGAAACGTCGTCATCTTTTCCCCGCTTCGTCGTGAATCGAAACGACGTTTCCCGGATTTTGCATTTTGATGATGCGCGGGAGGAGGAAGAAGAGACGTGCGACTGATGATGATGATTATAACAGCGCGTGAAAGTCGTGGTTCTTCTCGCGACGACGTTAAAACGGGGTTTTACTGATGATGATGGTTTTACCCTCGCGTGCACAACCATTACGAGTAGGAGTAGGAGTAGATATCTTTGTTGTATTCGTGGTGGAGAACGAAAGAAGTGACGAAAGGAACGACGACGACGATTTTTTCACAATTTTTTAAGAAGAGAAAAATGTTTGATAAACACAAAGAGAAAAAATTTTTATCGTCACAACATCAACAATT
>JACLAB010012416.1_pt1 | contig 17663 bp, 29 predicted proteins | sample 8027921 | NCBI WGS metagenome assembly JACLAB01 (sample SAMN15725117, study PRJNA655200) | protist metagenome | isolation source: fluorescence activated cell sorting (FACS) single amplified genomes of... | place: USA: West Boothbay Harbor, Gulf of Maine | collected 2000-07-19 | reverse complement strand
TAAATTCATTCAAAAACGACTGGATCTGATGATTATTTTGGGGGGTATACCCCATCATTTCAAATGATCATCATTTCCAGTGATGGGGGGTATAAGGCACAGTGATGGCGGGGTTGGGGTTTTCAGGAATGTAACCGTGGGATAGTAAATATTATGCGTGGGATAGTAAATAAAGTAACCGTGGGATAGCCATGGGATAGCCATTCTGGTTTTTTATCGTGTATCGGTACGCGATACAGAAAAATATCCGTGGGATAGCTTCTACCTTGAAGTATCCACTGCTCTCTTTGCTGCGCGAATGATGTTCGTTTGCAGATGCCTCTCTATGTATCTCTTAGCGAATTTAGGAGCATCGTAAGTTGCCTTCTGCTTTCTTGACGATAGGTTTATATAGACTATTCGCTCAAGCTTTCTATTCTTACCACGGCCTTTCTTCTTGTAGACCCCGTACTTACTCTGATCCTTACTCTTGCCTGGAAGCCCTATGAAGTGATTCTTCTTGATCGCTAACTGCTGCACCTTGTTCTTAGTCAAGTTACCCTGTTTAGTCAATCGGACCTTACCCTTGACCGGCGCAACCAATTTCTTCTTTGTTGGTGTGATAGTCCCACCCTGAATAACGGTCTTCATATAAGGCGCTCTGTCTGAGAAGTAAAGCTCACCCTGTAAGTTGGTGCGCGTAGCTTTCCGGTACAGTATAGAATTCCTAGTCCATCTGGTAGGACCGCCGGCAAGATTCTTGTCCATTACCTCCATCTGGTGCTTGCGAGCGCCAAACAAAGTGTCATTAATGGACTTTGACACCACGAAAGGCACCTGACGGAGAATAGGCTTTAACAGATCTTCTAAAGTCTCAATACTCAATTCAACTTTGATCATGATTCTTCTTCTTCCGCTGCTATCTCGCAGATCTCTTGAAACACTGACTGCGTGACAATGTAGTACTGACCGATCTCAGTCAGAAGGTGTTGGGGATCGTATGACTTCGTTCCTGACTCGCTAGGGACCCATTCCACATGCTCCTCATTCTCATACTGAGCGAGCATGTAGAAATAGGTAAGCTTACCCGTCCTGGCGTCTTTTGCCAGATCTCTCAGCGATTGCTCTACGCTGTTTATCACTATTTTTGTTACTTTGCTCATCCTTCAATACTAACACAGGGGCTATTTCATGAACATCGTGAGCGAAGTGCATTGATGCCTTCATAGCCTCTAAGATCGCATCTGTTTTACGGTCAAACTGTAGAACAATCCACCTAAAATTAGTGTTTCTTGACCACCAAGGGCCGAAGACATTGCAAGTCTGCTGGCATACCTTCTCAGCCTCCTTTAGTGTCGTTGAAAAACCGCCGTATTCGGTGCCGTCCTTGGCATCGGTAAACCTGTATTGAATTACCCTCATCGCTCTTCCTTCTGTAGCTTGTCTAATAACTTTAAAATATCTGGAATTACCTGACGTTCGTATTCATCTAGATAGTCCGGACCGTAATAATCTTGAACCTTGACTAAGGTTATCCAAGCTTCTAACAAATCTGTTTTACTCGGCTGCATTTTCCACCTCTCTTTGTAATTTATCTATAAGACCTAAAACAGTGTATATAGAACTCCATTCTTCCTGGCTAAAAAAATCATAACCACGACCCTCTGGAATTTTATATAAAGTAATCCATGCTTCTAGCAGATCTTTCCTAGTTAGTTCCATCATCTCGTTTTCCTCATTGTTACCGTGGGATAGCCGTGGGATAGTAAATATCGGTGGACTTATAAACGCTTTATCGCTTCACCAGTATCTTTACCCGTTCTTTAGCTAATCGGTATCTCTTCCACTCATTGTAAGTGATCCGAGTTCCTTTGCGCTTTTCGTTCTCAAATATCTCTATGTACCACACATCCTCCTTTGCTTTCTCTATCATCTCATTAGGGATTTCGCCCCGTTTCTTGTGTCTAAACAATGTTGATACCGGCAGTCCGATAGCCTCCATTACTTCCGGTCCAGTAGCCTGACAATTAAAACAGTGTATCAAGACTCTATCATCCTCTTCTCTCAAGCTTAACGCTGTAGGATTACTACCGCCGTGTACAGGACATACTGCTCTGTACTTGTCGCCATGTTTTTTGACCTTGTCCAACCTCTGTAGGATCTCAGACAGCACGTTTTGACCTCCTTATGTTCAGGTGTTGGATATAGCTTTTAGTCTCAGGCGAAACCGCATTAACTCTCTCAGGAGTTATCTTGTTAGGCCATACACCGAACTTGCTGCGGTAAGCCCAGCTTGCCCAGCCCTGCTTGTAGTTCTTTTGGTAAGCGTAGACCTGAAGCTCTCCTAGCCAACGAGACTTATCCTCTTTGGACACTTCCTTGTTGACCTTCTTGAGTTCCTTTAGTACTTGATTGTCTGTCTCTAAGACAGTCTTTGATGGGCGCTCATACCCGCAAGCGCATTTGCCTACATAGTGCTGCATGCATTGAGGACAAACAGATAACTCTGATTCCTTCTTGTCTCGGATTAAGTCCCTCTCGTCGTAGGTCTTCTCTCCGGTATCTAAGGACTCAGGTACTACGTCTTCTGGGAAACCGTGCCACTGAACATTACCAGCATGGTCTAGATAGATCGCCTCTTCCTTTGATTCATGAAGCCTAAAGATCCTACCGGCGCGCTGACAGAAGGTAATCTTAGACTTAGTGCTGAAGCAATCTATAAGGGTTTGAACTTGGGGTGCGTCATATCCGGTGTTTAATAACCGGCTACAGCTTAGGACTTGGAAGTCTCCGGCATCGTGGGATTCAAAGAGCATTTTCCTTTCTTCTTCATCCATGTATCCGTCAATGTGTTCTGCCGCGATTCCCGCTGCCTGGAACATCTCCACCAGCTTCTTTGAGTGCTTGATTGAAGGCGAGAACGCAATAGTCTGTCCCTTACCGAACCTCTTGAAGTTTTCAATGATATCCCCTGCAAGTAAATCGTCTTTCTCTACAGCAGCCGCAAGGCTGTTAGGATCATAGTCTAGCGCACCTGTGCTCAGACGTTTAGTCTTGACACCTTTCAAGTCAACACTTCTGCCGCCATAGTACTTAACAGGACAGAGATATTTCTGATCTAGCAGTTGTTGAGTAGTAATTGGCACGATTAAGTCACTGTAATGTAGACCCAATCCCTTTGAGTAAGGCGTAGCACTTAGCCCGATAAAGATCACTCGCCGGTTGTTCTCCATCAGCTCTGTCAGGAACTTATAGTGAGTGTGACATTCGTCAACAATCGCTACATGGAATATAGGCTGGTACTTTCTCTTGGCTAGTGTCTGTAGCGATGCTATCTGTACCGGAGCGTTAGGATTGGTCCGCCAATGATCTCCCTGCATTACGCCGCACTTAATACCCGCGGCATCAAACTCTTCCAATGCTTGATTGACCAGCTTGATCCGGTCGCAGATAAAGATCCCACGCTTACCGTTAGCAACGACACTCTTTAAAATCTCTGTTGACACCTTGGTCTTTCCAAATGAGCAAGGCGCGGCAAGTATCATCTTCCTGTTACCCTTCTTGATTGAGTGCCGCAGCATTTCTATCGCTTTGCTTTGATGAGGTCTTAGCATGTTAGTCTTCGTCCTCCGGCATGAAGGTCTCAAACACTCGCTCAACGAAATCGTGCAGACCGTTATTGACTAACTCGTAATCGTCGCCGGATATCCGCAAGGTCTCTTGCACCATCATCTCAGCATAGAACGACAGGAAGTAAGTCGTCAGCATTACCGGATCGTACTTCTTGCTATTCAGAAGACCGTAGAAATCTTCTATGTGCGTATCTAAAAGATCATTGATCTCAGGGGTTGGAAAATCAATCAGCTTCTTTTTAAGGTGTACTACATTTCCCATGTTTTTCTCCTTGAATGAAACCTGAATATAACCGATGACAATCTACTGGTCAACTGATTTGTTAACCAAGTCAAAGGGTACGATAGGAGAACAGGTCAGAGTCCACAGAGTAGGCTGAGTAGGTTTCGTGCTTAGGTCTTTTTTTGTCGGTCACCGTGACCAACTTCATCTTAGAGGCATGCTTGCGTACGTTAAAAATAGCTACGTTTTCTCTAGATTTGTCTACTATGAAATAGTAACTAGGCTTAGGGTCAGCCTTGTCAAAGCTCCACTGGTTACACAAGAAAGCAGACTTGAACGGATGCTTGCCATCCTTAAATTCAAAACCTGACCCCTTAACCTCGCAGACCAACTCTTCGTCTAATGCAAAAATCTTTAAGTCACCGCTGTCCGAGTAATTGTGTCTAGCCTCAAAGCTAGGGGTCATTTCTTGCGGCAGTATCTGCACCCAGAAACCGCTTCGCAAAAGCATCATTGCAACCATCTCAACTGCTTCGTGGCTGCCATTCCACCGTTTACGGAAATCTTCATGGTTTTCTTTGTGCATTAAAGCCCTTTCCGGTACAGCTCATCACCTTGTATGGAATGAACTATCCGTCCCTCTCTGCCGCAAGCGTCACACCTAGAATGATGCAGTATCACTGGCGCAACTACGTCCGCACCATCCATCCATTCCTTAGCTTTGGCATTTGTTTTTATTTCTCTAATCTCTCGCGTAACTTCTCCTCCGCAATTGCACTGCATTCTCTTCTCCTTTATTTTAGGCACAGCTCCACTTTTTCCCTGTTGCAACACATAACCATGGCTAGCGCTAATAGCTGTAGGTCTTACATGTGTACATCTTACGATGTGGTACTCATAGCTTTCGCTTTCTTGTAGGACGCAACTCCTACAACCCCTGCTTAGGGTCTGCTGCATTTCAAGGACGTGAATCGGGTCAAGTGGTCAGACCTACAACGTGCTCACGGATTACCGCTATTTGGATTGGACGCACGGTTTAGCGCCACTGTCCGTTAGCGGGGTATTCAATGAGGATTGCTAGTATGGTAGGATATAACCCGTGTCGGTTGTGACAACGGTTCTTCCTAACTTGCAATCGGACATTAAAGGGGTTGGTAGCCCCGCCGACACACATAATACTACTCCCCCTTATGAAAGTTTGCAATATGCAATCCGATTTGCTCAACGACTTGAGGCACTACCGCATTTCCGAGTGATCTAATTCGGTCCACCCGATCGGGAATCCCATTAGCCACTCTACCCACTCTGGGTTCAGTTTCCCATTGGTTTGATCTTGGCTGTATGTTGTCATAGTAGGCCATATCCTTACTGGGTTTTGAGACAGGCTGTCTGTTACTGCTGCTCCTATATTCCATCCGTGTTTGCCCGTCCGATGAGAAGGAGCTACTGCTGTCCCTCCTGTCATTGCTGTTGGAGTAGGCCACAACCCAGCAGCGATCTCTTTTGTGCGGGGCATTGACGGCACAAGCCGGTATAATAAACGATTGGACTCGGTAACCTTCAGTTTCCAAGTCAGAGCACACATTGTTGAGTGCCATTTTGACGAAACCAGAAACATTTTCACCAATAACCCAAGATGGTTTTGATTCTTTGATAACTCGTAACATTTCAGGCCAGAGGTGACGGTCATCTTTTTCGCCTTGCTGTTTTCCTGCAACGGAAAATGGTTGACAAGGGAATCCCCCACAAACAACGTCAATTGATCCTCTGTATTGGTTTCCATCTAATGTCCTTATGTCCTCATGGATTTTGATATTAGGCCAATTCTTAGATAATACTTGCCTACAGAACTTATCTTTTTCGCAAAAAGCTACAGTTTGCATACCGGACCACTTTAAGCCTAAAGAAAACCCTCCTATTCCTGAAAAAAGATCAAGAACTTTCATCAAGCAACTTATTTAGATACCACTGAGCCTTCAGCAGATCCTCTCTAGGGTTGTTCTTGTACTGATGCCTGTGTAGGTACTTAATTGTATTACCCAGACAGTACGCCCCGAATTGATCGCCTAGTTGCTGCTGGATGTAGTCTATGCACTCAACGCCGTTGGTGTTGTAATGCAAAGGCTTGTTAACGGCATCCCATTGTTCAGGGGTCGGATCTTTTCGCATTCTCGTACTCCATAATTCGTCTTATTTGATGCCGAGATATAGGCTTCCCTGCTCGGTTCAAAACACCTTTCTCAGCGTAATAAGCAGCAATCTTGTACATACTGATACCCGATGCTCGCATCTTTAAAACGCCTCTAATGACCTTCTGTTCGTACTTGTTCTTGTGAACTTTCCCATCCTCAGCATACCAGTATCCGAACCTAGCCTTACCGCCGATGCATAGCCCTTTAGCCCTGCGTTTCCTAAGACCTTCCTTAACTAAGGCCGAGGTCGTCAAATTAGCGCTATGGACCTTAGAATGGCATGGAGCGCATAGATTGACTGTCTTTGTACCACCTAGAACTCGCGGAACGACATGATGCGCGTGATCTGCGGTTATTCCGCATTCAAAGCAATCGTGATCTTTGGTATTTAATTTGGGCATTAAACTCAGCAAGCATTTCGCGATAATCTCTCGCATAGAGTTTAATAGGTTTACCTGAGTCTGCAAGCATTTGATCTACCTGAGATTTTCCGTATTTTGCAATCATAAACATTGTATAGTTTTGAGCTGCGACTCCGTGTTTCATTCCGAACAAATTACACCCCGGGCATTGCGGCCATACATTTCTCTTATCTAGTGAGAAATAACTAGACTTACCTTTCGGCAACCAGTGACCACCGTGAACCTCGGTGTAGTGCTTAACGACTCCGCACGTCACACACTCGCAATAGCCTTCGTCGTCTGCTTCCTCCAGGCGCCGGAGTAACTGAAAAGCCTTTAGTGTCTTAGCCCTGAGCGTCTCTGGCACGTCTAAACTCGCTGTCTTCTGGATTGGCTAATTGTACCCCTTTGTCTAATCCCCAGTGGAAAACCTTCTCCATAAAGTCATGCATCTCACCTTTCGTTAGAGTAGACGTTGATCGGAGTTGGTTCATAATAACCGTACTACCGACATGGATATCTTCAGTCCCCAAGAACTCGTTTTTCATCAGCTTCTTGACCATGTCAGGTGTCACGCTGATCTTACTTGAGAAATACTCTGACATCTGCCCACACCACATGTGGAATAGAGCATTCTGGCTGAGACTTCTAACCGTGGAATACGTTTCAAACTTCCACGCTATAGGCCGGCTGAAGTCCATCTCATTAAGCCTGTCATGAAAGTTCTTGATAACGTCAGAAACGTCCCGACGATGATTCACCATCCAGAATTCACCTCTCATTGAACTTATCTTTGAGCATGCCCCAAAGATCCTCAATGATTAGCCTGATTTCAAACCAAAACCTCTCAAATAAATTAGTCATTGGCGAGCCTTAAAAAGTCAAACACGTCCATCTTCAAATAAGCGCAAACTTTAACTACTAACGACAGCTTTGCGTCTTCTCTATATCGCCACTGAGAGACCTGCTGTTTAGTAATTCCCATCTGGGTAGCCAGTTCAATTGAACTGACCCCCAGTTTCACCTGTGCTAGTCTCAGGCTTTTGCCGAAGTTAAAACGGTAAGTCGTCATCTTCAATCCCACTTGCTGCCGGAGCACTTGAATTAAAGACATCCTTCATCTCGCCTCTCATGATCGGCTGGTTGCCAGAGTTCTCGTTCTTCCACAAAGAAAGATCCAACGTCTCACCTTCTTTAATGTCTCGGTGAGCAACGACTTTCCCGCTTAATACAGGAGCCTTTGGGTGCTGGCTATCAGTCTTCCACAAGCTTACTTTTCCACGGTTATCATATTCCATACATAGTTCCTATTTTCTCAAAGTTTAAGTTTAAATCCTCCAGTAGTTTTTCAACTGCCGCTGAAAGTCCGGCAATGAACTCATCGTCTCGTTTTACCTCCATAATGAGATTTGAGTGATCAGGGTGATAAGACATAAAGAAATACCTGTCAAAGTCCATTAACCACATAGTCCCTTGAACCTGAGCGTAATACTCACTAGGCATTTTTCCATTACTTGCACTCTCTGCAAGATACTTGACATGGACTGCGGGTGATGGGCATTTGATCTCAAGCCCTACACCGTCTACCAGCCGGTCGGGGCTGCAACCAACAGTCTGATCATCGTTGGTTACAAAGCCCACTTCTCGGCAGGGTAAGTCGGTCTGAAACTCAAACACATTGGCTGCTTGTGGCTCTAAATCATTGCCACGCTGCATCCAGAATGATTTGAATTTTTCTTCTCTTTTACCACTTAGTCTTTCGGCAAGAAGCTCATACATATACTTCTCGCCAGACGCTGAAGGCTTTCCTTTAGGGGTCACAAGATCTTTGAACTTAGAAGCAGACGGCATTCCTAGTCGCAGTCTGAACCACTCCTCGGTGCCTTGCTCTACGTTGTGGATCTTCACTTTATCCTCCAAACTCTATACCCGCCATCTACAACTCTGATACAGGGCCGCATTGAAGCCTTAACGCCCATGTAAGCCCGTATTCTGTCCGCAGCTTTTCTATCTTCACAAAATACTGAATCGCCAACTTCCATTTCATGAACCCAATAATATTTTTTGCTGTAACGTTTTTCAGGAATAGGAACACCTTTATCAATCTGCATTAGGCACCCCTTTTTGCTTCTGCTTCTTAGCTTGAAGCTGATTTTTAGCCTGAGCGAACTGAGACTCGGTTAATTGTTTCAGGTCCTTTACACCGTAAATTTCCAGAAACTTATTGCGGTCAGACTTTGTTGAATCTAGCAAAGCGTCCAGCCATGCAACCTTCTTGTCAGAGATGTTTTCAATACCGATTGAAGTGTCAACCGTTAAGTCTTGAGCGTCAGTATCTTCGTCCCCACAGATAGAGAACATAGATTGACTTTGGAATCGCTTGAGATAGGTAGCCATAGACCCAAGGTCCTGCATCGGGTTCTTGGCTTGAGCTGAGATCGCTACGCTGGCGACCTGACGAATCCACTGACCGCTTGAATGTGTAACCTGGGAGGTTACCGCTACCCTGTCGCCATAAGCCTCTACGGTCTGCATGAACGCTAAACCGTTAGCCGCGCAAACAGGTCTGATGCAATTAAGCACAGACGTTAGGTCAGCGTACTTGTTTTTTAAGAACGTATTTTGAATGTTCTTCGCAGGATTGCGAATTTCGGCTTGTGCTTTACTTAAAGCAGCAGAGATTTCTGCTATGTTTTCGGATTGTTCCATCGTCTTCCTCCAGACAAATAGATATTGGAGGTAAGATTTTAACGGTTATGGCGAATAAGTCAACAAACTGAGTGATTAATTTAAGGAGGGAACGTGGTATGCTTCTCGGATTCTCGTGCTTCCTCCGCACACGGCCCCTTCGGGGGCCAACTTTAATACACCCAAATAACCCTAGCACTTGTCCTGGTATCTACATGGACAAATCCTTTTGCCACGCCGATTCCACTGAACCCCAGTTTAATAGCTGCGGCAACCAGACGATAACGCTGAACCCCACCGCTAACAGAAATATCAGCAGCGCGGCCTGTCGTGTGTTGTCCTCCGCCGCCAGGCTTTTTAGCTTCAAGGCTGTGACGAGGACTCCGATACCCAGACGTAATGACAAAAGGAAACCCAGCTTCAAACCGTAGTGAGTCCAGCGCGTGAACAAATTCTTCCGATATCTCATTTTCACCAGTCTCCTGACAAGCAAATTCCTCTAGCTTGAAATACTTAAACATTACTTATCCCTATGCACCGAATTCTTCTTCTCGTAAGTTCTCATCGCACCTAACCCAAGCATACCCATCAACACAGGCATCATGGTATCTAGAGGCACTAGAGGTATTGTGACGTTTTGATCTAACAACGCCAGAACAAAGTTAGAAAATGGAATAACCATAAAGTTACCAGCCATTGCAAAAACGCAGCACCATCCCGTAGCCGGTCGCCAGCCGGACACAAACAGCGACTTATGGGCCGCCTCAACCTGATTGATAGCCATCTGACCTTGAGCAATTTCTTGCGCGTATTTTTGCGACATAGTAGCAATTTCATGCGCCAACTTAGATTTCTGGTCTTTGTCCTCAATGAACTTGTCTAATAGTCCCGTAACGGGACCAATAAGTGACTCAAGCATGACTACCTCACAATCGCAAATATTATAGTAAAGCAAGCATACAAGCCGACACAAATTAGACCACACGCAACCACGAGTCCTGCAAAGTGCATCCTTCTGTTTATTTTCTGGATGTGCGCGTTCTTTGCTTCTAGTCTCGCCTTGCGAGCTTTAGCCTGAAAGATGATGAAATCGTCCCAGAGGCCAGCTCGTCCAAAATAAACCATGAAGTCTTTCAGTTCTTCTTCGGCCTTTGCAATCTGTTCTAAGGCCATGAATTCTTCTGCGTCAGAAGCAAACAAAGACTTCTTATTCTTCTGCTGCCTAGCCTTTATGTCTTCCTTGCAGTTGACCATCTGACCGATCTGGCCAAAGCAATCGGACAAGTCCTTGCCGTTCCCGATGAATTCTTTGACAACTCCAAATGCGGCATTGAAGGCAACAAGTTCAGCGATCATCAGACATCTCGTTTAAAGATCTTTTGAACAGTAGGTGATTCCCAAATCCGAATGGATAACCAGATAATGGTTAAAGCACTTGCAAGAGGCGGAAGCCATCCAGCCATAGTTGCAACGGTTCCCGTAACGGCTAGACCGTCAATGACTGTTTTGGCTTCTTCTTGCATTTTTGCACCTATTCCTCTACTGGCTCAAACTCAGGCTCTTTTAGAGACTTGCTTAACATTTCTACAAACGCCTGCCTTCCCACGTTGAGCTGATCTAAATTGAATTGGGTTGATCTCACCTTGCGGTCTAAATCGGTAATGTGATTGACCATAGTTTGTTGTTCTGGACTCATATCTTCCAGAACGTACTCTACTCCATCTACTGAAATTGGCGTTGTTTTTTTCTCAGCCATTTTACTTCTCCTATTGTGTTACCACGGAACCCCCGAGGCTTGGGTCGGGTTAATTTGCCCGTCAATGTTAGCTTGCAGGCTTGCTTCAATAGCGTCCTTGTCAACACCGTTAGCAAAGCACCAGCCTAAAGCTACTTCTTCTGTGATGTCGTCGTAAGGAACGTAGTCTGAAGCAGAAGGATCTGGTGTGAAGCCAGCAGTGCCGTAGTTGGTAGCTGAGTAGGTCACAGCGTCATCGCCAGTTCCTACGGTCTCTGATGCGTTAGCTCGCCAGTGACATACGATTACGCCACCGTCTGCAAGCGTTCTTTCCATTTGACTGATTTGCCATACTGTTGTCATGTTGTTTCTCCTTTAGGATTCTAGTGCCGCGATACGGGCTGTTAATGCTTCAATGGTGGCTTGTTGTTCTTGGATGGCTTTAGTTAGAACAGGTATTAATCTTTGATAATCAAGACCGTAATATCCATCGTCGGTTATGTTTACGACCTCATCAACAATGCCTTCAACGTCTTGGGCAATAAAACCTAGTTCCCTACTTTCTATATCTCTGTCATTCCTAACGTAGCTTACGGGTTTTAAAGCCTTTACAGCATCCAGCCCGTAAGAAATCGCTTGAACGTCATCTTTCAGTCTGCGGTCAGATGAAGATGTCCATGAAGTTCCTCCACCAGCAACGTATGGCCCTGCTATACCGCTTGTGTTGCCTATACCGCCAGTTGTAGTTGTAAAGGTTCTAACTCCTCCCTGATGAAAATCAATCCATGAAGCATAATCATTAACATACTTATAACGACTTAAACTAGTAGTGGTTGGTGCGCAGTTATATCCAATATACGGGTATCCACCATTGCTGTTGCCCATAGAAACAAAACCAATATTCATTCCTGCTGTTCCAGCATTTGGCCCTTGTATTTGAAAATTTGGGGCAACTATATTAGTAATCCCCACCAGTAGGTTGCCATCATTTGTGAACGTCATACCCTGAGCGTTTGCCCCAGTGTGCCATTTGTAGGTCAGTTCGTTAGCTGTAGTCTGACTAATTAGATGACCGTTACTAACACCTGAAATTCCCGATATTATTTGTTCGTTAGCAACTCCGGTTGCCCCTATTGAACGTAGAGATTTAGCGTGAACTGTGCTTGACAGATAGAGGTCTTTGAAGCGCCTATTCGTGCCGCCACTGCTATAGCCAATATCAATACTAGCGTCTACATTTGCGCCAGTAGAGATGTTGTGCGGCATGATAGAGTTAGTGTCTGCATTAAACTGAACACCTACATCGCCAGTTCCAATTGTTAAAGCAGAAGATAAAGTACCAATACTACCTACGATGTTGCCCGCCTTATAGAGCGAAAGAATATTACCGTCAGTGTCAATACTGTTTAAAGCAAGCGTTGATGCGTCTCCAGCGTCACTTTGTATTTCCATCTTTGCTGTTGTAAACGCTGAAGAACGATTGAGCAGCAAGTTCCCACTGGAATCGATGCGCATGCTCTCTACTGGAACCTGATTGTCAGCATTTGCAAGCGGCACTCTGCTGAACGTCATATCGCCAGTAGCTGTTCCAGAGAGAACAGTTCCTTTTAATCCTCTAGTCCTAAAAGCGTTTGCTGTGGTTGTCGCGGGCTCGGCAGAAAAGGAAACGTAAGGGTGTCCGTTACTAGAATTAGCTCCAATTGTTGAGCCATATCCTGCTTGGTTGTTATGACCAAACTCAATGGATGGTCCTGCATGCCTGACGCTTAAAAGAGCACTGGTCTGAGAATTGGCAATAGCAGTCGTGCCGATTTTAACATGACCACTGGAATCGATGCGCATGCGTTCTGTGTTAGCGCCACCCGATACAGAAGTATTGAACAACAAAGCGCCATTATCAGTTGCACCATCTGTTTTTGCAGAGATAGAAGCAAGGTCAGTAGCTGTGTTATTCCCAAAAGTAATTGAGCCAACGCCTTGATCTGTGTTGGAGTCATTCCTTCTTATTTGAATGCCGTGACCACCGCCAGACGCAGGGGTTTCTATCTGTAATAAATCATCGGTGTGGCTTGCTGAATCTCCAATGAGAATGGAGCCGCCGTAAGGGTTGAGCAATAATGGATACGCTTGGCTACCAGTTTTTAGGGTTGATTGGATGTACTGAGCATCATTTGATGAGTTGCCATAGCCCATGTAAAGACCATACCCATTGGCGTGAGTTGATCCTCTGATAATTGCCGCAGCTCTGGTAACGGTATCAGCTAAACTTGTAAGAGTGCCTACTGCGTCCGTTCCAGTTACGTCCAATGCTGCAATCGGGATTGCGTTACCAATACCCAAAGACTCCGCCGAAGCATCCCATACCAACTTAGGAGTCGTGCCCGTGTCCTCGTAGAAGCTAATGTCTCCTGTTGCCCCATCAATAAATTGTCTGAGATTACCACCTGTTTTTAAGTGGATACTTCGTGTGCTGTCTGTATCTAAAGTCAGTTTCCCTGCCGAATTGCTCAATGACCCAATTGCCGTAGTGCCTGAAGCTGTGCCGCCTACCTCATAAGAACCGCTAGAGGGTACATGAGCATTATCCGCCGTGACCGAACCCGTGACAGCAATCCCGCTAGCATTAATTGTTAATTTGGTGGCCCCAGCCTTTTGCAGCAGCAGATCACCAATGCCAGCCTGATTGATGATTGACTGGGTGGAGGTATGAACCATTGTCAAATCTTGGCTGTTACCCAGACGGATGAATTCATTGTCACCAAGATCTACTTGATCGACGTTGATCTGATCCATTCTGACCTTAACATTCCCGCCTGACCTTACAGCGATAAGATAATCACTGCTGACCAGGCTTCCACCATCACTTAACTCTGAAATTTTAGACACGGTTAATCTCCTTTATTCGGGCATTTTACGGCAAAACTGGTTAATGTTCATCCGTTTAAGTTATGGGTCAATAAACCCGTAAGGCTGAAAGTCGCCAGTGTTTGGGTCAAAACTACTCAGCCAAAAATATAAAATATCAGTTCTGCCAGAACATGAGGCTCTTAATTCAGCAACACACTCATTAGCTTCTGGCGCTGTTGAGCACTCGGAAATAACAAAATCTTCATTGCTTTCTGTCGTGTAGCCAACCTTTATCATGCGTAGCTCCCGACAATTCCTGTAAATGACATAAAAGAAATAAAAACATTAGAGGCGCTAGTGTTTCTCTGAGCAACAATCCTTATATCTGTTGCAGTAGTAGTCGGGCCAAGGCCATAGATTATTGGAAGGGTTGTATAAGAAATGCTATTGTCATTCGGCAAGTAAGGGGAGGAACGAGTTGTAAACCCAGCGTTAACCCAAGTTCCCGCCGATGAAAAACGATCAGGGCTGTGATAAACACTGTCGCTAACTGAAAAAACAACATATGTTGAAGATACCTTGATATAAGTTCGGTTAGTATCAGATTGATACCAGACTGCAAAAACAGATGCAGGGCCATTTGTTGAACTGCCGTCGTCTGTGTTATCAACCGACCCGCTAGTGTCCATTAACCCTGTAACATTTCCGCTTATTTCAATCGTTTGGATAGTAAGTACTTGAGCACTAGCTGCGACTACAGTTCCAATCAAAGCACCTGCCTGTCCTTTGCTTTTTCTTAAAACCCTAGTCGACCATAAAGTAATATCTGAGGTTCCAGCTGGTTGAATTCTTGCGCTATATGAGATATTCCCTTGAATGTAATTGCGTTTTACAACGTTTGCTTCAGTTGCTGGAATTGAAAACTCTGCCATTGTCGTCAAAGCACTGGGAACAGAAATGAAAGGACTCTCGTAAATTTGGATTGGATATGATTCCGTCACCTCACCTGAGATCTTGCCAGCATCAAATCCTGTGACCGCGCCTGTGATGTTGGTCACGTTTAAACTTGTTGCGTTTAAAGCACCGACAATATTTAACGCCGAACCAGTCCACTGCATCGACTGATTGGCATCGCCAACGCCAAAAGTGTAATTGCTCCCGTTGTAGCCTAGGAAAAAACCGTTAGTGGTATCTGATTCGCTATCTTTGCCGGTGGTCTTTATTGCACCACCTGACGACATCGTAATGCCGCCGCCAGTAATCGTTGTGCCTGCGATCAGTCCTGTTTGCGCTTGGTTTTGTGCGTCTAAATTTTCAACATTCGTTAAGCCGACCACGCTTTTTGCAATAGTGATGCCAGCTGATAACGTCAGGCTAGTTGCTGTTATATCACCATCAACGGCTAATGTACTTCCGTTAAACGCCAGCTTATCCTGAAGGCTAAAATTCCCAGAGTTGTCTAAGTAAAATCCTGTATTGCTGTTGTTAAATGTGCCAGTGCCTTGATATAGCTTGGCTACTTCTGGATTACCACCTACTGCCGCAGTGTAGCTGATAGTTACTGGTCCAGCAGACCCAGCTTGTAACCCTAAAGTTAACCCAGTATCAGAGTCTTGTACCGCAGAGGCTCCTGCAAGCGCCCCGCTTTTGATGTCAGCGACAGCAGTGTCGTCTACTGTCCCAGTTAAGTTCCCGTCAAGAATGGTTGCTGTTGAATCTTGATTTGAACTATCAGCTAAACCTAAACTTGTATTAACGATTGTATCAAGATTGGTCGTCCCAATCGTAATACCTTCCGAAAGTGATAGGCTGGTCGCTGTAATTGCGCCAGTAATATTGGCACCTGTCGCTGTCAGAACGCCTTCTGGATTTACTCTAAACTCAGCGTCAGCGAATGTTTCATTTCCAAGATATATGCCGTTTGAATCTGCGCTGAAAACTGACTGGCCAGATCCGATCCTGATATCGTTGTTAATCGTTGCTGTGTCTGTAATTAAAGCGCCAGCCTGAATGACCCCAGAAACATCAATGTAATCAGCGATGATGGTTCCCGTCAGGATATTGTCACCGCTGATGGTTGTCGTACCATCCGACAGATCGTTTTCAACCACAATACTTCCTGCGGTTATGATCGCTGAAGCCACGCTATTGGCATTGATTTGATCGGCTGAAACAGAACCATCAACCAAAAGATCGCCGCTCATAAAGTTGGTGATTGCCGTCCAAGTTGCCTCAGTTGCAGGATCGGCAACGCCCGCAACTGTGCAAGTCCAGCCATAGGTGCGGTCAGGTGTAACGGGATCCGTGACGGTCGTGTCAGTGGTAATGACTAGATCATTTACTTTTGGCAATCGTCCGGCAACTGCGTTAAATTCTGTATTGCTAGGCGCTAAAGCATCGTCGGTCGTAATTCGCCAAAACGATGGGATTGCGTGTTGGTTAGCATCAATAATACCTGTCACTTGCGCCATTAATTGCTGCGTGTTCGCAATCGCACCATCTAAATCTGACAGGGTTGCACCTTGCGCTAAAGTAAATGATGAGGCTGTGACATTACCTGTCAAGGTTGCGCTGCTTGCTGTTAATGCTCCTGATGGATTTACTCTAAACTCTGCATCGGCAAAATTTTCATTTCCGAGATAGATTCCATTTTCGTCTGCACTAAATACCGCTTCACCGCTGCCGATCCTAATGTCATTTGCAATTGTTGCCGAATCAGTTATTAAAGATCCTGAAGTAATAACGCCGCTAACATCTATATTCCCCGCTGCCAGCGTTCCACTAACAGTTAAACCGTCAAAGGTAAACCCATCTGAAGCATCAACGGTTCCAGTGATATCCACAGAGGTCGCAGTAACAGCTCCCGCTGGTGTTACTCTAAAAGGTGCTGATGCGAATGTGGCGTTACCTAAATAGATCCCATTAGAATCAGCTTTGAAGATATCGTTTCCAGTTCCGATAGATATCGTTCCGCCAGACAAAGCACCTGTAAAAGTACCACCTGATGCAGATAAATTTCCTGTAAATGTGCCGCCACCGTTTATCGTTAAATCCGTGCCGTCAAAACTTAACTTATCTTTTAAACTAACTCCGCCAGCACTACTTAAATAAAACCCTGTGTCTGAGTTGTTAAAATTACCAGCACCAGTATAGATCTTAGTGCTGTCTATATTGATTCCGCCAATAGTACCGCTGGTAGTTTTCAAAGCCCCTGCTGGCGTCACACTGAAAAGAGCGGATGCAAATGTTGCGTTACCTAAATAGATCCCATTAGAATCAGCTTTAAAAATACTGTTGCCAGTGCCGATTGCAATGCTTGAGCTTAATGTGCCTGATGTTGCATTGATCTCGCCGCTTACCTTCGCATTCTGGAATTCAACATCGCCAGAGGTCAGTATCTGCCAGCCGCTAGTATCTGCAACGTAGTTCGTGCTCTGCAAAGTGTTTGCAAACTTGTCTACCGTGACTGCGTCATTAGAAAGCCTGGCAGTAGTGATGGCTGACTCTGCAATCTGAGAAGTATTTATTCCGCTTTCTTTTATAACCAGACTGGTAACACCGCCGACTGTCTCGGTGTCAAACATAACGCCGTCAATCTGAAGCCTGTCTGCTGAGATGGTTCCTGTTGAAATCAGATCACCTGAGATAACAACATCAGCGCCAAAGAAGATCTTGTCAGCTGTAACCGTGAAAGGCTGGATCGGAGTATCAGCGGTTGAGTCAGGACTGACGATTGAAAACTGATCTGCGACTACCGCGAACTCTGAAAACGGGGTTGCTCCTGACGTGGTAGATAATAAACCAAAGCCAGTGATCCGATTGTTGTTGTCAATTTTTACCGAGTAGTTAGCTTCCACGCCGTCAATAGAAGTGGCTTGCGTTGTAATGCTTGCCGTGTTTTCTCCCACCGTTGTAGTCAACGTGGTTAAATCCTGAGCTGTAGAAGTAACCTGGCCATCAATTACA
>JACLAB010007035.1_pt1 | contig 17675 bp, 16 predicted proteins | sample 8027921 | NCBI WGS metagenome assembly JACLAB01 (sample SAMN15725117, study PRJNA655200) | protist metagenome | isolation source: fluorescence activated cell sorting (FACS) single amplified genomes of... | place: USA: West Boothbay Harbor, Gulf of Maine | collected 2000-07-19 | reverse complement strand
CTTGCGTTTTGTTTCTACAGGAGGCGCAAACTATATTCAAAGCGGAACTGCAACTTCGTCTTCTTCTGCCGCTGACCTTATTTTTACAAATGTTGGTGGTTCAGGTGAGACAATGCGCATCGACAGCAGCGGTAACTTGCTGGTGGGCAAGACGAGTGCAACGGCTTCTGATGTTGGTATACAGGCACAGCCTATTGGCAGATTGTATGCCACCAGAGATGGTGATGTTCCGTTAGTATTGCGAAGAAACACCAGCGATGGAAACATTGCACAATTTTTAAAAGACGGCACCATTGTGGGGCGTATTGGGACTAACACAACAGGAGAGTTTTTCGTAGCAGGAGACGGCTCTGATAATGTTGGTTTTTCCTTTGACGGAAACCAAGTTATGCCCACAAACGGAACAGGCGCTCGTTCTGATAACGCAAAAGACCTTGGTAGTTTGACTGTTCGCTGGGATGACGTATACGCCACCAACGGCACCATCCAAACTTCTGACCGCAACGAAAAGCAAGACATCGCAGAGCTATCTGACGCAGAGCAACGTGTAGCTGTAGCTGCTAAAGGCTTGATGCGTAAGTTCCGATGGCGTGATGCAGTAGCAGAAAAGGGTGACGATGCCCGTATTCACTTCGGTATTATTGCACAAGACCTACAAGCAGCATTTGCGGCTGAAGGATTAGACGCTGGTGATTACGCCATGTTTATCTCAAGCACTTGGACTGACGAAGAAACTGGCGAAGAAAGAACTAGAATGGGCGTAAGATACAGTGAACTCTTAGCGTTCATCATAGGAGCATTATAATGGCTGGATATATAGGCACAACTCCTGTACCACAGGCTACACAACACAGAGAATCATTTACAGCTACTGGTGGACAGACCAGCTTTGCTACTGCAGGATACACACCACAGTTCATAGACGTATATCTTAATGGAGTTAAACTAGCACCAGCAGACTTTACAGCTACTAATGGTAGTGATGTAGTCTTAGCCTCTGGTGCTACAGCCAGTGACATACTTGAGATTGTAGCTTACACACCATTTGAGGTAGCTAACCAAACATTTACTGGTGATACAAGTGTAACTAACTTAGCTGTAACTTCTGTATTAATAGAACAGTATTCTAGTTTATCGGGAACAGCACCAACAGTAGATCTTTCTACTAGTAATAACTTTTCGCTTACAACTTCTGGTAATACTACATTTACTTTTAGTAACCCCCCTTCCTCTGGGGCTACTGTAGGATTTACTTTAAAAATAACTGCAGGTGGAACTCATACTTTAACATGGCCTAGCAGCGTAGATTGGGCAGGAGGATCTACACCTGATGCACCTGCTTCTGGGGAAACGGATGTTCTAGTATTTTATACAGTTGATGGAGGAACTACTTACTATGGATTTCAAGCTGGCAATGCAATGTCATGACGGTATCTAGGCTAATACAAATGAGTGCGGCTGGTGTGTCTGTGGGGGATGACCCATATGCAAACTGGACACACCCTGATATTGCCAACGGAGTAAAAAACACAACATACTTTTCTTCTCCGCATGGCGTAAACACACAATATTTTCGTTGGAGCTATGATGGAACAAAACTTTTTTTAATAGCAGACAGTACGGATGTTCATAGACATACAGCGTCAACTGCGTGGGATATAACAACTCTTAGTTCAACGGTTGATAATGAAAAAACATTTAGTGAAACTGTTAAAAGTATATTCTTTAATAGCGACGGAACAAAAGCTTATACAGTAGAAAATACTACAACAGATATTATTAGGCAGTATTCGCTAAGCACGGCGTGGGATATTTCCACAGCTACATCAGATAGTAAATCGTATAGCTCTTTGCAAAGCACCTCAACGAGAGATTTCTTCATTCGTTATGATGGTCTTAAACTTTACACAATGGGCAATACTACTGATAAAGTATTTCAACATACTCTTAGTACAGCTTGGGATATTAGCACTACAAGCTATGACAGCGTGGAGTTTTCACTGTCTACCGCTGGTTCTCAAACCAATCCCAATTCAATGTGGTTTGGGCCAACAGGATATTACTTTTGGGTACATGGCCAGCTATCAGATGACATTAGGCAGTACCGCATGAGTACACCGTGGGATCTTTCTACCGCAGCATATGATAGTATTGATTATGACAATGGAGATCTGGTCGGTCCAACTGCATTGCAGTTCAATAGCGACGGATCGAAGCTATATTTTGGTCGTACTTTAAATGATCGAATTTGGGAAGTAGATATAAGTTAAGGAGAAACCATGCACGTTAAACTCACAAACGGTCAGCCCAACCAATTCCCATACAGCGTTGGGCAATTTCGCCGTGATAATCCACAGACCAGCTTTCCAAAGCAGATCCCTGACACGATCCTGCGCCGCTACGGCGTCTATGAGGTCACTGAGCTTGAGAAGCCAAGCTATGATCCGCTGGTGCAAACTCTTGTCGTAGGTACGCCTACACGGGAAGTCATACGGTTAAAGACTGAGGCAGACTGTACTGACCCTGATACGGGTGAAGTTGATACAGATCAGGTAGGCCAGCCACTGTACGGCAGCGAGTGGGAAGTAGCTCACACTGTACAAAACATGGAACAAGCCACGGCAGAGAATAACGTTAGATCAAAGCGTGATGGCTTACTCTCTGAGACTGACTGGACAGCTTTGTCTGATGTAACGATGTCATCTGACATGACTACATATCGTCAGGCACTACGGGATGTGCCAGCACAAGAAGGTTTTCCTTTCAGTGTAACTTGGCCTACAAAACCGGAGTAAGTAAATGTCTGATGATAGGCGGCACACTTAGCAGCACAGGAGATATAACATGGCTGTAGTAAACACTTGGAGTATTCCAACAGTAGAACGTAACTTAGCAGACGGTGGTGTAACAATAGCACACTGGCGTTGTAGTGCAGTAGATGGTGACTATAGTGCATCATCATATGGCACTTGTGGCTTGGAGTATGATGCATCAGCAGATGACTTCATTGCCTATGACAGCTTAACTGAAGCCAATGTACTTGGTTGGGTGCAAGCTATTGTAGGTCAAGCTGATACAGAAGCTGCACTAGCAGCAAAGATTGAAGCAGACAAAGCACCTACTACTGGTGCAGGAACACCTTGGTAAGAATTAGGAGCCAGCAATGACACGAGCAAGAGACTTAGCAGATAGTGCCGATAAGGATATTGCTGGCACACTAACCTTAGATGGGCTGACTGTGGATGGGGATGTTGGCATTGGGACGAGTTCGCCCAGCCAAGAGTTACATATTGCCTCCACCACACCAGCTTTGCGATTGGAGGACACTGATGGTGGTTTTGCTCAGTTTGATGCAAGTGATGGTAATTTAAGTATTCAGGCAGACCAAGGTGGAGCAACAGCAGATAGCTATATCCGTTTTCAAATAGATAGCTCAGAACGTATGAGGTTGAATAGTGCAGGATATCTGTCATTAGGTAATAACCTAACTAATCCTGATAACTCACTGTTACATCTTACAGCAAATAGTGCAAATAACTTTAGTCTTTTGCAATTGGAAAGTAACGAGGGCAGTTCATCTACAGCACCTGATATAGCACTTTATCGTAACTCTGCATCACCTGCGGATAATGATAATATTGGGCAAGTAATTTTTTATGGAAATAATAGTGTTGGTGATCGAACTACATTTGGAGGATTATATTATACAATAACAGATGTGACTGACGGCTCTGAAGACTCAAGATTAAGAGTATTTGCTCAACAAGCTGGAGTTTTTCGTGAATTTTTAAACGTAGGATCAAATGCAAGTGGTACTGGCGAAGTTGTCGTTAATGAAGATTCAGCAGACATAAACTTTAGAGTTGAAAGTAATACTCAATTAAACGCCTTTGTAGTAGATGCGGGTACTGATTTTATTGGTATGCATACAGGTACTGCCGTAGCACCTAACGGATACACAGAACGAGTACGAATTAACTCAGACGGAAATAACCTTGGTGGTTCTCTTGTTATGTCAGCTAATAATACTGCCAGAACAGGTAACAGTGCTGAAAATGATATTGTCTTTTATGATACGGATCCTACCATAGCAAACGGTCAAGGTATAGGAAATATACGTTGGTACGGCCTAGATCCCTCTGGTCCGGGTGAAGGGTTTAAAATAGGTATTAAAGGTAGAGGACAAGCTGATGGGTCTGCCTTTTTTGAGTTTTTTGGGTCAAGTAACACTTCAAACTATGACAAAATACTTTCAGCAGGGGTCAATCAAACTCATGCCGGTGCAGATAATCTAAGGGATCTAGGTTCTAGTAGCATTAGGTGGGATGATGTGTTTGCTACCAACGGCACAATTAACACATCAGATGAACGTTTAAAACAACAAGTTGCAACACTTAATACCAATGAGATCAATGCAGCTAAAGCAATTAGTGCATTGTTTAAAACATATAAGTGGAACGACAAGGTTGAAGAAAAAGGTGACAATGCTCGTATTCACTCAGGCGTAATTGCACAACAGGTTAAGGCTGCAATGGAAGCTAATAGCCTTGATCCAATGAAGTATGCCTTCATGTGTTGGAATGAGTTTTACGAAAAAGAAATGTCAGGTGACGACATTGCGACACCGTACATGGAAACCTTTAAGGTTGGCGATCCAGACATTCCAGAAGGTTCTACATATGTTGACAGGTACTCTATTCGTTATAGTGAACTAATGTCCTTCATTCACGCAGCAACGGAGCAGAGGCTTGCAAGTATTGAATCACGACTAGCTGCATTGGAAGCTGAATGATGTCTGAGGATAGCTGGCACTTGAGCAAGTCTGTACCGATTACACTGATCTTTGGCTTACTTGTTCAGGGAGCAGCTATCGTATGGACAGTCAGTATGATGATGTCTGATATAGAAGCTAACAGAGAAGACATTGTAGCAATAGAACAACGTATGGGCAGACTAGAAGACTCTGTACACAATCAAGCAGTATCACTTGCCCGTATTGACGAAAACATAAAAGCAATAAGATCATCAGTAGAAAAGATGGCGAACAATGATTAATAGGATTTGCCACGATGATAGAAGTATTAGCTTTAGCAGGTGCAGTTACTAAGATAGCTGGTGCAGTTAGCTCTGCAGTTAAAGCTGGTAGTGATATAGCAGACTTACTGCCTCACTTTGGTAAGCTTGCAAAACTTGAAGCTGACATTAGTTTAGCTGAACAAGGTAGACACAAAGGTCCACTAGGTAGACTTACCTCATCTGAAGAAGAAGGCTTTGCAATTGCACAAGCCAAGATGAAACACAAAGAAGCACAGAACGAACTACGTGAAGTGTGTAGACTATATGGACCACCGGGCATGTGGGATCTTGTTGTAAAAGAACAAGCTGCAGCTAGGGTCAGACAAAAAGAAGCACTAGAGGCACAAGCTAAAGCTAGAGATAAATTGTTTTGGGGTGTATCATTGACAATAGGTGTGTTATTATTCTTAGGTGGTACAGGTGCAATGATCTGGGGTCTTAACGAAGTAGTAAATGGTTAGTTATAAAAAGAAGACATGCAAGAAAGTTTAAAACATGAGAAATAGTTTGTATAATCCTTTTATGCCATCCTTAAGTGTTAAGGATCTAATGGTTTATAATATGAGTTCTGGAGGTGTTGACCCAAGGTTTCAACCCAAGCTACCTTTTGCTGAGTTTAAAAAAGAAGAAGAAGATGTACAAAAGTCATCTCAAGATGAAGGTACTTCTGCCCCTACAGGTTTTGCTAAGGGTGGTATGCCTAAAGCACCGGGTGTAGCTCCTACTCCTGTACAAAATCCCGGTGACTTCACTGAAGAAGATCCGGGGAGATGGGTGCATTCTCAGAACTGGATAACAGGAAGCAGAGAACGTGGAGAAATTAAGAACAAAAAAACAGGGGCTAAAAAGTATACGCAGTACTTTAAAAAAGGCGACAAGAAAAGTATAGCTAAAGCGGCCAGAGAGTTAATGGGGCCTTTAAATAAACCTGCTGATGAATACAAAAAGAAAAAAGCAGAGCATACTAAAAAATCTAATGCATTTAAAGCTTATCAAAAAGCACAAAAAGCTTATGATAAAAAGGCATCAGCCTATCAACAAGCTAACGTAAAAGGTCAGCAGGAGCTTGTACAATCTGCTTTAACTGATCCGGGATCTTTAGCTAAAAAAGCACAAGTAGATACTATTAGCGCTAATACTAAAGGCACTACCATTGCTGCAGGTGTAGGAGATGCTGCAGGTAAAACTCCTCAGATGGGAGTTACTACAGCGGGCACTGCTGCTCAAGCGGGTGCTGCTGATAAGGTGACAGCGGAAACAGTAAGTGCAGACAAAGTAGCAGGTGATACGCAAAAACTAATTGGGGACACAGGTGTAACAGGAGAAGTATCTGATGAATCTCAGATAGATGCTGCACAAGGTGAACTATCTAAAGATGCTATGGCTGATGCAGCCACTATGGACCCTGAATATGTTCAAGAGGTTACTGCAGGAGAACGTCAAGTTTCTTCAGAAGAGTTGGCTTCTGCTCAAGGGTTAGATGAAAAAGCAGTAAAGAGTCAGATAGCTCAAGCTAATGTTCCTGATAACATCAAAGCTGCTCAGACTTCTGTACAACCAGAAGAGATTCCAGAGCCAGCGCAGATACAAGAGTCTGAAATGGCTGCTGCTGAAGCTATGACTATGGACGGTCTTAGTGACGATGCTACAGCAGTCGCAGCTAAACTTGAATCTTTTAACGTAGACGATGGTACACTAGCAGAGTTTAAAGAAGGTAAGATTGAAGCGCAAGATACTGTACAAGGTCAGCTTGCGGCTCTTATGAAGCAGTTTGATGATGGTACACCAGCATGGGCTTCAGGTGCTATGCGGGCTGCTAACTCTGCAATGGCTGCTCGTGGTCTAGGCTCTTCGTCTATGGCAGGTGCTGCTGTTCTTCAAGCGGCTATGGAATCAGCTTTGCCTATTGCATCTAAAGATGCTGATGCTTTCCGTAGCATGAAGATGGACAACCTTAATAGACAACAGCAAATCTCATTAGCTAATGCGGCTGCACAGCAAGGCGTAGAGCTTGCAAACTTTAATGCTGAACAACAAACCGCATTACAAAACTCTCAGAATGCTTTCTCACTGCAGTCACAGAACTTGTCTAATATGCAACAGACTGTTCTAGCTAACGCACAAATCAAAGCATCTTTGCAAGGACAGAACTTATCTAACCAACAACAATCTAACATGGCTGAAGCTGCTCGTTATGCAGAGGTTAATAATCTTAACCTTAATAACCGTCAGCAAGCTGTGTTACAAGATAACGCTAATGAGATGCAAGTCAACTTAGCTAACATGAACTCTAAGCAACAAGCTTACTTAGCTAATGCGCAGCTAGAGGCTGCACTACAAGGTAAGAAGATTGACAACAAGCAGCAGACAGCTATGGCTAATGCTGCACGATTTGCTGATGCTGCTAATCTTACATTCACTGCAGCAGAGCAAGCTAAGATCCATAACTCAGAGCTTATGAAAACAGTAGGACTTGCAGAGCTTAGCGCAGAACAAGCGGCTACATTACAGAATGCTGCAGCCGTGGCTTCTATGGATATGGCTAACTTAAGTAATGAGCAGCAAGCTAAAGTTCAGAATGCTAAAGCTTTCCTTGATATGGATATGGCTAACTTAAATAACGAACAACAGGCTGTTATGTTTAAGCGGCAAGCTATGCAGCAATCTTTGTTGTCAGATCAGGCTGCTGAAAATGCTGAGCGTCAGTTTAATGCGTCATCTAAAAATCAAACTAAACAGTTTATGGCAACTACTAAGGCACAGATTAATCAGTTTAATGTGGCGCAAAATAATGCTATGAAGCAGTTTAACGCAGGAGAGAAGAACGCTGCTGCAAAGTTTAATGCAGAAATAAAAAATCAGAGAGCACAATTTAACGCCTCTAATAGATTAGTTGTAGCACAAGCTAATGCTCAGTGGAGACAGAATGTAGCAACTCTTAATAGCGCTGCAAAGAATGAAGCTAATAGACAGCACGTCATGACAGCTAATGCTATGACTCAATCGACTATGGATCAGATATGGCAACGAGAGCGAGACGTTATGTCTATGGCATGGAAGTCTCATGAAAGCGCTGCAGATAGAGCTAATGCAATTATTCTTACTCAAATGAGTGCAGATGCTCAAGCAGCCGCCCTTAAAGCGCAAAATGCTGCTGCTAATAGTAGATCATTAGGACGCTTTTTTGGTGGACTTTTGTTCGGCGGTTAAGTATAATAAAGGTATAACATAATGTCAAAAGAAACTAGAAAAGCGTTGATGAATCTTCGTAGTACCATGCAGGTTCTATCTGGAGGTACTTCTGTTGGGGGTATGGGTGCTATTATTTCAGCAGAGATAGATCGAGAAAAAACCAGTCAAGGCTTAATGACAGGCAGAGAAAGATCTATAAAAGCTAGAAGTGAGATAGAAAATATAGATACTAAACCTATAGATGCCTCAGAAGGTTTAACTAAAAGCAAGGGCGATGAATCTCTTAAACTAAAAGACTCGATAAAAGATGCAATCAGTGGTTGGTTTTCTGTGCAGAATGATCCTGAGATACAAGCAGAGATAGATAAAGCTGCTCCTAAAAAGGAAGACACAACATCCTACAAAGGGCCTTCTCAAAACAAAGCCACTAATCCTGATCCCGTAGTGGCTAAGGATAAGCCTCTTGTAAAAGCTCCTGCTCCTCAGAAACCTAAAGGAGACATGCCTGAGCCTCTTGTTCTGAGTGCAGAAGATGCAGAGCTATTGGAGACTGTTGTATGGGCTGAAGCTGAAGGCGAAGGTGTTGAGGGACGTAATGCAGTACGTGGTGTTATCCTTAATCGCATTGCATCTGATGAATTTCCTGATACATTAGAGGGTGTGTTAAAGCAGAAAAATCAGTTTGAACCCGTAGGTAAGGCTAAAGGAAATATAAGAAACGTCACACTTGCAGGTAAGACTATAGATCCTAAACTTTTAGATCAACGTAAGTTTGAATTAGATAGCTATCTTAGAGAGGGTGTGGATGCTTCTCAAGGAAGTACCTTCTTTCTTAATAAAGAAGTAAGTGAAAAACGTGGTACAGATTTTTATGGATCTAATCCTATTACCATAGGACAGCATACATTCTATTCTAGCTACAAGAAAAATGCACCTGTGGTTGTGCCTTACTACTCCCATAATGTTGTTATAGAAGGTTTACAATAATGTTTGAAGCACCCATCCCCGGACAGTCGCTGACGGATGAACCCGGAAACTTTGACTGGGAGCAACCCCCTACAATTACAGATCCTGATCCTGCTATTGTATATCACATAGATAGACTGTATACGGAAGAAGTAGCAGAGGGTGCATTGTTTTTGCTGGAGTTTGGATTTCCAGTAGATACATTGGTAGACAGTATTCTTACTGCTGCTGTAGGACAAGGCATGCATAGTATTGATATGAGTTTAACTATTGCACCAATCATCCATGAAGAAATTACTTGGATGGCTAAGACTGCAGGAATAGATTTTATAGAGTTCTTTAGTGACAATGATGAAAAGAAGCAAAAAGAAGAAGCCAAGCTGGAAGCTCTTATTAAGAAAAGTTTGGAAGACCAACTGTCAGAGGAAGAAGACGAGATAGATGAAAGCTTTGTTGAAGAAACAGCGGAAGCTTTCGGTACTCCTCAAAGAGAGAAGCTGACTGAGATGCGAGAAGAGCAGCCGCAACAACCCCAAGAACCAGAAGTAAAACCTGATGCAGCGCCTAAAGCTAGTGGTCAAGGTCTTATGAGTAGAGGAGCTTAAGCTATGAGTTGGATGGATTTTGCAGCAGGGATGGCTGAAGAAGGCGCTGACATCATGGATGAAAAGCGTAAGTACATCAGAGAAAGACGCCAAGCTAATCGTGACTGGCTAGATACTTACGGTAAAAAGATTGTAGCAGAGAGACAAAATAGTGTTAATAGCGTTTTGAATATGTCTAACTATATTATAGGTAGGGGGCGTAGATAAAACTTTTGTAGACTACTTGTATCAAAATGGTGGTGTTCCTGCTATCAGTAATACGTACAATGCAATTAAGGATGACACATCTATATCAGGACAAGATGTACAATCCTTTATAGGAGATATTGGTACGTATACTTCGCCCGACACACCTTTGTCTGAAAGAATTAAAGAAGGCTTTGGCTTTTATAGTAGAGCAGAACGTCCTGAAGATCAAGAAGAAAAGAACTTTATGGCAAGTCTTGGTGGTGGTTTTGGACTTTTATTTGGAGATGAAACAGAAATTGCAGATAGAGATCTAGATGATGTTTCTATTGAAGGTATGACAGGGCGTGACGTTAAAGCTATGGCAGGTCTACCCTCCACACCGCAAGCGCCGGGTATTGTAGAGTTTGACTACAGTGCCTTACCTGCTTCTCAAGCAAGTGTTCAAGAGAAGAGAGCACTGGCATCCGAAATAGAAAGTACATTAGAGACTTTAGTAGAAGATAAGATTAAGGATCTTAGAGTAGCTTCAGATATTGCGTCTCAACAGAAATTGCAGGATCTACTAGATAGTAAAGACTATGCAGGTATTGGAAGGCTTTATCCAGATCTGTTACAACCTGCAGTAAATGCTGCAAAGAGATTTGAAAACCAATATCCGGGATCTATGACAGACAATGCTCTTTTAGAACAGTCTTTTGCCGACTACTACATAGCACAGACTGTACCTCTAACTTTAGAAGACAAGCATAAAAACATGAAAGATCAGGGGATAGACATACCGCCCCTAGATACTCTAAGAGAGTTCGACAGTGATGAGGCTGCTGCAGAAGAGTTGGAGCCTGATACATATTATCTTGTAGGGGATGATATAAGAAAGACAGATCCTGCAGAAGATGCTGACGGTGATGCTAACGAAGATGTAGATGAAGGCGTTGACGGTAATGAAGAAGAGGATGCAGATGTAGACTTAACTCAACCTACAGACCCACGTCCTACAATGTCACAGCTTATCCTTAAGTTTAAAGAAGAGAACGACTTACCTTCTAGGAAGCGCTTAACTCCTGCACAAAAGCGGCCATTGCAAAAACAAATTGATGATTGGGATGCAACATATGGTGCTACCCATAACCCTGTAACAGGCGAGCTTAAAAGAAAAACAAGGCAGCGATAAAGGTATATAGCTAAATGGCATTAACATATGAACAAATGATGGCCGCTGCCAGAAAAGATGAGGACCGTCAAACAGAAGATGTGTTTGGTCCTGCTGATGCTTCTTCTGTAGGGGATCTCATTGAGGATCAAAACTTTAGCATTGTTGAAAAGTATATGAACCAACGCTTTGGTATGAGTGAGATGACTCATGACAGACAGAACATTGTTGATTCCTATGTCAATCATATGCGTAAGTTTAACTTTGGTCAGTCTGTTACCACACTAGGTGAGATGACTTACCTACATAACCCTGCTAAAGAAGAGGGCGAGATAAACTCTAGACGTGCTGCTGCTGCAGATGCTTATCAGTTATTTGATAACATGAAGGGTGCCTTCTCTGGTGAAACCACCTTCGGTCAAAAGGTAGATGCTGTAGGTGATTACGCTAGAGCTTTGATTATTGACCCTGCCAACCTTGCATCTTTGGGTGTAGGTAAACTAGCTGCACAAGCTGGCATGAAAGGTGTGACAGCCGCCGCTAAGAAAGCTGCTATGTCTTTCGCTAAGAAGCAGCTTAGAGAGCGTGGCATAAAGAAGCCTACTGAAAAACTGTTACGGGAAGAAGCTTTCAAGCAAGAGCGTAAGATCCTAGCTCGTATGATGCAGTCTGAGGCTGGCAAGGAAGCAGCACAGAAGTCTGCCAAGATGGAGATAGGTGCAACAGCTTTATCAGATGCAGCCTTTGGGTTGAGTGTTGACTGGGCTTACCAAGAATCCTTTGAGAAGGCAGGACTTCAGACAGACTATGATGCGGTGCAAGGTAGTGTTGCATTTGCTGGAGGCTTGTTTGGTGGTGGGATTGCATATGGTTTAAATCGTATCTCTAAAGGTGGTCCTGAATCCATAGGTGCTTCAGCTAAATTCTTTGCAGATGCTGCAGAAGCTAAGGCTAAAGCGGCTGACTTGGCAGGAGAAGAAGTACGTAGGCAAACTAAAGAAGCTACAGAAAATCTAAAGGCAGACCCTGAAGCTGTAGAATCCTTGTCAAGAGACTTGGCTGATACAAAAGCTAGACTGGGTGACTGGTTTAATAAAGTTCAACGTGGGGATATGGCAAGGGCTGTACCACTAGAGCCGGGTTCACCCGGTACACCTCGTAGTGATATCATTTTAGATTTGTTTCTAAGGGGATCTCCTCAAGATGGCTTTGAGGGTGTGTCAACTATCCTAGCTAAGCGGGGTATCAAACAGCCTATAGGCCGTGAAGGTTTTGCTAATCACTTTGACTGGTTGTCTAGTACTGTGATGGAAATGCCTGACAGTGTTATAGATGACATACAAGGTATCTTTGATGAAACTCTAGGCAAATTCATACCCGACTTCAAAGGCAAGACCCTTGAGCAAGGCTTAGATGTTCTGTCTTCTGAGGTTAGTCAGAGCGCTAGATACTTAAATATTTTATCTAAGACTAGTCGGGCTATAGGTTATGAGCCTGAGACAGACGAACCCTTGCAAAGACTTATTGGCGCAGCTAAGTCAGAGCTAGATTCAAAGCAAGCTGAGATGTCTGCTAAAGAAATGATTGCTGAAGGTATGACACCCTTTGCTGCACGTAAAGCGGCTGTCTCCAAAGGCGCTGCAAAGTTTCAAAACAACTTCATTCGTACTTTGGTTACGCATCCGGGCACAACTATGCTCAACTTGATTGGTTGGACACAGGCATCTGCATTACAAAGTATAACTGATACTACTCGTGGTGTACTGTACGGTCCTGCATCCTTTGCTTATTCTGTGATGGGAAGAAAAGCTGACGCTGTACAAGCTCGTAACAAAGGCATACAGTTACTCAAGCTGCAGAAGCAGAAGATATCTAACATCCTAAATCCTAACGCCACGTTCAACGAAGCAATGGACTTCTTTGCTCACAACCCTAAAGCGCAGAAAGAAATGTTTCGCTTTATGGCGGGTGAAATTGAGATGGAAGACACGCTCAAACAGTTGAACATTAAAATAGATGACATGGATAAGCCCGGCGTCCCTGAGAAAGTAATGGACTTCTTCCAAACAGTCTATGGTGTTAAGGCTCAAGACTTCTTAACTAAGACGCAAGAGTTTATGTACAACATAGATAAACAGGTACGTCTTAAATACAACATGTCTTACTCTGAGTTCATTGCAGATGCAGATCTATACAAGAAGATGGATGGAGAAGAGTATGCAGAAGTAACAGCTACTGCTGTATCTGATACATTACGCACTGTATTTTCTAAATCCTATAAACCTAAGTCAGAAGACATTGATAAAAGTGCATTGGGCTATGTAGCTGCTGCTATCGAGGATGCACGTAGAGTTCCTGTTGTTGGTGCACTTGTACCTTTCGGTAAGTTCTTTAATAACACTGTTGTACATATGGCAGATTACACAGGCATAAGCTTTATGCACAAATATCTAGGCAAATCTGAGAGAGATCCTTACGAGCTTGCTATCAAAGGTGCGGTAGGACTAGGCTTAATAGGGGCTTGGGGAGCTTACGACTATAAGAATATGGAAGAAGGTCTTGCTTGGAATGAAGATCGTATGAGTGATGGTACTATACGAGATCGTAAGTACGACTTCCCTTTCAGCTTCTATAAGGCTATGGGCCGTATGGCAGCGCATCAATATAGAGATGGTTATGTACCGAAAGAACTAGTCGCAGATATTACTGCCACTTTTGGTATTGAATCAATCACAAGACAATTAGGCGAAGTCAGTAAAGCACCCTATCAACTTCTACTAGATCTCTCTGCAGGTGATATAGATGCAGTTAAGTCTAATGCAAGTTCTGCTGTAGGTGGCGCAGTATCTATGTACATATCAGGATACACACGTCCTTTAGATCCTATCAATCAAGTAGCCGCTATCTCTCGTGGAGAAGATTATGTAGCAGTAGATCGTAATGATGGGAGCAAGTGGCTGAACAATTCAGTGCGCTACGTAGATCAAATGTTTGACGCTATGGATCTGTCCGTACAAGAAATGGTAGGGCAGAAAGCCCCTCAAGAAAAGAAGAGAGCTTTATCTGATACTCCGGGTAGAGCACCTATAGGAAGACTGTTTGGTTTTAGGGAGAAAGATGCACCTTCCACTATCAATAGAATGTTTAATGAGATAGGTTTACCTGAGTGGAAGTCTAACATCAAAGCTGACATTGCTGTAGCTGATAATAGAATGAATGAAATAATTGTAAACTATTTAGATTATTATTCTGAAAATGTCGTAAACTCTGCTAAGTGGAGAGACGGTACAGATGAAGAGCGTAGATATTTAGTTAGTCGTGTTCTGTCTGTATCCAAAAAGCAAGCAATGAAAACGCTACAGCTTCACGGTAAGACAGGGGATCGTCGCATGGAAATCATGTACGACATCAGTAAGCGAGGCGGCTCTATCAGTAAGAGAGAACTAGCTGATGGTATGGAAGCTTTGGGTATGAAAGGAGAAGTAGAAGATCTTTCTAACGAGGCACTAGAACTTTTATACTTCTATCTCAAGGATGAGAACAACAGAAAGAAACTACTTCAAACACAAAGTAACCTATAAGACAAAAAAAGAGGGGGCAACTAAGCCCCCTTTTATTATTTTAAACCTGTTGTTTCTGCAGCATACTTACTTATCATACCCACATCTTCTACTCTTTCTAATGCTCGTTCTTTTACTTTAGATTCTTGCAAGTTAAATTGTATGTGGTTTCGTACAGGTTCTAGAAGTCGTAAGATTTCCTCATTAAATCTTCTTTGTCGAGCTTCTGTATGTCTCTTTGCTTCTTCCTCAATACGACTTATCAATGTTACGTACTCTCTGGTATCTGTAAACAGTAGACATTAGCATATGAATTTACTGAAGGTCTAGTGTCAAGTAGCTTTTTATATACAAGAGCAGAAACTCTTTCGCAGTGTTCTGATGTTTCAAACAGCTTCTCTATTGCTTGTACTTTTACTTCACCTAAATGAAACAGAACTATAAGTAGTGCATACATTTTTATCTCCTATGTTAGATCAACAATTTCACACACGTCTCCCGTACACGCCATAGTCTGCATGGCAACAGTGTTATCTTCTTTCTCGTAATTAGATAGCTCACTCCAAGCAATACTAGAAGGCATCAAAGAAAGTAAGTCTTTGTATTTAACTTCTTCAACCTCTTGATAAGGTGCTTGTTGATAAGTGTGCTCGTTGTAAGGCAAGAAGGATACACCTGACATCTCGTCAAAGTACTTGTACACAAAGGCACCTACTTCAAACCACTCATCTTTACGAACATTGATTGTCACTGAGGGTTTATGCTCACACCAATGTCGTTGATACATCAGCCAAGTATCAAGTTGTTCAATGGCTGTCATATCTTCAGTAACCACTGCCTTAGTCGGAGACTTCACAGGGAAACTAAATACTGTTGTTTGATCTGGCTTCATAACACAAGGCTCACTAGGTATACCTTGATCAGTCATAAACTGTGTTAGGGGATCTTTATTATCACCACGCACAGTACGGATATAATAGGGACTATGGCGAGCATGTATGCCACTGGCACTATCCACCAATTGCGATACCGTGCCCGAAGGCTTGACGCATGTAATTGCAGCAGCAACAGGTATACTAAGACGGTCAGCCCATTCAGCATTAGTAGAAACACAAATCCCACGAAGATGTTCAAGAGTCTTCTCCAAGCCTTTGTTCTTAATAGTCATCAAAGGATTATCCATTATCCCTGTAAGTGACACACCCAACAGACGCTCCTCTTCTGTGTTCTTGTTCCACACCTTACGCAAGTATGGAAACTTGGTGTAGGTGGATTGTATGGTTCCCAGAATCGTAGCCAGTTTAACCTTACGTTCAAGGTCTTCAATGGTATCGGTCGCACGGATAACAACTTCCGTAAGATTACAGAACTGATTTGGGCGTAAAATGATCTCGCTGCACGGGTTGGTCCCAAACTCATAGTCAGCATCCCGCCGCCCATTCTTTGCAGCTTGTGCTTTACTTGCTTGACGATTAAATACACCACGTTCTCCACTTCCTGATTCTACTAATGCCATCCACTCACGCATAAAAGATATAGCATCTGGCTTCTCTGTATAGCTTACAGAGTTATTAGCTAAGGCACGTTGCGGGTCATTCTCCCACCATGCACCTGACTTAGCATGACGCATACGATCATCACTGAGGTTACTCAAAGAGATCATAGCTGACCTACGTACACCACCTACTACAACTACCTCACCAATCTTACACATGATATCGTGACACTCAATGCTAGATAGCTTACGTCCTTGTGCATTCTTGAAGGTAGAGATAACAAAGTTGAACAACTCGACAAGAGGGGCTGGGCCACTAGCTCTACCGCCAAATGTTTTAAGCTTTGCACCTGCAGGACGTACCAAACCAATGTCCCACTGAGGGATTTCACCAGCCCAAAGGAGAGCAAGAACTTGACGAAGAGCTTTAGCCCAACCTTCCTTACTGTCTTTGACAACGATAGTAGTCTCACTAACGAACAACTCAGGGATCTCAGGAAGCTTACTGATGAATTGACGCTCGACACTAAAGCCGACACCAGTACCACAGAGCAAGATAAACATAGCCTCATCGAAGGACTTAGGGTCCTCTACGGGTAAGTAACTACAGTTATACATGCAAGTGTTGTCACGGTTAGCTGCTGGACCTGCAGTCATCATGGCTCGCATAGAAGGCATAACCTCTAAACCAAAAATAGATTGAGATATTTCGTGTACAGTCTCTGTATCCACTTCAGGTAATTTACTCACGACATTTTCTATATACCGTTGTACTGTTTCGCCCCACGACTCTCGTCGCCCTTCATCTTCAAGCCACCGTGCATACCGTGAAGTATGAATGAAGGATTGATAGTCTGTTGGTAGGTAGTTATTCATCTATTGTCTCCGCTTCCCTTTAGTACACCACGTTGTTCTCTGTCATCTAGCTTTGCCATGTTCATCTCCATGACCTTCTTTAGGTTGCCCCCAAAGATATTGGCTAACGCTACAGTATAAAACAATACATCACCCAGTTCTTTAAGGACTTCTTCATCTGTAAATTTATTCTTATCTCTAAATAGTTTCTTTACCTTTTCTGATACTTCCCCTGCCTCTCCTACCAGACCCAAAGTATTTTCCACTAAGCGCTCTCTTCCTTTAGTGAACACCTTATCCTCTACAAATTGACTGTAGAATCTTACAGGGTCTTGATCGTATTCAGTACTGTTCTGAAACATATCGAAATATCCAAACGCCTCTAAATCACTCTTGTTAATCATGGTCTATCCCTTACCAATAACTTTGATATTGTCACATCATCTACGTCATAGAACATATTTAAAACTAACTCTTCTATGTCTTCTTTGTGTGCCTCTTGTAGAGATGATAGTAGATTGTTATCTTCGTCTACTTTAATTACAAAAGAAACAGTGTAGTCATGTGTCACTTGTGAATCTCCTTTA
>JACLAB010010645.1_pt1 | contig 17688 bp, 23 predicted proteins | sample 8027921 | NCBI WGS metagenome assembly JACLAB01 (sample SAMN15725117, study PRJNA655200) | protist metagenome | isolation source: fluorescence activated cell sorting (FACS) single amplified genomes of... | place: USA: West Boothbay Harbor, Gulf of Maine | collected 2000-07-19 | reverse complement strand
AACTCGCCCTGTTGCATTCTGTCGGAGTGCGGCTGGGTAGGCCCATCACCGCAGCGGCGGGAAAAAATGGTACATATCTGTTGATTTTACCGCGCGTTATGGCGCAAATTTTTGCAAATCCGGACTCGATCCATAGGGTCGGCGTTTTTTTTTTAAAGGTGTTAAATTCTGGCGAACGTATTGACGTGCAATAATGCCTTGTCATACAAAAAAAACGCGAAATTCGTATATTAATTACATTTTTAAGAGCTATAAATATGTCTTTTGACGTACTAGCTACTCAGAAGTTATGGGGAGGTCGCTTTTCCGGAGCTACAGATCCTGTAATGGAGAAATTCAATAACTCTCTGAAGTTTGACAAGCGCATGTGGAGGCAGGACATTCAGGGCAGTGTAGCATATGCCACGGCCCTTGGACGGGATGGATGCAACATTCTGACCCAAGAAGAGGTGGCCACGCTTATAGGTGGCCTTGCAGAGGTAGCCAAAGAATGGGAATCCCACACATTCGAAATCAAGGAGAGTGACGAGGACATTCACACGGCCAATGAACGCCGATTGACTGAGATAGTCGGTAAAGTAGGCGGGAAACTGCACACAGGAAGATCTCGCAATGATCAGGTAGCTACAGATGTTCGCTTGTGGCTAAGAGATCAGTGTGAAAGTAACGTCGCACAGTTGAAAGACATAGTAAAAGCTGCCTGTGCCGGGGCTCACCAGCACATCGATGTGCTACAAGCAGGCTTCACGCATCTGCAGCCCGCGCAAGTAGTACGATACAGCCATTGGCTCATGTCCTACATCATCCCGCTCACCCGCGATTTAGAACGTCTGGAAGAGCTCTCTAAAAGGTGATTACTTTAGAAGACTCTATTTCTACATCACTCAAGTAGAACGTAATGATTGGTTGCTCATATAAAAGCTGCGACGTGATTCTATCATCGCTTGAAGTTTTGTGCCCATTACATAGAGTCATCGTACTTATATCACCCCTTACGTTTGCCAGGGTGAATGTGTCTCCTCTCGGCTCAGGCGCCCTCGCTGGCCATCCGTTCAACATAGACAGAGAGCTTCTGGCAAAGGTATGTATGTATTTTGTCTCTAAATGGCTCCTCGATGAAGTGACTGTGGCTGCATTAAGTATAACGTACGGAACACAGTATATACCTTAAATGCAACGAGGGCTGTAAGTCTATACCACTAGTATTGACGTTCTATAAATGTATTGGTGAACTCTGGAGGGCTGTAAGTCTATTCGATGCCACCAAGCGAAGTATCGTTCTCAAACCTCCCCTTAATTACCGTCCACTCTTCATGGGTTTGATGTATCGCACTTTCTTATAACGTGCAGGACCTGGGCTTCGAAGGCGTTTCCCTGAACTCCCTGGACGCCACTAGCGACAGAGATATGGTAGCGGAGTACCTAGGTTGGGCTGCGCTAACGATGTACGTACGTACGACCCGGACATGCCTTTTGCGTCGTTTGTGAAAGAAGGACAAGTGGGGTTGACAGAGCTGGTCTGTGTAATTAATATCATACTTACAATGCCCTACAACATCACTGCGCAACTATTGGACAATCCTATTGGACAACCCTATTGGACAATCAGGGTACATATTTCTCAATTCGCCGAAGACGTGATCATCCTGAATTTCCAAAAAATGCTCAAAATGTCAGACGCTTACTGCACCGGCAGCAGTCTCATGCCACAGGTGAGTACCTGCACTTAAGAGTTAGTAGCTCTACACCATCCCTATTGACGTGCTATATATATTGTATTGGTGCACTTCGGAGGGCTATAACTTTATACCATTACTGCACTATTAGGCGTTTGAGGCCTCATTAGAAAGCTGTGGTATAGTTCCACTATACCATAGAGTATCATGACCATTAAACACAAGCACCGTTACCTAATTGGTCTTTACATTTCGCGATCCGCACTTTTCAGAAAAAGAATCCCGACGCTCTAGAGCTGCTGAGGGGCAAGGCTGGACGTTGTGTAGGCAATAGTACCGGATTTTTGTGCACCTTGAAGGGCTTGCCTAGGGCATATAACAAAGATCTGCAAGAAGACAAGGAGGCCCTGTTCGACAGTGCGAGTACTGTGGACGACTGTTTATCTATTCTGTTTGGTGTCGTCGCTACTATGTCTCCCATAGAAGAACGACTCATGTTAAACCTCGTGCCTGAGATGTTGGCTACCGATATTGCCGAGTACCTAGTACGTAAAGGAGTGCCATTTAGAGAAACTCATCACGTAGCCGGTGCCGCAGTAAAGCTGGCTGAGGAAAGTGGGAGAAGCCTAGATTCACTGACCTTAGAAGACATGAAGACTCTACACCCGAAGTTTGAACCCGATATCTCAGACATCTGGTCCTATGCTCACAGTGCAGAGAGCCGTAATAGTATTGGAGGCACATCCAAGCAGCGGTGTTTGGAGCAGGTTGACGCGGTGCTAGCCCTGGTGTCATAAGGGTTGGTAGTTGTAGAAATTACGAGATTGAATAAACAAAAACTGACTCTACACCGGCGCATGTCCACTCTGCAACCATTCGCACATAGACCCTCTATCACAAGTCCACCTCAATTTCGTTCTCTCTTCACCTCTCTTCCCCTACCCTTTTTCATTCGCATCTCCATGCCACCGAACGTTTTCAACGTGCGTAGGATTTTCATCAACACAATGCAGGCTCATATGGCTTTGGTTTTTAAAATTTTGTTATTTAATTTCTGTATTACAGAGATTTAGTTACCATTCTTGTCCTGAGCTAAAATCTAGGACTATATTGTCGTAACAAGCGATCTTTTGTCCTCAAAAGTGATACTAATTAACAGATCTTGAACTTCACGATGAACACCTTAAGAATACTCATGATTTCCCTGATTGCATTGGCGATGTTCAATTTGACATTTATTGCAATGTTGATGGGAGTGGGGGTTAGCATATCGTACATTTTCCAGTTCCTGTGGACCGGAATGTTGACCAACAGTTCGGTGCACTACATTTTGTTCGTATTGGGCTACTTCTTGTTCTTCGAGCAAGCTGTGTCTCTAACAGAGGACATACTAAGATACATACTGCCCAGCATCTTGTCACAGGAGGAGATAAAGAGCGCGCGGCAGGGGGGGGGTCATCGGCAGGAGGAGAATCGTGGGCTTAAGAGAGAGGATCAGGTGGGTTCTATGACATTACTTTGGTATTCAGCACTGATTGGTCAATGTGAAAGGTTAATAAAGCTCTATCACATAACATATGATCATGGTCATCACATTTGACGACCACACTTATAATGGCCTTCTTCACCCTTAATTAATTCAGAGACATGCGACAGCGGATGCGTGAAGAGTTGGGTGGCATACAGCAGCTAATGGCCGATGAAGAGGATGGTACGTGCTATTTATAGCACGCGTAGGGCTCTGTACGCATGGGGTGGGACAGTCATACCGACCTGACCTTTAGGTTGAATATCTGACGATTTACTTGTGGTATTTATCTCGCACCGATGTGCGTTCTATTATGCTCTCACTTTGGTTGAGCGATACTAACCTTAACCCTATGCCCCCTGCAGGAATGTTCGGGGGGCCGATCTCAATCGCAGGCGAAGAGATCACGTTTCGCAACGATCAGAATCATGATAACCACGACAACATCTATGGGCTCAACCATACAGACAGAATGGCATTAGCCTAAGAACGCGAAGATAAATATCCACTATTTGTATTGCTGTGGTCAGTGTTATTGATTATATGAAATTGTCGGTTAGTCTTTGTTCCGGTGAAGTTATACGTGGTATAATCTATCTGTATATCTTTGTTTCATGTACGAGCTATCTTCGTGTATATTTCTTGTACTATAAGAAAATTGGAACTTAACTCTCTTAGATTTTCAAAAAAATAATTCCGTAGAAAACGCAACCTCTATAATATGATAATTTCATGTCACCGTGCCTCCTGCCTACCTTAGCACATGCACCCTCCCGCTGCTGTTGGCCGCAGCAATTATGTCCTGCGTGGGGTGCACCGCATTCCTGCTGCATACAGAGGCTAACCAGTCACTGCGGAGAGTCAATGGGGTAGACAAAGATGCCACAGCACTCGCGGTACCAGCGGAAGCAGTGAATACTTCAATGCAGCGTGGCTGAGCCATTGAGCCCGACACGAAGGATGCCGGGAACTTTGGGTCCCAGGTAGGCCGGAAGGTGCTCAACCAGCGACCAGTGTGGTTGTTGTGGTTGCGGGAACTAAAAACAGTATTACCCGCCGATACTTTACCCTGCGCTGTAACGCTGAGGAAGTTAGACCAGAGTCGTATGGTGTCATCTTGAGAAAAAGATACCACACACTGACCGTTTGGGGAGGCATAAGCTGCGTTAGCACTCTTGCTATGTCCACCGTAGGTAACGACGCTGCTATTCTTCTTACTATTCCCCCCGACAGTTCGTATGTCGTACAAGGATATGTCGCCCTCGGCCCCTCCGCAGCAAGTTAATATGAGGTGCTCATTCGTAGGGAAATGTTGAACGGACTGAGTTTTATAGCCCATATCGGCGCTCCAGGCATAACTAGATGCGCCTCGTGCCTTGCTGCCTGTCCGAAAGTCGATCAGGCTCACATAGCCGTCCGAACGGGAGACGAACAGCTTGTCTGCGGATCCTGCGGTGGAATAGTTCACACCTTCTCCATAACCCCACGCGTCCGTCCACCACAGGTCAGAGAGGTCACTGGGAGCCTCGAACTTGGACACCCAAGCCTGTGTGTTCAGGTCTAGTACTCTTACGGTGCCATCATAGGAGACCGTATGAACATCGGAAGGGGCACTTGGAGCGCTGTAAATCCTGCAAATAGCGCTTACGTGGGGACGGTATTTCCATACTCCATCCACGCCGTTGCGACTGTCGTATTTGTCCCCTAGATCTACAGCTTTGGTGGATTTCTCTCTCTTTATCTTCTTATCACTGTTACCATTACCATCATTTTCCTGGGAATCGACATCCCATAGGCCAATGTATCCTTGTTTATCCCCAGCTACCACAATCAACTTTTCCTCTGAAGGATGCACCCACACGGCAGTGATGCGGCTTTCGGTCACCTTGGCGACGTCATCATCAGCTACTTTTAGGGATTTCAAGCGGTCTGTGTTTGCACCGGCACCCTTTTCTGCCTTCACTTTTGTGGGGGTCGTTTTGGTAGAAGATTTCTTGCTGCTTGCTGCTTTTCCTGTTGTACCTTTACTTGTGGGAGAGGAAATTGATTCTAGAGTGTCTAAAATCGGTAACACCCATGCCTTGGCTTCGTCCGACTGTTGCTCGGCCATCCGCTGCTGTTCCCTCTCCTTCGCATCTTCTGTATCCTCGTAATTCTCCGTTTGCGGCTGGTTGTACGCAGGAAACAGAGAGATGGGGTCTCTACTCAGGCGCACGTATCTGCTCTCTTCCACCTCTTCTGCGCTAGGGGTATAGGATGCCGAGGCTTTGGCTTCGATCATAGCATCCAATTCCGATTGCTTCTTTTCTCGCTCCTCCTTTGTCAACTTAGAGAAGTCTTCAGCCTTTAGTCTCTCAATAGTCACTCTTCCACTGCGTCTTGTAGGTATCGCTTGAACTGGAGCCTTTCGCTTGCTCACTCCTCTCTTAGAGGGGTCTTTCTTTTTCGCAGCAGAGCTCATATCTGGTTTCACGCTATCAAGACCAATAGAACGTAAAAAGTCCTCATTCCTCTCAATGTTCTCCTTACGGATCCTTTCGTAGTCAGAAGGCTCATCCATGACTTTTCCAAGTTTAGATAAGTGTAAAACTTTGCAATCTCGCACGTACAAGAACGAAAGTGAATCAGACAACTCAGACAGCTGATACGTAAGCCATGCTTAAGATAGCTATCTACGCTCTTGTGGGCTGCTCCCAACTTGGTAATTCTTTCCGTGCACATGCTAGTAAAGCCATTATAAGGTCATTTAGTTCCGGTACGTGCAATTGAATTTGCAGTGAATTCGCAGTGGAAGATTCTTCACTTCAGCCTCCCATGTAAGGGGACTCTGCATGTTTCGATGCCTCATGTCGCAGAAATCTATTGAGATTGCTTGAAAATCCTCCATGGAACCCTGCTAACACTCACCCTTCCGATCCGATACAGGCATGGCCAAGGACATCCCCTCTAACGCAGAGGGCTGGAGGACGGTTCTGTCCCCTATCCAGTTCCAGGTCCTCCGTCAGAAGTCAACGGAGCCCCCTGGATACTCAGAGCAGACTCCAGGTGAGCTGGAGTACGAACTGAAGGAGAAATTCGGCACGAAGACTCCAAGCGAAGGAGAATACGAGTGCGCAGGCTGCGGAACCCCTCTCTATTCAGCTAAATCGAAGTTTGACTCCGGATGCGGGTGGCCTGCCTACTATGAAGGTATCAAAGGAGCCATTAAGTACGTAATTTATAGAATTATTAATCTACACACCATATGTAGCGTAATCAATACAGGATAGCAATTAATGGCCTCACCAAGTTCTATTATACCCCTGGTTATCATGAGTCTACAGTCCTACCATCATACTAATAAAGACCTTTGAACGCCACCATTATGACCACAGGGAAATACCAGACGCGGACGGGAGACGTGTTGAGATCGTGTGCAATAAGTGCAATAGCCATCTTGGGCACGTTTTTAAGGGGGAGGGGTTTCCAACACCAACGGACGAGAGGCACTGTGTTAATGGCATATGTCTGACATACAAGCCTGCAGCGGAAGGAGTCGACTAATGAGATCAGGCCGATGCAACCTTCAAAGACTGGGGGCGTAGTGTGACTGCGGTACTGGAGTTGCGGCTGTACGCGCTTTATCTAAGGTCGCGACGGCTCGGATAGATAGCCAATAAGAATACAATAATATAGATAAATGGAGAAGTTGGTGTGTACGGCAGTAAATCAATTGTATATTTATTCACCATTTACATGTTCTACAATCCCGAAACTAACGAGCCTGAAAGAATTCCCAGTCAGTGCCTGAGCTGCCTGCTTACCTCGTTTTCTAAGAACCTCCTGGCCTCCTCTGCAAGCGCCTTACTTTTTTTATGATCCATGCATTCCATTTCTTGCTTGGATTGTGACTGTCTGCTAATATGGGCTTCGTACGTGCGGGCAGCCGCCATCACCATGTCCTCGCCCGGCAGGCGGCTATCGTACAGATCGGGATATCTCCAACTGAATAACCCAGCCTCCACTTCTGCCGCACTCATCTTACTGCAATTAATAGTGTCATTGTTAGTGTAATTATCAGTATCAGCAGCTAGCGCTATAGCCATATCCTCCGTCTCAGCAGACTGAGAATCCATGGTGACGTGCTTATCTATGCTCCCAATACCTAGCGCAGTGCCAGTGCCCGCCACCCGCTTGTCGAAAGCCGTCCAGGCGTGTTGCTCACTTACAGTGTGGGCATGCACGCTTTCACTTGTAATGATAGCAGCAGCGCCATCAGCAGCACTAGCGTTACCAGCACTGCTCTCCCGTCGGGCCTGTGGGCTGAGGTCTATGCCGTCCAGGTTGAGCACAACAGGCATGTCTTCCTCCACGAGGTTGTAGATATCTTCTCCCCCGCTTGTTCTCATATCAACTGCACCACTGCTCGTGTCCCTTCTGTAAGCATCACCACAACCTATATTTTCAATTGTGCAAAGTGGTCCCTCGCCTCCCTCACCTAAGAGCAGAGAAAAGCGCTTTTGAATGAATTTCAGAAGACGATTACGACTGGCCATGAGGGTACCACTTATGCTAGCAGTGGGCGCGTTGCCTTTATTAGCCATTTCTGTATCTGACATATCTGAATCCTCCATATCCGCCATCGAGCCAGCTGGCTTATCAGAACGAGATGCATGCTCTACTGGGGACACTGGTAATGACGTGCGGTGGATGGTAAGGGGTGATGTGGGTATGAGGAGTGTATGTATTGATCATAAAACTCGAACGTGTGGTAGAGCTACATCACAGCTATCTAATGAGCCATGAGAATTGATTGTAAAATGCGCGGATATACAGCCCTCTAAAGAACAACCCTACATCTATAGCACGTCAATAGTGATGGTGAACAGATGCAGCCCTTGAAAGATGAAGTCCGAAAGTCGTAGCCACACGTACCCGCGCTGAATAGACTACTGACTACAGGCTTGAGGAAGGAGTCTTTTGACAACTCATTCTCAAAGAAGTCTTCGGGTACGTAGTTAAGCTGCTCGTAGAACGTGCGGATGAACAGGGCACCGAAGTTGCCCTCTTTCATTTGGGACGCATCCCCCCTGTTACTACCAGGTCTATTATTCATATTAGTCTTAGAGCCTGCTTGGGGGGCTCGGGAGGAATTTGTGGAAGAGGAGGGACCATGCAGTAATACACGCTCGCTCTCGCTAATGAGCGAGACCAGTGCCTTCCACTGCTCGAGGGCAGGGTAGGAGTACAGCAACAGGAACAGCACGAAGGAAAGCTGCGGGAAGAAATGTAGTTCAGTGCCTATATGAGTACGACTATCATGTGTGGTCACGATACTCATACATAAGATAGAGCTACATTGCCTCTATCGCACGTCATGATACTCATACTTAAGATAGAGCTATATTACAGCTTTCAAATGAGCTCCCAACCAGTGGACGGTATAGTTATGGCATAGAGAAATAACCCTCTGAACTTTAAGAGCTCACCTGCACTTCGCCGAGTAGTCCATCTATACCCCACCGCCCCCCGCACTGCTCCTGGACGTACGTTTCCAGGATGAAGCTACGGTCCATCGCAAGGGCAGTCAACGTGCTTGCCTCCCCAGCGCCCGATGTGCCCTTTGTGACCCTATCCAGCTGTTGCTGCAGCACAAGTTCCCGTACTGTGGCCTCCACCCCCCGCACGTCTCCCCATAGCGCCCCTGGCTCGGTATGCAGCGGTGCCCCCTCCTCTTTTTTTTCGAATTTGGATGTGTTCATGTTGCGGCCTTTGGTGGCTGCCAGGCGCACCTCATTTTCTATATCCTCAGACATCCCGGGATACACCATCTTGCCTCTCGCTTCAGCAATGGTGGTGTGTAGGGCAGCATTTGGGGCATTATCATCTTGGGGACTTTGTGTGTTCAGGACAAGAGAATCTTCCGTCTCCCATATTCCCGCCCTGGTTAGAACACCAACGCCTATGCAATTGGCGAGATTTTGCCAGGTGGCGTGCTGGTCTAAGGGATATGGCCCAAGCTGTTGGTTCAATTCTCCCCTACGTACGTGACGGCGAAATGTAAGGGTGGTTCGACATGAGTGTGATGGTTGGGTGTGGTGATCATGATACTCAAGGATGTATCTGAGCTATGTCTCAACTTCAATATGAGCTACCAAGTACTAAAGTAGCAGTATGGAGATATAGCATTTTAATTATTAGCATTCATAGCCTTACCTGTGTACGGCCTGCGTGAGGTTCTTCGTCGAATCTTCAGACAGATTGTTCCACGCGAGGATCTCTTCGTTCTTTTTGTCCCATGGCCGCACGTGCAAATCGCCCCTCTTGCACTGCATGAAAAATCCTTGCCTCGCGCCCAATCCCGTGCTGTAATACACGAAATGCAGCCCGTCGGGCAAACACGATAGACCTCGGAAATTAGCACCAGTAGTATATGATATAGAGTCGATACCAAAGTCTATCCCAGTAGGTGCATCGGGAACAACGAGAATAGCCCCATCGCTTTGGTACATCAACGGCCCCTTTCTGTCCCGTGCAGGGGCCTGGTTCTGCTCCATTGTGTCTATCCCATGCGGCATCGCTATGGATTATTATCTATCGATTTCGCAGTACTTAAGACAATTGAAGTCGATTTTAATACATCCGTTATAGGAATGATAGATGATATTCCTTGGCGTATGTGTAAAAAGAACTGGATCTACTTTAAACACGCGATAATTGTCGATTTGTGATATCAGACGTGCGCTGGATCGCGCTCTGCATTCGTTTGAAGGTCCCTCTCTCGATGCCTTATCCTACCAAGAAAAGTTAAGGTTAAGTTTATAGAATAACAAGTGGTATATCTACTGTCCTTACCAATATGACGAGGATTAGTTTCATATTAGTGTTGCTTTTCATCAGTTGTTCGAATCTTGGACTTGCTGCGATTGATGGTGATATAGAGTCTACCAGGAAGCAAGGCAACGCACACAGAGTACAGACGCTGCGCAATAGCAGCAGAAGAAGAAGGGATGCACGTAGAAATGGGCGTAAATTGTCGACGTTTGAGCAAGAATCTCCACATGATGGTAGTTGTGATTCGAAATGGCCCGATCTGAACCTCTTTCTTCCCATAGAACTAAGAACAAGCCCTCGCGATACGCGTTATTACGAATACGAGACCATGTTTCTCCGTTCGGCCATGTTATTCTGGCCTTGGAAGCAAAGCAATTCTTCTCTTATCGTCGTCGCGGACGAGGAGTATGCAGTAGGTGCATATGAAGGGTATTGGAAAGGGATCCAGGAGACCTTCAACAGCGTGAACAAAGAGGAAAAGACAATCCCAGTGGTGTATCAGCTAAATGCGCCTAATAAGCGCGCCTGTAGATTCGAGTGCGTGCAATATATGACAGGGTGGACTTTGGAGGGATGTATCTCTATACCATGTCTACTACATTCAATACTGCGTGGTTCATATGAAAGTCTAGTATAGCTGAATCACAACCTAGAGTATCGCAGCCACTCAGCGCAACCGTCATAATAATAACCTCTTTTTAACGTCACTATTGCACGTCACAGGTACGACCGCGCACAGTGGATCACCACCTGGGCCGATAACTTCACGCAGTCCGAATATGTGGGCTTTGTAGACACGGATGCCGTGTTTCTCACGCACGTGAATATGAACGAGCTTTAGAGGGATGCTAGTCTATACCACGGATATTGCATGCATTGCCGAGTGGTTCACGTGAAAGGCCTAATGCACATCTATCACATCTCCGATTACCATGAGCACGAAGTTCAACTATCATACTAATAATGCCCTCCACATACCGCCACACAGGCACATAGACCTGGAGGATCTTTTTGAGAATGGCAAGCCGGTGATCAATGGGAAAACGCATGTATTCCATCCATTAGACTTCGGATATTCTAGTCCGCAACATACGTACGACGCACTAGGTGAGTATGGCAGTGCTCAATCTTTAGAGGCATGCTCTTTACCAGGACTTTTAACGTGCGATAGATGTGAAATGGTGTGATGTGGCTCTGTCCTATGTATATGATGATCATATCACACAACCACACTCATATCGCCCCTTAACTACATTTCGTGATTGCCCACGTTCTTTTTAGGATATGAGGAGCCCATGCATTGCACGTCCTATTTCCCTGTCATAGTGAAGCTAGACCACCTCAGGGGAATGCGACGGCGTGTGGTCGAGTGGTACAACTCCCGCATGAAGATCTTTCGCCAGACGCACAACAAAGTGGGCACCAGCCATAATCGCAGCGATAGCACTGGCAATAATAGCAATAGTGGTTATGGAGAAATAAAAAATGAAGGCGAGGAAGAGGGGGGAAGTAAAAATGATCTAAAGCACTTGAAAGTCAAGCTAGCCAAGCTGGAGCAGGAGCTGCAGGAGATGTTAAATGACGCGGCCCAGATGGAGGCGGACATTGATGTGCGTTTTTTCGAAGTGGACTGGTAGGGCGGACTGTATCTCCACACCATTACTACCTTGTATCATAGTGAGTGGTACATATGAAAGGCCTTGTCTGGCACTATCGCATCCTACAATTCTGTTAGTCTATCATTCAATGGTCATACTCATAATGGCCCGTCACCATTCTACTCGTGATGACTTCTGCCCCAACGTCGCGATCATTACTTACTAGGTGGATCTGGACAATGACCCTCTGCTTGACAAGCTGTAAGTATAGGTGGACTTTAGAGGGCTGTAGCTTTATCGTGGGTTCGCTACTCAACCTTCATACTAATAACACCCACATTTTTTTTTTCGATCAGGTACCCATATCTGCAAACGTACGACCAGGTCTTCTACAACTTGTCGTCGTCCGGCGTGCGCATACAACAATTCAACTGGATGTGCGCGTATCTGTGGCATGAGCATAGACATGACTACAAGTGGTAAGTGGACATAAGCCACTAAATTTTATTAGTAGGTATCATATCTTAGTACACGAACTCCGTACTTCCACTTCAATGACCATGCACTAACCCTTGGCCCCTCGTGCGTATGTAATGCGACATCAGGTATGCGCACCCCACCACTAGCGTCGTATGGGACGGTGTCGAGCCCCGCGCCGCGCCCCACCAGCCGGTACGAACGCCTGGGGGTTGTAACTCTATAGCGCCAACATTGTATTCAGCGCGGTTTGTTCGCGCTATCATCATGCTTACCCTAGCCCTCTAATACTACTGTGACTGCAGGCCTTTCAGCACTTTTACCCAAACAAGCTAGGTCGCAGCCTGGAAGACATGAACAAGCGCCTTTACGGGAGCAAAGGAATCAGAAGCGACAAGGCCCTGAGCATAAGTGATGCGGGCAGGGAGTTCCTCGAGAGCCAGATCTGGGTGTACGACGTGCAATACGAAGACAGTACAGGAAAAGAGGAAACGTGCGTAGCCCGCATGAAGAGGAAGTATGCCAGAGAGAGTAAAAATGAAACTGCTATTCCCTGCATGTATGCAAATGGACCGAGTGGGGTCCGAAAGCCGGCAAAATTTGCGGATTCAAAAAAGAATGAGCCAAAAGTAGATCCACTGACAGGGATTTTGGTCAGAGAAGGGATGGATATTGACGGAAAAACGTACTTATACAACGTCAGTACGGGAGATATCTTCGATCCCAAGCCCAGGCTGGCCATGCACGCGCGCTTCAGGAGCTACACGGAGAGGCAAGTGCTATGTATAACATGAGCAGGGCAGTGCACGCTGCCGGCGTATCACTTCGTACCAATGTGTGTTCTGCTGTGGTCTCACTCCATAGTCAGCAACACTAACTCTAACCCTTGTCACCCTGTATTCTCTTCCCATACCCCCACAGATTTACAGGCAGCGTGGACAACCAGAGGTTTCGAATGAATATACTGCTGCGTCAAGGCATCTGTCTCGTGCCACCTTTAGCCTGGGACCCTGAGAGGTGCGTGCGGAGGCAAGATAATCTGTAGCAGGGGTATTTAGAAGAGGACTGTCGCTCTGTCGCATCTTCTCTATCATGGACGTACAACACAACCTTCATACTTATGATGTCCATTGCTCGAACGTCCTCGTCACAATCAGGGGCATGACCCACTGGCAAAGGGACATTCAGAAAAATTTCGAAGAAGAAAGCGATAGCATGACCTGTGAACTGTCGTCGCCCAGCAGAGCAAATGGTACGGGTTACAAAGACATAGATATGCAAAGCCTGCGCGAGGCCGGTTATTTCCAAGAAATGCATGTCTTCGACCATCACGACTGGGGGAGCGGTGGGGGACTTCCTCCCTCTTTCCAAAAAAAAAGAGTGCGCGGGGAGTTCTTAAAAAGAATGGACCGACTGCAGACATGCGGGGTGCAGAAGTCTTTTGGTGGGGTGTTGGAAAACGAATATCGCTTCATTATGAGTGGAAAAGGCATCGGAAACGAGGGTGAAAGAGGCAGGATTCGTCGGTTGGACTACCATCCTGCACGTCATCGTACCAGTGGCGCTGCAAATTCCACTGATAGCCGTCGTATTCTAAACCATCCTATTTATCACGGCAAGCCAATTACAGAAAGCCATCTCAGCTACATTGCAGACATGGTAGAACACAGATTGCAGCTGAGATTCGACGAGACAGGTATGTGAACGTATACTTGCATTCTGTGCATGCGTGCCATCATCAAATTCATCATCATAACAAAATGCGCACACACACGCATACACAGTGAAGCAGCAGGGGGGAACGTACGGGGACGGTGGGAGCATCCCACACTCTGTCTATGCGAGCGCTAAGCAGAAGCAGTGCCACTTCTACTCAGTTCGGGATTCTATTCGTACTTTTAGCTCACCGGATGCGGAGGACGTACGTGTTAGGGTTAATATTTACGGCTTTAGAGAGAAGGCCAAATCTAATCATATCTGTGAACATGCAGTACAACCATCGTACTAATAACGATCCCAAACATCTATCGTACGTCGCCATACTAATAACGACCATGAACGTCTTGAACCATGGGTATTATAGGTGGACATTCGGGATCTTATAGCCGTTGATTCCAAAGATGAAATCAAGTACGTCATAGATTCTGTGCAGCTCTATCACATCATAGAGTATTATGACATTCATTACAACCATCATACTAATCATGCCCCTCGAACACATATCATCATTTGTAGGTACGCTGCCCGCGCTAAAGGTACCCCCCGCATGTCATTCAATAGTCGACTGAAGGTCATTGCCTCTGCAGCCCTTCCCGATGCGCGGGCCGATGGGTCATCAAGTAGCCGTCCAGCGAGAATGGACGGGATAAGTGAGGTTGTGGGCTCAGCACACAATCCGCATCCGCAGAAGAAGGAGAAGCGCTGGCCTGTCCTGGTACACACACCCTGCCTGGGTCCGGAGAGTTTCGGTAACGCCCTCTCAGAGTACGTGCGATATTCCTTTCGAAAAAAAGGCTTGTCCAGTTTTACCACATTTTTGCATGCCGTGAACATCCAGTCGACCACTAACTATTATCGCATCTCAAAAATCTATCGCACCTCACTATATTGATGTAGGTATTTCGAGGGCATGTTATGTGCTAGGCAGGCGGGACTACACTATGTATCAGCTGTGCTAGTTGAGCCTCCGCCGCCCTATCACACTGCGCGCGTAGCGGATAGCGAAAGGCATTCCCTGCATGAAGGTGCTAAGGGCTGGCCGACCTATTGGAATATGGGTTAGTGCTTGATTTAATGCTTTAGTACTTGATCTTTGGGGAGACGTTTCTCTATGAAATTACTATTGACGTGCTATAGATGTTTCTCTATATCATGTATGAGTACCATGACCACTCAAACCAATCATCGCACTGATACCACCCCTTAACTACATTTCATAATACTTCATCGCCCCCCTACCCATCGTGCTCGTACCACCCCTTGAACGTCACCGATTATTTCAGAAAATCCGTTCTTCCAAGCATTGCCTACAGTAGCAGTACACGATAATCCCATACGATATGGCGGCGCAGGCGACTTCGCAGCGCTGCCCAACGGCAAATGCCCATGCGGGAACATCTGCCACGAATGGCCTGCCTCTCTCATGCATCAAGCCACCAACATGCACGATTTTGTGGGACGCATATTTCGAGATGCTATGGATTCGTACTGGGTCGCGAGAAAGGATGCTGTAAGGGAAGAGCTTAAGAACAAGTTTGAATCATATCAAGCCAAAGACACTATAGAAATTAGTCTACAGATAGAGCCAGGGAGCTCTATCACAGGCATCGGCGGGGGCAGATACGAAGGTAGCACCGAGAGTAACGGTAGATCCAGAGCATCTGTGCAGGTGATGCGTGGCAACTTTTCCCCCCACGAGGCTATTGCTGCCCCCCTTACTGACGCTCAGAAACAGAGCCAGGCCGCAAGTAATGCCAATGCATCTTCTGCTCATAGCACTACTGCTGGTTCTCGCAGATTACGGGGCGTAGATTTGGAGTCGCTGGAGGGATTTACGGGAGAGAAGTACCGCGCACTCGGTAGGAAGCTCCTGGACAGTCCTACTGCCCCTGCTGGCGCTGAAACTGCGGAGAATATCACGGCAGACAATTTGCCCTGTATTCCTGATGCAGCTATTCACTACCGGTGTGGAGATAATGTAGTTACACATTATGGCTTCCTACCCTTCAGGGTAAGTGGTGCGATGATAGAACTTGATAGAAGTGAACCTCTTTGCTACCTCTGTAACATCTCTATTCTAACGATATTGCCTCTGCGCTGGGTTCCAAACTAATTTTAAACACAAAACCGACCAAACTCCTACCAACCCTTCTTCTTGACCTCAGGTATACAAGCGCTATATTCCCGAAGATGCCAGTTTCATATATGTCATGGCCGAGTCTCCATCAAGGAAGCTCAATAAATTTGACGGCGCCAACGGTAAGGAAGGCCACAATCGCTGCAATGCAATATTCGAGGCGTTACTGGGCTTTCTCACCCAACATTTTCCCGATGCAACGGTGGTTATTCTTCGGGGCCAGAACATTTTCGACGACTTGGCCAGGTTAACGTACGCTAAAACCGTGATTTGCAGCGTATCTACCTTCTGCTTTTGGCCCGCAGTCGCGGCAGGGGGGGCTGGTACCAGTACGTGCGGTATATGATAGGAGTGAATATCAGAGGGCAGTATGTCTATACCATCCAGCCATCATTTTGTGACTTGCGATAGATGAAGCTCTAACTCTTTCTACACTATCACGACCATTCATCACAACCACCATACTTACAATGACTCTAAAACATTTATCCTTAATCAATTTACAGGCACCGAACGTACTGTAACGTACTTTCCAGTTACCAAGCTGATCGCCAAGGCGGAGACGAGGTTAGACTACGGTCCCGGGTTCAGGTACTTGAAGAAGCCTGACGAGATGGTTGTGCTGGGCAGGGAGGTGACGAAAATGAAGATCTCCGCATTGGTGGACAAGTTGACAGCCCTCGCCGGGCAGTAGAGACATGACTATGTGTAGGAGTGAGAGTTCATAAGAAGAGAGATGGAGAAGAGGCTTCATATATTATAGATTATTGAATAGTGGGATAAAATAAGGGAGCATAAATAGAATTATGCATACATATTACCTAAAATGAAAATAATGTACGTTAAGAGAGAACTTTTCACTAAACCATTCTCACAGCTTTTACACTAAGCGAACATCATCTCTCCCTACTACTTCTCCACCCCCATCTTTCGAAACTCTCTTCTACTACTTAATCTTCTTTGCACCACCGCTCTTGGGAATGGCGATACTTGCGTCCAGGAAGCTCAGATCCTCCTTGCCCTGGTCATGAAAGATGAATGTAGTTAAGAGGATGTCAGAGTGGGATGATTGGGTGTAATGGTAATGATACTCAATATAAGATAAAGCTACACTAGATCCTTGAAATAGACCATCAAGCGTAGTAAAAATAGTCATGATACAGAGCAATGTCACTCTGAAGTCCAAATCCCCAAATCCTAGATTAGCTTAGATCAGCTACCTACCTTGGCCTTCTTCGCACCTCTTGGTGCCCCGCCTTCGGCAAGGTGTTTCGCATAAGCCGCGTCAGCGCGAATTTTGTCTTTATCAATTTTGGGCTTAGCTGCGCCTTCCGTGGAGGCCTGGAATGGAAATATTGCAGTTAGAATTAGGGAATAGGTTATCAGTACGTTGTCATGTCAGTATTCCAATATTCATCAGCTATGAAGGATGCGAGTGACAAAAAACGCAACTCTCCAGATCGAAATCATCAATATAATTAACAGTATTACCCAATCATGCAGCATCATGTGAATCAGGACTCATATTGACACGACTAACCTTTGCCTCCTTCGCGGCAGCCTTCTGGCCGATGTTCGCAATATCTGCGTCCTTCTTCTGTTGAGCAGTCATAAGATCGCGCCCGGAGGGCTCGCTCTTTTTTGCTTTTGCGGGTCCCATGGTAAAAATGATTAGTATTAAAGAGTCTTATCAATATCAAAAAAATTACAGCGATTCGGAACATTTTTCAGAGGAGGACG